>Ga0184637_10003021_pt1 | contig 10640 bp, 5 predicted proteins | sample PLM3_127_b2_FD_133143 | JGI IMG/M metagenome (GOLD analysis project Ga0184637, IMG submission 133143) | Groundwater sediment microbial communities from an aquifer in East River, Colorado, USA - PLM3_127_b2 | ecosystem: Environmental > Terrestrial > Soil > Riparian zone | place: USA: East River... | reverse complement strand
GAGTGGCAAATCCCCACGGTCATCGGCCGCCGCTCGATGCCCAACGGCGCGCTGCTCTTTCCTTTTACCGACACGCATGCGATCCGCGAGGAGATGGCTCATGTGATGCCGATCTACCAGGGGGTCGAAAAACTCACGAAGGAAGGCGATCACCTGCAATGGGGCGGCGCCAATCTATTCAAGGACGGAAAATTCAGCGGCATGCCCGGCGGCCGCGCGCGCTTCAGCGTCCTCGAGCCGCCGGACCGGCGCGCTTCCGAGGGCCGGTTCTATCTCTCCACGCGGCGCGGCAAACAGTTCAACAGCATGACCTTTGGCGTCAAGGACCGGCTGATGGGGAGCAAGAGCCGGCACGCGATCTTCATCGCTCCCGAAGACGCCGAACGGCTCAGCCTGCAAAACGGCGCGCGCGTCACCGTCCGCTCCGACACCGGCGCGATGAACGGAACGATCCAGCTCGCGCCGGTCAAAGCCGGCACGCTGCAAGCCTACTGGCCCGAGGCCAACGTGCTCATCCCGCGCCGGACCGATCCGGTTTCCGGCGAGCCGGATTACAACGCGGAGGTATGGATCGAGGCGGTGATAGAGTAAAAATTTCCTGACCCCATGGGAAGCAGATTTGCTTTTAATGGAGTATAATTATTTGAGCATGGAAAAGGCTTCTAATTCCCGAAGTGTTACGAGCCGTGTGATCCGAGACGGAGATGTCCCGACGGATCGGAACCCTTGGGAGGCTGCAACTCCCGCAGAACGAATCAACGCTGTCTGGGATCTGACCCTTCTATGTCTCGGTTGGCGATCCGACCAATCCGATGAACCGCGACTTCAAAGATCGATAACCCGAGTTATAAGACCAGAAAGGTAAGCAAGCGTAGAAGGTTCCACGCGCCGTTCGGTGCGCATAGCGCACCCTACCTGCTGGGTTATTCATGGTCCTGGTAAAATCACAACACCCTGAAGGCCGAGGGGTGAAGCCTGGAGGGAGAAGGCACCCAGACGAACAGTTGCGTTGACTTATTTCACCCTTGGTCACGCTGTCACTTGGTTCCACTGTTGTTTGCTCAAGACAAGCGATTCGCAATCCAATTCAAGGCACAGTGATGCAAAAGGTGAACAGAATGCGTCGCGTTGGAGATAACTTTTGCCCGGATTATTTTTTACCTAGTGGGCCGGTGTTTGAAAGTGGCGCCTGTCCACAGCCTTTTCGGCCCCCGAAACTGCCTCAGTAATTGCTTAGCAGAAGCTCGCGGCGGAGGCTAGCCCGAGCGCCTGGTTTGCGCATGACGCTATATTTGAGAGTCACCGGTTTGATGTTGAAACCGGCGAAGAGTCGCCTGACTTCCGGATGATCGTTCAGGGACAGCAAAAACTTGCCTCTTAGACCTTCCAGGACACTCGCCAGCTCCTCAAAATCGCCTGGCTCGAAGTTGAGCCGATAGGCTTTGATCCCAAAATAGGGCGGATCGAGGTAGAAGAACGTGTGGGGCCGATCGTAGATCGCTATGACCTCCTGGTATGGCTTGTTCTCGATCGTGACCCTGGCGAGCCTCCAGTGAATCTGCACGATCGTTTCCTCCAGGTCCAAGAGGTTCAGCCCGCGCGAATGGGTCGTGCCGGTCCCAAAGGATGGGTTCACGGCCCGGCCGCCGAAGCAGACCTTCAGTATGTAGAACCACTTGACCGCCCGATGGATATCGGTCAGGCACTCGTCGTCATGGCGCTTGAGCAGGTCAAAGAGCGTCCTCGAAATAAACAGGGTCTTGAACTGCTTCAGAAATTCCTCCGGATGATGCTGGATGATCCGGTAGACGTTGACGATGTTATTGTCGCGGTCGTTTAGGACTTCGACTTTTGATGGCGGCTTCTTGAAGAAGACCCAGGCGGCGCCGGCGAACGGTTCGACGTAACAGATGTGTTTGGGAATGCGCGAGATGATCGTTTTTGCGAGACGGCTTTTGCCACCGAAGTAATTTAGTGGACTATCCATACCCCTCCCGTTCTGGCCCTGCTATTGCTGTCAATTCCTCACGCCGTCGGCGGCATGGGGATAGCAGAGCAATCTGTGACCGTCGTTTGCCGCGGCGGCCGGTGAGGAGGGGTCAACCTCCTTGCTTATCCCCTTAGATTTTCCTCATATTATAGTCCCCCCTGGATCGTGATGATCTCGGCGCTGCTGAGTGCACGGACGATGACCGCCAGGTCTTTGATGTGTCCCAAAAGTTTGCGGGTGGCGTTACTGCGCTGGCCGGCGAAGATGCTCGTGCCCTGGAGGGCCGTAGGCGCAGCGCCGGAGGCGTCGGCGGCAACCTCGGCCCCGTCCACCACCAGGCGAAAATCGTTGGCCTGCCACGCCAGGCCGATCTTCTTGGCGACGTTGACTGAGAAGGCGCCCCCACCCGTTAAATTGGCTACGGTCGCACTTCCGCTGAAGACCCGCGCCCTCACGGCATTGCCGTCGCAGACGATCTCCAAACCGCTGGCGCCCCCGGTATCCGCGGCATCGAAAAATTGATAGATATCTGCGCCAGAATCCACTGTCGTCACGTCTGCGGTAAAAATCAGCGTGCCGGCGGGCGGCAGGATATGGCCCAGCTCCAAAAATTTCAGCGTCTTACCGCTGTCGAGCAGAATGCCGTGAGACTCGAAGGTCACTGTGCCCGTCGTCGTCGCGAGACCATCCCATCGGCTGAACGTAGAGAGATTGGCCGCGAGGGGCGCATAGAAAAGGAGATCGCGGTGGTACGCGGGGGGGATTTTTTTGAGGCTCGGGTGCGGTTTGACCTGCTCGCCGAGAGCGAAGGCGAGGTCCCAGTTATCGTTGAAGGCGTCGCGGAAGGCGTCCTCATCCTGATCGAACTTGACCTTGTGAGGCACGCCGCGATCGTCGGTGAATTTCAGGAAATCCCCGCCGACCACGTCCCGGAAGTTTTCATAACCGGCGCGGTCCGCCTCCGGGATATTTTCAAAGGCCCGACGAAAAAGAAATGAGAACAGAGCGGTCCCATAGCTGTACTGTTGCCCGCCGGCACTCACTCGAGTGATCACGCCCCGCCGCTTGGCATTGATGAAGTCGCTGAAGACCGGCGCTGCCGCCGGCAGCCAGGAATCGGTCACAGTTCCGCTGGAGGGATATTCCAATTTTTCCAAGCTCACGCGACCTCCCTGAAGATCAATCGCATCAGGCGCATCTCGCCGTTGGCCAGGGCGCCGAGTACGTGGGCGACCTCCTCGGCTAAAAACTTTTGCGAGCCGTCCAGGCCGTCAAACTTTTCCGCGCCGCCGACTATGTAGTCGAGCGCGCGCACGTCGCCGACCAGCAGCTCGTATTGATCCAGGAAACTGCGCAGCTCGACGATCCGCGCCGGCTCTTTCAAACGCGCGAGATAAAACGCCGCCAGGTCCGTGGCCATCGCGGCGTTGTCGTCGGGCACGAAGTCGAACAGGAACCGCTCGCTTTGCTGTCGCTCCCCGTATTTTGTAATCGACGTGGAATCCGACGCCGGCGCCAGGCCGGTGAAGGCGTTTTGTCCGCGCGACTCCGACCAGCGCCGCCCATAGCGCAGATCGATCTTGTTGATCACGTCCTCGACGGCGCCGCGACGCAAGCGCAAGGACCCCGGCTCGGTGTTGTCCGCTTTGATCGTCTTGGACGGCGCGGAATAGCTCGATTTCAAAAACCGTGCGGTCAGCTTGTCGATCGGAAAGTCGGGCTTGATCCGGCTCTGCATGCCCAGGGCGAGCAGGATTTCTTTGAGGATAAAACTTCTCTCGGTGACAACACCGGCGAAGCGATACGACGACGGCGAGTCGGTGCGCGCTTGCGCGAAGCTCGCCGCGTCCACTCTGTTGGAGGGAATCGCGCCGACGACCCGCGCCAGGTGATGCTCCACGTCGGCAGGCTTTTCAATCAGCGCGTTCGCGCTGCCCGTGTACGTTCCGGACCCGTCGTCGGCATAGCCCTGCCCATCGAACAGCACCTCGCCACCGACGATCAGATCCGCGGTGGACTCTTTGAGTAAATGATCGGTGTCGGCGCCCCTCGCCGGGTTGGCGATCTGATATTCCACGCTCGCAGATACCACCAGCTCCCCGCTCGAGGCGAAAGTGCCGATCTTGCGCACGACGAATTCCAGCCGGCGCGTGGCGGAAGAATTGTGAAAGTGGTCATCGTCCCACTCGGAGGTAAAATTGCCTATCTTGGCGCCGGCGCCATTGCTCGCCCAGAGTAGGACGTAAGCTTCGGTCGCCGAGGTCAGATGGCGCTTGATGAATATCTCGATGCTGACGAGATCGCCGTAGCCGAACCAGGCGATCTTGTAGTGAAACTTCCCGCCCGAGCGCGGGTGCTCCTGGCCACCGAGGTCGAGCACCACGCTGTTCGACGCCTGCCCGCTGACTGTGGCGAAGCTCAAGGTTCGGGCAAATTGTTTGTGGGTGAGCGTTCGGCTTGTCGCCAGGCTATCGAGGGGATCGTCGAGGCGGGCGCGCACTTTGTAGCGGACTTTGACGCTGGTCACGTCGATCGTGATGCCGGTGTGGCCGATCTCGAGGCGATTGCCGGCGGCACCGGCATAATAGATCGTGTCGTAAAAGACCAGCGGCGCGTCGCCGCGCAATAAGATCGTGCCCGAGCTCATGACCAGCAGCTCCATCACATTGACCGGCCCGCCGTCGCGGGTGATGGTGACGACCTCGCTCGCGCCGGCCGTGCTCATGTCGATCTCGTATTCGATGGTGTACTCGAAGAGGCCGGAGCTTTTCAGTCGCGCCTGCTCGGGGAACGTCACGATGCCGGGGGTCGCGCCATCATAGCTGCCGATCTGCTCCATCCAGCGCTCGGTCGTGAGCGGCGGAACGTTGAAGCGTAGCGAGGTCACGGTCTTGCCGGAGATCAACGCCGTGTCGGCGAGGTTGGACTTGACCCGCGCCGGATCGATCTTGGTGACATCGTCGCCGCTGCGCACGTAGACGGCGTCGAGCGACTTCATCGGGTGGCCGGCCGCAAGGTAGGTGATCGACGGGGGAAAATAATACATCCGCGCGTTGGCGCTGTGCGTCTCGGCCGTGGTACCGTCGGCGCCGCGCGTGGCGCCCGACAGGCTCAGACCGCCAGCAGCCTTGATCTCCACGGCGATGCCGGAGGCGGCGCCGGAGGCGAATGAAGCGTCCACGCTGGTGTCGGCGGTGTCTTTCCATTGACTCATGATTCGCGCGTCCGGGAGCGTGTTGCTGTCCGTGCCAATGATACTGAATCCCTCTCCCGGGGTGAATGCGCCGGTGGTGTCCTTAGCGTAGCCGGCGGCCGTAGCATTGTCCGCGCTGGCAAACGCCGCCAGCGTGATCGTGAGGGGAGAGGTGCTGCTACCCGTCGCAATTTGCACGATTGCGCCAGAGCCGTGAGAGCCGCTGGTATCGACGTCGCCGAACTCGACGATGGACCATCCGCAGCCGGTCTGAGTGGCGCCTGAAAAATCGATCGTGACCGCGCCCGCGCTCGGCGCGGCGCCCATAGCGCGGAAGAGCGTCAGACGCCTGCCTAAAGAATCAAACAACAGGGTCGCCACTTGCACCCAGGTCAGTCCGTTGCCTGAGAGCGTTGGCGTGCCGGGAGTCGCGGCGCTATTTTCAATCCAGGCAAGCACGAGTTTATTTGCCCCCGGCGTGATAGACGCGGTGTCGTAGCTCGAGGCGTTAGCCGTGGATTGCAGAGTAACGAGATGATTCGCGCTGGCGACGTTCTGGCGCTTCGAGGTGAATTGTATCTTCTCCGCGCCGATCTGGACGGCGCCCACCTCGGCCATGCGGATCTCGACAGCGATGCCGGCGCAGTCGACGGCCGCGTCGAAACTCCAGTCGGCGGAGATATCGGCCTCTTTTTTATATTGCGATTGTATCTTGGGTCCGCCAGCCGCGCCGTCTTTTGCCAGCTCCGTAAACCCGGCCCCGATGGTCAACACCGGGTTGGTTGTGATACCGGTGCCCGCGATCGTCCAATTTTCTTCATAGTCAAACGCGGCGGCTGTCACCGTCAGCGCGTTGGCGGCCGTCGCCGTGTTTTTCGCCACTTGCACGATCGCGCCCGAGCCGTTGGTTCCGGAGCGGTCGGCATTGTCGATCTCGCTGATCGACCAGCCCGCGCCGGTTTGCGTCACGCCACCGAAATCGATGGTCACCGCCCCCGCCGTCGGCGCCGCGCCCATCGCGCGGAAAAGCGTCAGCCGCGCCGTGTTGGCGGAAAACAATTGCGTGTCCACCTGCACCCAGGTGAGCCCATTGCCTGTCAGCGTCGGCAGCGTGGCCGCGCTGCCGTGCGTGTTGACGATCCACGCGAGCACCAGCTTGTTAGCGCCCGGCGTGATCGAACTTGTGGCGTAGGAATTGGCGTCCGTCGCGCTGGCGAGAGTCACCTTATGGTTCGCCGTCATGTTGAGCCGGCTGCCGGCGACAGAAATGAGATCGTAGAACTCCTGGAACACCGGGATGTTCAGCTTCGTCTCATCGATGGCAGCGCGCAGCGCGCTGCCCGGATAGGCGGCCACGAGCTGCGCCGGCACGCCCTTGGGCGAGCCGTAGATCACGTGCGCCCGGGCCCCCAGGGCGTCGATATCGGCGGCGGGAAAGTCGCTCTTCGAGATGGCGAAGGAGATTTCTTTTTTGTCGAGATATTTTTCGCTGACGCTCACCAGCTCCACGCGCACGGCGTCGGGCGAGTAGTCTATTGGCCTCATCGTGAAGACGTGCACCAGGTCCTGCATGATCTTCGACGAGTCCGCCACGGCGAGAAAGTTTTGATAGAGGTCTACTTCCACCGCCTCGATGCCGAGGCCCGGCCAGAGATCGCTGAAGCGCTTGGCGGGAGAACCGAAGACGGGAAAGTTAGTGATCTCGACCTGCATCGAGCCGATTTGAAAGCTGCCGTCGCGCGGGCGGATCACCGACTGGAACTCGCCCCAGCGCGATACGATCCCCTTGTGCGCGTTGGCGCCGATCGTGATGTCGAGGTCGGCGGCAAATATATCGCCCACCGAGCCGCCGAAATGAAAGATTGCCGAGAGAAACGGGCGCGCCCAGGTCTGATCTTTTTCAGCGGCGAAGTCGGAGGCGAGAGTGCGGGACATTTTAGGCGGTAGGCGGTAGGCGGTAGGCGGTAGATGACATCAGTTGAGGACCTGAAAGTCGAGCACGCGCCCGGTGGTCTGTTCGACCTGGCGCTGGAGTTGCGAGAGCAGCTCGCCGCCGTTGACGACCACGTCGATGACGACCGTCTTGCGCTCGGGGATGGAGAGGATGGTGGTTCTAAGCCGGTCAGAATCCGCCTGGGCGCGGCTCGCGTCGACGTCGATGGCGAGCCGGCGCGCGGCGATCGCCGTGAGATCCTGAAAGCGTTTCTCCACGGCCCCCACGGCCTGGCCGACCCGGCCCGCGCCGATCTCCGCCTCGACAAATTCTTCGCCCAACGCGTCGCCCCACTGCTGGCCGGCCTGCCGCGTGGCATTGAGCTGATCGACGATCTCCTGGCCGAAGACCGGCTTGGTTTGCGTGAGCGTGTCCTGACCGACGACGTCCGAGCCGCCGAAAACGTTCCGCACGCGGACGTCTACTGGAATCTCGACGGTCTCCTCGCGAATGACTTTGGTCTTGATCTCTGCCATTAAGCGCTCGAAATTCATCGAGCCCAGACTCTTAACCATCAGCTCCGGGATGTCCGGCAGGCCAAGTGCTAGGGCTTGCTCCGAAAAGCTCTTAAAGGCCGCGCCTATCGTCGCCTGCGCGCGCGGGTCCTTGAAGACCGCGGCGAAATTGTCGGCTAACGTTTGCCCGGCGAGTTTCTTGTCGAAGTCGAACTGCACGCCGAACTGCTGCTGGAATTGCGCGATCGCCGCGCGCCCCGTGGTGATTTGATCGAAGGCGGTCTTGAGTTTGAACGCTGCCGTCTCTGTCTGCGCCAACTGCTGGATGAGCGCGCCGTGCTCGCCCGCCAGGGCGCGGGCATCGAGCGCGGCAAGTTTTTCCGCCAGCGCGAGCGCATCGACGGCCTGGCCGGTGCGCCCGATCGCTGCGATCTGCAACTGGCGCGAGCTGATCTCGTTTTGAATCTGCTGTTGGATCTTGCCGGCGGTCTCCTGGCGGGCGTCGAGGATTTTATTTTGTTCGAGCTGCGCGACTCGAGCGATTCTGCCAAGAGTTTCCGCGCCGGCGCCGCTCCTCTCGGCGGCGATCCCGACCTGCTCGTATTTTTGCCGGATGGTTTCCAGCTCGGGGTCGAGGGATTGCAGCACGGTGATCTGTGATCGGAAAGCCTGGTCTAATTTCAGTTCCGCGCCCTCGCGCTGGAGATCTTTCATTTCCCGTTCGGCCAGAGATCGGAAATTCTCCCGCGCGGCTTCGACCCTGCTGTTGACGAACGCGATCGCGCCGGCGACGACGCCGAAGGCGACCGCCACCGGCCCGGACGCGACGGCCATCGCCGTGAGCGCCTGCGCGGCGATATGGCCCCACGGACCGATGTCCGCGATGCTCGCCGCCGCGGCGAGGCCGCTCTTAGCGACGGTTTTGACGGACTGATCGGCCTTGTCCATCGCCGGTCCGAGCCTGTCCACCCCGGCTTTTGCAGCATCGACACTCCGCGTGATGTTTTTGATCACCGGCTCGCCGTTGGAGTCGAACGTGATGGTGAATTGTAGATCGGCAGCCATCTTTTTATTTTCGATTTTGGATTGTTTCGGAAAAGGTGTCAGGAGCCTTTCGGTCAGGGCTCCTGACACCTTTCGGTCAAGAGTTCAAATCCTTCAGCAGCACAGTCAGTTTGTCCAGCGTCTCCTCGGCGTCCACCTGCTTCGCTTCGATCAACAGGCTCACCAGCTGCCAGTCGATCTCGAACTGTTTTCGCTCGCGCTTGGTTTCGGGGTCCCGGTACTTGCTCCAGCGGGCGGCGGCGCAAAATATCTCCCAGGCCTCGCGATTTGAAACCTGGAGCGGACCCGGGCACTGCGCGCAGGGATATCGCAGGGTGTCAGGAGCGGGAATGGTGTCAGGAGCCGTTCGGTCATGGCTCCTGACACCGTTCGCCCAGTCGAATAGTTGCTTGCACTCATCGCAGCTCGGCGCCCTCGCCCCCTCCGCCGTCGTGATCTTGAGCTCACGGCGCGCGAAGGCTAGGAGTTTTTTGTTTCCGCGGCCCTCCGCTCGGCATGATAGAGCGCCGCGTGGGTGGCCACGGTCTGGACCCAGTTCTCGAACTCGCTGGACTGCTCCAGCAGCCAGACGCAATCCTCGGCGCTGAAGGGCACGTCGTCGGGATAGTCATCGATGAGCACGATCTCGCGCAGCGCGGCGGCCGTGAGCCCGCGCCAGCCGGCGACGACCTGCTCAGCCAGCGCCCGGCGAAACTTCGCCGGATCGAGCGTCGCGGTCTCACGTCCCGCGCCGGCGTCCCAGGTGCGGCGCTGGCAGTCGTTGAACAGCGCGCTTTGCTTTTGCCGGGTCAGATACCGGACCTCGACGTCGAAGCCCGGCCGGAACTCCGCCCAGACTGTCTTCTCTACTTGGACCCTACCACTCAACATCTCGCATCCTCCCTTAAAAGATTATTTGACCGCAAAGAACGCAAAGAGCACAAAGAGGATTTATCTTCGGCGCGCTGAGGCGCGCCGCTATGCGAACTTTGTGTTCTATGTGGTTAAAGTCTCCGATTCGAAACTCCGTCAATCAAATTTCGCCGCCAGCTCGTCGTCGAGCGACGCGGATGGATTGGCCTCGCCGCCGAGCTTCTGAATCTTTTCTTCCGTGCCGGAGACTTCCGGCGCATCGAACTCGACGTTCTTGGCCGTCAGCGTAAAACGCTTGGTTGCCAGATTGCCCCAGGGCAGAACCATATCCGCGCGCACCTGGTTGAGCGCATCGTAGAAAAATCGCGGCGCGTTGGCGTCGAAGTATATATCCGCGCTCACCTTGATTGATCGCACTGTCTTGCGCGCCACCCGGTTGGCGAAGTTGAGACCGTTTTTCTCCTCGTTGAGCATCTTGAATTGGTTGTCGAGCGTGACCTCGCCCGAGAGCATCGGCAGGTTGACGCCGCCGCGCGTCGCCGAGCCGAGCCGGCCATGAATCGGGGTGCCGACCTCGGTGGCCAGCGTTGGTATCCACGGCTTGACGAGATCGCCGGTCGTGACGTTCGCGATGGTCGGCGAGAGCGTGATCGTGTTGGTACCATAATTGACCGCGGTCACGCGGAATCCCGCGCCGCCGTTGGTCTGGGCGCCGACCTCGACGTAGGAGTCGATGTTGAATTTCCTGGCATCGAGCACGATCAAGGTCGCCTGGGGCGTGCCGCCGATGGTCTGGTTGGCCTGGTCTGTGCCGGTCCAGCGCAGCTCGGCGAAGATGAGGCCAAAGCTCGCCTGCGAAACCGATTCAGCGCTATTGTCTGCTTTGAGCGGAAACTTCCCCGTGTTGACCACCGTGCCGATCAGCATGTAAACGAAGTGGCCGGTCTTGATCCACACGTTGTATGTCGGCAGAGGATCAGTGGTGCGCTGGAGGAGATACTCCACCTTGGTCGAAGCGGTGATCACCTCGCGGCCGAACAATCCCTCGAGGAACTCGCTCCCCTCGGGCGGGACGTCCAGCGTGCCTGACGG
>Ga0184637_10003020_pt1 | contig 10643 bp, 12 predicted proteins | sample PLM3_127_b2_FD_133143 | JGI IMG/M metagenome (GOLD analysis project Ga0184637, IMG submission 133143) | Groundwater sediment microbial communities from an aquifer in East River, Colorado, USA - PLM3_127_b2 | ecosystem: Environmental > Terrestrial > Soil > Riparian zone | place: USA: East River... | reverse complement strand
GGGGCAGCGAACGAATGTGAGCGTGGGGGTTCATCAAAATCCCTCCTCGACAAGTTCGGCCGCGCGGATCAGCGCGCGTGCCTTGGCTTCCGTCTCTTTCCATTCGAGCTCGGGCACCGAGTCGGCCACCACGCCGGCGGCCGCCTGCACGTACAGCGTGTTGTCCTTGACGATGCCGGTGCGGATCGCGATCGCGACGTCCATGTCGCCGGCGAAGCTCAGGTAGCCGCAGGCACCGCCGTAGATGCCGCGCTTGATGGGCTCGAGCTCGTCGATGATCTCCATCGCGCGGATCTTCGGCGCGCCGGTCAGCGTGCCGGCCGGAAAGGTGGCGCGCAGCACGTCCAGGCTCGACATGCCGTCCTTCAGCAACCCTTCGACGTTGCTGACGATATGCATCACGTGCGAATAGCGCTCGACGACGAAGGCCTCGGTGACCCTCACGCTGCCGGTTTTCGCGATGCGCCCGATGTCGTTGCGCGCAAGGTCGATCAGCATCAGGTGCTCGGCGCGCTCTTTCGGGTCCGCCGACAGCTCGACCTCGAGCGCCTTGTCCAACTCGGGCGTGGCGCCGCGCGGTCGCGTGCCGGCAAGCGGGCGGATCGTCACCTTGTCGCCTTCGCTCGTGTGCTCCTGGCGCACCAGGATTTCGGGCGACGCGCCGACGATCTGGAACTCGCCCATGTCGTAGAAATACATGTACGGCGACGGATTGAGCGAACGCAACGCGCGGTAAAGGCTGAGCGGCGACTCGGTGTAGCGCTTGCTCAAGCGCTGGCCGATCTGCACTTGCATCATGTCGCCCGCAGCGATGTATTCCTTGGACTTCAACACCGCGGCGATGTAGTCGGCCTTCGCGAACTCACGCTCGACCGTGTGCGATGCGCCGCGCTTTACCGGTGGCGCCGTCACGCTGTACTTCAGTTTGTCGATCAACTCGGCCAGCCGGCGCTTGGCGCGAAAAAACGCCTCGGGCTGCGACGGATCCGCATAGACGATCAGGTACAGCCGCCCCGACAGGTTGTCGATGACTGCAAGCTCCTCGCATTGCAGCAGCATGACGTCGGGCGTTTCGATGCCGCCGCTCTTCCAGGTTTTGCCGAGCTTCGGCTCGATGTAGTGCACCGCGTCGTAGCCGAAGTAGCCCGCGAGGCCGCCGCAAAAGCGCGGCAGCCCCGGGCGCAGCGCAACCTTGAAGCGCTGCTGATATTGCGCGATGAAATCGAGCGGGTTGCCGTCGTGCACTTCGGTGACCGCGCCATCGGTGACGACCTCGGTCTTGAAGCCGCTGGCTCGCAGCAGCGTGCGCGCCGGCAGCCCGATGAACGAATAGCGACCGAAGCGCTCGCCGCCGACCACGGATTCGAGCAGGAAGCTGTGCCTGCCCGATCCGCCCGAATAGGCGAGCTTCAAGTACAGCGACAGCGGGGTTTCGAGGTCGGCGAAGGCCTCGGCAATCAGCGGGATGCGGTTGTGGCCCTGCGCGGCCAGGCTCTGGAATTCGAGTTCAGTGATCACGTTTGGGACCCTCCACGGCCCGTCGGATGCCGCAACGCGGCGCTCCGCATGGTGATTTGTTCGGTGAAATCGGCGGCCGCGCGGGCCATCGGTTGGAGCCGAATTGGCGCGCGGTTTCCGCCTTCACGGGCCGCGGCCGCGGCAAACTAAACCAGCGTGGACCGGCGACGCCAGGGCCACGCTCCCCGGTCGTGCGACCCCTGGGTTGGTTTGCGCGAACTGAACATGGCAAAAGTGTAGCAGGCACGCCTTCGCGCACCGCGGACCGCGCCGCGTCGCCAAGGTGACAGCCATGTCGGGTGAGCACTCTATTCGTGACCAGCGTCATCGACACCGGGCAGGGCACCCGACACACTGCGCCGCTTCGGCCCGCACGGGCCGCCATTCTCCGAGGTCTTCGTGATTCGTCGTGCGTTACTCGCTGCCATCGGCAGCGTCGTCCTGTTTGGCTCGAACCTTGCCGTCGCTCAGCCGATCGACGTGTCGGGCGTGAAGTACGAGCCTTGGCTGCAGTTGGGAGGCGCGAACTTGCAACTCAACGGCGCGGGCGTTCGCTACAAGGCGGTGTTCAAGGTCTACGCGGCAGGGCTGTACCTGAACGCTAAGGCCAGCACGCCCGAGGCGGTGCTCGCCAACACCGGGCCGCGGCGCCTGCACATCGTGATGCTCAGGGACATCGACGCGAATGAACTGGGCCGGCTCTTCATCAAGGGCATCGAGCAGAACGCGCGCGCGAGGAATTCGTCAGAACGATCCCCGGCACGATTCGCATGGGCGAGATTTTCGCGGCCAAGAAGCGCCTTGCCAGCGGCGAATCGTTCTCGGTGGACTGGCAGCATGGCGTCGGGACCATCATCCTCGTTAACGGCAAGCCGGTCGGCGAGCCGATCAAGGAGCCCGAATTCTTCAACGCGCTGATGAAGATCTGGCTCGGCAAGTCGCCGGCGGACGCCAACCTGAAGGACGCGCTGCTCGGCGCCAAGCCGCGCAACCCGGGCAGCGAGAGCTGAAGCCAGGAAGCGAAAACGGCGGCGCAGCCGCCGAGGCCACGCCGCCGTCTTGAATCGGCGAGAGCGATCCGGCAGACCACCGGATCGCCTTGAAACTCCGATTACTTGCCTTCGCCCTTCGGGATCGCGCCGGCCTTCACGGCAGCGGCGGTCTCGGCCTTGCGCTTCGCGCGCGCGGCAGCGGCTTCTTCCTTGGTCATCTTCTTGGAGGGTTCTGCCTTGGCAGTGGCGCCTTCGCCCTTCGGAACATCGCCGGCCTTGACCGCGGTCGCGGTTTCGCCCTTGCGTTTGGCGCGCGCGGCGGCCGCTTCTTCCGGGGTCATCTTGGCGGTCGTCGGCGCCGGGGTGGCGGCTTCGCCCTTCGGGATCGCGCCGGCCTTCACCGCGGAAGCGGTTTCAGCCTTGACTTCGGGACGGCTCTTTTCTTGCGCGTAGGCCGACAGGGCGAAAGCCGAGCTCAGAACGAGAGCGGTTGCGAGTGCTACTTTTTTCATCGTGGGTCTCCTGCAGGATGTGAGGAAGTGTGGGGACAAGAAACTACAAACCAGGCGCTTGCAAAGTGGCCAGCCCCTCGTCGGCCGGGCGACAGTGTACCGTCGCCGGCTCCCGACACAAGGGCAGGGCCCGGCGCCGGGCCTTGAAGTGCCCCTTCGTCGCAAGTGCATCGGCATTCCTTACGCGCCGCAGCACGCGATTCAACCGACCTGCCCACAACGCGGCACGCGTCGGTTGCGATGACAAGGCGTTGACCGGCGCCCGGGCAGCCGGCGGTCGGCGCCTATTTCTTCTTGTCCTTGGACCACTCGCGCAGCGCGCCGAGCGTCTTGTCGACGTGCCTGGAGGGATTCAGGCCGAGGTAGTTGTAGACCACCGACCCGTTTGGAGCGATCACGTAGGAAATTCGGTTGGCGAAGTCCGGGTAGTTCTGCATCACCGCGTCATAGGACTTCATGATGCTCTTGCTGCCGTCGGAGGCGACCGGGAACTTGCCGTGGCATTCCTTCACCGAGAACTTGCTCAGCGTGTCGATGTCGTCGCCCGACACGCCGATGACGGTCGCGCCGAGCGCGCCGAACTTGTCGATGTTCTGCGCGAACTCGTTCGCCTCGATCGAGCACCCGGTCGAGAACGCGGCGGGAAAGAAGAACAGCACCACCGGTCCCTTGGCGAGCGACTCCTTGAGTGAATAGTTGTAGACCTTGCCGGCAACGGCTGCCGAAGTTGTAAAGTCCGGAGCGGCTTCGCCCACGTCAAGCGCGGCAAAGGCGGAGGATCCGACCCCAAGGGTCATCACAAACGCCCAGATTCTCTTCATGCTGAACTCCTTGGCATCTCTATGCGACGGTTCCATTTGAAAGCATACGGCACGGCGCCTTTCCTGGATGCGCCGAATGGTTTGCGCGGCGCGGTGCAGGCTTTGCGGCGGCTCATGTCGTGTTGGTCGATGCGCGCCGGGCGAGCTTACGCGGTGCTCGCTCTGGTGGCCGCCGCCGGTGCGCTCAGCGGATGCGGAACGATCCCGCCCAACGACCCCGCGCGCAAGGCTTCGACGGCCCTGCCGCCAAGCCTGGAGAGCCCGCTCGTCAAGATCGCGCAAGCGTCAACGCCGTCACCCGACGCGTCGGGTGTGCGGTTGATGCCGCTTGGCATCTATTCGCTCGAGGCGCGCGTCGAGCTCGCCAAGCGCGCTCAACGCTCGCTCGACGTCCAGTACTACCACTTCGAGGGCGATGCGACGGGACGCATGCTGCTTCGCCATCTGCGCGACGCCGCGCAACGCGGTGTGCGGGTGCGCCTGCTGGTCGACGACCTGTACACGACGCACACCGACGGGATGCTGCGCGCGTTGGCGGCGCACCCGAACTTCGATGTGCGCCTGTTCAATCCGTTCTGTTGCGCGCGCGGGTCGGGCATTCCGATGCGGATCGCCGCGTCGCTGTTCTCGTTCGGGCGCGTCAACCACCGCATGCACAACAAGCTGTTCATCGCCGACGGCGCGATGGCAGTGGTCGGCGGACGCAACATCGCCGACGAATACTTCCTGCGCCACTCGCAGCAGAACTTCGTCGATCTCGATGCCTTCGTGGTCGGCGCGGTGATCGCCGACATGTCCGCGATCTTCGACCGCTACTGGAACAGCGACGTGGTTTACCCGATCGAGGCGATCGGCGCGCCGTTGCGCGCCCGGCACATCGCGATGGAGGAATTCAGCCGCCAGATCGAAACCGCTCCGCAGGCGCCGCCGCTCGATCCGCCGCCGGTCGACGCGCTCGGCTACGGCCCGATCAGCGAGGAGCTCGACTCCCCAAGGATCGGGCTGGTGTGGGGCAAGGCGCGCGCCTTCGCCGATCCACCCGAGAAGCCATTCCAGAGAGGCTCTGCCGATGCGATCGCCGCCAGCGTGACGCAAAACGTGATGACGAGGATCTGGGAGGCGAAGAAAGAGCTCGTCATCACGTCGCCGTACATGATCCCCGGCCGCAAAGGTCTGGAATCGATCGAGAAGCTGCGCCAGCAGGACATCAAGGTCACCGTGATGACCAATTCGCTCGCGGCGACCGACGAGCCGCTGGTGCACACGGGCTACTCACGCTATCGCTACGACATGCTGCTGGCCGGCGTCGATATCTACGAGCTCAGCCCGTCGCTCACGCAGCGCAGCAAGCGCCTCGGCACCTTCGGCACATCGCTCGGGCGGCTGCATTCGAAGACGGTCGTCATCGATGGGGAAACGGTGTTCATCGGATCGATGAACCTCGATCCACGCTCGCAGGCGACCAACACCGAAATGGGCATGTTCTTCGACAGCCCGCAGCTCGCGAAAGAGCTGATGCGCATCATCAACATCACGAAGCTGCAAAGCGCCTACCGCTTGCGGCTACAACCCGACGGCCCCGGGATTCAATGGCTCGCGACTGACGGCGAGAAGGAGATCGTGCTCGGCGCGGAGCCGGAGTCGAGCGCGCTGCTTCGCCTGCACAACATCATCTTCGGGTTGTTCATCCCGGAGCAGCTGCTCTGAGCGGCCAGCCGCTCAGGCGCGCGCCAGCTCGGCGCGCATCGCGTCGATGACCGCCTTGTAGTCGGGCTTGCCGAAAATCGCGCTGCCCGCGACGAAGGTGTCGGCGCCGGCATGGGCCACCTTGCGAATGTTGTCGACCTTGATACCGCCGTCGACCTCGAGCCGGATGTCGTGCCCCGTCGCATCGATCAGCTTGCGCGCCTGCTCGATCTTCGCAAGCATCGGCTGGATGAACCCCTGCCCGCCGAAGCCCGGGTTGACGCTCATGATGAGGATCAAGTCGACCTTGTCGATCACCCACTGCAGCACGTCGAGCGGGGTCGCCGGGTTGAACACGAGCCCGGCCTGACAGCCCTCGGACTTGATCAGTTGCAGCGTGCGGTCGACATGCGCGCTCGCGTCCGGATGAAAGCTGATGAGGTCGGCGCCCGCCTTCGCGAAGGCCTGCGCGAGCGCGTCCACCGGCTGCACCATCAGGTGCACGTCCAGCGGAACCTTCGACCCGTCGGCGCGCACCGCGTGCTTGCGCAACGCTTCGCACACCATCGGCCCGAACGTGAGGTTCGGGACATAGTGGTTGTCCATCACATCGAAGTGAATCCAGTCGGCACCGGCGGCGATCACCGCGCGCAGCTCTTCGCCCAGGCGGGCGAAGTCGGCGGAAAGCACGCTCGGGGCGATGCGATGCGGGCGGGCAGTGGAGGACATGAGCTTTTCTACGGTGCGCGACGGATGCGCGATTCTAGAGACCGCCCCGCGGCGTGCGTGGTCTGCCTAGAATCGCGCATGTCCAAGCCCGAGTTCAAGTGCGAGGTGGTCACGCGGTTCCTGCCCGAACAATCGGCGCCTGAACAGCAGTCGTATGCGTTCGCGTACACCGTGACGATCCGCAACACCGGCAACGTCGCGGCTCAATTGATCGGGCGCCACTGGCGCATCACCGATGCGGGCGGCAGCACGCAGGAAGTGCGCGGGCTCGGTGTGGTCGGGCATCAGCCGTTGCTGCAGCCGGGCGAGCAGTTCGAGTACACGAGCTGGACACGCATCGCCGGGCCGCGTGGCAGCATGCGCGGCACATACTTCTGCATGACCGATGCGGCCGAGTCCTTCGAGGTGCCGATCGCTGCGTTCGAGTTGACGCTCGGGCAGGCGCTGCACTAGGCCGCGAGCCGCGGCCCCGCAGCCATCAGGATTCGTCGTGTTCGGAGCCTGGCGGCTCGCCGCGGCGGCGCCCGGAAAACATCGTCCACCACACGATGAAGACGAGCAGCAGCAACGCGCCGAGTGCTTCCAGCAAAATGAGCCACATGCTTCGAACTTCGTCGTTGAAAGGGCGCGCGCTCGCGGTGGCCGCGATTCTAGGCGTGCTCGCCTCGTGTTCCATGCCACCCACGTCGCCTCCCGCCGAAACACCCGTGGCCGCACTGCCCGAGGCGGCGGCCCCGCCGAAGCCGCCGGTCGCACCGGTGGTGCGCACGACGGCGAAGTCGCGCTGGATTTCGGTGGCCTGGGACGAGTTGCCCGGTTGGCCGCAGGACACGACGATCTACGCGTGGCCGTCGCTGCTGAAGAGCTGCGAGCGCCCGGCCACCGGCTGGGCCGCGGCCTGCGAGTCGGCGCGCTCGCTGCGCGACCCCGACGAAGCACGCGTGCGCAGCTGGCTGCAAACCCATCTGCAACCCTTTCGTGTCGAGCCGCTCGACGGCGCCGGCGAGGGCCTGATCACCGGCTACTACGAACCGCTGATTGCGGCGAGCCGCACGCGCCGTGCCGGCTTCCAGGTGCCGCTGCACACGGCGCCCGCCGACCTCGCCAAGCGCAAGCCCTGGTGGACGCGCGCGCAGATCGACGCCGAGCCCGCGGCACGCGCCGCCCTGCGCGGTCGCGAGATCGCCTTCGTCGCCGATCCGCTGGACGCGCTGGTGCTGCAGATCCAGGGTTCGGGCCGTTTGCGGATCACCGAGCCGGACGGGCGCACGCGCCTCGTGCGCGCGGCGTTCGCCGGCCACAACGATCACCCGTATCGGTCGATCGGCCGCTGGCTCGTCGAGCAGGGCGCGCTCACGCTCGACCAGGCTTCGTGGCCGGGCATCAAGGCCTGGGCACGTGCCAACCCGGGCCGCGTGCGCGAGCTGCTCAATGTCAACCCGCGCTACGTGTTCTTCCGCGAAGAGCCGCTGGCCGACCCGAGCGCCGGACCGCTCGGTGCGCAGGGCGTGCCGTTGACGCCCGGCCGGTCGATCGCCGTCGACAAGGAATCCATTCCCTACGGGACCCCGGTGTGGATCGACACGACCGAGCCTCTCGTGGGCGCCGCGCCACCGCGGCCCCGTGCACTGCAGCGGCTCGTCGTGGCTCAGGACACCGGCGGTGCGATCACCGGCCCCCTGCGCGCCGACTACTTCTGGGGTTGGGGCGACGGCGCCGAAGAATTTGCAGGGCGCATGAAACAAACGCTGCGCATGTGGGTTCTGATACCGCGCACCTGAAAGTTTTTGCCGCTTCGTGCGACAAACCCGCACCAGGTCACTCAAAGACTGAAGGAGCCTCATGACCATGACCCGACGCAACCTGCTCAGCCTGCTTTCGGCCATCGGCCTTGCGCCGAAAATCGCCGCCGCTCAAGCGCCACAGCCAGGCGCCCCGCGCATCGAGCCGTTGACATTGCCCGACGCCGAATGGAAGAAGCGCCTGACGCCCGCGCAGTACAACGTGCTGCGCAGGGAAGGCACCGAGCCGCCGGGGTCCAGCGCGCTGAACAACGAGAAGCGCAAGGGCCGCTACCACTGCTCCGGTTGCGAGCTGCCGCTGTTCGCGTCGGAGATGAAGTATGAAAGCGGCACCGGCTGGCCGAGCTTTCACTCGACGCTGCCCGGCGCCGTCGGCACGAAGACCGACTACAAGCTCCTCTATCCGCGCACCGAATACCACTGCGCGCGCTGCGGCGGACATCAAGGCCATGTTTTCGACGACGGCCCGAAGCCGACCGGCAAGCGCTATTGCAACAACGGCGTCGCGTTGAGCTTCGTGCCGGTGTCGGCATGAAGGCGCCTTCGAATTCCCTGCTGATCGTGCGGCGACTGCTCGCCGCCACGCTGTTGCTGGGCGGGCTCGGTGCGGCTTTCGCGCAGGCCCCGTCGCAAGGCGCGGCCACCGCCAAGGCCACACTCGCCGGCGGCTGCTTCTGGTGTGTCGAGGCCGACTTCGACAAGATCGACGGCGTGATCTCGACGACCTCCGGCTACACCGGCGGCACGCTGAAGAACCCGAGCTACGAGCAGGTCTCGAGCAAGTTGACCGGGCATGCCGAAGCCGTCGAGATCGTCTACGACCCGCGCAAGGTGAGCTACGAAAAGCTGCTCGGATACTTCTGGCACACGATCGACCCGACGGTGAAGGACCGCCAGTTTTGCGACGTCGGATCGCCCTACCGCACCGCCATCTACGTGCACGACGCCGAGCAGTTGAAGGCCGCGCGGGCGTCGCTGGCCGCGCTCGAAAAATCGAAGCCGTTCAAGGACCCGATCGTCACCGAGATCGTGCTGGCCGGCCCGTTCTACGCGGCCGAGGAGTACCACCAGGACTACTACAAGAAAAATCCGGTGCGCTACAAGTACTACCGCACGAGCTGCGGGCGCGAAGCGAGGCTCAAGCAGTTGTGGGGCGACAAGGCCGGGCAGCACTGAATACATGACGGCCCCAAGACGCCTGCGGCGTCGCCCCCCGAGGGGAGCTCAGCCCTCTTGGGGCGGCCCGGCGAGGGCTGAGTTTCACAGCCCCAGCTCGCTGAGCGACGGGTGATCGTCTGGCCGCCTGCCGAGCGGCCAATGAAACTTGCGCTCGGCCTGCGCGATCGGCAGGTCATTGATGCTCGCGTAGCGCCGCATCATGAAGCCCTGCGCGTTGAACTCCCAGTTCTCGTTGCCGTACGAACGGAACCAGTGGGCCGAGTCGTCGTGCCACTCGTAGGCGAAGCGCACCGCGATGCGCGGCCCGTCGCACGCCCACAGCTCTTTGATGAGACGGTAGTCGAGCTCGCGCGCCCACTTGCGCTGAAGGAACTCGCGCACCTGCGCGCGCCCGACCGGAAACTCGGCGCGGTTGCGCCACCGCGTGTCTTCGGTATAGACGAGCACGACGCGGTCGGGGTCGCGTGTGTTCCATGCGTCTTCTGCCAAGCGCACTTTGTGGCGCACGGTCTCGACGGAGAACGGAGGGACCGGCGGCTTGGTTTCCATCAGTAGGTCTTGTACGGCAGGAACTTCCCGCTCATCACGATATTGACCCGATCGCCCTTCGGATCGGCCTCGCGCGTCAGGTCCATCTTGAAATCGATGGCGCTCATGATGCCGTCGCCGAATTCTTCGTGGATCAGCTCCTTGAATGTCGTGCCGTAAACGTTGACGAGCTCATAGAAGCGGTAGATCAGCGGATCGGTTGGCACGCTGGTCGGCAGCGAGCCTTTGTAAGGCACGACCATCAGCCACCGCTTGTCGTCGGCGCTCAAGCCGAAGACCTCCCCCACGATGCCCGCCTGCTCCGCCGTGCGCGTCATCTGCCCGAGGCACGCCGCGGTCGTCCATTCCTTGCTCTGCCCCACCTTGCTGGCCACGTCGGCCCATCGGATGCCCTTGGCCACCTTGGTGGCGATGATCTTTTCGGTCACGTCGAGTCGACTCATGCGATTACTCCTTCGGGGTGTGGATCAAGACAATTCAAACCACGCGCTGCAGCGATACACGCGGTGCGCCGGGATGCGGCTCAGGCGCACCCGGCCACACCACCGGCGGATGTTCCGGCGCCCTGCCGTGCGACAGCGTCGCCGACCGGCTCACCAGGAAATCGACCAAGTGGTTGCGCACCGCATAGAACAGGGGCTCGTGGTGCAGGCTCGCGCGCTGTCGGCTGCGCGGCAACGTGTTGCGCACGATCTCGGCGACCCGCGCGCGCGGCCCGTTGCTCATCAGGAGGATCGTGTCGGCGAGCAGGATCGCTTCGTCGACGTCGTGCGTGATCATGAACACCGTCTGGTGCGTCTCGGCGCAGATCCTCAGCAATTCGTCCTGGATCGTGCCGCGCGTCAGCGCGTCGAG
>Ga0184637_10003019_pt1 | contig 10643 bp, 9 predicted proteins | sample PLM3_127_b2_FD_133143 | JGI IMG/M metagenome (GOLD analysis project Ga0184637, IMG submission 133143) | Groundwater sediment microbial communities from an aquifer in East River, Colorado, USA - PLM3_127_b2 | ecosystem: Environmental > Terrestrial > Soil > Riparian zone | place: USA: East River... | reverse complement strand
CTGGACGTGGTCCAATCCCTGGGCCGCTTCGGGCGCTTCCTCGCCCACGCCGCCCCGCTCATGCTGCTGCCGCCCGTGAAGACGGGCCGCGTCGTGGAGCGCATCCACTTCATCGGCTTCCGGTCCCTGACCATCGTGGTGCTCACCGGCAGCTTCACCGGCATGGTGCTCGCGCTCCAGGTGTTCCTGGTGCTCGGGCGCTTCGGCTCGGAGGCCTTCCTCGGGCCGGCGGTGGCGCTGGCGCTGATCCGCGAGCTCGGCCCCGTGCTCTGCGCCCTCATCGTCACGGGACGCGCCGGCTCGGCCCTCACCGCGGAGATCGGCATCATGCGCATCTCCGAGCAGATCGACGCCTTGACGGTGATGGCGCTCAGCCCCATGCGGTACCTCGTCGCCCCTGCCCTCACCGCGGGGCTCCTCACCTTCCCGCTCATGACCGCCATCTTCGACACGGTGGGGATCTTCGGCGGCCAGCTCGTCGCCGTCCAGCTCCTGGGCCTGTCCAGTGGCACCTACTTCGGCGAGATGCAGAGCTTCGTGGACCTGGGGGACGTCATGACCGGCTTCTGGAAGTCCCTGTCCTTCGGTCTCATCGTGACCTGGGTCTGCACCTACAAGGGCTTCCACTGCGGGCACGGAGCGGAGGGCGTGGCCCACGCCACCACGGAGGCGGTGGTCCTCTCCTCCGTGCTCATCCTCGTCTGGGACTACTTCCTCGGGACCGTGCTGCCATGATCCGCGTCGAGAGCCTGCACAAGGCCTTCGGGGCCCAGCCCGTGCTCCGGGGGGTGGACCTCGAGATCGCCGCCGGCGAGGTCATGGTCATCATCGGCCGCAGCGGCGGGGGCAAGTCGGTGCTCCTCAAGCACCTCATCGGGCTGCTCCGCCCCGACGCCGGCCGCGTGTTCGTGGACGGGACCGACGTCACCCACCTGCACGGCGCCGAGCTCGACGCCATCCGGGCGCGCTACGGCGTGGTCTTCCAGGGGGGCGCCCTGTTCGACTCGATGTCCGTCTTCGACAACGTGGCCTTCCCCCTCCGCGAGAAGACGCGCCTGCCCGCGGGCGAGGTCCGCGCGCGGGTCGAGGAGCGGCTCGCGCAGGTCGGGCTGTCCGGCGTGGGAGACAAGAACCCCGCGGAGATCTCGGGCGGCATGCGCAAGCGCGTCGCCATCGCCCGGGCCCTGGTCACGGAGCCCGGCGTGGTGTTCCTCGACGAGCCGACCACCGGCCTCGATCCCATCCTCGTCAACACCATCCACCACCTCATCCGCGACCTGCACCGGAAAGCGCGGTTCACCGCGGTGATGGTGAGCCACGAGCTCCCCGAGATCTTCGGCATCGCCGATCGCGTGGCCATGCTGCACGATGGGGTGATCGTGGAGTCCGGCCGCCCCGAGGCCATCCAGGCCTCCGGCAATGCCATCGTGCAGCGGTTCATCCACGGCGAGATCGAGGAGGGCCAGCCATGACGCGTTCCTCGCTGGACCTGGCGGTGGGGGTCTTCGTCCTGATCGGCCTCGTCGCGCTCGGCTGGATGTCGATCAAGCTCGGGCGCCTCGACGTCTTCGGCGGGCAGGGCTACGTGCTGACGGCGGACTTTCCCACCACGGGTGGGCTCAAGGTCGGCGCCGCGGTGGAGATCGCCGGGGTGGACGTGGGCCGCGTCGACGCCATCACCCTCGCTGACTACCAGGCGCGCGTGCGGATGACCATCCGCGACGGCGTGAAGATCCAGGAGGACGCCATCGCGTCCATCAAGACCAAGGGGCTGATCGGGGAGCGATACGTCCGGATCAGCCCGGGCGGCTCCGAGCGCATCGTCCCGCCCAACGGCCGCCTCACCGAGGTGGAGCCGCCCGTCGACATCGAGGAGCTGCTGTCGAAGTACATCTTCGGAAAGGTGTGACCGTGGAGAGTGCCTGATGACTGGCTTCCGTCTCTCGCGAAGGGCCCTCGCGGGCCTGCTCGTGGTCCTCGTCGCCGCCCCGGCCTGGGCGGGTGTGCCCACCGACCAGCTGCGCGGCTCCATCGAGCGCGTGGTCAAGGCGCTCGATACCTCCGCCCTCAAGGGCGAGGCCCGCGCCGCCGAGCGCCGCGTCGTCGTCCGCAAGATCGCCAACGACATCTTCGACTTCGCGGAGATCGCGCGCCGGTCGCTCGGCCGCCACTGGCCGGCGCGCTCGGACAGGGAGCGAGAGGAGTTCATCATGCTCTTCGGCGACCTGCTCGAGCGCTCGTACATCTCCAAGATCGAGCTGTACGGCGGCGAGAGGATCCTGTACACCTCGGAGCGCGTGGACGGCGACGTGGCCACGGTGAGCACCAGGATCGTCAGCAAGAACGGCACGGCGGTGCCGGTCGACTACCGCCTCCTCAAGCGGGGCGACCGCTGGCTCGTCTACGACGTCAGCATCGAAGGCGTCAGCCTCGTCGCCAACTACCGCACCCAGTTCAACAAGATCATCCAGACCTCCTCCTACGCCGAGCTGGTGAAGAAGATGAAGGCCAAGCAGGGAGAGGCCGCCCTCGAGGACGACGGTTCGCGCAAGGGCAAGGCCAAGGCTCAGTAGCCGGTCCCCATGAAGGCCGTCATCCTGGCCGCGGGCGCCGCGCGGCGGCTCGCCCCCCTCACGGACCGCACCAACAAGTGCCTGCTCCCCGTGGGCGGGCGGTCGCTGCTCGATCGCATGCTCGAGGCCCTCGCCGCCCAGGGCGTCGACGAGACGGTGATCGTGGTCGGGCACTGCCAGGACCAGGTCCGCGCGGCAGCGGGCGCGCGCCGCGGCGCCATGCCGATCCGCTTCGTCGACAACCCCGACTACCTCAAGGGGTCCATCCTGTCGCTGTGGGCGGCCCGCGCCACCCTGACCGAGGACGACAGCCTCGTCATGGACGCCGACGTGCTCTTCCCCGCCGTCTTCCTCGCCCGGCTCATGGGCGCGCCGGCGGCGAGCGCCCTCCTCATGGACCGGGGCTTCAGCGACAGCGGAGAGGAGGTGAAGCTCTACGGGCTCGGCGACCGCGTCATCGCGCTCGGCAAGAAGTTCGTGCCCGAGCGATGGGACGTGATCGGCGAGGGCGTGGGGTTCTTCAAGTGCAGCCGCGCCCACGCCGGCGAGTACCTCCGCCTCCTCGCCGCCTCCATCCAGGAGACGGGCGGCGCCAACGAGTACGAGGACGCCTTGCACCGGCTGCTCGCCCGCGTGCCGGTGGGCTGGGTGGACGTGACCGGCCTGCCCTGGACGGAGGTGGACTTCGTCGAGGACCTGAGGCGGGCGGAGGCCGTCACGCTGCCCGAGATCGAGCGGCTCGCCGGGTAGGGCCCGCATGGCGGCGGCCATCCTCTACCTGCCTCACGCCGCGAGCCGGGCCCTCGGCGCGCGCCCCGTCGGCGGCCGATCGCTCACCCTGCGCGCCGCCGTCGCCGCCGCCCGCGCGGGCGCGTCGATCGTGGGCATCCCGGCCGCGCTCCGCACGCCCCGGCTCGAGCGGGAGATCCGTCGCGCTCCCGACGCCGCGCGCGCCGTGCGCTGGCTCGACGGGCCGGCCCCCGAGCCGGGCTTCACCGAGCGCCCCTGCCTGCTGCTGCCCGTCACGATGCTCGCGGAGGCGTGGAGCCTGCGCGTCCTCCTCGAGCCGGGCGGCGAGCCGGAGGGCGCGGTCCTGGCGGGCACCGCGGCGAGGGGCGCGCCCGCGCTCTCCGCGCCGCCCGCCTTCGTGCAGAAGCTGTGGGACCGCCTCGCCGCCGGCCAGCCGCTGGGCGAGGAGCTGACCCTGCAGGCCGGGCGGGTCAGCGCCGTCGGGGAGCCGGCGGCCGCCGCCCCCCTCATCGTCCGCCGCGAGGCCGATCTCGCGGAGGCCGAGGCCCGGCTCTACGCCCGCCTCGGCACCGACAACGACACGGGGGTGGATCGGTTCCTCCACCGCCGCTGCTCCCTCCCGCTCACGCGGGTGCTCGTGCGCACGCCGGCGACCCCGAACCAGGTGAGCCTCGCCAGCCTGGCCGTGGGCGGCGGCGCGATCTGGTGCTTCTGGCAGGCCACGCCGGGGAGCGCCCTGCTGGGCGTGCTGCTCTACCTGGTCGCCAGCGTCCTCGACCATTCCGACGGGGAGCTGGCGCGGCTCACCTTCCAGGAATCCCGCCTGGGCGCCCATCTCGACTGGGCCATCGACACGATCATCCACTCCCTGCTCGTCCTCGCCATGGCCGTGACGGCCGGCCACGGGCCGCTCGCCCTCGCGGTGGGCGCGGCAGGCGCGGCCGGAGTCACGCTCTCCGCCTTTCTCGCCCGCCATCTCCCCCACGAGATCGAGGTGGGCCCGAGCGTGGGGGGCGGGCTCAAGAACATGGGCAACCGCGACCTCTTCTACCTCCTCCTGCTCGTCTTCGTCCTCCTGCGCTGGCTCGTCCCGGCCCTCCTCGTCGGCCTCGCCCTGCTGGTGGCCGTCGGCTCGCAGTGGTACTGGCTCGCGTGCCTGGCGCGGATCCGCCGGCTGCGCCCCGCCGGCTCCAGCGGGCGCGGGAGGTAGGGCGGCATGGTCCCGGGCATCGTCCGCGGCGCGGGCGCCCACCCGCTGCTGCGGCTGGGCCGTCCGTTCCTCCTGGTCGGCGGCCTCGCCGTCGTGGCCTACATGGTCTGGGAGGTGGGGCCCGGCGCCATCTGGGAGTCGCTCCGCGCGCTGTCGTGGCGGCTCCTCATCGTGCTCTGCTTCCCCTACTGCGTCTCCGCGACGCTGGACACGGTGGGCTGGCGGTTCGCGTTCGGATCCCGGCCGGCGCCGTTCGGCACGCTCCTGAGCGCCCGCCTCGCCGGCGAGGCGGTGAACGTCACCACGCCGACGGCCTCGATGGGCGGGGAGCCGGTCAAGGCCTACCTGGTGCGTCCGTGGGTGGCCCTGCCCGACGGCCTGGCCTCGGTGGTCGTCGACAAGACGGCGATGGTCCTCGGCCAGGGCTGCTTCCTGGTGCTCGGCCTCGTCCTCGGCGCCCTCCTCGTGCCGCTGTCCGCGCCCGTCATGACGGCCATGATCGTGCTGCTCGCCGTCGAGGCCGTCGCGGTGGGAGGCTTCGTGCTCATCCAGCTCCACGGCGCGGTCGGCCGGGGCGGCCGCGTGCTCAGCCGGCTCGGCATGGGCCCGAGCGCGGAAAGACAGGAGAAGCTCGACGGGCTCGACCGCTCCCTGGCCAGCTTCTACCGCGACCGGCCGCGGCGGCTGCTCTCGTCCGTGCTCTTCCACTTCCTCGCCTACACCGTGGGCAGCCTCGAGATCTACCTCGTCCTGAGCTTCCTGGAGATCCCGGTGTCCCTGCTCACCGCGGTGGTGATCGAGTCGTTCGGCGCCGCGGTGAAGTTCGCGACCTTCATGGTGCCGGGCTCCCTCGGCGCCCTCGAGGGCGGCAACGTGGCCATCTTCGCCGCCTTCGGCCTGGGCGGGGTGGTGGGGCTGTCCTACACGTTGATCCGCCGGCTGCGCGAGGGGGCCTGGGTTCTCGTCGGGCTCGCCGCCCTCGCCTTCCTCTCCGCGCGCGCCCCCGCCCCGCGAGGCTGAGCAGCGGCGGGCGCTCCCCCCCACTTCGAGAGGGTGACAAGAAACGGCCGCCGACGGTAACCGGTGGGGGGGCGTGGGGGAGGGTTGGCGAGGTGCAGCCGAAGGCGAGCCGAGCGAACCGGTGATCTCTCCGAGCGTGAGCGAGCAGCGGCGGGCGCTCCCCCCCACTCTGAACAAGTGCTAGACTCGGGTTCCTCCGTCGCCGACGGGAGACGCTCGAGCCAAGGAGGCGTTCACGTGGGAGCCGTTCGGGTGGCCATCATCGGAGTGGGCAACTGCGCCTCGGCGCTCGTGCAGGGCACCCGGTACTATCGCCAGGCGCCCGACAACGGCTTCATCCCCGGGCTCATGCGCCCGCGGCTCGGCGGCTACCACGTGGGGGACATCGAGTTCTCCGCGGCCTTCGACGTCGACACCAACAAGGTCGGCACCGACCTCGCCGAGGCCATCGGCGCGGCGCCGAACAACACGGTGCGGTTCGCGGAGGTGCCCCGGCTCGGCGTGCCCGTGCAGCGGGGCATGACCCACGACGGGCTCGGTCACTACCTCTCCCAGGTGATCTCCAAGGCGCCGGGCACCACCGCCGACATCGCGGGCATCCTGCGCGAGACCCGCACCGACGTGGTGGTGAACTTCCTCCCCGTGGGCAGCGAGATGGCCACCAAGTGGTACGTGGAGCAGGTGCTGGACGCCGGCTGCGGCTTCGTCAACTGCATCCCGGTGTTCATCGCCCGCGAGGGGTACTGGCGGCGGCGCTTCGAGGAGCGGGGGCTGCCCATCGTGGGCGACGACGTCAAGTCGCAGGTGGGGGCCACCATCGTCCACCGGGTCCTCACGCGTCTGTTCATGGACCGGGGCGTGCGGCTGGACCGCACCAGCCAGCTCAACGTGGGCGGCAACATGGACTTCTACAACATGCTCGAGCGCCAGCGCCTGCAGTCCAAGAAGATCTCCAAGACCGACGCCGTCCGCTCGCAGCTCGCCCACGACCTGCCCGACGACGCGATCCACATCGGCCCCAGCGACTACGTTCCGTGGCTCGCCGACCGCAAGTGGGCCCACATCCGGCTCGAGGGGAGCGGCTTCGGAGACCAGCCCATCAACGTCGAGCTGAAGCTGGAGGTCTGGGACTCCCCCAACTCCGCGGGCGTGGTCATCGACGCCATCCGGTGCTGCAAGATCGCCATGGACCGAGGCATCAAGGGCACGCTCCTCGCTCCCTCGGCGTATCTCATGAAGTCGCCGCCCGAGCAGTGGGCGGACGACGACGCCCACGACCGCCTGGAGCGATTCATCAACGGCTCGGAATAGCCGTCACCGTTCGGTCCGCCGGTCTCGGGCCGCGCCGGCCCGGTGATACACTGGGCCCGTTGCCGCTGCCACCGTCATGATCGCCATCTCCAAGACCGGTCGAGCGCTCCGCGGCCTGGTGCGGGTGTCGTGTCGGCGCCCGCTCCTCACGGTGGCGCTCTCGCTGCTGCTCGCCGCGCTCGGCGTCGGCTACACGCTCCACGCCCTGACTTTCAAGACCTCGGGACGCGACGTCCTCCCCCAGGACGCGGGGTACATCCGGCGGTACGTGGAGTACGCCCGGGACTTCGGCGAGCTCGAGGACGTCGTCGTCGTCGTGGAGGCGCGCACGTTCGAGGCGGCCAAGGCCTACGCCAGCCGGCTCGTCCAGGAGCTGCGCGCCGGCCCCGTGAAGTTCCAGCGCGTGGCCTACCGGATCGACCCCAAGCGCTTCGAGGGCCGCCAGCTCCTGTATCTGTCGAAGGACAAGCTCACCGAGATCCGGGACCGGATCTTCGACCACCAGGAGTTCATGGAGAGCTTCGCCGCCGACCCCACCCTCGCCCAGCTCGTCGAGGGCGTCAACGCGCAGCTCGCCCAGAGCTTCGTGTCCAGCCTCTTCGACGTGGGGCTCAACGAGGACCGGACGGTCGACACGCGCTTCCTGCGGGTCCTGCTCGACCAGATCGCCCAGCGCCTGGACCGCCCCACGCCCTACCGCTCCCCATGGAGCACGCTGTTCTCGTTCGGCGGCGCGACGGAGGCGGACGCCGGCTACTTCCTGTCCGAGGACAAGAGCCTCCTCTTCGTGCTCGTCGAGACGCCCAAGGCCGACAAGGGCAGCTTCCTGGGCGACCAGCGCGCCATCGAGACGATCCGGGACGCCATCGCGCGGCTGCGGCCGGTGTTCCCCCAGGTGCAGGCCGGGGTGACGGGCGCCCCCGCGCTGTCCAACGACGAGATGACCGCGGCCTTCGGCGACAGCCAGGCCGCCACCGTCATCGCCTTCGCCCTGACCCTGCTCGTCATGCTCTGGGCCTTCGGCCGCCTGGGCAAGCCGCTCCTCATGCTCGCCGTGCTCGCGGTGAGCCTCGCGTGGGCCATGGGCGTGGTGACGCTCACGGTGGGCCACCTCACCATCTTCTCGGTGATGTTCATCTCGATCGTCATCGGGATCGGCATCGACTACGGCATCTACTTCCTGTTCCGCTACGAGGAGGAGATCTTCCTCGGGCGCAGCCTCACGGAGGCCATGGAGCTGACCGCCGCCCGGACGGGGCCGGGCATGCTCCTGGGCGCCCTCACCGCGGGCGGCACGTTCTTCGTGCTCATGGCGACCGACTTCCGCGGGATCCAGGAGCTGGGCTTCATCTCGGGCATCTCCATCCTGATCGCCTGGCTCAGCATGATGACGACCTTCCCCGCCCTGCTCGTCCTGGTCGACCGCCGGCACGCCGACCGGCCCCGAGACCTCCCGCCCCGCGCCCATCAGCTCGACCACATGCACGTGCCGCTGCTCGACCGCCTCACGCGGTACCCCCGCACGACCCTGGCCGCCGCGGGGGCTCTCACCGCGCTGTCGCTGTGGGCGCTGCCCACGGTGGGGTTCGACTACAACCTGCTCAACCTCCAGGCGGAGGGCACGGAGTCCGTGGTGTGGGAGCGGCGGATCCTCGCGACCACCGGCCGGTCGGGCTTCAACGGGCTGGCCTCGGCCGGCTCGATCGAGGAGCTGCGCGCCAAGCAGGAGGCCTTCGAGCGCCTCCCCTCGGTCTCGGAGGTCGACTCGGTGCTGCGGCTCATCCCGGACGGGCAGGCCGAGAAGATCGCCATCATCAAGATGTTCGCCCCCCTGGTGGCCCCCGTACGCATCGGCCGCTCCAGCCCCGTCGACCTCGAGCGCCTGACCCAGGCGGTGCGCGACCTCAAGCGGCGCTTCGACCTCGCGGCGAGCGAGGCGGACCGTCCCCTGCCCGCCGACGTCCGGGAGCTCCAGGACAAGACCGGCGCGCTCCTGCGGCTCCTTTCGTCCGCCGATCGGGAGATGGCGGAGCCGGCCCTCACGCATCTGCAGGCCCAGCTCTACCGGGACTTCGTGGGCAAGTTCCACGGCCTCCAGCGCCACCTGAGCCCGCGCCCCGTCGGCGCCGCCGACGTCCCCGAGGAGGTGCGCCGCAAGTTCATCGGCGCGAGCGGCCGGTTCCTCATCCAGACGCACCCCAAGGTGAACATCTGGGAGCGGGCGGGCGCCGAGCAGTTCGTGCGCGAGCTGCGCTCGGTGGACCCCGACGTCACGGGGGCCCCGGTGATCACCTACGAGGCCATCCGGCTCATGGAGCGCGCCTACGTCCAGGGCACGGCCTACGCCTTCGTCCTCGTGGGCGTGGTCACGTACTGGGCGCTGCGCCGGGTGCGCGAGACCCTCCTCGCGCTCCTGCCTCTGGTGGTGGGCCTTCTCTGGACCGTCGGGCTCATGCGCGTGTTCGATCTCCAGTTCACCCTCGCCAACGTGTGGGGGCTGCCCCTGATCATCGGGACCTCGGCCGAGTTCGGCCTCAGCGTGGTGGTGCGGTACCTCGAGGACCGGGAGCACGGGGGCCCGCTGGTGGCCCGCAGCACCGTGATGGCGGTGGTGCTCAACGGGCTCACGACCATCGTTGGCTTCGGCAGCCTCATGATCACTCAGCACCGCGGGATCTACGGCCTGGGCCTGCTCCTCACCATCGGGACGGTCTGCGCCCTCATCGCCTCGCTGGTCATCCTGCCCGTGGTGCTGCGGATGATCCCGCGCCACGCCGCCCAGCCGGCCGTCGACCAGGTCTCCACCTCGTCGGCCGCCTGAGGCGGAACCCTCCCGCGCCCATGGCCGGCGCCCTGACCCAGTGCCGCGCGGTGCTGCTCGACTGGGGCGGCACCCTGGACGCCGACGGCCAGCCCTGGAAGGATCGGGTCGCGGCGCTCCTGCGCGCGGAGGGCGTGGAGCTCGCGGCGGGGCGCTTCGACCCGGCCTTCTACGCGGCAGACGACGCGCTGGTGGGCACCCTGCCGCCCACCCTGCCGCTCGCCGACACCGTCCGCCGGCTCCTGGACGGGCTCACCCGCGGCCTCGGCCTCGACGACCCCGCCCTGGCCGGGCGCGTCGCCGCCGCCTTCGTGGACCAGAGCGTGGCGACGGTGCGCCGGAACGCGCCCGTCCTGGAGGCGCTCGCCCGGCGCTACCGCCTCGGGATCGTGTCCAACTTCTACGGCAACCTCGAGACGGTCTGCGATGATTGTGGCGTGCGCGATCTGTTCGGGACTATCATGGATTCCGCGCGCGTCGGATGGGAGAAGCCCGATCCGCGCATCTTCGGGACGGCGCTCGACGCGCTCCGCGTGGGCCCGGCCGAGGCCGTGTTCGTGGGGGATTCGCTCCCCCGCGACATGGCGGGCGCCCGGGCCCTCGGCATGCCACATGTCTGGCTCGTCCCCGAGACGCTCGAGGGCCCGGTGGCATGCTGCCCGGCCGATCCCATCGTGCACTCCCTGAGGGACCTGGAGGGATTGTTGCTGTGAGCGCGCGGGACGGACTGCGAGGCGGGATCATCGCCGCGGGACAAGGCCGGCGGCTGCGCGAGGACGGCTGGCCGATGCCCAAGCCGCTCGTGCCCGTGGCGGGGGTTCCCCTGATGGAGTCGGTGCTCCGGAACTTCGCCGCCAACGGCATCGGCCCCGTCGTGGCCATCGTGAACGAGAGCGAGCGCGACTGCGTGGAGTGGGCGCGGGGCCGCTTCGGCAGCCTCGATCTGCGCTTCATCGTG
>Ga0184637_10003018_pt1 | contig 10646 bp, 8 predicted proteins | sample PLM3_127_b2_FD_133143 | JGI IMG/M metagenome (GOLD analysis project Ga0184637, IMG submission 133143) | Groundwater sediment microbial communities from an aquifer in East River, Colorado, USA - PLM3_127_b2 | ecosystem: Environmental > Terrestrial > Soil > Riparian zone | place: USA: East River... | reverse complement strand
GGTGCCGCTGGTGAACCGGAGCACGCGGGATCTGTTCGAGACCGCGCTCCACCGCCGCGAGGCGGGGGAACTGAACCTGACGGTACTGTTCGGCCATGCGCACGAAGCCATGGCCGCCGCGGACGTGGTGCTGGCCGCTTCCGGCACCGCCACTCTGGAAGCCGCGCTGATCGGGCGCCCGGTGGTAATCGCCTATCGCATGCCGCGCGTATCGTGGTGGATCATGAGCCACCGCAGCTATCAGCCGTACGTGGGCCTGCCCAATATCCTCGCCGGAGAGTTTATCGTGCCGGAATTCCTGCAAGACGAGGCGACGCCGGAGAATCTGTCGCAGGCAGTGCTCAACCTGCTGTTCGACGGCGTGGTGCGCACGCGGCTCGAAACCCGCTTTGCGGCGATAGCCCGCGAGCTGCGGCAGGACAGCGCCGGGCGCATAGCCGCGGCGCTGGTGCCCATGGTAGGCAACGGCGCCGCGCCATGAAGCTGACTTGCGGCGTAGACGAGGCCGGGCGCGGACCGCTCGCGGGGCCGGTTTACGCCGCCGCGGTCATCCTCGATCCGGCGCGACCGGTCGCAGGGCTGGCGGACTCCAAAACGCTCACGCCGCGCCGGCGGGAAGCGCTGGCGCTGGAGATCCGCTCGCGTGCTATCGCCTGGGCAGTGGCAAGCGCCAGCGTCGAGGAGATCGACACGCTCAACATCCTCCAGGCAAGCCTGCTTGCCATGCGACGTGCCGTGGAGCAGCTCGCGGTGACGCCACGGCAGGTGCTGGTAGACGGCTTGCATCGGCCGCGGCTGGTGGTCCCGGTGCGCGCCATCGTGAGGGGCGATGCGACGGTGGCGGAGATCGCGGCAGCCTCGATCCTCGCCAAGGTGGCGCGCGACAAGGAGATGCTGACGCTGCACCAGCGGCATCCCCAGTACGGCTTCGACCGCCACAAGGGTTACCCCACCAGCGCGCACCTGGCGGCGCTGCGCGAGCATGGCGCCTCGGCCGTGCACCGGCGCAGCTTTGCGCCGGTGCGGTCGCTGCTCGAGCGGGAGGGCAGGGCGTGAAGCAGATCGATTCCGCCGCCAACCCGCGCCTCAAGGCGCTGTGCCGGCTCGTCGTGTCGTCCCAGGAACGCAAAAGAGCCGGCCACTCGGTGCTCGACGGTGTTCACCTGGTTGCCGCCTACCTCGAGCACGCCGGCCTGCCGCAACAGGTGGTGGTAAGCCGTTCGGGCCTGGCTGCCTCGGAGATCAGGGCTCTGCTGAAGAAGATGGCGGCGATCGAGCCGCTGGTGTTGAGCGACGCGCTGTTCCGGAAGCTGTCTTCCGTGGTGACGCCGACCGGCATACTCGCCGTGGTCGAGACCCCGCGACCGCAGCTGGTGCCGCGGGACATGGACGCGTGCGTGATGCTGGAGGACCTGCAGGACCCCGGCAACCTGGGCTCCATATTGCGCACCTGCGCCGCCAGCGGCGTGCGGCACGTGCTGTTGTCGAAAGGGTGCGCGCAAGCGTGGTCGCCGCGGGTTCTGCGGGCCGGCATGGGCGCGCATTTCGCGCTGCACCTCTACGAGCAGGCCGACCTGGCGGCAGCGGCGCGATCGTTCGGCGGCAGTCTGGTGGCGACGAGTCAGCGCGCGGCGCAGGCCGTGTTCGACGCCGACTTGCAGGGGCGGGCGGGTTTCCTGTTCGGCAACGAAGGCGCGGGCTTGAGCGCGGCCCTGCTCAAGGCCGCGCAGGTGGTGGTATCCATCCCGATGCCGGGAACGGCTGAATCCCTCAACGTCGCCGCGGCGGTGGCGGTGTGCCTGTTCGAGCGCGTGCGGCAGCTTTCAGCCGTCGGCGGCCGCGGTCAATCCGGACCCGTGGCGGCTGAAAGCTGAATTCCGAGCGGCTTCAAAGTGCGCAATCAGCTGGCGACCGGGATTAAATCTGACATGAATCTATTAGGAGTTTGTCGCGGCATCATCCGACAAACTCCTAATAGATTCGGCGCACCAGCTTCGCTGCGTGCAGTATGGTGGTGGCGAGCTCTTCGACCGATTTGCTGGTGGCGTCGAGGTAGGGTATGCCTTCCTGCCGCATCAGCGCCTCCGCTTCTCGCACCTCGAACTCGCAGTTGGCGAGTGTCGCGTAGGTGCTGCCGGGCTTGCGCTCGTTACGGATCTGCTGTAGCCGTTCGGGCTTGATAGTCAGCCCGTACAACTTGCCCCGGAGTGGACGCAACGGGGTCGGCAGCTGCATGCGGCTGAAGTCCTCAGGGATGAGCGGGTAATTCGCCGCGCTGATGCCGAACTGCATGGCGAGATAGAGGCAGGTCGGCGTCTTGCCGCAGCGCGAGACCCCGACCAGGAGGATGTCGGCGTCGTTCAGATCGCGGTTGGTGACGCCGTCGTCGTGCGCGAGGGTGTAATTCACCGATTCGATGCGGTGGTGGTAGTTGACGAAATCCGCAACGCTGTGGGTGCGTCCGACCGTATGCGAGGCCCTGACCCCGAGCTCGCGTTCGAGCGGGGAAATGAAAATCTCGAAGCAATCGAGGAACAACGCCTTGGACTGGCCGATGACCTGCGCGATTTCAGTACGCGCCAGGGTGCTGATCACGAGCGGACGCACGCCGTCCGTCTCGCCCTGAAGGTTTATTTGATTCACCACTTCCTGCGCCTTGTCCACCGAATCCACGAATGGCAGCGTGACTTCGTTGAAGCGCACGCCATCGAACTGGGTGAGCAGGCTATGGCCCAGCATCTCGGCCGTGATGCCGGTGCGATCGGATACAAAAAAGGCCGTGCGTTTGGGATCTGCCATCTCGGCTGTGTCACGGTGTTCCGGTAAAATAACGTTCTTCCCGCTCCGGCAAATTACCACACCCCGCAGGAATGAGCATGACCTCCCTGGTTCTCGACTTGGCCACGCTGCGCATGAGCGACGTGGCGCGCGTTGGCGGCAAGAACGCTTCTCTTGGCGAAATGATCAGCCAGCTCGGCGCCGCTGGCGTGCGGGTGCCGGGTGGGTTTGCCACGTCATCCCACGCCTACCGGGAGTTCCTTGCCCAGGGCAAGCTGGACGCGCGCATAGCACGGCGCCTGGGCAGGCTCGACGTCAACGACGTGACCGCGCTGGCGCAAGCCGGGGAGGAAATCCGCGGCTGGATACTGGCGCAGGATTTTTCCAAGCGGCTCCGTGACGAAATCGCGGAGGCCTACGGCAAGCTGGCTGCTGGCGCCGGCGCGAGCGCTTCGTTCGCGGTGCGCTCGTCCGCCACCGCGGAGGACCTCCCGGACGCCTCCTTCGCAGGCCAGCAGGAGACCTTCCTCAACGTGCGGGGCCTGGACCACCTCTATACCGCAACGAAGCAGGTATATGCCTCACTATACAATGACCGCGCCATTTCCTATCGCGCGCACCAAGGCTACGCGCACCAGGAGGTTGCCCTCTCCGCGGGCGTGCAGCGGATGGTGCGGAGCGACCTCGGCGCGAGCGGCGTGATGTTCACCCTCGATACCGAGTCCGGATTTGACCAGGTCGTCTTCATCACCTCGGCTTACGGGCTCGGCGAGACCGTGGTGCAGGGTCAGGTGAACCCGGACGAGTTTTATGTCTACAAGCGGGCGCTCAACGACGGCAGAAAAGCCATTCTGCGCCGCGGATTGGGCTCCAAGGCGGTCAAGATGGTCTATACCGACGAGCACCAGGCAGGGCACTCGGTCAAGACGGTAAACGTTCCCGACGCCGACCGCCGCCGCTTTTCCATCACCGATGCCGAAGTCGAGGAACTGGCGCGTTACGCCATGATCATCGAGAGCCACTACCGGCGCCCGATGGACATCGAGTGGGGCAAGGACGGCGCAGACGGCAAGCTCTACATTCTGCAGGCCCGGCCGGAAACGGTGAAAGCGGGTGCGAAGGTCGATACGCTGCGCCGCTACCGCCTCAAGCAGCGCTCCGAGGTGCTGGCGACCGGCAGGGCGATCGGCCAGAAGATCGGCAGCGGCGCGGTGCGGGTGGTCACGAGCGCGGCTGAGATGTCGCGCGTGCGCGAGGGCGAAGTACTGGTCACCGACATGACCGACCCCGACTGGGAACCGGTGATGAAGCGCGCGGCGGCGATCGTCACCAACCGCGGCGGACGCACCTGCCACGCCGCCATCATCGCACGCGAGCTGGGCATACCGGCGGTGGTGGGCTGTGGCGATGCCACGCAGGTGCTGAAAGACGGGCGCCCGGTGACGGTTTCGTGCGCCGAAGGCGACACCGGGTTCGTCTACCGCGGTGTCCTCGAAATGGAGGTGATCGATCTCACCCTGTCCAGCATGCCGAAGTCACCGGTCAAGATCACCATGAACGTGGGCAATCCCGAGCTGGCTTTCGAGTTCCAGCGCCTGCCCAACGAAGGGGTGGGACTGGCGCGGCTCGAATTCATCATCGCCCGCATGATCGGGGTGCATCCCAGGGCCGTCCTCGCTTATCCCGATATCCCGGCGGACGTGAAGGCGGCGGTCGAGGAGCACAGCGCGGGCTATGCCAGCCCGGTCGCGTTCTACGTGGACAAGCTGGTCGAGGGCGTGGCGACGCTGGGAGCGGCGTTCTGGCCCAAGCCGGTCATCGTGCGCCTGTCCGATTTCAAGTCGAACGAGTACTCGAGCCTCACCGGCGGCGCGCGTTACGAGCCGCGGGAGGAGAACCCCATGCTCGGATTCCGCGGGGCGGGACGCTACGTCGACCCTTCTTTCCGGGACTGTTTCGAGCTCGAATGCCGGGCGCTGAGAACGGTCCGCGACGAGATGGGGCTGACCAACATCGAGATCATGGTGCCCTTCGTGCGCACCGTGGACGAGGCGCAGCGTGTGCTCAAGCTGCTGGGGGAGAACGGGCTCGCGCGCGGCAAGAACGGCCTGCGCATCATCATGATGTGCGAGCTGCCCGCCAACGCGATACTGGCCGACCGCTTTCTCGAGCATTTCGACGGCTTCTCCATCGGCTCCAACGACTTGACGCAGTTGACCCTCGGGCTCGACCGGGACTCCGGCATCATCGCGGCCCAGTTCGACGAGCGCGACCCGGCAGTGAAGCAACTGCTGCACCTGGCGATCCAGGCGTGCCGCAAGGCGGGCAAGTACGTCGGCATCTGCGGGCAAGGGCCTTCCGACCACCCGGACCTGGCGAAATGGCTGGTGGAAGAGGGGATCGAGAGCCTGTCACTCAATCCCGACACCGTGGTGGAAACGTGGCTCTACCTCGCCCGCGAAGCCGGGAGCGCGCCGAAGGGTTGAACGGTCTCCCTAAGTTCAAAGTTCAAAGTTCAAGGTTCAAAGTTCGAACCCGAAACCCGGAACTCGGAACCCGGAATCCGGAACACAACGCCGAAATGCGTTGGACGCCGCGCTGTTTTTCGCTAAAATACGCAAACCGCCGGCTTATGCGATGACCAACAAATATATCTTTGTCACGGGTGGGGTAGTTTCCTCGCTAGGCAAAGGTATCTCTGCCGCTTCACTGGCCGCCATCCTCGAATCGCGCGGCCTCAAAATCACGATGGTCAAGCTGGACCCCTATCTCAACGTGGATCCGGGGACCATGAGCCCGTTCCAGCACGGCGAAGTCTTCGTCACCGAGGACGGCGCCGAGACCGACCTCGATCTGGGCCACTACGAGCGCTTCCTGCACGCCAAGATGTCGAAGCGCAACAATTTCACCGCCGGGCAGATCTACGAAAGCGTGATCAAGAAGGAGCGCCACGGCGATTACCTTGGCGGCACCGTCCAGGTCATCCCGCACATCACCGACGAGATCAAGCAGTTCATCCGCCGCGGCGCGGGCGACGCGCAGGTCGCCATCGTCGAGATCGGCGGCACGGTGGGCGACATTGAATCCCTGCCGTTCCTGGAAGCGATCCGGCAGATGGGGATCGAGCTTGGGCGCGACAACTGCTGCTTCATCCACCTCACGCTGGTGCCCTACGTCGCCGCGGCGGGGGAGATCAAGACCAAGCCTACCCAGCATTCGGTCAAGGAGTTGCGCGAGATCGGTATCCAGCCCGACGTGCTGCTGTGCCGCGCCGACCGGCCGCTGCCCGGCGACGAGCGCCGCAAGATCGCGCTGTTCACCAATGTCACGGTGGAGGCGGTGATCTCGGCGATGGACGTGGACAGCATCTACAAGATCCCGGCGATGCTGCACGATCAGAAGCTCGACGACATCGTCTGCCGCAAGCTCGCGCTCGATCCGCCTCCCGCCAATCTCTCGAGCTGGGAACGGCTGGTCCACGCACTGGAGCACCCGCAGCGGGCGGTGAACATCGCGCTGGTCGGCAAGTACGTGGACCTCACCGAATCCTACAAGTCGCTGACCGAGGCGCTGATCCACGCCGGCATCCACACCGGGGCCAGGGTCAAGATCCATTACGTGGATTCGGAAAGCATCGAGAAGAACGGCATCGGCACCCTGCACAACATGGATGCCATCCTGGTTCCCGGCGGCTTCGGCAAGCGCGGCGTGGACGGCAAGATCAAGGCAATCCGCTACGCGCGCGAGAACGACATACCCTACCTCGGCATTTGTCTCGGCATGCAACTGGCCGTCATCGAGTACGCTCGCAACGTGGCGGGGCTGGTCGGCGCCCACAGCACCGAGTTCGATCCCGACACCCCGCACCCGGTGATCGCGCTGATCACGGAATGGCAGGAGCGGGATGGCCGAGTCGCGCGGCGCGACACGCAATCCGATCTCGGCGGTACCATGCGCCTGGGCGGGCAGGAATGCGTGCTCGAGGCCGATTCGGCCGTGCGCCGCATCTACGGGCAGGACCGCATCATGGAACGGCACCGCCACCGCTACGAGGTCAACAATCATTACCTGCCGCGGATCGCGGCGGCAGGTTTGAGGGTGAGCGGCGTGTCGGTCAAGGACGGGCTGTGCGAGATGATCGAGCTGTCCGGCCACCCGTGGTTCGTCGGCTGCCAGTTTCACCCCGAGTTCACCTCGACACCACGTAACGGCCATCCGCTGTTCAAGTCCTTCGTGCAGGCCGCGCTGAGCCGCTCCCGGCCGGATCAGGCCGAGCAGGCGGGGGACCCCGGGCGGCTGAAGAACATCGCCTGAGGTCCTCCTCTGTGACCACCCGGTTGCGACAATCGAAGCCGGTGCCGTCGCCGCATCGCGGCGGACGGACCGAGTCCGGCACCATCGAACTGTGCGGCTTCAAGGCCGGCCTCGATCAGCCGCTATTCCTGATAGCGGGTCCCTGCGTGGTCGAATCCCGCGACTTGGCGTTCGACACGGCTGGCGTGCTGCAGGAAATCTGCGCCCGCCTGAGGCTGCCTTTCATCTACAAGTCGTCCTACGATAAAGCCAACAGGACATCCATAAAATCCTGTCGTGGTATGGGGATGGACAAAGGTCTTCAGATTCTGGATGAAGTCAGGAAGCAGCTCAAAGTGCCGGTGCTGACGGACGTCCACGAGATCGAGGAAATCGCCGACGTAGCAGCCGCGGTGGACGTGCTGCAGACGCCCGCGTTCCTGTGCCGGCAGACCGATTTCATCTGCGCGGTGGCCGCCGCCGGCAAGCCGGTCAACATCAAGAAAGGCCAGTTTCTCGCCCCCGCTGACATGAAGAACGTAGTGGAAAAGGCGAAGTCGGCGAGCCAGCAGGACAACATCCTGGTGTGCGAACGCGGAGTTTCCTTCGGCTACAACAACCTGATCTCCGACATGCGGTCGCTCATGATCATGCGCGACACCGGCTGCCCGGTGGTGTTCGACGCGACCCATTCCGTGCAGTTGCCGGGCGGCCAGGGCAGCGCGAGCGGCGGCCAGCGCGAATTCGTGCCGCTGCTGGCGCGCGCGGCGGTAGCGAGCGGCGTCGCTGGACTGTTCATGGAAACCCATCCCAACCCGGAAAAAGCGCTGTCCGACGGCCCCAATGCCTGGCCGTTGCCGTTGATGAAAACCCTGCTCGAGACGCTGCAAGAGCTCGACGCCATGGTCAAGCAGCGCGGCTTTGCCGAGAACCTGCTTTGAGCACCCACCAACCCGGATAACAACAGGAACAACAATGAGTGCGATCGTCGACGTCATAGCGAGGGAGATACTGGATTCGCGGGGCAACCCCACGGTCGAGGCCGACGTGCTGCTGGAATCGGGCGTGCTCGGGCGTGCCGCGGTGCCGTCGGGAGCTTCCACTGGCAGCAAGGAGGCGATCGAGTTGCGCGACGGCGACGCCAAGCGCTACGGCGGCAAGGGCGTGCTGAAGGCCGTGGAGAACATCAACACCGAGATCTGCGAGGCGGTCATCGGGGTCGACGCGACCGAGCAAAGCTTCGTCGACAAGACGCTGGTCGATCTGGACGGCACCGAGAACAAGTCGCGGCTTGGCGCCAACGCCATCCTCGCGGTGTCGCTGGCGGTGGCCAAGGCGGCGGCCGAGGAATCGGGGCTGCCGCTGCACCGCTACCTGGGCGGGGCCGGCCCCATGGTCATGCCGGTGCCGATGATGAACGTGATCAACGGCGGGGCCCACGCCGACAACAGCCTCGAGATGCAGGAATTCATGATCGTTCCGGTGGGTTTTTCCTCGTTCCGCGAGGCGCTGCGCTGCGGCGCCGAGGTATTCCACGCGCTGAAAAAGCTACTTACCGAGCGCGGTCTGTCTACTGCAGTGGGCGACGAGGGCGGCTTCGCGCCGCGCTTGCCCAAGCACGAGGCCGCGATCAAAACCATCCTCGATGCGATCGAGGCCGCGGGCTACCAGCCGGCGGAGCAGGTGGCGCTCGCCATCGACTGCGCCAGCTCCGAGTTCTACGAGGACGGGGAATACACGCTCGCCGCCGAGGGGCTGTCGATGAACTCGGAGCAATTAGTGGACTACCTTGCCGCGTGGGTGGAAAAGTACCCGATCATCAGCATCGAGGACGGCATGGCGGAGGACGATTGGGACGGCTGGAAGCTGCTCACCAAGCGGCTCGGCAAGAAGGTGCAGCTGGTCGGCGACGACCTGTTCGTCACCAACACCCGCTTCATCCGGCAGGGCATAGACAAGGGCGTCGCCAACTCCGTGCTGATCAAGATCAACCAGATCGGCACCCTCACCGAGACCTTCGCCGCGATCGAGATGGCGAAGCGCCATGGCTATACCTCGGTCGTGTCGCACCGCTCGGGGGAGACCGAGGACACCACCATCGCCGATATCGCCGTGGCGGCGGGTGTGCTGCAGATCAAGGCCGGAGCGCTGTCGCGCTCCGACCGGCTGGCCAAGTACAACCAGCTGCTGCGCATCGAGGAAGACCTGGGAGAGACGGCAAGTTACCCGGGACGCGGAGCGTTCTATCAACTTCGGTGAACAGTCAACGGTAAACGGTTACTGTTCACTGTTCACTGTTTACCGTTCACTCGATGAAAATGCTGATCCTGACGCTGGCCGCCCTGATCGTGCTGATCCAGTATCCGCTGTGGTTGGGCCGCGGCAGCTGGTTCAGAGTGTGGGAAGTGGATCAGCAGATTCGCGCGCAACGTGACACCAACCGCCGGCTGCAGGCGCGCAACAACGCGCTCGAGGCCGAGGTTAGCGATCTCAAGGTCGGCCTGGATGCGATAGAAGAGCGCGCGCGCAGCGAGCTCGGCATGATCCGGCAGGACGAGATCTTCTTTCAGATTGTCGGTCCCCCGACGGGCGCTGCGGCACCTCAGGCCGCGCCGCAACGCTAGTGCCGTTCCAACTGTTGCAGGTTTTTTCATTTTAACTTGTTTTCAACAGGATAGGACTTCGTTACCAGCTTTGCTGACAGTTTGTAATTACGAGGCCATAATTACCAGCCAATAAGCTCGTGCTCGTTACGGTATCGCCACCAAAGGAGGGTGAGTTTATGTCAGAAAAAACGCAGGTCAGTAGCGCTCCTTTCACTCGAAAGAAAAAAAATCTATTGCCCTCCGAAGTCGATGCGCATTTGCATTCGATGGACCGGCGCCGTTTTCTGAGCAGAGGCATGGCGATGGCGGGCACCACGCTGGCCGCGGGCGCGGTCGGCGCCACGGCTGCAAGCGCGGCGCCGCTGCCGGTTCCCGAGTCCAACCGGAGCATGGGCAAGCCGATTCCGGCGACCGAGTACGGGAACCCTTCGAAGTTCGAAAAACACGTCGTGCGCCGGCGCACCGACGTTTTTGTAAACCGCCAGAACTGGTCTGACTGGAGCATGACGCCGCTGCAGTACCAGCCCGGCATCATCACGCCGAACGGACTCATCTTCGAGCGTCACCATGCCGGAACGCCGGACATCGATCCCGCAACCCACCGCCTGGTGATTCACGGCATGGTCAAGCAGGCGCTGACGTTCACGATGGATGATCTCGTGCGCTATCCATCGGTGTCGCGCTTCTATTTCCACGAGTGCTCGGGCAACGGCCTGGCGGATTGGTTGAAGCCCGCATCGAAGACCGTGCAGCAGACCCATGGCCTGCTGTCGGGTGTGCTGTGGACGGGCGTGCCGGCCGCAACGCTGCTGGAGGAAGCGGGTATCGATCCCAAGGCGAAATGGGTGCTGTTCGAGGGCGCAGACGGCTCGGCGCACACGCGTTCCATACACATCGAGAAGGTGCTCGACGACACGCTGATCGTGTATGCGATGAACGGCGAGGCATTGCGCCCGGAAAACGGTTATC
>Ga0184637_10003017_pt1 | contig 10646 bp, 5 predicted proteins | sample PLM3_127_b2_FD_133143 | JGI IMG/M metagenome (GOLD analysis project Ga0184637, IMG submission 133143) | Groundwater sediment microbial communities from an aquifer in East River, Colorado, USA - PLM3_127_b2 | ecosystem: Environmental > Terrestrial > Soil > Riparian zone | place: USA: East River... | reverse complement strand
CTCGACGATGTCTCCCACCTGCTGCGCCCGAGCCATCTCGCGCAGCTCGCGCGCATCCTCGACGACCCCGAGGCCAGCGACAACGACCGCTTCGTCGCGCTCGAGCTGCTGACGAACGCCAACATCGCCGCCGGCCGCGAGCTGCCGGGCTGCCAGGACACCGGCACCGCGATCGTGGTCGGCTACAAGGGCGAGAATGTCACCACCGGCGCCGACGACGTGCGCGCGCTCTCCCACGGCATCTACGACACCTATCAGACGCGCAATCTCCGCTACTCGCAGATGGCGCCGCTCGACCTCTACACCGAGAAGAACACCGGCACGAACCTGCCGGCGCAGGTGGAGATCTACGCGGTGCCGGGCGACGCCTACGAGCTCTTGTTCATCGCCAAGGGCGGCGGCTCGGCGAACAAGAGCTTCCTGTTCCAGGAGACCAAGGCGCTGCTCAACCCGCAGTCGCTGTTGAGCTTCCTCGAGGAGAAGATCCGCGCGATCGGCACGTCGGCGTGCCCGCCCTATCACCTGGCGATCGTGATCGGCGGGACATCGGCGGAGTACACGCTGAAGACCGTGAAGCTCGCCAGCTGCCACGCGCTCGACGATCTGCCGACGACCGGCAACGCGCTCGGCCGCGGCTTCCGCGACTGCGCGCTCGAGGAGCAGGTCCAGAAGCTCTGCAACGAGATCGGGATTGGCGCCCAGTTCGGCGGCAAGTACTTCGCGCACGACGTGCGCGTGATCCGGCTGCCGCGGCACGGCGCGTCGTGTCCGGTTGGGATCGGCGTGTCGTGCTCGGCCGATCGCCAGGTGAAGGCGAAGATCACCGGCGACGGCGTATTCCTCGAGCAGCTCGAGACCAACCCCGCGAAATACCTGCCCGACGTGATGCCCGACGAGCTCGGCGCCGAGGTGGTGAAGATCGACCTGCGGCGGCCGATGGCCGCGATCCGGGCCGAGCTCTCCCGCCACCCGGTGGCCACCCGCCTGTCGCTCACCGGGCCGCTGATCGTGGCCCGCGACATCGCCCATGCGAAGCTCAAGGAGCGCCTGGATCGCGGAGAGGATCTGCCCCAATACTTCAAGGATCACATGATCTACTACGCGGGGCCGGCCAAGACGCCGCGCGGCCGCGCGTCGGGGTCGTTCGGGCCGACCACCGCCGGCAGGATGGACTCCTACGTCGACCGCTTCCAGAGCCTCGGCGGCAGCCTGGTGATGCTGGCGAAGGGCAACCGCTCGAAGCAGGTGCGCGACGCCTGCGCGCGCCACGGCGGCTTCTACCTCGGCTCGATCGGCGGTCCGGCGGCGCGCCTCGCCGATCACAGCATCAAGAAAGTCGAGGTCCAGGAGTACGAGGAGCTCGGCATGGAGGCGATCTGGCGGATCGAGGTGGTGGACTTCCCGGCGTTCATCGTCACCGACGACAAGGGCAACGACTTCTATGCAGGCCTGATGGAGAAGAAGCCGACTCCGACGCTGCAGATCCAGAGCTAGCCGGTGTCGCAGCCCGCCGCCGCGTTCGATCTGTTCTCGCCCGCCTTTCACGCCGACCCGTTTCCGACCTACCGCGCGATGCGCGAGCAGGCGCCGCTGTTTGCGCTGCCGTTTGGCGATGCGACGGCGATCTTCGCGACGCGCTTCGCCGAAGTCGAGAGGCTCGTCGCCGACGAGCGGCTGACGATGAACATGACGGCCTGGGACGGCTACGTCGTCGAGGGTCCCGGCAACCCGCGCGCGCGTTTCGCGCGCGTGGCGCTCGACTCGATGTCGGCGCGCGACGGAGCGCAGCACACGCGGCTGCGCCGGCTGGTGAACCAGGGCTTCACGCCGCGCGCGATGGCGGCGTTCGACGCGAACCTGGTCGCGCTGGTGCGCGAGCGCGTCGCGGCGGTGGCCGAACGCGAGCGCTTCGACCTGCACCGCGAGCTCTCACAGCGGGTGCCGGTGATCGCGATCGCGCGCCTGATCGGGGTGCCCGAGCAGGACGAGGCGCGATTCGCGGCGTGGGCCGACCGCATGATCCTGGCCGGCGACCCGTTCGCCGCCGACGCGGTCATCGCCGACGGCGCCGACGCGATGGACGAGCTCGAGCGTTATCTCGACGCGCTGCTCGAGCGGCGGCGCGCAGCACCGCGCGCGGATCTGCTCTCGGAGCTGCTGGCGACGCAGGACGGCGCCGAGCGGCTCACCGGCGGCGAGATCCGCGCGCTCTGCCAGACGCTCTTGATCGCGGGCTCCGAGACCACGACGAACCTGATCGATCTCGGCGCCAAGGCGCTGATCGACCGCCCCGCCGTGCGCGCGCAGCTCGAGGCCGACCCGTCGCGCATCCCCGACGCCGTCGAGGAGACGCTGCGCTTCGATCACCCGGGGAAGTTCCTGGCCCGCGTCGCGCGCGAGGACGTCGCACTCGGCGACCGGGCCGGCGTGCTGGCGAAGGGCGGCCTCGTGCTGCTCGGGATCGGCGCCGCGCACCGCGACCCCGAGCGCTTTCCCGACCCCGACCGCTTCGATCTCGACCGCGACGCGCGCGAGGCGATCGCCTTCGGCAGAGGCCGCCACTCGTGCCTCGGCGCGCGGCTCGCGCGCCGGGAGGGAGCGCTGGTGCTCGCGGCGGTGCTGCCGTGGATCGCTCGGCTGCGCTACGACCCGGGCGCGATCGTCTGGCGCCACAGCCTGATCGTGCGCGGCACGGAGTCGTTCCCGGTGGTGCGGGCGGGTTGACGGCGCGCCCGTCCTCCAGCCATTCGCACTCAGCGCTTCGCGGCTCTTCCGACCCGGCCTTCGCAGCCGCGTTCGGCGCGCGCGGCGGTGGTCACCGGCAGCACGTCCTGCAGGCTGTCGCCGACGTCGGCGAGCATGGCGCGCAGCGCCCGGCCGATGCGGTCGAGATCCGGCTCGACGCGCCCCTCTTGTTCCCCGCTGCCCAGGCGCCGGCGCTGCCCGAAGCGCACCAATGGCTGGTTCGTCAGCGAGTCGCGGAGTTCGAGCACGACGGTGACGGCTCCGTAGGAGTGGACGAACGTCTTCTGGGAGCCCTGGACGGCAGATTCGTAGAACTCGAGGCCGGTCAGATAGAACCCGATCCGCAGCGTGCACGGCCCGGGCTCGCTCACCACTTCGAACGCGTTCGCTCTGATGTTCGAGGACAGCGCATCGGCCATCATCTGGTGGACGCGGCTCTCGTCCTGCGCGGAGAGCGGCTTCTGTCCGGCGGCGTAGGCGAGGCCGATCTCGGCGACGAGGAAGTTGTCGTAGTCGCCGATGTTGTGATCTGGCTTTGCGAACAGGGTTCCCGGCTTCCCGGACGGGACGCGGACGAGGCCGTCCGGGCTGCGCTCCGGCTCGCGCATCGAGGCGCAGCCGAGCGCGGCGAGCGCGACCGCGAGGGGTCGCATCCTCCACATCGCCTACTCGGGAAGCCAGCGGAAGCGCGCGCCCACCCCCGCGCGCCATGCCCACGGCTCGATCGCGAAGCGCCAGGTCGCTGTCTCGCCGAACTCGTTCGTGTCGGTGAGCGTGTGGCGCAGGTTTCCGGTGAAGCGGTAGCCGCGTCCGTCGATGTAGAGCGAGAGCACGAACGGGCCGAGGCGGGCCGTGTCGGCTTCGACTTCGACGCCGGCGCCGAGCGCGTGCAGCGTCTGTTTATCCGACGCCTCGAGTGCGATCAGCCGGAAGCCGGAGAGGTCGACTGTGGGGCTCTCGAGCTTGACGGCGCGCCGCACGGAAGCGATCAGATCGACTTCCTGGCGTAAATACTCGAACGAGGGCTTGAAGCGAATCGTTCGGTTGTAGAGGGTCGTCGTGAAGGCCACGCCGGCGCCCGCCCCGACGACGAGACGCCGCACCTGGAACTTCGCGCGGCTGCCCTGCCCGCCGACCGACCGCTCGAAGACGTCGAACTCGCTCGGCTTGAGCGGATCGGTGAAGAATGGCCCCGGCTTCCGCTCGCCGGCGAGGTTGCGCTCGAAGCCGAACGCGGCCGCGACATCGGCGTGCGCGAACAGGCGCGGGGAGAGAAACGCGTCGAGCAGGCGCGGCGTCATCAGCTCGAGCGAACCGCCGACGAGCGGCACGATACTCGTGTCGTCGGAAGCGGTGGGGCTCGTGATCGCGAGCTGCGCATCCGGACAGCCAAACAGATCACTGTTCGTGATACCGCAGGCGCTCGGATCGACGGGCTCCTCCATCACGTTTCCGGTCGTGATCGCGCCCTCGGCCTTCTGTCCCAGCATGTCGAAGAACAGCGCGAACGACGGCACCCAGCGCAGCAGCTCGTCCTGTTCTTCCGCCGCGCCGACGGGGGCGGCGACCGCCAGCGCCACCAGCCACAGACGTGACCATCGCGCAGCGAACCTAGCACCGTTGCGGGGCCGGGAGGGAGAACGCATCGGCAGAGATTGGACCACCGGCGACCTTGGAATCAACCCGTCGGCGCGCGCCGAACAGCGTCTGGTGCACTGGAACGGGTGGTCCACTGGATCGTGCGGCGTTTGACGCCACGACGCGCATCGGAGAAGATGCGCGGCGTCGGTGCAGGACTACTCGCAGCTAGCCTCGTCGATGCAAGTCCCTCGGCCTCGTCGGGTCCGGGGCGGGCTGCGCTTGGGCGGACACTTCGGGCGCGCGCTCGCGCTGTGGCTGCTGCTTCTCGCCGCCGATCCGGTCGCGGGAGACGGGGCGCGGTCGATCCTGCTGGCGCAGGCCGCGGAGGGCGACCCGGCCGGCGACGCCGGGCCCACGGAGGAGGGGCCCACGGAGGGGGAGCAGGGCGCGGCCGCCGCCGAATCGCCGGACGAGCCGCCGCCCGACGTGGAGGTGATGCGCGTGCGCGGCCGCGGCATCGGCGCGATCGTCACCGACGTTCCGGCCTCGGTCACGAGCTTCGACGCCTCGACGATCCAGGCGCTCGGCGCCCAGGACGTCTCCGATCTCGCGCGGGTCACGCCTAACGTCAACATCGTCCAGCCGGGCGCGACGCAGGCGACGTTCTTCATCCGCGGGATCGGACTGTCCGACTTCAGCGCCAACGCCACCGGCGCGGTGACGATCTTCCAGGACGACGTCGCGCTGAATGCGCCGGCGATCCAGACGGGGCAGCTCTTCGACATCCAGAACGTCGAGCTCGTGCGCGGTCCGCAGGGGACTGGCCCGTTCCGCAACGCCTCGGCCGGCGCGATCCGCGTGGTCTCGAGCCTGCCCACCGGCAACTATGGCGGACAGCTCCGCGCGAGCCTCGGCCGATACGCGCCCGAAGGCGGAAAGGGCGCGCTGCGCGGCCGGATCCAAGACTACGAGGGCTACCTCCAGATGCCGATCGTCACCGATCTGCTCTCCTCGCGCTTCGCGTTCCGGCTGCGCCAGTCCGACCCGTACCAGAGGAATGGGTGCGGCAACGCGATTCCGTTCGCGGATCGAGGGGTCCGACCGTCGAGCGGGGCGTCGGCCGAACTCGATGCGAACGATATCTGCGGCGAGCGCGGCTCGGCCATCTGGCCGGTCCGGGAGATTTCGAAGATTCCGGTGGGCCTCGACGACGAGGTCGACTTCGAGGACAACTGGGCGGCGCGCGGCGTCCTGCGCTTGCAGCCGCCGAACACCGATCTCGACCTCGTGCTGAACGCGCACGGAAGCCGGCTCGACGAAGACCAGACCTACGGCCAGGCGATCGGCACTGGCGCCCCGCAGAGGGAACGCCGGTCGCGATTCTTCGGGGGCGCAACGGGCGGGGAAGGACTCCCCGGCTATCAGGAGCCGGATCAGCGCGCCGAGCTCGACGAGGTCTGCGGCGACACGTCCCGTTGCCCCGCCGGCGGATCGGCGTTTGTTGGAAATCCCGTCGTCGAGAGCTTCGAGCGCCGCCTCGCCCAGGACCGGCCGCTCGACCGCAAGCCCTACCGCGGCGACTACAACCGCGAAGGCGAGACGACGCGCGACACCTGGGGCGGCTACCTGCGCGGCAAGGCCGAGCTGGGCGGGCTCGATCTGTTCGCGCTCGCCTCCTATGACGCCTACGAGCGCTTCCGCGACCAGGACACCGACTTCACGCCGGACATTCTGTTCGAAGTGGTGGAACTCGACGAGGCGTGGCAGACCTACGAGGAGCTCCACGTCGGAGGCGAGCTCGAGGCGACGCTGCTCGAGTGGGAGCTGGGCGGCTACTACCTGCACGAGGTGCTCGACGACGAGGGGTCGACGTTCCTCGCGAGCGACAACCGCATCGAGCGCACCTACTCGCAGGAGACCGACAGCTTCGGAACCTGGGCCAAGTTCACCTGGGACTTCCTCGACGACGTAACGCTCGAGGGCGGCGTGCGCTGGAACTGGGAGCGCAAGCAGTTCGAGATCGAGCGCCGGTTCTTCTTGAAGGACGGCGTGAGACCGCTGCAGGAAAGCAGCGCAGATCAAGACGAGACCTGGTCGACGCCGACCGGCAACCTGATCCTGACCTATCACTTCAACGACCAGGTCTCGGCGTTCGCGAAGTACAGCCGCGGCTTCAAGGCCGGCCACTTCAACGCGCTCGCTTCCGAGGAAGTCGTCCGGCCGCCCGCCGACCCCGAGTACAACGACGCCTGGGAGGCCGGTCTGGCCGGAGCGTGGCTCGATCGCCGCCTGTCGGGAGCGATCTCCTACTTCTACTACCGCTATGAGGACTATCAGATCTTCTTGTTTCGCGACGTCGCCAACGAGCCGCCGGTGCTCGAGATCATCAACGCGGCGCAGGCCGAGAACTACGGCGTCGAAGTCGAGGGGCGCCTCCAGCCGCTGCGCGGCTGGGCTCCGCGCGTCCTCGAGGACCTGCTGCTGACTGCGAACTTCGGCTGGCTCCACGGCGAGTTCCTCGACTTCCAGATCCGCAACACCCTGCCGAGTGGCACCGACGCGGTTCCGATCACGCTCGACTTCTCGGGCGATTCGCTGCTGAGCTCACCCGAGTTCAAGGTCGCCGGCGCCGCGACCTGGACCTTCGATCTGGGCCGATGGGGCTACATCATCCCGCGCTACGACATCAGCTGGACCGACGATGTCTTCTTCGGCCTGAACGAGGGCCGGGGCACGGCGGTGGCAGACCTCCAGGGAGCGCCGAGGCTGCCCGAGTTCGCGATCGGCCAGCCCGCCTACTGGCTGCACAACGTGCGGCTCGCCTATCGCACGCCGACCGGCAACGTCGAGGTGGCGGCCTTCGTCCGCAACCTCGAAGACACGGTCTACAGAACCTACGCGTTCGACGCGACCAACTTCTCGAACGTGGTGCTGAACTTCGTCGGCACGCCGCGCACGATCGGCGTGGACGTGATCGTGACGTTCTAGCGTGCTCTACGGAACTGCGTAGCCGAGCGCGCGCAGCTGGTTGAGCTGCAGCTCGTCGAGCTCGAGTGGCTGCGTCTCGCCTTCCCAGACCGGACGGCTCGCGAGGTAGCGGTCGGTCTCGGCGCGCAGCCGCTCCGCCACCGCGGGCTCCTCGGCGAGGCGGTTGTCCCGCTCGCGTGCGTCCGCGTCGGCGTCGAAGAGCTGCTCGCGGATCTGCCCCTTCGGATTGCGAAACTGGACGTAGCGGAACCGGCCCTCGCGGATCGCGACCGTCGGAGCCGTCGTCTCGACGCGCTGACCCCAGGTCTGGTCGAGATGAGCGATCGCCGTCGCGGCGTCCTCGGGTGCGGCTTCGCGGCGCGCCGCCGCCAGGATCTCCGGCACGCGCGAGCGGCCGTCGACCTCCCGCATCGCGGGCAGGCCGAGCAGCTCGAGCACCGTCGGCCACACGTCGACGTTCGCAGTGCGCTGGGAGATCACGAGGCCCGGCTGAAGGCGGAACGGAAACGAGAGGATCCACGGCACCTGGGTCGTCTCCGGATACACGTTGCGCGCGTGCCCCTCGAAGCCGCGCTCGCCGTGCGCCTCGCCGTGGTCCGCGGCGATCACGACGAGCGTGTTCTTCAAGTGGTCGCCGGCGGCCAGGCGGCCGAACAGCTGATCGAGGGTCCGATCGAGGTGCAGGATCGCGTTGTCGTAGACGTCGGAACTGGAGGTGCCGAACTGCGCGGATTCCGCGTCGTAGGTGTACTCGTGCACGTCCATCAGGTGCAGGTACAGGAACCAGCGCCGACCGCCCCCGACGCGCAGGAACTCCATCGTCTCTTCGACGAGGTCGAAATCGCTGCCGCCGTAGGAGACGGTCGGGTTCTCGCGGCGGACGCGGGGGGCCGTGGGTCGGACGCCGGGGCGGGTGTAGATGTCGAAACCCTGATCGAAGCCGTGGTAGCCGTCGACCCAACCGTTGCGCCACAGGCCGACCGTCTGGTAGCCCGCTTCGCGGAAGATCTCGGCGGGCAGGTGCGCGTTCGGCGCCAACACGTCGTTGAACTTCGTGACGCCCACACGCGCGGGGTACAGACCGGTCCACATCGAGGCCATCGAGCACTTCGTCCACGACGACTGGGCCATGTTGCGCGTGAATCGCACGCCTTCGGCGGCGAGCAGATCGAGGAACGGGCTGGTCGGGCGCGCGTAGCCGTAGCTGTGCAGCCGATCAGCGCGTAGAGTGTCGATCAGCACGAACAGCACGTTCACGTCGCCGCGCTGTGCGAGCGCAGCGATCTGCTCCGCGCCGCCGACGGGGGGCAGGTTGGCGCTGGGGTCGGGTTCTGCCTTCCCGCGCAGCAGCGCGTAGGCCGCGAGCGCCGCGGCGGCGATCACCCAGGGCCACGGTCCGCGCCACAATCTCGCCTTCGACGGTTCCACGGCGCGCGACTCTAGCGGACCGCGCAGGCGGGTCACGCCCGCGGCGCGCGAGCGGGCGGGGGATATACTGCGCGGCCGTGAATCCCCGCACCCCCCGACGGTCGACGCAGCTCTCCGCGCTGGCATTGCTGGCGCTGGCCGTCGCGGCGACACCGGGATGTCAGCCCCGCGATCCGCTCGAGCGCGCTCGGCTGCTCCAGGACGTGAGCCACGACTTCGCCGAGTCGCTCGAGCCGCTGCGCGAAGTGCTCGAAGAACGCCCCGAGGACCCGGAGGCGAACTACCGCTATGGCATCGCGCTGATCGCGTCGGGCCAGCATTCGCTCGCGAAGTGGTCGCTACGCAAGGCGATGGACGCTCCCGAGTGGGTCGAGCGCGCCGGAGTCCCGCTCGCCACCACTGCAATCCAGCTCGGCGGGTACGACGAAGCGATCGAGGTCGCGACGCGCGTTCTCGCGCAGCACCCCGATCACGTCGAGGCGCTGATCGTGCGCGCCGACGCGCGCGTGCGCACGCGCCGCCAGTACGAGGAGGCGCTTGCCGACGCCGAGCGCGCGCTCGAGCTCGATCCCGAGAACCTCGGCGCGATGGTGCCGAAGGTGGTGGCCCTGCTCGGGCTCGGGCGCCTCGACGATGCCACGCCGGCGCTGGACGCGCTCGAGAGCGCACACAGCGACGAGAGTCTCGGTGTACTTGGCTCGCCCGCGCTGTGCGCCGCCCGCGCGACGCTCGCGAAGGAGAAGGGCGACGCCCTGCAGGCCGAGAAGCGCTTCGATGAATGCCTCGCGAATTTTCCGAGCGAGGGGCTGGTGGTGCGCGAGGCGGTTGCATTCTTCGACGGGATCGGCCGCTCCGCGCGCGCCGAGGAGATCCTCCACCAGGCGCTCGCCGCGCTGCCCGATGCGTTCGGCTATCGCGCGGGCCTCGTCGAGCGGTTCCGCGCGACGGGACGGGAGCAGGAGGCCGAGGCGCTGCTGCGCGCCGCGACCGAGCTCGAGTCGCCGGCCAGCGCAGCCGTCGGATGGTCGGCCCTCGCGCTCTACTCGATCGAGACGGGCGAGTTCGACGAGGGCGCGCGCGCTTTCGAGCGCGCGCGCGCGCTCGATCCGACCGGTAGCACGGAGATCCTGTTCGGCTATGCGGACGCGCTCGTTGTCGCCGGGCGGCACGACGAAGCGCTGAAAATCGCCGAGCAGATGACGGTTCCCGCGCACCGCTCGCTCGTGCGCGGCCGCGTCGCACTCGCGCGCGGCGAGCCCGCGCAGGCGCTCGAGCATTTCACCGAGGGCAACCGGCTCTGGCCGAACAACGCCGTCTCGCGCTACTACGCCGCCGCCGCGGCCGAGCAGGTCGGCGACTTCGAGCGCGCGGTCGAAGACTATCGATACTCGATGCGCATCGACGTCCGCGCGACCGACGCGTACCTGCGACTCGCGCGCATTCAGGTTGCCGCGGGTGAATTCAAGCAGGCGCTGGTGCCCCTGGAGTTCCAGCCGGGTGGACGCCCGGGAGAGGACGAGGCCTCGCTACTCGAGCTGGAGCTCCTCGCGCGCGCGAACCGACCCCCTGGGCCGGCGGTGCTCGAGCGCCTGCAGCGCCAGCATCGGGCCGCCGCCGCGGCCGCGCTTGCGCGGGGATTTTCCGCGCGGCTCGGTCCGGCCTCGGCGATCGAGTTTCTCCGCACGCAGGACGATCTCGATCTGACCGATCCTAAGCACTCCGAGGCGCTCGCGGCGCTCGTCGACGCGCTCGCCGCGACCGGGAAGGCGAAGGACGCCCGGGCGCGAGTCGACGCGGGCCTGGCCAAGCATCCCGACGCAGCGGTGTTTCACGCGCTGCGTGGCGCCACGCTCACCGCGAATGGCGCCGACGACGCGGCGGTGCGCGTCGCGTATCAGCGCGCG
>Ga0184637_10003015_pt1 | contig 10649 bp, 10 predicted proteins | sample PLM3_127_b2_FD_133143 | JGI IMG/M metagenome (GOLD analysis project Ga0184637, IMG submission 133143) | Groundwater sediment microbial communities from an aquifer in East River, Colorado, USA - PLM3_127_b2 | ecosystem: Environmental > Terrestrial > Soil > Riparian zone | place: USA: East River... | reverse complement strand
GCGCCGGCGGCGGCGCCGGCGCCGGTAACCCTGCGCCAGGCCGCGATGGCGCTGGGCGCGAGCGAGCCGTCCGTTTTCTACGAGACCCTGTTCGGCCGGCCCGAGCCCGCCGCGCCCCTGCCGGAAGGGGAAGACTCGCCCCTGGGATACGCGCTGGCGCAGCTTTCCGGTGTTTACGTGCTGGCCCAGAACCAGCACGGGCTGGTGATCGTGGACATGCACGCCGCGCACGAGCGCATCCTCTACGAAAAGTTGAAGATGTTTCTGGACAGCCGCGAAATTCCGATGCAGCCGCTGCTGGTGCCGGTGACTTTCTCCGCCGAGGCGCTGGACGTCGCGACCGTGGAGGACCACGCGGAGGTGCTGCGCACCATCGGCTTCGACATCGCCGCCGCCTCGCCGACCTCGCTCATCGTGCGCGCCGTGCCGGCGCCGCTCGCCGACGCGGACGCCCGCAACCTCGCCGGCGACGTGCTGCGCGAGATCCGCGAAACCGGCGCGAGCCGCGTGCTCACCGAGCGGCGCAACGAGCTGCTCGGCACCATGGCGTGCCACGCTGCGGTGCGCGCCAACCGCACGCTGACGCTGCCGGAGATGAACGCCCTGCTGCGCGAGATGGAAGCGACCGAGCGCTCCGGGCAATGCAACCACGGCCGGCCGACGTGGCACCAGGTTACGCTTGTCGAACTCGACAAGCTGTTCATGAGGGGGCGGTGACCCCTCATGAACAGTGTTGAGTTTTGAGTTTTGAGTGATGAGTAAGTCAAAGCCCAAGGCCAGGCCGAAGAAAGCCGCCAAACCGCGCCCGGCGAAAAAGCGCGCAAAGCCCGCGGCGAAGCGCTCATCATTCATCACTCATCACTCATCACTCGCCGTCAGGCAGCAAGCATTCAACACTCAACACTCAACACTCAACACTGACGAGCGGCCAGCAGCCGCGAGTCCCGCAAAGCCGCCGGCAATTTTGCTAATGGGACCGACAGCCAGCGGCAAGACCGCCGTGGCGATGCGGCTGGCGCAGGCGCTGCCGTGCGAGATCATCAGCGTGGACTCGGCGCAGGTCTACAAGGGGATGAACATCGGCACCGCCAAGCCCGCTGCCGAGCTGCTGCAGCGGGTGCCGCACCACCTGCTCGACGTCATCGAGCCGCACGAGCGCTATTCGGCGGCGCGCTTCCGCGACGACGCGCTGGCGCTGATGCGCGAGATCACCGAGCGGGACCGCATCCCCCTGCTGGTGGGCGGCACCATGCTGTATTTCCAGGCGCTCACCGACGGCCTCAACGAGCTGCCGGAAGCGGACCCGATGATCCGCCTGATGATAGACACCATGGCCGAGGACCAGGGCTGGCCGGGGGTGCATGCGAAGCTCGCGCGGGTGGACCCGGAAACGGCGGCGCGGCTGGAGCCCAACGACTCGCAGCGCATCCAGCGCGCGATGGAAGTCTATTACCTCACCGAGAAGCCGCTGTCGCAGCTTCTGAAGAAGCCCAAGTACGTCTATTTTCCCTACACCCCGATCCGCATTGCCCTCGTCCCCAGCGAGCGCGAGGTGCTGCACCTGCGCATCGCGCAGCGCTTCGACGCCATGCTGCAGCAGGGCCTGGTGGCCGAGCTGAAGCAACTGCGCGAGGAGCACGGATTGGAGCTGACCATGCCCTCGATGCGCTGCGTCGGCTACCGCCAGGCCTGGGAGCACCTCGCGGGCCGGATCGGGGCGCCGGAACTGCGCGAGCAGGGCATCGCCGCCACCCGCCAGCTCGCCAAGCGCCAGCTGACCTGGCTGCGCTCGATGGAGGGCATCACCGAATTCGACTGCCTGGGCGAAGACGTCGCCGACCTGGTGCTCGAGTACGTGCGACGGGAGCTCGAAGCGTTGCTCGTCAGCGACGCTTGACGAGCAACAACCAGTGACGATTACGGGTGACGAATAAGGGTGACGAAAAACGCAAGGCCAGAGTAGTACGTCACCTGTACCTCGTCACCTGTATCTCGTCACTATCTCCTGCCGCGCCGCGTTAGGCGCGGCGGGCCGTCATGTCGCGCAGCCGGTCCGCGGCAGCCTTGAGCAGTGACACCACGAATACGGGATTGGTCTTCACCAAGGTCAGGAAATCGCCGCGGTTGATCGACTGCAGGTCACAATCGGTTTCGGCAATCGCGGTGGCGGCGCGCGGGGACTGATCGACCAGGGCCATTTCGCCAAAGACTCCGCCGGGCCCTATTCTTTCCACGATGCTGGACTTGATGGAAATGGCGACCCTGCCCGACAGCACGACGTACATGAATACTCCCGCCTCACCCTCCTTCATGATGACCTTGTTGAGAGGATAGTGCTGGGGAAGGCGATACTGGGTTGCCAGCAGCAGGCCCTGGAGCAACTTGTCGTCGAACACCCTGCGCGTGCGCGCCCCGTCGGACGCCTCCAGCGATTTGCTCATTGCCAGCATGGCCACGGTCACCCGCAGCCGGTTGATCAGGATGGTCATCAGCATCAGCGCGAATTCCGGCGTCTTCTGGATCGAGCTCTGGAACTGCCGGGCATCCAGTGACAGCGCGCGGCAGGCGGTCCTCGCCGAGGCCGTGGCGCTGCGCGGCTGCCGGCTGATGGCGGCCATTTCGCCGAAGATCTCGCCGGCCTTGACGACGTCCAGCACCTTCTTCCCGCGGATGAGGGTTACTTCGCCTTCCACCAGGTAGTACATCCGGTCGCTGCTCTGGTTTTCGGTGAAGTAATTCCCACCCTGCGGGATCAACTCCATCTTGCCCTGGGCCTCGAAGCATATCCGCGCCACCGACGGGTTGTAGATCGCGCTTTTCGAAGGCCTGCTTACGCCGGTGAAATCGAGATCTTCCATAAACGATCAGTCAGCAGTTGGCAGTTGGCAGTTGGCCGAGCGCAGTTAGCGGCAAGTCAGGACGCCCCGCCAACAGGATGTTGCCTGATTACCGTTCGCTGGTCACGCGGTTCACGGGCGTTAACTCTTGCGCTTGACCTCGGCGTCGGCCCAGCCCCTGGCGAAGGTGATCTTGACGTCCTGTCCCGTTACCAGCCGGGCTGCGTCGCGCACGATGATGCCGTCCGACCCCTCGGTAATGCTGTAGCCGCGCTCCAGCACCGATTGGGGATTGAGGTGCTTCAGATGCGCGTCCAGGCGCGTCACCAGTGCCGTGATGGCCTCCAGCTGTCGCCGCGCGCCCTCCCGCAGGCGCCGTGCCAGCTCCGCGGACTCCCGCGTACGCCCCCGCACGTCGGGCTTGCAGGCGATCAGGCGCAATCCGATTCCGCGCGTCTGCCAGCCCAGGGTCTCCAGGCCACGCCCCCATGCGCCCGTCAGGCGGGTCGAGAGATGCCGCAGCTCGTTCAGTTGGTTCCGGATGCGCTCGCCCGGATGGATCAGGCGGCGGCCGAGGTAGTCGAGGCGTTGCATGCGGTCGTGCAGCCCGCGCGTGGCGATCCGCAGCAGCCGGTGGCCGAGTTGCATCAGCAGCTTGGACAGCTCCTCCCGTGCCGGGCTCGCCATCTCGGCCGCGGCGGTCGGCGTCGGGGCACGGCGGTCCGCGACGAAATCGGCGATGGTGAAATCGGTTTCGTGGCCGATCCCGCTCACGACCGGCACCGGGCAGGCGAGGATGGCGCGCGCCACGACCTCTTCGTTGAACGCCCACAGGTCCTCGATGCCGCCGCCGCCGCGGCAGACGATCAGCACGTCGCATTCCCGCCGCTCTCCTGCCAGCGTAATGGCGGCCGCGATGCGCTCGCCCGCGCCCTCGCCCTGCACCGGTGTCGGGTACACCCATACCGGCAGCCCCGGCATGCGCCGCCGCAGCGTAGTCAGGACGTCGTGCAGCGCCGCCGCCTGGAGCGAGGTCACGATGCCGAGCGCGCGCGGGAAGCGCGGCAGCGGCCGCTTGCGCGCCGGGTCGAACAGCCCTTCCTTCTCCAGCTTCGCCTTCAGGCGCTCGAACGCCTCGTAGAGCGCGCCAAGGCCGGCGCGGCGCATGACCTCAACGCCGAGTTGGAACTTGCCTCGCGCCTCGTACAGCGTGGGCAGCGCGCGCACTTCCACCTGCATGCCGTTCTTCGGCTGCCAGCCGAGGAGCTGGGCACGGCCGCGGAACATCACGCAGTCCACTTGCGCCTGCGCGTCCTTGAGAGTGAAGTAGCAGTGGCCGGAATCGTAGCGCTTGAAGTTGGAGATCTCCCCGGCCACCCACATCAACGGCAGATTGCGCTCGAGCGCTTCGCGCGCCAGGCGATTCAGTGCCGAAACCGAGATGACTTGCAGCGCGGGCGCGGCGAACAGATCAGTCATCGCCGCATTTTAAGGCAACGCGCGCTGAGTAATCGCGTACTCCGGAAAATTTCCCTGACAAATTCGGGGGTTGTGCACGCGCCGCCGCCGCACCGCGGCGGTGCTTTCTTCCACAATGGTCACGCGTCCGTAACGGACATTCCCCGCAAACCCAGCAACGGCGCGGGTTTTCAGTCAAGCCATTGAATTTACGCTTCAAAACGGCGATCAAGATATGCCCGCTGAATAAAATTCCCATACAGGAACCTCACTTACGCCAACGCTCACCAGCGTATGCACAGGGTTATCCACAGCAATTGTGGACAAAAACGCAGCGCGCTCGGCGCGCCGCAGCCGAAAAAATTTTCCAGCACGGGTTTTCGGCGCGCTGCTCATTCTGCGGTTGCCGAAAATGCATTGCGCGGATAAAGTTACGGCCACTTTCCGGGAGTAATTCAAGTGTTCGCACTCATCGAGGCTGCAGGTTGGCCGATCTGGTTCATCATCATCGCCTCCGTCATCGCCCTCGCCATCATCGGGGAACGCCTCTGGACGCTGCGCGAATCCTTGGTCATGCCGAAGAACCTGCTCAACCAGGCGGTGCAGGAATACCGGCAAAACGGGGTCAATCCCCAGATGCTGTCCCGGCTCTCGAAGGGCTCCCCGCTCGGGCAGGTCTTCGCCGCCGGGCTGAGAAACACGAAAAATCCGCCCGCCATCATCAAGGAAGCCATCGAGGAAGGCGGCCGCACGGTTGCCATCGACCTCGAGCGCTTCCTCACCAGCCTCGGCACCATCGCCGCCATCTCGCCACTGCTCGGGCTGTTCGGCACGGTGGTGGGCATGATCGAGATCTTCGGCTCGCAGACGCCGCAGGGGGGCAACCCGCTGCAAATGGCGCATGGCATCTCGATCGCCCTGTACAACACTGCCTTCGGCCTGGTGGTCGCGGTGCCGGCCATGATCTTCTACCGGCATTTCCGTGCCAGGGTGGACGAAATGCTGGTGGACATGGAGATGCAGGCCATCAAGCTGGTCGAGATCATCCACGGCGAAAGGCAATGAAATTCCGCCCGCGCGCCTTCCGCGAAGAGCCGGAGATCAATTTCATCCCGTTGATCGACGTGCTGCTGGTGATCCTGATCTTCCTGATGGTCACCACCACCTATTCCCGCTACGCCGAGCTGCAGATCAGCCTGCCGGCCGCGGACGCCGACCCGCAGCAGGAAAAGCGCGACCAGGTGGACGTCGCCGTGGACGTCCTGGGACGCTATTCGATCAACCGTAGCGCCATTGCATACAACGGCGTGTCCGCCTTCAGCGCCGAGCTCAAGCGCGCCGCCGGGCCCACGCCGGACCCCGTGGTCGTGATCAGCGCCGACGCCAACACGCCGCACCAGGCCGTGATTAATATCATGGAAGCCGCGCGCCTCGCCGGCTACGGGAAGATCACCTTTACCACTCAAGCCGGAAAGAAGTGACGAGATACGGGTGACGAGATACGGGTGACGAGATACGGGTGACGTACAACCCCTGATCGCCTTTCGTCACTCTTATTCGTCACCCATAATCGTCACCGTCAATCGTCACTGTCTAATGGCTTGGATCGAATCCCACTGGGCCCGGGTCACCCCGGTCTCTGCCCTGCTCTACCCGCTGAGCCTGCTGTTCGGTGCGGCGGCGAAGGCGCGCCGCGGACTCTATGACGGCGGGATCTCCCCCTCCACCCGGCTGCCGGTGCCGGTCATCGTTGTCGGCAACATCACGGTGGGCGGCACCGGCAAGACGCCGCTGGTGCTGTGGCTGGCGGAGTTCCTGCGCGCTCACGGGCACAAGCCCGGAATCGTATGCCGCGGCTACGGCGGCAGGTCGCGCTCACCACAGCGCGTGGCGCCCGAATCCGACCCGCTGGTCGTCGGCGACGAGGCGGTGCTGCTCGCGCGCCGCGGCCGCTGCGAAGTGTGGGCCGGCGCGGACCGCGTCGCCGCCGCGCTCGCGCTGCTCGCGCCGCCGGCCCCGTGCGACGTCGTGATCAGCGACGACGGACTGCAGCACTACGCTCTGGCGCGCGACCTGGAGATCTGCGTGGTGGACGCCGGTCGTGGGTTTGGCAATGGCTGGTTGCTCCCCGCCGGACCCCTGCGCGAGCCGCCGTCGCGACTCGCGCAAGTCAACGCAGTCGTGGTCAACCACGACATCCACTACGAGCCCCATCCCACGCTGGCCGGACTGCCGGACGACGTTCCCCGCGTCAACATGAGAGTGGAAGGCCGGCAGTTCCGCAACCTGGCCAATCCCGCGCAGTGCGTCGGCCCCGAGCATTTTCGTGGCCGGACCGTTCATGCCATCGCTGGCATCGGCAATCCACAGCGTTTTTTCTCCCTTCTCAGCCTGTTCGGACTCGATATTGCGGCTCGCCCCTTCCCCGATCACCACCCGTTCACCGCCGCCGACCTCGCGTATGCCGGAACGGACACGGTGCTGATGACGGAAAAGGATGCGGTAAAATGCCGACGGTTCGCCAGAGATTCACATTGGGAGCTGGCGGTGGACGCCGTGCCCGGCCCCGCCCTCGGCGAGCTGGTGCTCCGCAGACTGGAGCGTGGCTCAAGAACCGAAAAACAGGATTAACCACAGATAAAGAGATAACGTGGACAGCAAGCTGCTCGACATACTGGTATGCCCGCTGTGCAAGGGCCCCCTGCTGTACAAGAAGCCTCAGGGCGAGCTCATCTGCAAGCCGTGCCGCCTCGCCTACCCGATCAAGGACGACATCCCGGTGATGCTCGAGGACGAAGCCAGGAAACTTCCCCCGGAAGAGGAAGTTTCCTGACCGGGAGAGCGTAAGGGCGGGAGAGCGGGAGATGGAAAGCCCGACTTCTCCCCACTTCCGACCTCCCGATCTCACGATCTCCCGATCTCTCGTGAAATTCTCAGTAATCATCCCCGCCCGCTACGCCTCCACGCGCTTCCCCGGCAAGCCGCTCGCCGACGTCGGGGGCAGGCCGATGGTGGTGCGCGTCGCTGAGCGTGCGAGCCGCAGCGGCGCCGACGAAGTGCTGATCGCCACCGACCATGCCGGCATCGCCGCGGTGGCAGCGCGTTACGGCTATCGGGCGGTGATGACGCGCAGGGACCATGCGTCCGGGACCGACCGAATCGCGGAGGTCGCCGCCAAGCGCCGCTACCCGGCGAATCGCATCGTCGTCAACGTGCAGGGTGACGAGCCGATGATCGAGCCGTCCCTGATCCGGCAGGTCGCAACGAGCCTCGCGGGGCATCGCGCCGCGGCCATGGCAACAGCCTGCCACCCGATCAAGAATGCGCGCGAGTTTGCCAATCCAAACGTGGTGAAAGTGGCGCTGGACCGCGACGGCTACGCGCTCTACTTCAGCCGGGCACCCATCCCGTGGGCGCGCGACGCCTTCGCACGCGGCATCTCCCGCATCCCGGCCGGGCTGCCGGTGTACCGTCACCTCGGCATCTATGCCTACCGCGCCGCATTTCTGCGCGTCTACACGCGGCTTGCGCCCGCCGCGGTCGAGCGCTTCGAGGCGCTGGAGCAGTTGCGGGCGCTGGCCCACGGCTACCGTATACATTGCGCCGTTACGCGGGCGGCGCCGCATGCGGGCGTGGATACCCCGGCCGATCTCCGGCGCCTGCTCCGCCGCAGGATTGAGACGCGATGAGAATCATACTGTTGGGCATGCCCGGCGCCGGCAAGGGCACCCAGGCCCGATTCCTGATAGAAAAGTACGGAATCCCGCAGATCTCGACCGGCGACATGCTGCGCGCCGCGATCAAGAACGGCACGCCGCTCGGCGCGCAGGCCAGGAGCTACATGGACCGGGGCGCCCTCGTCCCTGACGAAATCGTGATCGAGCTGGTGCAGGAACGCGTCAAGGCGACGGAATGCCAGCGCGGCTTCATCGTGGACGGCTTTCCGCGCACCATCCCGCAAGCCGAGGCGCTGCGCCGCGCCGGGATTGACATTGATTTCGTCCTCAATATCGACGTCAGCGACGCGGTGATCCTGCGGCGCATGAGCGGCCGCTTCGTGCACCCGGCGTCCGGGCGCAGCTACCACGTCGTATTCAACCCGCCCCGGGTGGCCGGCAAGGACGACGTCACCGGCGACTCGCTGGTGCAGCGCGACGACGACAAGGAAGAAACGGTGAAGAAGCGCATCGCCACCTTCCATGCCCAGACCAAGCCGCTGATCGAGTACTACTCGCGCTGGGCGCAAAGCGGCGATGCGCACGCGCCGCGCTACGTCAGGATCGACGGCAACGGCGCGGTCGCGGAGATCCGCGAGCGGCTGCTCGCGGCGCTCGCCGAAAAACGCTGAATGGAACCGCAGATACACGCAGATGAATGCCGTTACAACCTGTACTTCCGGGACCCGATCGATATGTCAGCTACAGAGAATCAAGTTGCGCGGTTTCAGTCTCGTGATGGTTGTAACGGTATGAACGCGGAAGAAATCAAGTTCAAAAGAGGCGCAAGACCTTCTGTTAATGATAAAATTCGGCCTTCTTGAAGTTCGCTGTTGCTCTGTGAACTCTGTGATCCCTGTGGCTGGCTTTTGATCGTATGCCCAAGAAGAACGCCTTTTACGCCCAGTCCGGCGGAGTAACCGCCACCATCAACACCACCGCCTGCGGCGTCATCGAGACCGCCCGCAAGCACAACAACCGGATCGGCAAGGTCTATGCCGGGCGTGACGGCATCATCGGGGCGCTTACCGAAGACCTCATCGACACTTCGAAGGAGCCGGCCGCGGCCATCCGCGCGCTGCGCCACACGCCGGGCGGCGCCTTCGGCTCGTGCCGCTACAAGCTGAAGGGCCTCGACGAGCACCGCGCGCAGTACGAGCGGCTGATCGAGGTGTTCAAGGCGCACGACATCGGCTACTTCTTCTACAACGGCGGCAACGACTCGGCGGACACTTCGTTCAAGGTGTCGCAGATCGCCGAGCGCCTCGGCTATCCCCTGGTCTGCGTGGGCGTGCCCAAGACGGTGGACAACGACCTCGCCGTGACCGACTGCTGCCCCGGTTTCGGCTCGGTAGCGAAGTACGTGGCAACCAGCATCCGCGAGGCGGGCTATGACGTCGCGTCCATGGCGCGCACCTCGACCCGGGTCTTCATACTCGAGGTGATGGGCCGGCACGCCGGCTGGATCACCGCCGCCTGCGGACTCGCCGTGGAGAAGGAAGGCGACGCGCCGCATATCCTGCTGTTTCCCGAGATCAAGTTCGACGAGGAGCGCTTTCTCGCCCGGGTGGACGACACGGTGCGCCGGTACGGTTATTGCACGATCGGCGTCTCCGAGGGCCTCCGCAATGCGGAAGGCAAATTCCTGTCGGAGTCCGGTCTGCGCGACGCTTTCGGCCACGCCCAGCTGGGCGGTGTCGCGCCGCTCATCGCGAACCTGGTCCAGGACCGGCTGAAGCAGAAGTACCACTGGGCAGTCGCCGATTACCTGCAGCGTTCCGCGCGCCACATCGCGTCGAAGACCGATGTCCTGCAGTCCTACGCCGTGGGCAAGGCGGCGGTGGAGCTGGCGCTCAAGGGCAGGAGCGGCGTGATGCCGGTCATCGTCCGCAAGTCCAATAAGCCCTATCGCTGGACCGTGGGCGTCGCCGAGCTGAAGGACGTCGCCAACAGGGAAAAGATGATGCCGCGCGACTACATCACCACGGACGGCTTCCATATCACCGGCAAATGCCGGCAGTACCTGGAGCCGCTGGTGCAGGGCGAGGACTACCCGCCCTACCGCAACGGCTTGCCGGCCTACGTGAAGCTCAGGAACGCGGCGGTGCCGAAGAAGCTTGGAACAGTGTTCAAGATCTAGGAATGAAAAGTGAAACGTGCAAGGTGATCCCCCACCCCACCCTCCCCCAACACCAGGGGAGGGAGATCCATCTCTTCACGTTTCACATTTCGCGTTTTACGTTTCACCGCCATAAGAAAAGGGAGTCGTCATGTCAAATGGTCTATGGTTTGCACTGGGCTGCTCGATCGTCGCGCTCGTCTACGGCGCCGTCTCGATCAAGTGGATCCTCGGCCAGCCGGCCGGCAACGATCGCATGCGCGAAATCGCGTCAGCGATCCAGGCCGGGGCGCAGGCCTATCTCAGTCGCCAGTACACGACGATCGGCATTGTCGGCGTCGTGCTGTTCGTGCTGATCTGGGTCGTGCTCGACGGCACCACGGCGGCCGCCTTCGCGGTCGGCGCGGTGCTGTCGGGCCTCGCCGGCTTCATCGGCATGAACGTGTCAGTGCGCGCCAACGTGCGCACGGCGGAAGCCGCCCGCGGCGGCATCAATCCGGCGCTGAAAATCGCGTTCCG
>Ga0184637_10003014_pt1 | contig 10651 bp, 9 predicted proteins | sample PLM3_127_b2_FD_133143 | JGI IMG/M metagenome (GOLD analysis project Ga0184637, IMG submission 133143) | Groundwater sediment microbial communities from an aquifer in East River, Colorado, USA - PLM3_127_b2 | ecosystem: Environmental > Terrestrial > Soil > Riparian zone | place: USA: East River... | reverse complement strand
TATCCGCAGAAGATGGCGCCGGGCCGCAGCGGCGCTCGCGCCTACTACGTCATCGATCACTACACCAAGGGCGAGCCGCTGCCGAGCGCCAACGACCTCCAACAAGAGTACAACTTCCAGATCTTCTAGGTCTCCCGATCGGGGCAAAAGCCATGCAATATCGTTTGAGCATCGACGTCTTCGCCATCTCCGAACAGACCGCCGCCGCCGGCAAGGCGCTCGGCGAACAGCGCGCCTTCTCCCGCTGCAAGGTTGCCGTGCGCGAAGGCGGCTTGGCGCGCGCCGTCACCCACTATGCCGACCACCCGTCGCCGCATCTCATCATCGTCGAAGACGACGGCGACGACGACATGTTGCAGTCGCGACTGGATGGCCTCGCCCAGGTGGTGGAGCCGGGACGCAAGCTGCTCGTCGTCGGCTCGGTCAACGACATCTCGGTCTATCGCCGCATCGTGTCGTTGGGCGTTACCGACTATCTGGTCTCGCCGCTGCGCCTCGAAGCCATGATGGACGCGATCGAGCGCGCTGCGCACGATCCCAAGGGACCGGAACGCTGCAAATACGTCGCCGTCATGGGCGCCCGCGGCGGCACCGGTTCGTCGACCATCGCGCAGAATCTGGCGTGGGCCGCCAGCAAGAAGATCGGCATCAAGACCATCCTCATCGATCTCGACCTCACCTTCGGCACGGCCGGCCTGGCCTTCAATCAGGAGCCGCGCCAACCCTTCGGCGAAGCCTTCTCCGACCGGGAGCTCGACGCCACGCTGCTCGAGCGCTACATGGTGACCGAGGACGAGAATCTGCAGATCCTCAGCACGCCCGGCACGCTGCGCCAGTACGACGACATCGACGATGAAATCGTCGAGAAGGCCGTCGATCTCTGCCGCCAGATGGCCAAGCTGGTGATCGTGGATGTGCCCCACGTCTGGACCGGCTGGAGCGAGGCGGTTATGACCGGCGCCGACGAAGCCGTCGTGGTGGTGACGCCGGACATCGCCAACATCCGCGACGCCCGCAACCTGCTCGACTTCCTCAACACCAAGCGCGGCGAGAGCCGTCCGACCCGCATGATCATCAACAAGTCGGATATGGCCAAGCGCACCCGGCTGCTGCCCAAGGACATCTCCAACACGCTCGGCGTGCAGCCGATCGCCGCCATCCCCTTCGATCCGGCCACCTTCATCGAGGCGTCGAACGACGGCAAAATGATCGGCGAGCGGTTCAAGACGCACAAGCTCGTCGGCGTGTTCACCGACCTGGCGATGAAGCTGGGCGCGCGCAACGGCATGAAGAGCAAGGCGGAGAAGAAGAAGTTCACGCTGCCCGGCCTGTTCCGCAAGCCGCAGGCCAAGACGGCCTAAGGAGAGTTAGTCGCGCATGTTCGGCCGTCGCTCGTCGCCACCGACACAGGACTCGCCCCAGGCCAACGTGCCGGCGCCCGCCGCGTCCGCGTCGACGGCGCCTGCCATCCCCACGCCGGCCAGGAAGCCCGCCAATCGCCCGGGCGAGCTCGACAGCCGGCTGCAGGAAATCAAGCAGAACGTCTTCAACGACCTGATTTCAACGGTCGATCTGGCGGAGCTCGCCAAGCTCGACCACAAGTCGGTCCGCGAGGCGATCGCCGAGGTTGTCGCGGAAATCATCAATCTCCGCAACCTGACGATAAGCGCCGCGGAGCAGCAGCTCCTCATCACCGACATCTGCAACGACGTCCTCGGTCTCGGTCCGCTGGAGCCGCTGATCGCCCGCGACGACATTGCCGACATCATGGTGAACGGCCCGGACAAGGTCTATATCGAGTGCAACGGCAAGATCGAGCTGACCGACATCAAGTTCCGCGATCAGCAGCAATTGATGAACATCTGCCAGCGCATCGTCTCCGCGGTCGGCCGGCGCGTCGACGAAGCCAGCCCGATCTGCGACGCGCGCCTGGCCGACGGCTCCCGCGTGAACGTCATCGCCCCGCCGCTGTCGCTCGACGGCTGCTCGCTCACCATTCGTAAGTTCAAGCGCGACCGCCTGACCCTCGAAAAGCTGATGAATTTCGGGTCGGTGTCTCCGAACGGCGCCAAGCTGCTGCAGATCATCGGCCATTGCCGGCTGAACACGATCGTGTCCGGCGGCACCGGCTCGGGCAAGACCACCCTGCTCAACTGCTTGACCCAGTTCATCGACAAGGGCGAGCGCATCATCACCTGCGAGGACGCCGCCGAGCTTCAGCTCCAGCAGCCGCATGTGGTGCGCCTGGAAACCCGCCCGCCGAACCTGGAAGGCGTCGGCCAGGTGAACATGCGCGACCTGGTGCGCAACTGCCTGCGTATGCGCCCCGAACGCATCATCGTCGGCGAAGTCCGCGGACCCGAGGCATTCGACCTGTTGCAGGCCATGAACACCGGCCATGACGGATCGATGGGCACCATCCACGCGAACAATCCGCGCGAATGCATCTCGCGCATGGAGAACATGATCGCGATGGGCGGCTACAATCTGCCGGCCAAGACGGTGCGCGAGCAGATCACCGGCGCGGTCAACGTCATCGTCCAGGCGGCGCGCCTGCGTGATGGTTCGCGCAAGATCACCCACGTGACCGAGATCATCGGCATGGAAGGCGACGTCGTCACCCTCCAGGATCTCTTCGTCTACGAGATCCAGGGCGAAGACGCCTCGGGTCGCATCGTCGGCCGCCACAAATTCACCGGCCTGCGCCCCGCTTTCTGGGATCAGGCCAAGTATTTCGGCAAGGAACGCGAACTGGCGGACATCATGGGAGAAGACGTTGACTGAGCGTCTCGCAAATCTCGACCCGATGATCCTCGGCGCCGTGCTGGTGCTGCTGTTTGCCGTCGTCATCGTCGGCATGGGCCTGGTCAACAGCCTGTACGGCCCGCGCGCGCGGCTGGAGCGCCGCCTGAACAATGTCGGCGCCGGCAACGTCGTGGTCAGCCGCGAAAAGGGCGGCAAGGCCCAGTCCGGCATGCGGCGCAAGGACATCGAAGCGAAACTGAAGGTCGCCGAGCAGATGAAGCGGCGCCAGCGCGGCTACAAGCTGCGCGAGAAGCTGATTCAAGCGGGTCTGAAGACCTCGCCGAAGCGTTTCGCCATGTGGAGCCTGCTCAGCGCCGTGATCACGGCGCTGATGATCCTGCCGTTCGGGCTGCCGCCCTACGTGCCGTTGCTTGGCCTTGCCATCGGCGGCATCGGCATCCCCCGTTTCATCCTCAACAGCATGGTGAAGCGCCGGATCAGGAAGTTCACCTCCAGCTTCGCCGAAGCCATCGACCTGATCGTCCGCGGCGTGCGCACCGGCATGACCGTCAGCGAATGCCTGGCCATCGTGGGACGCGAAATGCCGGACCCGATCGGCGCCGAGTTCCGCGCCATCACAGAGAGCCTTTCAATCGGCCTGACGCTGGAAGAGGTCATGAACCGCTTCGTCGGCCGCGTCCCCAGCAACGAGGCCCGGTTCTTCTCCATCGTCCTGGTGACACAGCAGACCACTGGCGGCAACCTGGCCGAAACGCTGGCCAAGCTGTCCGGCATCCTGCGCGACCGCAAGAAGATGCGGGACAAGATCCGTGCGCTGTCGAGCGAGGCCAAGTCTTCCGCGGGCATCATCGGGTCGCTGCCCTTTGCCGTCGGTGGCATCCTTGGGTTCGTCGCGCCGAACTACGTCGCCATCCTTTTCACGACCAATCAAGGCAACTGGTGCGTGTTCGCGGGTGTCTGCATTATGAGCGTCGGCGTCCTCGTCATGCGTAAGATGATCAACTTCGAGATATAGAGTCGCGGCAATGGAACAGCTCGGCATAGATTTCGGCGGCGGCTTCGACATCAACGGCATCATCATCCTGGTGGTGTTCGCCGCCACGATGGCGACCGTGGCCGCTCTCGCCCTGCCCTTCATGCGCGGCGAGCGCTTCGAGGCGCGCCTGCGTTCGGTCAAGGAGCGGCGCCGGCAACTGTCGCAGACCCAGACGACCTCGTTCCAGACCCGCAACCGGTTGCAGGTGTCGTCCGGTAGGGGCCTGAAGGCCATGTTCCTGCGCGGCGTGAAGATGCGCGACCTGCTGGATGCCAAGGAGCTGCGCATCAAGCTGGCGCGCGCCGGCAAGCGCGGCCCCTCCGCCGTCGCCAACTACCTGTTCATGCGCATGGCGGTCCCGACGGTCCTGGTCATCGTCGCCCTGCTCTATGCCTGGCTGATCTTCCCTGATAAGCCCATCGGCGTGCGGCTGATCGTAGTGGCTGGTGTCGGCGCGTTCGGCTATCTGCTGCCGCTGATCCTGCTTAAGAACGCCATTACCAAGCGGCAGAAGCTGCTGCAGCGCGCCTATCCGGATGCCCTCGACCTGATCGTCATCTGCGTCGAATCCGGCATGTCGATCGAAGCCGCCTTCAACAAGGTGACCGATCAGATGGCGGAATCCTCGGCCGAGATGGCGGAGGAGATGGGCCTGACCGCGGCGGAGCTCGCCTTCCTCAGCGACCGCCGGGCGGCTTTCGAGAATCTGCACGAACGCACCGGCATGCCGTCCTTCAAGGCGCTGGCGACCACCCTGCTGCAGTCGGAGCGCTACGGCACGCCGATCGCCAACGGCCTGCGGGTGCTGGCGCAGGAGAATCGCGACGCCCGCATGTCGACCGCCGAGCGCAAGGCGGCGGCGCTGCCGGCGCAGCTTACCGTGCCGATGATCATCTTCTTCCTGCCGGTGCTGTTCATCGTCATCGTCGGCCCGGCGGCCATCCAGGTCATCGCGCTGTTGAACAAGTAGCGGCCGGCCGGACCCCGGCGCGGAACCTCCGCGCCGGCCGCCTGCTCACACTCCACTGCCGCTGACGGCAAGGATCGGCGCAATTCGCCCGCGCCGACTTGCCAGTTCCGTCCAACTGGCTCAGACTTTCCCGTCTTTCGGGGGGTGCCAGGGAACTCGAGTCGCCGCCCCCCTTCACCGCATTTAGCTTTCCCATCCTGCCGCGGCGCGGCCATTGCGACGATTGGGGGCGGTCATGTCAAAACGAATCGTTGTGTTCTCCGACGGCACCGGCAACAGCGCGGCGCGCCTGCAGAAAAGCAATGTCTGGCGTCTGTACCAGGCGCTGGAGCGCATGCCGGACCAGATTGCCTATTACGACGACGGCGTCGGCACATCCTCGTGGAAGCCGCTGGCGCTGCTGGGCGGCGCGATCGGCTTCGGCCTCGCCCGCAACGTGCGCGGCCTCTACGCCTTTCTATGCCGCAACTATCAGCCGGGCGACGAGATCTATGCCTTCGGCTTCAGCCGCGGCGCCTTCACCATCCGCATCCTCGGCGGCCTGATCGCGGCCCGCGGCATCGTCGCACCCGGCCCGGATCTCAAGCTTCAGGTCGACAAAGAGTGGCTGGCCTATCGCAAGAAGTACGGCCTGTTCGGTCGGACCAAACGGGTCGAGCCGGTCAAGCACGACGTCACGATCAAGTTCATGGGCCTGTGGGACACGGTCGACGCCTATGGCTTCCCCATCGAGGAGATGCGGATCGCCTGGGACCTGTTCGTGCTGCCCCTGGCGATGCGCGACCGTGAGCTCTCGCCGCGGGTTCTGGACGCCTATCACGCCCTGTCGATCGACGACGAGCGCCAGACCTTCCATCCCGTCCTATGGACCGAGAAGGACCAAAGACCGGGCAAGCATGTAGGTGAAGAACGCATCACCCAGGTCTGGTTCGCCGGCGTCCATTCCAATCTGGGCGGCGGCTATCCGGATGATTCGCTGGCCCACGTGTCGCTTGTCTGGATGATGGCCCAGGCCAAGCGATGCGGCCTGGTGTTCAACGACAGCTACGAGAAATTCGCCAAGGACGAAGCCGACGAGTTCGGCAAGATCTACAATCCGCGCGGCGGCCTTTCGGCGCTCTACCGCTACATGCCGCGTCAGATCGCCGACCTCAGCATGGACGAGAAGCGGCTCGGCGGGGGCATGGCGGTCGAGATCGCGCGTCCGAAAATCCACGAAAGCGTCTTTGCGCGCGTGCTCAATGGCACCGACTCGTACGCGCCCATCACGCTGCCAAGGACGTACGACGTGGTTCGCGCCAATGGCGACATCGTGCCCGGCGTCGTGCCCGTCATCGGCAGCGAGACTCCGGGCGCGCAGGAGACCGACGTGCAAGCGGACCTGCGCTGCGAGCAGCAAGCGCAATTGTGGGACTTGGTCTGGTGGCGCCGCATCATCTATTTCGTGACGCTTTTGTTCACCCTGGCCCTCATCGCCATTCCGTGGCTGTTCAAGCCGGCACAAGTGGATTGGGGCGGTTGGACCCAGATCTTCTCCTTCGTCCCCGATTTGCTCGCGTGGTTTCTGCCGGATTTCCTGTCCGGCTGGCTCGACTTCTATCGCGTCAATCCGTTCCTGTTGCTGCTGTTGCTGGTGGGTGGCCTGGCCTTCGGCGGGCTGGGCGCACGCAAGGAGCAGCAGATCCGCCGCTTGATGCGCGACATGTGGAAGGCATGGTTCAATCCGGACTACGTCTTTCGCGGCGAACTGCCGAGCGGCAAGCTCAACAGCTTCGTGACCTGGTGGAGGAAGCTGCTCCCCTGGCGGTGGATCAAATACTGGCTGACGCCCGGCATCGTAGGCTTGCTCTTTTATTATGCGGGGATCGCCATCGCCAGCCAGCTCGTTTCGCGGGTGGTCGAGAGCATTGGCGTAACCTGCGAGAATGCGGCAGCACAGGCCGACACGCTGCCACGCAGTCCCTGCTACGCCACGCACCAGACCGTCGTTGCGGGCGAGAGCTACAGGATTCAGATCAGCGTCGACACGCCCTGGTCCGATGCCTCCATCCCCGCAAGCCCCGAGGGGCTCGGCGATGCAGGATTCTGGACGTCGCCGCTCATGAAGGCCGCCACGCCGCTGCGCCGCCACGTCACCGAGGACTGGTTTGCCGTGATGGCGAAGATCGAACCGGACGGATTGAACAGCCGCGCCCTCAAGTTTCGGCGGGCAGCGGATAGCGATACGACCTGGGAGGCGGAGTTCGCCGCTGACGCCGACGGCGAATTGTTCCTGTATGTGAATGACGCCATGCTGTTCGGCTGGTCCGAGCGCTACACCAACAATCAGGGCAGCGCGACGGTCGCAATTGAGTCAAAAGCAGACTAGCTGTGATAAATTGAAAACGGCCCCGAAAGGGGCCGTTTTTCTTTTTCAGCGCGGATCGGCCTATTCGGCCGGCAGCTCTTCCGCGTCCGTCACCGGCGGCTTGAGCTTAGGGGCCTGGCCGGCGATAGAACGGTAATACTCGGCGTTGGCCTCGGCCATGGTCGGCGGCAGGTCCTTGCGGGCCAGCCGCTCGGCCGCCTGCGCATCGCCCTTGAGGGCCATCAGCAGGGCCAGGTTCTGGCGCGTCTGGGGGCCTGCCTGGGGCTGGTTGATCGCCATCTCCATGGTCGCCACCGCCTGGTCCAACTGGCCTTCCTGGGCCAGGGAAAGGGCCTTGTTGTTGAGGACGGTCGCGTTCTCCGGAGCCAGGAACAGGGCGGCGTCATACTGCTCCTGCGCATGGTCGTATTTACCCTCGTAATCATAAACCACGCCCAGGGCCGACAGGATCTCCCAATTGAGCGGGGCCGACATTTTCGCCTTTTCCAGGGTCGGTTTGGCCAGATTGAGCTGGTCGGCCGCGAGATAGGCCTTGCCCAGCTCCAGCAGCAGGATGGCGTCGTTGGAGCTCGAGGCGCCATTGGAGTTCAGCACGCCGATGGCCTGCTGGGCGTTGCCCGAAAAGCGCAGGTTGCGCGCCAGCGACAGCATCAGCGTCTTGTCCTCCGGGTGCCGGTTGCGCAGGGCGGCATAGTGCTGGGCCGCTTCGCTGTAATTGCCGTTGTGCTCCGCCATCAAGGCCGCCTGGCGGATGGTGGGCTCGACGTCGGCCATCTTCTGCTCCTTCGGCGTGGGAGCCGTGCTGGCGCACCCGGCGGCGATGACACACGCCGCCACGCTGCCGAGCAGTTTTCTCATGGCCGACTGCTTCGAGAATTGGGCCATATTCTCCTCGCTCCTGCGGATACCCGCCGCGTTAACCGAACGTTCAGAATGTTCTGTTGGACTAAGTCCTGCGTCCAGCATCGCGGAACACAATGAACAATTGGTTTACACGAGGCCACCGATGAACATGGTTCGATTGACTTGGCCAGTTGTTGTGGCCGCTGCGCTAAGCCTTGGGATGATCCGCTTCTCCCAGGCCGACGCAATCAATATCGAATGGAGCGGCGCCTATCTGTTGAAGCTGGACACGCCGGCCAGCGACGTGATCATCGCCAACCCGCTGATCGCCGACGTGACCGTCCAGGCGCCGGATCGCCTGGTCATCATCGGCAAGCTTCCGGGCGTCACCCGCCTGATCGTCATGAGCGACGACAACATCGCCATCGACACCCAGATCGTGGTCAGCGCCAAGAACAAGAGCAGCGAAGTCTCCGTCTATCGTCCTGACGGCGCCAACATCACCGAGGGCCTGTTCGCCTGCAGCAGCGACCGCTGCACGCCGGTCCCGGGCACCGGCCGCACCTCGACCGGCGTTGGCGGTGTTGGCGGTGGCGGCGGCGCGGCGGCGAGTGGCGCTGGGCCGATCCCGTCCGAGCCGACGGTCGACAACATTCCGCCCGGCACGCCGGACGATCCGAGCTACTAGGCCCGAGCTACCAGACCCGAGCGGCGCCGAACCCCTGCCTTCAAGACTGAACGCCCGGGTAACTGAACTTGCCGGGCGTTCACGCTTTCGTGGTTTCATATCGGCGGCCGTCCGCCTAATGTCTGTGGTGCTCGGGGATCACAGACAGGATGCAATATAATATGCTGCGTAACCTCAACCGACGACAGATGCTGCTGTGGACAGTCGCCGGCCTTTCGATCGGGACGATGACTGGCTTGGCCGGCATGGCGCATGCGCAAGACGCGGTCGACATCTTCATCGGCGAGCTTGAGAAGCGGATCATGCGCGACTACTACGAGCGCCACCTGCGCGAGTGGGAAGACAGCGACGACGGCCGCGCCTACAAGAAACACAAGAAGAAGAACCACAAGAACCTGCCGCCGGGCCTCGCCAAGAAGGGCACGCTGCCGCCGGGTCTCGCGAAGCAGCTCGCGCGCAATGGGCACCTGCCGCCCGGCCTCGAATACCGCGGTCTGCCGCAGGACCTGATGAGCCAGTTGCCGCCGCTCGATGCACGCTATGGCTATGTGATCGTCGACAACCGCGTGATGCTGATCCAGCGGGCGAGCAACCTCATTCTGGATGTGCTGGAAGTGGCGGCGATCGAGCTCTTGAACTAGGGCGTGGACTCATTGGCGCGCAGCCATACCCTGATCGATGCGAGCTGGATGAAGGCGAGATAACTGGCCGCAAGCTTGTCATAGCGCGTCGCGACGCGCCGACATTGCTTTACCCTGTTGAAGAACCGCTCGACCAGATTACGAGCGCGATAGAGGTAGGGGCTGAAGCAGATCGGCTCCCTGCGATTTCGCTTTGGCGGGATGTTCGCCCACGCGCCGTGCCGGCTGACGAGCGCCCTGATCCGGTCGGCGTCATATCTTCCTTCAAGAAAGAACCTTGCCGAGGAAAACACGCATCGCGCCGTTGAATTGCTCCGGCCTTTGCAGCGGTGCGAAATGGCTCACGCCGGGCAGGAGGATCAATTCCGCTCCGGAAATGCTCCGAGCGAGATATTCGGCATGGTCGGGTTTGATAAACTCATCATGCTCGCTTTGTACGATCGCGACGGGCGCCTGGATATTAGCCATATCGCGCGCAGAATAGTTGGGTTGCGTCTTCATCATCTGGCCGACCGCTTCGGCAAATGCCTCGAATTGGTCCGGTGTGGCCGACAGCTGGGCATAGTCCTTGGCGTGCCGGCCAAAACACCGGTCGAGGATCGGATCGGGCTGCGCGATTTCCTTTGCGCCGCTGGGATCCATGTTGCAGCCAAAGAAAAATACCCCCGCAATACGCGCCGGGGCTTTCATGGCGAGGATCAAAGCGATGCACGCGCCGTCGCTCCAGCCCACAATTGCCGCTTTTTCCACGTGCAATGCGTCCATCACGGTCAGAACGTCGGATGCCATCAACTCATACGCAAAAGGCCGCGAATCGCGCGTACTGCGGCCGTGGCCGCGGCTATCAATGAGCACGGCGCGATGGCCGGAGCTGACCAGCATTGGAACCTGATAACCCCAATTACCACTATGGCCGAGGCCGCCATGCAGCAAGATCACAGGAGAGCCGGAGCCGTATGTCGCGTACCAGATCCGAGCGCCGTCGTGGTCCACGTAACCTTGATCGCTTGTGACCGGCAGGGGTGCTGCACCATGCGCTTCGAAATTCTTAAGCTCGTCGTCGTATGATTCCATATTGATCTGACTCAAAGTACACATGGACGCTTCAGAAGAGGCCCGCGACCGCCGCTGGCACCGTCCAAACCAATCGCTGGTAGAAACGGCCACGGCCGCCAGACTCTATAACCCTGAACGATTGGCTGATTCAATGTCCACTTCTGGCGCGATCCGGACTCAACCTGACATCCACCCTGGGTCCGCAAGGTGCCGCAAAGCGGACGTGAACCAAGCCGCCTTAATCCCGACTTATGAATACACGCTCTAGATGCTTGCCGCTTCG
>Ga0184637_10003013_pt1 | contig 10652 bp, 13 predicted proteins | sample PLM3_127_b2_FD_133143 | JGI IMG/M metagenome (GOLD analysis project Ga0184637, IMG submission 133143) | Groundwater sediment microbial communities from an aquifer in East River, Colorado, USA - PLM3_127_b2 | ecosystem: Environmental > Terrestrial > Soil > Riparian zone | place: USA: East River... | reverse complement strand
GCTGGAGGCGTGGCTCATCTTGAAGTTTCTCGGCAGTGAGGTGTCGCTCGCGACCGCCACCGTGATCGAGGCGTTCGGTACGGCGATCAAGGTCGCGACCTTCTTGATCCCGGCCAGCCTCGGTGTGCTCGAGGGCGGCTTCCTGGCCACGTTCGTGGCGCTGGGGCTCTCGCCCACCACGGCGATCTCCTTCAGTCTCGTGAGACGTGCCCGCGAAGTCGCCTGGATCGCGATCGGCCTCGTCGTGTTCGCGGTGATGCGGCCCCGCGCCCCGAACGCGCCCGAAGCCTCGTCCGAGCCGGAGAGCCATCCGGGGGAGGGGCGCTCGGCCCCCCGATGTTAAAGGGCCCCGCGCGCGCGTTCCGTTGTTAGAATTGGCCTCGCCCATGAGCGCCCGAGGTCTAGCCGGCGCCCTGATCGCGCTCCTGCTCTCGTCGACGAGCTGGGCCGGGGCGGGCCTGCCCACGGTCATCCACGATGGGCGCACGTACGTCGAGCTCACCAGGGTGGCCGCTTCGCTCCAGACGAAGCTCGACGCGACTCCCGCGAGCACGCGAGCCCACCTGCGCACCCGCGACCAGGTCGTCACCCTCACGCGGAACTGGGCCCAGGTGCTGGTCAACGGCAAGCCCGTGATGCTGGACGCGCCGGTGCGGGTCAGGCGCGGGGTGTGGCTCGTGCCCGAGTCCTTCGTCGGCCGCGTCGTTCCGACGCTCGTCGCCGGAGCGCCGGCGGGTGCGGCCGCGTCGCGCACGGCCTTCGCACCGGTCGACGTGACTCTCGAGGATCTGCGGGTCCGCTCGTATCCGTCGTTCACCCGTGTCGTCGTCGAAACATCGGCCGCCGTCGCCTACCGCGTCGAGTCGAGCGGGCCCAAGGAGGCGCGCGTCCGGCTGGTCGGCCTCGGGAGCGGTGCGCGGGTCGAGGAGATCCGCGACGGGCTGCTCGCGGAGGTCCGGCTGGAGCGCGCGGGGCCCGACGGGCTCCTGCGCGTGGTCTTCGAGGGCGCGGCCGGGACGATCCGTACCAGCACCCTGGCCGATCCGCCGCGCCTCGTGCTCGACGTGGCCCGGCCGACCGAGCCGGCCGCGCGCGAGGGCCGAGAGCAGCGGGGCCCCCTCAAGATGATCGTGCTCGACGCCGGCCACGGCGGTCACGACTCGGGCGCCCTGGGGCCGACCGGGCTCATGGAAAAGGACCTCGTGCTGGACGTCACGCGCCGGGTCGCGAAGCTCGTGGAGGAGCGGCTCGGCATCAAGGTGCGCCTCACGCGGGACGCCGACCATTTCGTCACCCTGCGCGACCGCACGAGCTTCGCCAACCGCGAGCGGGCGGATCTGTTCGTGTCGATCCACGCCAACGCACACCGCGAAACGGCGGCGGATGGGGTCGAGACGTACTTCCTCTCGTCGGAGGCGACGGACAGCGCCGCGCGGCAGGTCGCGGCGCTCGAGAACGGCGTCGTCCAGCTCGAGCAGCCGTCCGGCCGCCCCTCCGGTCAGGTGGACATCGTGAGGGCGATCCTCTGGGATCTCGCCCAGTCGGAGTTCCAGACCGAGTCCTCGCGGCTGGCGGAGGTGGTCCACGACTCGATGACGCAGTCCCTGCGCATCTCCAACCGCGGCGTGAAGCAGGCGGGGTTCTACGTCCTCGGCGGCGCGGCGATGCCGGCGATCCTGATCGAGATCGGCTTCGTCACCAATCCGCGCGAGGAGCGGCGCCTCAAGGAGACGAAGTACCGGGACGAGATCGCCCGCGCGATCCTCGCCGGTCTCGCCGAGTACAAGCGCGCCTGGGACCAGCGGGCGCGGGCGACCGCCGAGCCGCCTTCGATGACGCGGACACGCTAGCGATGCCGCGGCCCGACGGGCGCGCTCCCGATCAGCTCCGCCCCACCACGGTCACGCGCGACTTTCTCCTGCACCCGGAGGGCTCGGTGCTCGTGGAGTTCGGCGCGACGAAGGTCATCTGCACCGCGTCGGTCGAGGACAAGGTCCCGCCCTTCCTCAAGGGGCAGGGGCAGGGGTGGGTTACCGCCGAGTACGCGATGCTCCCCCGTTCGACGAACACCCGGACGCCGCGCGAGAACCGCGGCCCGAGCGGCCGGTCGCAGGAGATCCAGCGGCTCGTCGGGCGAGCGCTCCGAGCCGTCATCGATCGCAGCAAGCTCGGCGAGCGGACGGTGTGGGTGGACTGCGACGTGATCCAGGCCGACGGGGGCACGCGGACCGCCGCCATCACCGGAGGCTTCATCGCCGTGGCCGACGCGATCTCGCGCATTCCCGGTCTCCAGACAACGGCCGCGATCCGCGACTGCGTCGCCGCGATCAGCGTCGGCGTCGTCCAGGGCCAGGCGGTGCTCGACCTGAACTACGTCGAGGACTCGAGCGCCGAGGTCGACATGAACGTCGTCATGACCGGTGCCGGCGAGTTCGTGGAGGTGCAGGGCACGGCGGAACAGGTACCATTCGGCCGCGCCCGGCTGGACGCGCTCCTGGCGATCGCGGAGGGGGGCATCCGTCGTCTCGTCGGGCTCCAGCGCCGCGCTCTTGACGCGCGTGCCGAGCGCGCTTTCACCCTCTAGTCCCGTTCTCGTCCTCGCCACGCTCAATCCCGCCAAGGGACGCGAGCTGCAGGCATTCCTCGGGGCCGTACCGTTCCGGGTCCGGCTTTTCTCCGAGTTTCCCGGTGCCAGGCTGCCTGAAGAGACCGGGCGGACCTACGCCCAAAACGCGTTCGGAAAGGCGCACGCCGCTGCGAGCCTGACGGGCGCGCTGGCGCTCGGCGACGATTCAGGGCTCGAAGTCGACGCGATCGCGGGCGCGCCGGGGCTCCACACGGCGCGGTTCGGCGGCCCGGGGCTCGACGACCGGGCGCGCTGGGGGCTCTTGCTCGAGCGGCTCCGTGACGTAGCGCCGGCGCGGCGGACCGCGCGCTTCCGCTGCGTGATCGCCCTGGTGGGCCCCGCGCACGGCGAGAAGGTCGTCGAGGGAGTCGTCGAAGGCATGATCGCGGAGGCGCCGCGTGGGAGCGGTGGCTTCGGCTACGACCCGGTGTTCTTCTACCCGCCGCTCGGTCGCACGTTCGCCGAGCTCTCCGACGAGGAGAAGGCGCGCGTGAGCCACCGCGGCCGCGCGCTCGAGGCCGCCCGGCGGCTCCTCACCGGGTGATATAGTCGGGTCCGGACGATTCGACACGATCATGCTGGCGGGGTGTGGCGCAGCCTGGTAGCGCACCTGCTTTGGGAGCAGGGGGTCGGAGGTTCAAATCCTCTCACCCCGACCATGATTTAGAGCCCCTGCAACCGCGCCACTGTGCGGGTTCTGTGCGGGAACGTAGTCGATCTGGGCCGACACGTCAAGATTTTTAGTTGGTACTTGCATTGCTATGAGGTAGGCATGTAGACTCCCAAGTAGGTCGAAACCACCGGCAGCACAACACCCACGTGGGCCAAGAGCCCCCGTGGGTTTTCGCGTTCTGGAGGACGTGATGAAGAAGTTGAGCCACCGGCACTACCAGCGGGTCGGCGCGATGGGCGGGAAGAAGCGGACCGCGAACCTCCGCCAGCGCGGCGAGCTCACCGCAGCCAACCGTGCGGCCGCTCGCGCTCGCTGGGGCCGACGCCGACTCGCCGGGATCATCGAGACGATCACGCAGGAGCCAACACCATGAAGAAGTCCTCGCCGAAGATCCCGAAGCCCATCCCGACGCTGGAGAACGCCGAGGGAGCCGTAGGAGCTGTGGCGGTGACCGCGCTCGTGAACGGGATGCCACATCATCGCCAGGTGAACGTCCACCGCATCGAGCGTGGCGCAGGCGTGTTCATCGTCTACGAGGGCCACACGCTCCACTTGTCCCGCCAGCAGGCTCGAGCCCTGTCCGGGATGCTGTACAGCACGGTGTTGAGGTAGGCCGGCCATGAACACCCCAGACTTCGCCCCGACCGACTCAGGCAACGCCCGCGCTGTCATCGAAGAGCACTTCCCTGGACTCTGGCCCGCCGTGGACGCCGCACTATCCACCGCTGCCACCATCCTCCTCGAAGACAACGCGAACCCCGTGGCTCTGATCTTCATGGATGGTCCGTCCACGTCGAAAACGACCGTTGCTGACATGTTGGTGGGTCATCCGATGACGTACCGATCCGACCACTTCACGCCGGCCGCCTTCGTGTCCCACGCGGCCAACGTCGAGGCGTCAAAGTTGGGGAAGGTGGACCTCCTCCCGAAGATCCGCCACAAGCTCTTCATCACCCCGGAGCTGGCCCCGATCTTCCGAGGGAAGGAGGACGACCTGACGAAATCGTTCTCGATCATCACCCGAGTGCTCGATGGGCGTGGGCTTACTTCCGACAAGGGCACCCACGGCCAGCGCGGCCACGTCGGGGACTACATGTTTGCGTGGCTTGGCTGTACGACACCGTTCTCGAGGAAGGTGTGGGACGTGATGGGCCAGCTCGGATCGCGGCTGATCTTCTACCGCACCTCCGAGAAGTCGAAAGAGGTGTCAGTCTCCGACTTGTTGGAGGACTCGGCCGGCCTCGCGTACATCAAGCGGCTCGCGCTGTGTCGGGAGTCAGTCCAGGCATTCCTGACCCAGCTCCTCGCCCCCGGAGCTCGAGGTGTGACGTGGCCAGCGGTGGACCCTGAGCTCGTCAGAAAGTGGATTGCCCAGCTCGCCGTCGCGGTGGCGATGACTCGAAGCACGCCAGGGAGCTCCACGATGAACGGAGACTACATCGAGGCCCAGAGGGAGCTCCCGCTCCGCATCCACGCCATCCTGACCAACTTTGCCCGGGGTCACGCACTCGTCCACGGTCGGACCCAGCTCGCCGAAGCGGATCTTCCAGTCGTCGCAAAGGTCGCCTTCGATTCCATGCCGGCCGGCATCGGCCCCGTGTTCGCGGCCCGAGTACGGAAGGGTTCGCGGCTGACAACGGCGGACGTGAAGGCGGCCCTTGGCATCGTGGCCGATGACCCAGCACGTCGAGTAATGCAGGACATGAACTGGCGTGGTGTGATGGTGCTCGAGTCGGAAGGGCCGCCACCGAAGCCTGCTTACCTTGATTTCCTATCTGGCCCCAAGTGGACGTGGACAACGGACCCAGCGTTGAAGAGCTGGCTCATGGGGGGGATCGCTACTCCCTCGAAAGTGGAGGTGTGACGTGTCCATCTTGTACTCCCTCGAAAGTGGACCTGAGAAGCATGTCCTAACCTCTTTCAGCGTTAGTGGGAGGAGGAGGGTAGGAGGGAAGGGCCACGCGCTCCTCAGACCCAGAATCGAGGGAGTAGGTTCCATGCATACGCATACGAGTGGAGCAAGCCGGCCAGCAAGGCGGGTCCCAAGACGGTGGTCGCTGCCCCGCTCTCGGCCACTGTGTGAGCTGGGGCCATGAATCAAGGTAGCCTCCCCACTCCCCCAGACATCCAGGGTCAGGTGCTCGCCCTCAAGGCGGCCAGCGTGTCGATTACCCAGATCGCCAAGACGCTGGGCATCTCCACATGGACCGTTCGCCAGCTCTCGCGGACGCCAGAGGCCAAGGCGTTCATCACCGGTGCCCGCCAGGCCCTCAAGGAGCAGGCCAGCGCGGCCATCCTCGAGCATGGGCCGTTGCTCGACAAGGTCATCATGCAGGCGTTGAAGGGGTTCGATCCGTCGAAGGTGAACGCCAAAGATCTCGACGCGCTCTTCCGAGCTGCTGCTGCCTCAGAGAAGCGGAGCTCGAGTATCAGCGGGGAGAATCGTGTCGTCCAGCAGCCGGCGGCCCGCGTTACGGTGACATTCCAGCCGTGGGCCGGCGGCCAGACGATCGACGCGCAGACCGGCAAGGAGATCGAGCCGGCGGAGCTCGTGGCCCCACCGCCAGCACTACCGCCGGCGCCGGCTACCGCAGACGACGACGAGGATCAGCCATGACCTGCATTCCAAGCAGGGGGCCGTGGTTGGCAAGTGCCCATCACGGTGGGCGTTGTACTCCGGCACATCGCCCGGTGTGCGGCGAGGTGTGCGGGTTCCGGGTCAGACAGGAATGGATTTCCTGGCCGGCGTCGAGGCCAGCTCGCGGTGTGGATGATGGACTCGGGGAGGATCACTCACCCGGCCATGATTTGGAACTCGAGGCCGGGGGACCCCCAAAAAATGGGTCAAAAGAGCGTGTGGAGGGGACGCCCTGGCTCCCACACACACTTCCGCGCGAGGGCCCTGTTGAGGAGGAGGGCTGGCATACCAGCCCGACGACGACACCACGGATGCGGAGGGCCGATGAGGCCCGTAGCCCCAGGTGTACTCGATTCCCAGGGGTCCCATCAGGGAGCTGGAGGTGGCGCTGGGTCCCAGAAGGGATCCCAGAGGGCCAGAACTGGCCCAGGATCGACGTTTCGACCTTTTGACAAGTATGGAGCTGTGGAACTGTACTGAGGCCCCGTAGAGGGCCAGAAGGAGATGGAGATGGCATCCAAGAAGAAGGTGGTCAACGCGCCTGACGACACGCTTGAGCTGGCCCCCCAGGTGGTCCCCGTGGCCCCTGAACTGGGCCAGGACCCGGCGACCTGGACCCCGGCCCAGGAACTCTACAAGCAGCTCGAGAAGCAGGCCGAGGTGGCGAAGGCGTACGCCGCCGCCGGCCTGCCGGTCCCCGTGTCGCAGCCGACACCCGTCCAGAAGAACTCCCCCAAGGTCCCCGTGGCCCCGGTTCCCAAGGTGGCTGTCAGCAGCGCGGCCCCGTCCACTACGCCGCTCGCGGTCCCGCCGGCCCCGAACGCCTATGTCATCCACGCGCAGGCCGAAGCGGAGGCGTACGCGAAAGCAGCCGCCCAGGTGGTCCAGGAGAATCAGAAGGTCCTCGACGCGAAGAAGGCGGCGTCTGCGGTCGTGCTGGCCCCTGTGGATGTGGCCAGCATCGCCGCCCGCGTACAGGACAAGCTGGAGTCTGCCGCCCAGGCTCAGAAGGTGGCCGCCGAGCACGCCGAGCAGATCCGCCTGGCCGAGGCACTTGCCCCGATCAGAAAGGATGCCCAGCGGGAACTGGCCGAGCTCAAGGCGGCTCTCCCCGACCGGGAGGCGCTGCTCCCCGTTCTGTCTTGGGACGCCGCCACGATGGAGCGACGGAAGCTGATGACCGGTGTCCAAGCTGGCCGGTATCGTGGGGCTCAGGACGTTCTGCTCCACGTGCCGCGCTTCATCTCCCAGCTCGAGGAGGCAATCCGCGACATGGACCAGCTCCCGTCCAGTGGTTTGAAGGGCCGCCACCTCCAGCAGGAGCTCAAGCAAATCGCTGCTGTGTGTGGGTGGTCCATCGGGGCCGGGTACAACACGCGGTCGGCGATTCGTAGCCTGAGGACGCTCCTGCTGGAGCTCGACGGTTCCACCTTGAAGGCCGCGCCACATGTGGAGTCCACGGGGCACGCAGCGCTTGCAGCACTCGCTCATGGACCTGCGGCCCCGATCCAGACCACGGCTGTTGTCGACTTCAACCCGTAAGGAGAGTCACCCATGTGTCCCTTTGCCGATGATGTGAACGAACCCGCCGAGTCCCCGGAGATGAAGGCCGCACTCGCCGATCCCGCGTACACGAAGTCCGATGACCCGGGCCACGGCGCAGCGGTCCAGAGGGTGCGAGAGGAGTACGTGAAGGCCGAGGTGCCCCCTGGCAAGGAGCGCGTCCTCGGGGAGGGCGAGTTTGTCAGCCGGGCCGAGCTGGGACTCCCCGAGCTGCCCGCCACCTCGGAGCTGGCCCGACAAGCGGGCGTGGACATCCCCTCGCTTCCCGAGGGCATAGCGTTCACGGATGAGCCGCTGGGAGACTTCCTATCCTGGGGAATGACCGAGGGCCTCTCCAAGGGCACGCTCCAGTCGGTGCTCGACATGTACGGGATCGCTCTCACCGTCGAGGGAAGAGGACTGGACGGACACTTCGTGGAGCGTCCGGGCGATGAAGAGATCTGGAAGGAGCGACTGGCCGAAGCCGGCCTGAACCCGAAACAGAGCGCCCGTCTGATTGCGTGGCATCGCCAGCTCGTCAAAGAGTATGGAGGGCAGCCATGAGCAAGGACCCACTCGTCAAGCAGTACTTCATCGATCCCAAGCGGCCCGCTGTGTGGAGGGGCCAGATCATCGAGCGGTCGAAGGGGGACTCCTTCGTGGTTCAACTCTTCCACGAGGGCACATACATCCTGCGACCTGGCATGACGCCGTCCGTCACGATGCGGGAGCTGGCGGACTGGAGGCTGTTCAACAAGCTGGATGACCTCAAGCGGTACGAGGCCCAGGCCGAGGTGGCGCGTGAAGCCGAAGCCCTCCGTCGTCACTATCCGAAGAGGATCACCCCCGTTGACCAGATGAAGACCGTCGAGCAGTCCACGGACAAGCAGTGAACCCCTTACCCAACCAGGAGACATGACAATGGACCTCGTGGAAGTGAACGGCATCAAGCAGCAGCTCGACTCCCTCGGCGAGCGGATCGCGGCCAAGCGGGCGGAGCTGGGCCAACTGGAGCAGCGGGCCGCCAACGCCAAGGCCCTCTGTGACAAGCTGGAGCCCATCGTGAAGGGACTCCAGGAGCAGAGGGAGACGCTCATGGCCCAGGTCGACGTGGGCCAGCGGAGACTGGACGAGATCAATCGGACCCTTGCTGAGGCCCGGCGGCGATTCGCGTAGGTACGAGCGGTTCACATAGCACCAACTGGAGGATTCACCATGAAACCGTCTGAGAAGGAAGTCACCACTCCCGAGACAACTCCCATCGACGTGGGCCAGAAGGCCGGCAACGAGTCCCACGGCGGGGGTGGCCACCCGCAGGAGTATGGCCGCAACGAATCACTCCACACGGAGCTCCCCACCGTGAAGCCGAAGGAGGGCACCGAAGGCGTCGCACCGACCGTCACGTACACGCCGTGATGTGCGACACGGGACCACTCTGGGGCCTGTGGCGAAGGACCGTGTCCCGAACCCTGGCCCTGGAACTCCCGCCCCTCTACTTGGTTCGTGGTGGCTCAGATCGCCTACCTTGGCGTCGCCGCCACGGCCAATGGTCCATGACGAACTTCGCGACGGTCGCCGTAAAGATGACGAACACAGCGAGCCGAAGGATGAGCGTTTCGAGGGTGTTCAGCTCCGGGAGCCATGACATGGCCACCACCTCCTCCGGGGGCGTAAGCCGCCACCCGGGTAAGGGGCTCCCAGAAGCTTTGAGCCTGCGTAGCACTTCGCTTACGCTAGGCTTCGGAGCAAGGGCCTGGTCGGCGTCCAACCTGCTGGGAGCCCGGTTCCAACGCGGCGGGCGGAGCCCACACTCCCCCGCCGCTTCCATTTCGCCCATCTCATTCTTCCCCAGCTTTTGGACTACGCATTCATAAATTAAACCGCCGGGAATTCGATGATGCCTTGCTGCCACTGGCACTCTCGAGCGGAGAGGAGAGCTGATGTTCACGGTCGCTGAGCTGCCGGTGTTCCTGCGCGGGAAGATCCTCGAGCCGCGCTTCATCACCTCGGGGTGCTGGCTGTGGTGTGGAGCGTGCGACGACGCCGGCTACGGGAACGTCAAGATCGCGGGCGTCGTGCGAAAGGCCCACGTTGTCGTGTACGAGCTCCTGCGCGGCCCCGTCCCGCCCGACCACGAGCTCGACCACCTCTGCCGCGTCCCGCCGTGCGTGAACCCGTTCCACATGGAGCCCGTTCTCCACATCGTGAACGTCCACCGGGGGCACGCCATGTGGCTCCCCGGAGCTCGCCAGCGGGCGAAGACGCACTGTCCCAGGGGCCACGAGTACACGCCGGAGAACACCCGCCACACCCCCGTGGGCCGCTGGTGCCGCACGTGCGACCGGGAGCGCCACCGCGCCACTCATTGACCCTGGACGAACGCTGCCAGGCGCTCCGATGCCTGCCGGAGATCACCCTCGGACACGATGTTGTACCGGTCGAAGATGCTGCGGGTCTTGTGCCCGGTGACGGACATCGCCACGCGCTCCGGGACGCCGGCTCGCACGAGATTCCTCACCACAGTCCTCCTCAGATCATGGAAGTGTCGCCCTGCGAGCCCTGCTGCTTTACACGCCCGCCGCCACGGGGGCTCGAAGCGGTGTTCCATCGAGAACCCATCCCGGTGGAAGACGAGGGGACACTCGGCGACACGAGCTCGATCCCGACGCTCCAGGAGCTCCCTCAACGGTCCTGACATCACCAGCACGCGGCCCTCGCGGGTCTTGGAAACCTCGGGGCGGAGCCTGATGACGCCACCGTCGCGGTCCACATCGGCCCACGTGAGGGTGAGAATCTCGCCCCGTCGCCATCCGCTGTAGTACCCGAAGTCCAGGACATCCTGGTAGTGCGGTGGGAGGTGCTCGCGGATGGTGATGTAGTCGGCGTGCTCCATGAAGCCCTGCCGAGGTGGGTTCTCCGTCAGGCGTGGGATGAAGGGCCGGCGGGAGATCTTTCCCGACTGGAGCCCGAGCGTGAACATGCGGGAGAGCACGCCCAGGTCCCGGTTGATCGTGCCCGCTTGGGCACCAGCAGCACGCCGAACCCTCGCGTACTCCCGCATCGTGGAAGTGGAGATCTGAGCCGCGTACATCGTCCCGAAGTGGGGCCGCAGATTGTTCACCCTCGCCTTCGACCACGCGAGGCACCGTGGCGCGACTCCATCAACCTCGCGG
>Ga0184637_10003012_pt1 | contig 10652 bp, 9 predicted proteins | sample PLM3_127_b2_FD_133143 | JGI IMG/M metagenome (GOLD analysis project Ga0184637, IMG submission 133143) | Groundwater sediment microbial communities from an aquifer in East River, Colorado, USA - PLM3_127_b2 | ecosystem: Environmental > Terrestrial > Soil > Riparian zone | place: USA: East River... | reverse complement strand
TTACCCCGTTCCCGGATAGATTTCTATCCTCTGCATGTGAGATGACTGGTATTCCAAAAGCCCTGACATATTCCATGGCGTGTCTCATCACCTTTGAGTTCATAACCGGTAACCCATCATCTGATATCCCAACACAACCCGCTTCAAACATCTCTCCAATCTCGGCGAGTGAACTCCCCATACTACCCTTTGTCACGGCTCCAACAGGAAACACATTAACTATGCCTTCTGTTCTAGCTTTGAGAAGAATATATTCAGTCACCGAGGCATTATCATTAACAGGATTGGTGTTGGGCATGCATACCAGCGATGTAAAACCTCCCGCTGCTGCAGCTTCGCATCCAGTTTTTATAGTTTCTTTGTACTCGAAACCTGGCTCCCTGAGATGAACATGCATGTCAACAAATCCTGGAGCTACTATCCTTCCCTTTGCATCTATCACCTTTATACCCCTTTCTTTTTCGGTCTTAGCGGTGTCTGAAAGATAGGCGCTGACTGTTCCGTTCTCAATAAGGATATTACCAATCAGATCAATATCCTGAGACGGATCGATGATACGTGCAGATTTGATAAGCGTTTTCACAAGTCGCTTCCCCCGGAAGCCACCAGATAAAGCATGGCCATCCTAACCGCAATTCCATTAGAAACCTGTTCCAAGATTACGGAATTGACATTGTCTGCAACCTCGGAAGATAGCTCAACCCCCCTGTTTATCGGACCGGGATGCATTACGCTAACATCCTCTTTGGCGAGCCTCAGCTTTTCAAGACCTAGGCCATAGAATTTCGAATACTCTCTCAATGATGGGAAAAATTCAGATTCCTGCCTTTCCTTCTGGATTCGCAGCATTATAACAACATCAGCATCCTCAAGCGCCTCCTCTAATTTGTAATAGATCTTAACATCAAGGCTTTCAAACTCATTTGGTATTAACGTAGCAGGACCCACTATCCTGACCTCAGCCCCAAGTTTTAAAAATCCCCATATGTTTGATCTAGCTACACGACTATGTCTTATATCACCTACTATCACAACCTTAAGACCACCGATTCCACCCTTTATCTCCCTGATGGTAAATAGGTCTAATAGCCCTTGACTAGGGTGTTCATGGGCTCCATCGCCGGCATTTATGATTGATGAATTGAGTTCCTTGGCGAGCAGCCATGGTGCTCCAGACATGGAGTGTCGAATCACAATAACACCCGCTCCCATAGCCTCTAGGTTTCTCGCCGTATCGAGTAGCGTCTCTCCCTTTACAACACTGCTCAGGTCAGGTGTAAAGTTAAGGACATCTGCGCTAAGCCTTTTCTCAGCGATTTCAAACGATGACCTTGTCCTTGTGCTTGGTTCAAAAAAGAGATTTACAACTGTGGTACCCTTTAATGCAGGAACCTTCTTTACGTCGCGCTTGGATACCACCTTCATTGATCCTGCGGTATCTAAAATTAGATTTATTTCTTCCGCCGATAATTCCTCAAGACCCAGAATATGTTTTCTTTGAAACACCATGACTAGTTTCTTTCTACAGTAATCTCATCCCTGCCATCAACTTCATTGAGTAACACCCTAACATCGTCATTTTTCTTTGTAACAATCTCATCGCCTACAAAATCCGGTTGTATGGGCAACTCCCTGTGACCCCTGTCAACCAGGACAGCGAGCTGAATGGATGATGGCCTTCCATAGTCCATTATTGCCTCTAGGGCAGCCCTTGAGGTCCTCCCAGTGAAAATAACATCGTCAACTAGGATTACGATCTTGCCTCTTACGGCAAAGGGAATGTCTGTTTTTTTTAATTCTGGCCATTCTCTCTTAATTTTGAGATCGTCCCTGTAAAGACTGATGTCGAGGGTCCCTATCGGTATCCTTTTACCGAGCTTCTTTTCCAGCTTTTGAACCAATCTATGAGCTATATGAATACCGCGAGTCCTTACCCCTACAAATACCATGTCATCTGTGTCTGGGTTACGTTCAAGAATTTGGTCTGAAATTCTAGAGATGGTATCCGCTATCTTCTCAGAATCCATAATAACTTTTTCAGTCATAACGATTGTTAATTGTAAACGCTCTTAAGTACCCCTTCACATTGATAATAGAATTCGACCTTTTTCCTATAGCGGTCTAAGAGGTTGATCTGATCTACGTAACCAATCTCCACCACAACCTTGTCTTCCATAACATTCACCGAGAAGTCCCTTTTCTTTTTTGGTATTCCAAGGTTGTCCAGGCCCTCATTAATCCTATTGACAACGAATTGCATACCATACTTGTGATATAATTCAACATTATGCTTGCATACACCCCTTATTCCAAAAATCCCTTTATAATACAAGGGAATCGTTGCGTAGCCTAAATATACGATTAGCATTATAACAATGAGCCAAAATATAGTCTTCATCGGGCTCCTAATCTATTACTAATTAATTAATGAGAGAACCCTATTCCATCTGACCTTATTAAGGATGCTATCGTTTTCAAAATCCCAGGACCAGTGAGTAACGATTGCCTTCCCCTCAATATTGCCAATCGGTACAAAACCCCAAAACCTGCTGTCCTGGCTATTATCTCGATTATCTCCCATAACAAAAACATGGCCCGGTGGAACCTCTACAGGAAGCCTTCCCTTTTGGGTGTCAGTACGGCCCTTCTCAAATAATACAACATGCCTATTCCCTGACAAAAACTCTTCATACTTATCGAATTCAGTTCCAAACCTCTCATCATTGTATTCCCCGGAATATTTTAGGTCTATCTTTTCACCGTTTATATATAGGTTTCTGCCACCAATATCTATTTTGTCACCAGGTACACCAATTATACGCTTTATGTAATGTATCCCCCTCTTTGATGGGTCGTTTTCATCATTAGGGTATTTAAACACGATGACATCACCCCTGGATAAACCCTTAATGGGTAATATTATCCTATCAGTAAACGGGATTTTAGTCCCATAAATGAATTTATTTACCAATAGATGATCCCCCACCAGAAGGGTTGGAATCATTGAACCGGATGGAATCTTAAAGGGCTGCACAATGAATGTCCTGATGATAAGTGCTAGAATTACCGCTAAAATAAGTGCTTCAATGTTCTGTCTTAGCTTAGATTTACAAAATCTTAAAAGATGGTCTCTGTTTATATTCTCTAGTTCTTCTGTCCTTAAAAGCAATTCTGAAGAACTCCCGTCCCTAATAGCGGCTTCCGTCTGTCCGAGCTTGGTTTGAATAAAATCTGCCAGTTCCGGTTGAATCTTAGTCCTATTTTTTGTGAATAAAGACCGAGCAGCAGAAGTCACACGGATTGCTCTTCTTTTTAGCTTATAGTCCTTCGACCAAAAACCTATCATCTTAAGGCATTGAGTATATATAGGGAAATGTATTTTTCAATATAAAGAAGGGGAAAATTAAGATCAAATTTTCTCAAGGTCAACTCCCCTATCCACAAAACCATTAGATTTCCTCCCCTCCAGAAACCCTTTCTACCGAAATAACGCCTTTTACCTTTTTTATCGATTTGATAACCCCCTCGAGTTGTTCAAGATCAGAAACTACAAGGTCGAAAGTACCTACCGCGTTTTCGACGTCTGTCGAGTGTATCTCTGCCTTTGAGATATTAATATCTGAAGATGAGATTGAACTAGTTATATTGGTTAACATTCCAGGACGGTCGGCACATGTTACCAAAATTCTTGCGGGTCTAAATCCTTTATAACTCTTATCCCATTCAACGTCTATCCTTCTCAATGGATCAACATCGAGAAGTTGGGGACAGTCGTTCTTATGTATTGTTATTCCACGTCCCCTTGTTATATATCCCAGTATTTCCTCTCCAGGCAGGGGGGAACAACACTTCGCAAATTTTATCATAACGTCATCATACCCCTTGACTAGGACTCCACTTTCAGTAGAACGAGTTATTGTCTTTATTATCCTGTCAATTCTGGATTCCTTTTCCGGTGTTTGTTCCAGTTTTGAAGTGGGAATGACACACTTTAATAGATCTCCCACGGAGATTTTTCCAAAACCTACCGCGAGATAAAAGTCTTCGACTTCTTTGAATTTGAGTTCTGAAAGAGCACTTTCCAATTCCCCTTTCTTCAACATTTTTTGAAAATCCAAGCCATGTTGCTTGAATTTACGGTCGCTTATAGACTTTCCAACTAGCTTAGACTGCGCTGTTTCCTCGCTTCTCAACCAGGAACGGATTTTATTCTTTGCCCGAGGGGATGCAACAAACTTAAGCCAATCCCTAGTGGGATTCTTATCAGAAGAAGTCCCTATCTCCACTGTGTCCCCACTCTTGAGTCGATAATCCAGTGGCACTAATTTCCCATTTACCGTTGCCCTACTGCATTTACTGCCAATTTCAGTATGAATTGCATAGGCAAAATCAACAGGAGTTGCGCCTACTGGAAGCTCCTTCAAATCCCCCTTTGGGGTAAATGCGTAAACCACATCAGAGATCAACTCACCTTTAATTGCTTCTAAGAATTCTTTAGGATCCTTGATGTCCTTCCATTCAAGGAGTTGTCTAAGGGTAGCATAGACCTTATAGCTCTCATCCTTTTCAATCCTTCCCTCCTTATACTTCCAGTGAGCAGCGACACCATATTCCGCAACCTCATGCATCCTGCGTGTTCTTATCTGTATCTCCATTCTTTCCCCAAAGGGACCAATCACGGTAGTATGAAGTGCCTGATAACCGTTTACCTTGGGAATTGCAATAAAGTCCTTGAACCTGCCGGGGATCGGTCTCCAGGTAGAATGAACTGCGCCTAAGGCTTCATAACACTCCCTTAAAGAATCTGTAATAATCCTAAAGGCAATAACATCGTAGACGTTTTCGAAATCAATATCCTGAACCTTCATCTTATTGTAAATTCCGTAGATATGCTTAAACCTTCCGGTGATTTCTGCCTTTATCCCGAATTCCTCCAGTATCTTATTGAGAATATTCTTTACCTCATTAACATATTTCTCCCACTCCATCCTCTTTTTTTCAATGAGATTGGATAACACCTTAAATTCTTCTGGATTTAGAAAACGAAAAGACAAATCCTCTAATTCAGTTCTAACCCAGTAAATGCCCAATCTATGTGCCAAGGGAGCATATATCTCAAACGTTTCCTTAGCGATCCTTTTTCGACGATCATCTGGTAGATGCTCAAGGGTACGCATATTATGGAGCCTGTCAGCCAGTTTGATGAGGACGACCCTTATATCCTTAGCAGTTGCCAAGATCAATTTCCTGAAGCTTTCTGCCTGTTCATCGATCTTTGAGGTATAGGGAAGCTGGCTAATCTTTGTCACACCATCAACGAGGAAAAAAATCTCCTTACCGAAGAGTGATTCAATCTCCTCGAGTGTTGTGAGGGTGTCCTCTACAGTATCGTGTAGGAAACCAGTAACTATAGAAGAGACATCTAGCTTCATGTCCGCAAGAATCCCAGTTACCTCAAGGGGGTGGCTTAGATAGGGTTCCCCCGAGCTCCTCATTTGTCCCGTATGAACCTTCGCAGAATAGACATATGCCTTATTTATTAACTCTTTATCAGATTCAGTTAGGGAAATATAGGAATTAACCTTATCAATAATGTCGTTTAATCTTATCAAATTGTTTACCTAAAGTCCTAACTTCGAATTTTTTACTACCCTATCCCTTCTACACCTCTCCGCCAGTATTATTGAAGTCAGATTTTTAATAGCCTCATTCAAAGAATCATTAATAATAATATAATCATAAAGTCTCATTTCGCGCGTCTGTTTCTTGGCACCCTCAATCCTCTTTCTAATTTCTGAAGTTCCCTCGCTACTCCTCTTTAGGAGCCTTTTACGCAGAGCCTCAAGAGATGGTGGTGTCACGAATATGAATGTGCCATCCTTATGTCTCTTTCTTAGGTTTCTTGCCCCCTGGACATCTATATCCAACAAAAGGTCTATTCCAGAGGATTGAGCCTCCTTGATTGATTCTGCGGGGGTTCCATACCGCCTCCCGTGAACGATAGCCCACTCGGCTAAACAATTGGATTTTATTAGATCATTAAACTCTCTATCGGTTATAAATCTATAATCTATTCCATCTATTTCACCCCGCCTCGGGAGTCTAGTAGTATAGGAGACAGCGAAGCTAAGCCTTTCAATATTTCTTACAACCCTTTTTGACAGAGTAGACTTTCCACTTCCTGAAGGTCCTGAGACTATAAATAGCATGGTTTCCCTTATCTCATACTAAAACTAGAAAATCCTTGTATATCAAGAATTAAAATCACTAAAGTGATGGCATTCAAAATTTCACAACTAAATCAGTTGATTAGAATATTTCAAGAGTATTTTTAGCTACCCCCTTAGGTATCAATAATTATTTTAGGTTACAGTAGGTTAATTTTCAATTGATAACTAGATTAACCCATCTGAACCTTTCTTGGGTAGGCTATCAACCAGGTCTTTGACCTTTTGGGCACTCGTCTTGTCAAGAACTAAGATCGCATCATCTGTATCAACTACTACAAGGTTCTTGACACCTACTATAGCGATCTTTTTCTTATCACTATAAAGAAGGTTTGAAGAAGAATCTAATGATATGTAGTCACCTATTGAGATATTCTCTTGATCCTTTTTCCTCAAGAACTCGTCCAATGACTGCCAATTGCCAATATCGCTCCAATGTATATCTATCGGTATGAGTACCGTATTACGAGATCTTTCGAGGATAAGTTTATCAATAGAACCCGGCTTTAGTTTTCTATAGAAGTCACGTATTGCTTCTGTTTCTCCGCGTGAGTCAATCTTTTGCAGTATGTTATCAAAGTACACATACCAATCTGGAAGTATGTTGAAGAATTCACCTATAATCGCTGAAGACCTCCAGATGAATATGCCGCTATTCCAGAGATAATCGCCCCTTTTCACAAAACTCTTAGCAGTTCTCAAATCAGGCTTCTCCGTAAATCTAGAAACCATCCATGCAGAGAAACCTCTAGATTTATATACCAACTTAGCCGATGATTTTATATATCCATATCCCGTCTCAGGTCTCGTTGGTGTAACACCAAAAGTGACAAGGGGGAAATCACCCGAAGGAAGTTTGGTGTTTGCCACATCACTACCACACAGAATAGCCTCCCTAAACCTCTTATCATTACCAATGGCGTGATCGGCTGGAAGAACTACAACTGTTGAGTCCGGCATCCTTTTTTCGATAACAAGGCTTCCTAATGCTATGCATGGCGCAGTATTTTTCCCTTCGGGCTCAACAATTATATTTTCCTTGGGAAGTTCAGGCAGATGTCTGATTGTTTCATTGATATAACTCTCGACCGTCACAACATACACACTCTGTATAGGGATTATTGATATAATCCTCTCAAAGGTGTTTCTTATCATAGACTTACCACCTATGAGCGTTAAAAACTGTTTTGGACGGTTCTTATTGCTGAGGGGCCAAAATCTCTTTCCCTCTCCGCCTGCCATTATTAGTGCTACGAGCTGCATCCCCTTATTCTAATCAGAGGGGTTTATTTTCTCAATGAAGATTAACGACAATTACAAAATGCCTGGGACTTAAATTAAAATAGATATACAATGGAGACCGACGTAGCAAATTACTAAGGTATTATTGAGTCTATATATGATTGGAATTAAAAGACTAAAATACTTAGCGTCTGTAATCTTATTACTCCTATTAATATCACCTACTGCCGATGCTGCTAAGGTTTATAAATGGGTAGATAAGGATGGTGTGATTCATGTCACAGATAATCCCAGAGAAATCCCAGAAGACCATGTCGGCTCGATCGAAGAGATACAGATTAAAAAAAACGAATTCAATTCGCTCACAAGAACTATTTGGCTGTTTATCAAATCAAATTTGGGACTATTTACATTAGCTATCTTCGGAATATTTATTATCCTCATGATCAATAAATTAACGCAAAAAATAATGCTTAAACATTCTGAGAGGAAAAAACGCAGGCTCATTCAAGTATTTGAGAAATCGGGTCTGGATAGGATTGATAACACTGAATTTAAAAAATTAACTAAGACTCTACTGGAGAATAACGGGTATACGGTATCGGAAATAACATTTGAACACTTTAATCCAGGCGTTGATTTTATAGCTGAAAGGAAGGGAAACAGATATTATGTCGAGTTAAAACTCGACTATGATTTTGTTCCAAGGCTTGCAGTTAGCGATGCAGATCGAGAGAAACATCGATATGATTGCGACAGATCAATGCTAGTCACGATAAATTTCTTTGAGGAAGATGCAATTGAATTATCTAAAGCCACAGGTTGTATCTTAATCGATAGACTCACTTTAGCACAATGGATGCTCGACTCAAAAAAGATGTAAGATAGATATTACTTTGCGCTAAACTTTAAAGATGAGAAAACTAACTAGACCAACCAGAAAGATTAATACCGTTAGAAAACCACTTGGTATAACAACTATCAATCAAATGGTAGAGATGAGCGCCGAAATGCATGGTGATAGGACCGCATACCTGCATCCAAGAAACAAATTTATAATTAAAATAAGCTTTAACCAAGTCCTTGAAAGAGTTAAACGCCTTGCAAGACAACTTAAAGATCTGGGTCTAGGCTTCGGAGACAACATAGCATTAATCGGAGACAATGGACCTGAGTGGGGAATCTCCTACTTCTCTGTCACGTGGATTGGAGCCACAGTCATCCCACTCGATGCCAGAGCACCAGTGGATTCCCACAGGTTTGTGCTTAGATTTTCCTCTGCAAAGGCAATCATTGTAGACGCATCTCATTTGTCTGATATCAAGTCAATAGAGCACGAGCTAATCGATTTAAAACATATAATTTTGATGGAGAGTTTTGACGAAATTTTCATCAGATATCACAAAGGCATCGAGAGTGAGAGCATATCTGAAGACCAGATTTTGCAGATACTCTTTACATCTGGAACAACTGGTAATCCGAAGGGGGTCATGCTAACCCATAAAAACGTCATGTCCAATGTTGAAGATATGTACAGTATTATAGAATTAAGCCCCGAAGACAGGGCATTCTCCATCCTTCCTGTCCATCACTCCTATGAATGTACATGCGGTCTCATTGGGCCATTCTATAACGGTACAGGTGTATTTTACGCAAGGAGTCTCAGACCAAGGGAAATGCTAGAAGACCTCAAGACAGCTTCTCCAACCATCTGGCTTAATACCCCGCTCATCTTAGAAAAGCTTTATCTCAGAATTACCAAGGAGCTAGCCAACCAAAGGGGCATCAGAAGCATCTTCGCCAATGCATTACCAAAAAGATTAATTGGGAAAAAGATAAAGAATAATTTAGGGCTTGAAAATATTAAGTATATTGTTTGTGGAGGAGCCGCATTACCCAACTGGGTCTCGACGGGTCTTGAAGAGCTAGGATTTCCAATCCTACAGGGCTACGGGCTCTCCGAGACATCCCCGCTTGTAAGTTTAAATCCCCCTTCGAACCCTAAAAACATGAGTGTTGGTATGATTATAAAGAGTAATGAAGTAGAAATATTTGACGTTGACTCGGAAGGCAACGGTGAAATTGTTGTAAAGGGACCGAATGTGATGAAGGGGTATTACAAAAATGAAATTGCAACCAAAGAGGTATTTACACCCGAAGGATGGTTTCTGACAGGTGACTTAGGTTACTTTGATGATGAAGGTTACCTCTATATAACTGGTAGAAAGAAGTCCTTAATTGTCACGAAGGGAGGGAAGAATGTTTTCCCAGAGGAAATTGAGGAAAGGCTTACAAAATCAAGGTTCATTGAAGAAGCACTTGTATATAGCCCTGACGATAAAAATATATATGCCCTGATCTACCCGAACATCGATGAAGTTACTTCCACATTGGGATCACAAGGCTTTGAACCATCCGAGGACAGCATCTGGAATCTATTGAAAACTGAGATAAGGACGATCAACCAGGATCTTGAGGCTCATAAAAAGATTAATAATTTTGCAATAAGATTAGAAGAGTTCCCCAAAACGACAACTCGCAAAATAAAGAGATATCTGTTTAAAAATATAAGCCTAGAACCGGATCAGAAGGTATTTAGGGATCACAATTAGAATTCTTCCGGTTTCTTATAAGGTGCAATGATAATTCCAACATACATTATAGGGAATCCAAAAAGTTTTGTGTCAACTCCAAAGCCTCTTCAGCACAACCCCAGGATAAAGTAAATCCAGCCCCACCATGTCCATAATTGTGAATTACAGCACAATTATTTGACACTTTTTCCATTTCGAGACAAACCTCACTACGTCCCGGGCGAAGGCCTACCCTGTGTTCTAAAATTTGAGCTTCTATTAAACGAGGCTCTATCCTCTGACAACTATTCAGAATCTCATTTACTGTCTCCTGATCTACCTCCGTATCCCAATTATTTTCCTCCGCTGTTCCACCAAGTATACAATCCATACTTCGGGGAACTATATATGTAATTTTGTTATTAGAGCTTTCGTGATGGTAGCAGAGCCTGATACCTGGATTGCGTACCCTTATAATCTGACCGCGTATTGGATATACCTCTTTATCTCCACAAAGATCAAAAGCACCGAGGCCTGAACAATTTATTATTAGCCGATTGTTTGTATAGAGTTCATGAATTGATTTTATTTTTTCGTCTAAATTATTAAT
>Ga0184637_10003011_pt1 | contig 10653 bp, 8 predicted proteins | sample PLM3_127_b2_FD_133143 | JGI IMG/M metagenome (GOLD analysis project Ga0184637, IMG submission 133143) | Groundwater sediment microbial communities from an aquifer in East River, Colorado, USA - PLM3_127_b2 | ecosystem: Environmental > Terrestrial > Soil > Riparian zone | place: USA: East River... | reverse complement strand
GCACGGGCGTCATCCAGGTGCCCTTCACAGCGGTGACCGGAGCAAGCTCGACCCTGCGCTTCTGTACGGCCCTGGCGGCGCGCGACAATGCGGCCGCTTCACGGGCGGCATTCTGCGCCCCGGCACGCGTCATCGTGCTGCTGGCGGCAAAGCCCCAGCAGCCATTGACGAGCGTGCGGACCCCGAGGCCGTACGACTCGCTGTCGCTGACCCCGCTGACCTGGCGTTCGCGCGTGTTGATGGACTGGCTGCGGTAGCGGCCGATGCGAACGTCGGCGTAGGAGGCGCCCGCGTCGCGAGCGGCGTTGAGCGCCTCCATCGCAAGCTCCAGCGCGAATGGATCCGTGCCTGGAGCGGACAGGGTCTGGGCCGATGGCTCGAGACCCAGACGGCCGCACGCCGCGATCGTCGCGGCCGTGGCCGCGGCCGCGGTGGTCTTGATGAAGTCGCGTCGCGTCGTAGACATGCGCGTCCCGCCCTTCGTGGTCAGGCCTATCCTACTCTCTAATTCCCGGCGACAGGACGCCCTCGCGTCGTCGAGCCGCTGAACTAAAACTCGAAGATGGGTTGGTCCGGAGGCAGGTCGACGTCAGAGTCGATTTGACCTTTACCCTTTGACCCTTGACCTACATCGTCGTCGGGTTCGTTCCGTCCATTCACATCATATTTCTTGCGAAGGAGCCCCACGACGTTCTGCACTTCCTTGCGGTACGCCGTGCGTGCGTACTTGCCCGCATACAGTCCGTCATAGCCTTCGACCAGGTGCGGAAACTCCTGCGAGAGCCAGCGCATGAAATGGTCGCGCGTGCCCCCCTCCAGGAACATCACGTTGCAGCCGACGAAGCGCGCGCCATGGTCGGCAATCGCCTTCATCGTCCGCTCGAGCAGCGCCGGCTTCGACGTGATGCCCGGGACGATGGGGTTCATGAGGACGCCGGCGCGGACACCCGCATCGGCCAACTCGCGCACCGCGCGCAGGCGCTGAAGCGGAGGAGCTGTCCCTGGTTCGAGCAGCCGCCACGCGTCCTCGTCCACCGTCGGAACGCTGATGTACACGCTGCATCCGGGTCCCGCGGTGAGATCGGCCAGCACGTCCTTGTCGCGGACGATCATGGGGCCCTTGGTGATCACCCCGGCGGGATTGTTGAACTCGCAGAGCGCCTGGAGCGAGCGCCGCGTGAGCTTGTAGTGCCCCTCGATCGGCTGATAACAGTCGGTGGCGGTGCCGACGGCGACGTACTCGCGCGTCCATGAGGCGCGGCTCAGCTCCCGGCGCAGCACGTCAGCGAAGTTCGTCTTCACGAAAATGATCGAGGCGAACTCGTCGTCGCTGCCAAGCTCGAACTGCGTGTGGTACCGGCGGGCGTAGCAGTAATGGCACCCGTGGGTACAGCCGCGGTAGGGGTTCAGCGTCCATTCGAACGGCATGCCCTTGACCCGGTTCAGCGCCGATCGGCACGTGACCTCCTGGTACCGGGCGGCATCGGCCCGCAGCGTGGCGTCGCTGAGGGCGTCGGCGCCGCCGGCTTTGACGAGGTCCGCGACTTGGCGGGTCGTGGGTTTGGGCTTACCGAAATCGAACAGAAACAGGGGTGATCCCATGGCGAATCCATGATATTCGTCGTATGTTCGCCATGGAGTCTATCATGGGGTCAGACCCCAAGTGGGGTCTGACCTTTCGGTGGTCAGGTCCGGGCCGGGGCGAGCAACAGCACCCGGTCGGGGCTGGTGTGGTCGAGACGGATGCCGCGCCACATGTAGTTCCGGGCCGTTCCGTCGCTGAATCGCATCGTGATATGAAGGTCGAAGGTCCAGTCATTGTCGCCATCGGGCACCAGGCGGAGTCGAAGCTGGCCATCGTGGAGATCGTTGGTCGTGAAGGGCGGCTCCGCGAGCGTAAGCGCCAACGCGCCTGACGAACTGTTGTCGTCGAATTTCCCACCCGCCAACCTGATTTCGGCTCCGAGCTCTGCATGACTCCGCAGCAAGTGAACGGTCAGGGGTGAGTCCGCGTTCTGGCCACCGTCCTTCGACATGATGGTCGCGGTGGCCGACGCGAGCGTCGGGAACGTAAGGGTCGGGAGCGTCGACGTGCGAGCTGCAGCACAGCCGGACGTCCCGATTGCGACCGCCGCGGCAAGCACTACAACAATTGTGCGCATATGTGTCCTCCTGGTCGTGGCGTACTGAGCGAAGCACGAGTGGTGCCGTTGGCCACGAAAGACACGAAGGCCATGGTAAACAGGACCTTGGAGGTCCTTCGTGCGCTTTGTGGCCAAGTCGTCTTCGTGGGCTTCGTGGCTAAACCGTCTTCGTGCTCCCTGAAATGGTCAGGTACGAGCCGGAGCGAGCGTCACCACCCGTTCGGGGCTCCTGTGGTCCAGGCGTCCTCCTGCTCGTACCTTCATGAGCGAAGCACGAGTGGTGCCGCTCGAGGATTTTGTGTAATGGTCGAGTTACGCGCGGACCGCCGCTCGCCAGTACTCGAGCAGGTCGTCGAGCATGCGGTCGAAACCGATGAGCGGCGCCCACCCCGTTGCCTGGCGCAGTCGCGTCGGATCGCCGACGAGCACCGGATTGTCGTGGGGCCGGAGCCGCGCCGGGTCCAGCGCGATTTCCACGGGCGCGCGAGACCGCTCGACCAGCGCGTCGAGCACGCCGCGCATCGACCTGCCGACCCCTGACGCCACGTTGTAGATCGTTCCGGCCACGCCGCGCTCCATCAGCAGCGCGTAGGCGCGCACCGTGTCCCGCACGTCGGTCAGATCGCGTTGCGTGTCGAGGTTGCCGACTCGAATCACCGGGTCGCCGCCGCGCTCGATTTCCGCGATCTGCCGCGCCATCCCCGCAACCGCGAACGCCGGGCTCTGTCGGGGGCCCGTGTGATTGAACGCCCGCAGGAGAATCACGTCGATCCCATCCTCAGCCACCGCCCGGCGGCCGAGCTGCTCCTGCGCGAGCTTGCTGAACGCGTACGGACTTGCAGGGGCGAGGGCGGCATCCTCGTGCAGGGGAGCAGCCGACACCGCATACACGGTCGCGGAGCCGGGAATGACGACACGGGAGGCGCAGCCCGCCCCGCGAAGCGCATCGAGCAGGTAATGCGTGGTGAGCACGTTGCTCGCCAGCGGCAGGGCGGTGTCCTGCCAGGAATCGGCCACGTGCGCCGCGCCCGCGCAGTGGTACACGGCGGTGGGGCGCAGCGCCAGGATTTCCCTGCGGACGCGTTCGCGATCGAGGAGGTCGACGCGCGTCCACCGGGCGAGGCCCGCGATGCCGGCGGGGGGGGCCGATCGGGCCCACCCGGTGAGGTTGCCGCGCCCGGCCAGGTGCTCGATCAGGTGGCTTCCGGCGAAGCCGGCCGCACCGGTCACGAGAACACGACCTGTGTCGTTCACCCTTCTATATTCTCCCTGCTCCCGCCTCCGCTAAAGTCGGGTCGCTTTGCGACCCGACTAGCCAGTGCTGGCTGGCGGACCGCCTATGCGGTCCGCCCCGGCGAGGCTCGCCGAAGCGCAAAGCGCGAAGGCGGCGGTTCGTGTTCAGGTTCGGTTCGGCCTTCACGTTCGCCGTTCGTACTGCGTCTGGTAGTACGAACGAAACGCAGGGTCTCTTTCCTTGATCGGCCGCCACCACCACTCGTTCCGGCGGTACCACTCGATGGTCTCGTGAAGCCCGCTGTCAAAAGGCACCTTCGGCGTCCATCCCAGAGCGCGCAGCTTCGCCGTGTCCAGGCAATAGCGGCGGTCGTGACCGGGGCGATCCGGTACTGGGTTGATGAGGGACACCGGCTTGCCGAGGCTCGAGAGGATGCGCGTCGTCAGGTCGACGTTCACGATGTCGTTGCCGCCGCCGATGTTGTAGACCTCTCCATTCGGCGCTCGCTCAATCAGGAGGTCGATGGCCTCACAGTGGTCGTCGACGTGCAGCCAGTCACGGACGTTCCTGCCGTCACCGTACAGCGGCACGGGCAGGTCCTCGATCGCGTTGGTCACGAACAGCGGGATGATCTTCTCGGGAAACTGATATGGCCCGTAATTGTTCGACGCCCTCGTAATGATCACGGGCACGTTGTAGGTCGCCCAATAGCTGTACGCGAGACGATCCGCCCCGGCTTTGCTTGCGGCGTACGGATTGCGCGGTTTCAGCTCGTCGGTCTCGCGGCTCGCGCCCGTGGCCACGCTGCCGTACACCTCGTCTGTGGAAATCTGGACGAACCGCCGCAGGCCCGTCGCGCGGCGCGCCGCCTCGAGCAGCACGAACGTCCCTTCGACATCCGTGCGGATGAACTCGCCGGCTGCCAGGATCGAGCGGTCGACGTGCGTCTCGGCGGCGAAATGCACCACGAGCTCCGCGCGCTCGACCAGGGGACCGCTGACCGTCGCGTCGCCAATGTCGCCGTGGACGAACGTGTGCCGCGGATGATCCATGACGTCATGGAGATTCTCACGCCGTCCCGCATACGTGAGCTTGTCGAGCGTCGTGACGCGCCAGTCCGCGTGACGGCCGAGCGCGTACCGCACGAAGTTGCTGCCGATGAATCCGGCCCCCCCCGTGACGAGGACCTCAACCATCCTTGCGCGTCCAGTCGTAGGGAAGCGTGTCGTGCGGCGCGAGGCGGTATTCGTCGGGCTCCTTGTACAGGTACGGCTCACTCGGGACGTTGACGACGAGCGCCGTGTCGGGGCTGATGCACTTCCAGCCGTGATAGACGAGGTTCGGCACCTGCACAAGCATCGGGTTCTGGACGCCGACGAAGAACTCGTTGATGGCCCCGTTGGTGGCCGAGTCGGGCCGCGTATCCACGAGCACGAGCTTCACCATGCCCGCGACGCACGCGAAGTTGTCCACCTGCTGCTGGTGGTAATGCCACGCCTTGACGACCCCCGGGTACGTGGCGGACACGTACACCTGGCCGAACTTCGTGAACAGGTCGCTCTCATCGGACCGCAGGATCTCCAGCAGCCATCCGCGTTCGTCGGGGATGAGCCGCAGCGACTTCGTCTTGACCCCCTGGATGCGGGGCTGCTTCGCGACCGTCGTCGTAAATGCCGCCGGATGTGTCATGTCACCACCTGATGCCGACTTCTGAATTGTCTCCCAGCATGAACCGGTACGCGCTCGGCTTGACCGGAATCCGGTAAATCCGCACGTCCTTGCCAATCAGGCTGTCGATGACGCGGTTGGAGAGGTCGCGCACGGAGGATCCTTCGAGGATGATGCTGTGCTCGATCTCGGAGTCCTGGATTTCGACGCCGTTCCCGATGGACGTGAACGGCCCGACGTAGGCGTGCACGATCCTGGCGCCGCTGCCGATGATGGCCGGTCCCCGGATGACGGACCGCTCCACCACCGCGCCGGCCTCGATGACGACTTTCCCTTCGACCCGGCTCTCGGCGTCGACGGCGCCGTCGATGCGCCGCTCCTGCGTCTCCAGGATCAGGCGGTTGGCCTCGAGCATGTCTTCGAGCTTGCCCGTGTCCTTCCACCAGCCGTCGACAATGTGCGGGCGAACGGTCAGGCCGCGATCGATGAGGTCCTGGATGGCGTCGGTGATCTCGAGCTCGTTTCTCGCGCTCGGCCTGATGCGGTTGACCGACTCGAAGACCTCGGGGCCGAACATGTACACGCCTACGAGCGCCAGGTCGCCAATCGGTTCCTTCGGCTTCTCCACGAGGCGCACGACCGTCCCGTTGCGCAGTTCCGCGACGCCGAACATCTGCGGATCCGGGACGCGCGCCAGCAGGATCTGCGCCGCCGGCCTCTCGCGCGCGAATGCTTCCACAAAGTGGGCGATGCCCTTGTTGAGGAGGTTGTCCCCGAGATACATCACGAATGGATCGTCGCCGATGAAGGGCTGGCTGATCTTGACCGCGTGGGCCAGGCCGAGCGGTGCCTCCTGTTCGATGTACTCGACGCGGACGCCCCAGCGCGATCCGTCGCCGACCGCGGCACGGATCTCCGCCTGCGTGTCGCCGACGACGATGCCGATCTCACGAATGCCGGCCGCGGCAATCGCCTCGATGCCGTAAAAGAGCACCGGCTTGTTCGCCACCGGGACGAGTTGCTTGGCGCTCGTGTACGTGAGGGGGCGAAGGCGCGTACCTTTCCCGCCGCTGAGAATCAGGCCTTTCACGTCAGGACCCGGCGCCCATCAAGCCGCCGAACGCGCCGAAGAAATTTGAGAACGTGCCGAGCCCTGCCAGCACGAAGGAGACATTGAAGCGGCGGTCGGAGGGAATCGGGAAGGCCGAGCTGGTCTGCGGATACTTGAATTTCTGGAATTCGGCCTGGATGCCGCAGCACTGGGCGAGGTACGAGAGTCCGACGTTCTGGTTGAGGATCCCGGCGCGCCCGATATCCCACGTCAGCGCGTACGCGCCGCGCGCGCGGCCCTGCAGCATGTTCAGCGCCGTGCTCCACGACATCGAGCTCTCGGGCTTTGACGAGGGCGTCTTGCGGTAGCGGCTGTAGTTGATGGTGGTCGAGCTCAGTCCAACCTGCGCCGTCGTCCCCGTCGTCATGACGTGCAGCCCTTGGCCATGGACGTCGTACTCGAACCGCGCGGTCGCGTCGAGGGCTGCGCTGGGCGTCACTTTCACGTTCAGCGCGATGTCCGACAAGTCGATGGAGCGTGACCTGAAGTTCGTGCTCACGTACTGGGTGTCGTTCAGGCTCGCCCGTTCCGTCACGTAGTACGTCTGCTGAATGCCCACCGTCAGCAACTGGATGGTCGACCCCGCCGCGCCGTCGAGCGTGCGCGCCCGATAGAGCACGCGGTTGTTGAGGCCATACGTCACGCGCGTTGACCCGCCGGGCACGACGTCGGTCGAATCGGACAGCGCCAGGACGCGCGCCGAATTGTTGATCGCCGGCACGTACTCCACGGCAAACGTCGGCTCGATGAGGTGCTTCATCCGCTCGCTGAACCCGCTGCCGGGGGTATCCCATACTTTGGCCAACACCGGGCCGACGACGTCGGTGCGGAGAAAGAGATAGCGGCGGAACAATGGTGCCTCGGTCACGCGTCCATTGAGATCGGCGCTGCGGGTGTAGTACGTCGTGCGATACGACGCGCTGGTGTTGAGCGTCAGGAAGGTCAATCGGGAGAGCGCCGCGCGGAGGGTCGGCAGGACATCAAGACGCGTCAGGCTCTTGTCGCTGTCGCTGGTCACCCTCCCGTTCGTCACCTGGCGGTACGGCAGGTGGGCGAAGTCGTTGGTGACCGAACCGTAGAGGGGCAGCCCGAAGAGGCGCTGGGGCGCAATCGCGGCGGTAATCCGCGGGCTGCTGCCGTACAGCTGCGAGGTGTCGGCGCCGGTGAACGTTTCGGTGCGCTGAAACAGCGCGCTCGTCGTGAAGGCGCCCCACGCGCCGGTGAGCCCCGCTTCGACCGTTCGCGTCGCGTTGGACGCCTGGTAGAGGCTCTGCTGGTACAGCTGCTGCGTGATCAAGTTCGACGAGTAGTCGACGCGCGCATGCGTCCGCATCGCGATGCCGATCGCCTGGTTCCCGATGGCGCTGAACTGGTAGCTCGATTGGGCCGGCAGGATCGCCAGGCTTCCCGATTGCCTGAATTCCGCCTGGCGCTGGTTGAGGCGGTAGAAGCGGAAATTCCCGTACGACGCCTGGCCCGCGACGTAGCGGTATTCGGCGCCGGCACCCTGGCCGGTGTTGGTGAACCAGTCGTGAAAGAACGTCGCATCGTGGCTGCGCCCGATCGCCCAGAAAAACGCGTTGCTGATCGCCTGGCCCCGCAGCGTCGACGATCCATACGTCGGAAGCAGAAAGCCGGTCGCGCGCTCGTCGTCCTTGATGGGGTAGTAGAGGATCGGCAGGTACATCAAGGGGACGCCCTTGACCCGAAGCAGCATGTTGCGCGCGATCGCATAGTCATTGAGGTTGATGACGACCGAATCGCTGGTCACCTCCCAGCGCGGCGTCGGCTGCACGCACGTGGTGAACCCTCCCCGCGTGATCCGGTACGACCGGCTACTGAGCTTCTCGATGGTGACACCGTAGAAATAGACGTCCGGATCCTGGTTGCCAAACTGCACCCGGTCAACTGTGTCGCCCATCGACATGATCCCCGACGCCTGATGAAACGTTCCCGTCCCGTCGGTGACATTGAACTCGACCCGCTCGGCGGCTATGCGTCCTTCCGGACCGCTGAACACCACGTTCCCGGATGCGACGAGGCGAAGCGTGGGCTTGCTGAAGATGTCGATCTCATCGGCGAAGAACTTCGTCCCCGGTCCGATCTCGATTTCGACCTGACCCGTGAGCCTGCACTGGTCGGCCGTGGGGCACTCGAGGCGGTTTTGCATGTTCTGCGTGATCTGCGCGAGGGGCGACTCGCCGGCTGGAACGGGCGAGTCTGGCGCCGGTGCCTGGATCTGCGCGGCGGCGGGCGCGGCGTACACGCAGAGCGCGAGTAAGACAAGAATTCGCGACGGAACCATCAGGAATATGTGGAATCACCGCAGGATAGCACGCCGCTTGAGGCCGTCGCGAACCGCGCCGACCACGAAGATCGAGCCCGCGACACACACGGTGCCGCCGCCCGACAGCGCCTGCTCGACCGCGGTACGCGGATCCGGCTCCGCGTGCACCGGTACCGATGGCCCTGTTGCAGCGATACGAGCCGCCAGCTCATGCGCGGGAATCGCGCGGGCGGTGTCAGCGGCCGTGGCGACCACGGACGACACCACCGGCAGCAGCGCACCGAGGATTCCCTCGACGTCCTTGTCGCGCATCACGCCCATCACGAGCGCCGGCCGCTCCGGGTGCCGGCGGCGCAGATACGCCGCGAGGGCCCGCGCGCCGTCCACGTTGTGCGCGGCATCGAGCAGCACCTGCCCGCCGCCCTGCAGGCGGATCAGTTCGAGACGCCCGGGCCAGTCCACGTCAGTCAGGCCGCGCTCGATCGCGCCTCTCGGCACGCGGACGCCGCTGTGTCTTGCCGCTTCGAGCAAGCGGATGGCCACCAGCGCGTTGCTGATCTGATGCTCGCCGCGCAGCGCCAGCGTCAGCGGCCCGTATCGATCATCCGGCGTCTCGATGACGAGCTCGTCGCGGCCGCCGCGAGCGTCGATCGTAACCCGTGTGCCTTCCGCCGCATCGATGATCCTGGCCTGCTGCCGGGCCGCCACGTCGCGGACAACCCGGCGCGCCTCGTCCGGCAAGGGACCAATCACCACGTCCATGCCCGGCTTGATGATCCCGGCCTTCTCAAAGGCAATTGCGCCGATTGTCTCGCCGAGCCATTGCTGGTGATCGAACCCGATTGACGTGATGGCCCCGGCCGCCGGGGCAATGATATTGGTTGAATCGTACCGGCCGCCGAGGCCCACCTCGATGACGGCGACCTCCACACCCGCGCGACGGAACAGCTCAAACGCGATCGCGGTGGTGGCCTCGAAGAAGGTGGGAGGCCCCGAGAGACCGCCCGCGGCCCTCAGTGCATCAGCGCAGTCGAGTACGTCTTCCGCCCCGCGCCGCAGCGCTTCAGCGTCGACCGGCCCGGGCCCTATGACGAACCGCTCGGACAGATCGACAAGGTGAGGCGAGATATATCGGCCGGCGCGCACGCCGGCGGCGACAAGAGCGGCATGGACCATGGCCGTGACGGAGCCCTTGCCGTTGGTGCCGGCCACATGGAGTGTCGTGAACGCCCGTTCAGGATGCCCGAGCGCGGCGCACAGCCGGGAGATGTTGTCGAGCCCGAGCTTGATCCCGAACGTCTCGAGCGCGAAAAGGCGGTGGAGCAACTCAGCGCGGCGGCTCCCCGTCGACCGCGCCCGCCACCGCCAGGGAGGGCGGGACTGGGGCGGGCTGCGCCCCCATGAATCTCAGCGCGCGCCCGAGAAGCGCCTTCATCTCGCGGCGATCGACGATGAGATCGAGCATGCCATGTTCGACGAGAAATTCGCTGCGCTGAAACCCCTCGGGCAGCTTCTGCCGGATCGTCTGCTCGATGACGCGCGGCCCCGCGAAGCCGATGAGGGCTTTCGGCTCCGCGATGTTCAGGTCCCCGAGCATGGCAAAGCTCGCGGTCACGCCGCCGGTCGTGGGATCGGTGAGGATCGAGACAAACGGCAGGCCGGCGCGGTCCAGCCGGGCCAGCGCCGCCGAGACCTTGGCCATCTGCATGAGCGACAGCGCGCCTTCCATCATGCGCGCGCCACCCGAGCACGACACCACCATGAGTGGCTGCCGGCGCTCGAGCGCCATTTCAACGGCGCGTGTGATCTTTTCGCCCACGACGACGCCCATGCTGCCGCCGATGAACGCGTACTCCATGGCGGCCACCACCACATCCAGCCCATCGAGGCGCCCTGTCGCAATGATCACCGCATCCTTGACGCCGGTCGCCTCGATGGTGGAGCGCAGGCGGTCGCGATAGTTCTTCGTGTCGGTGAAATGAAGCGGATCGTTCGAGATGAGATCGGGAAAGTGTTCCGTCCACTCGCCGTCGAACAGCGCGCGCAGCCGGTCGGCGGCGCTGATGCGGAAATGGTGCGCGCACTTCGGGCAGACGTGAAGGTTTTTCTCAAGGTCCTTGTTGTACAGGATCTGCGCGCAATCGGGACATTTGACCCAGAGTCCCTCGGGGACGCGGCTGGGGTTCTCGGCCGAGGCCGAGCCCATCGG
>Ga0184637_10003010_pt1 | contig 10654 bp, 9 predicted proteins | sample PLM3_127_b2_FD_133143 | JGI IMG/M metagenome (GOLD analysis project Ga0184637, IMG submission 133143) | Groundwater sediment microbial communities from an aquifer in East River, Colorado, USA - PLM3_127_b2 | ecosystem: Environmental > Terrestrial > Soil > Riparian zone | place: USA: East River... | reverse complement strand
GCGGCCCAATCCTTCTACGCTCAAAGCGGAGCCTTTCCGGAGCTTCTGAGCATCTATCACCTCCTGGGCGACCCGGCGCTCGCTCTCCGGTAGCAAAGACGGCGGAGCCTGGGCCAAGCTCTGCTGAATCAGCAACCGCGAGGTATGTTCCTGTTCCTACGCCCCGTCGCAGCCGGGATTTTCGTCAGTCGAGCAGATCGATCTGCCGTATCTCGATGCGTCCGTGGTAACGGAGATGAGGTCCGGTCTTCGCGATCTCGACCGCCTCGTCGTAGCTCGCCGTCTGAGCGGGCTCCACGCAGCCGACAGGGACCACCGCGATTGGGGGACCTGGGGCGGTTCGCCGTAGCGGAGTCCTAGCTCGAGCACCCACCGCGCTGAGCTCATTGCCCAATCGACCTGTGCTTGCCCCGCCCCCCAAGCCATACCAGCGAGCTCCTTGAACGCATCCGTGCGCCCTTCCCTCCCTCCGGACGTCGCCCACGAGCTCACCCACTCACTCGAACCCGCGCCTGCGCCCTTCCCACTTGTCCGAGAGGTATGATTTTTCCTATGATTCTGAAAAATCTCCCATGCTCGCGCCCCGTTCTCTGCCGTAACCACGTCATAGCCAGCCGACTCGAGCTGGGCCCGCAAGAGTCGGCGGGAGAGAGGCTCGTCCTCGGCAACCAACACTTTTGGCGGCATTGCTTGGAGCGGTGCAAGCTCAATGCCACGGGGAATGTGCCAGGACGCGGCGCGGCGGCCGCATCCGAGTCGCCTCCCGTCTCACACTGGGAATTCTGTCGCAAGCTGCGACAGATCAACGTTCGGCGAAATGAACCATGAGCGCGAGCTTCTGGTCCATCAAGAAAAAGCTCGTCCTGATCACGACCGGATCTGCGGGTCGCCGCTTCTCGTGGCGGGAGCCACCAGCGCCGTGGGGCATGGCGATTGCATAGCAGCAACTTGCTCACCCCGAACTTCGCCACCACCGGCCCAATCCGCCGTCGCGGAGAAGCCTCACAAGAAAGGACAGAGATATGAAGCGATCAACGTTCTCGCTCGGAGCCATCCTGTTGCTACTCCTTGCCATCGCAAGCTGCTCCACGGATGGTCCTACCCGCGGTACGCCCATCTCGGAGACTTCCACCGCCCGGACCGGACTCTCCGGTGGGTTACCCTCGGGGGCTGGAGTCTCCGGCGCAGCCTCGACCGTCACCTTCAATACGTCGTCCGAGCAGGAAGCGGACGAGCAGCTCAACTGCACCAACGTACAGCATGTGCAGGCGCGGTTCTCGTCGCCCGGCTTCGTGAACGAAACGTCGCAGGGCTCTACGTCGAGTTCTCGGGATTTCCTGACGTGAATCGTACGCTCCGGGTCTGGTGGGACGAGGAGAACGCTCCGGAGAAGTACGAGGACGTTCCTCTCGAGGACTCCGACCTGTGGAAGGTCGACGATTTGATGGCCTTCGACAAGGTCGTCGAGCACACCTATCCCGGCGTCTCCCAGCCGACGGAATTCCGCGTCCGAGTCGAGCTGTTCCTCGCCGATCAGACGGGAAACTGCGCCCGCGTGCGAAGGGTGAACGGTCGGACCCCCGTCGGCGACGGCCCGGTGATGGCGGTGGCGGTTCGGCTTGCGCCACTCACCCCCAGTGGATGCCCGTGAGCTGCACGACGGGAAGTTGGGTCTGGTCGAGCAGCCTCGCCAACACGAACGTCGCCAGCGCCAGCGCCGCCCATACGCTCCACGCCGGCCGCGCGCACGCTGGCGCTCCAAACACGTGTAGCTTGACGGGCGCGGGCTGGGTATCGACGGCCACGTTCGTGATGTCGGGTTGCGACACCAGCTGGTACCACCTGGGCGGGTCGTACACCGGCAACTGCGGAGGCCACGACGGCGACATCATCCGCCATCTGGCCATGGGCCCGAACGACTGCTACAACTACTCATCCCACTCGCCACCCGGAAGCGTGAAAAAGTCGAGGTAGGTCAAAGCGGCCGGAGAAATGAACTGACCAGAGAGAGAGGTATCGGATGGGAACATCGCTTCGAGTTTTGATCATTGAAGACTCAACAGAGGACGCCGAACTGTTGATCCGGGAACTGCGCACCGGCGGGTATGACCCTGCCTATGAACGGGTCGAGACATCCGCCGCGCTGGTCACCGCCCTCAACAAGCAGACGTGGGATATTGTATTGTCCGATTACAGCCTGCCACATCTCACCGGAGCGGATGCCCTGGCGCGCGTGCGGGAACGGGAGCTGGACGTGCCGTTTATCTTTATATCGGGCACCAGCGGTGAGGAGGCGGCGGTGGAGGCGATGAAGGCCGGCGCGCAGGATTACGTCATGAAGGGGAACACCACGCGGCTGCTTCCCATTGTGGAACGGCAGCTTCACGAGGCGGCCGTGCGGCGGCAACACAAACGGGAGGAAGAAACGGTCGAGTATCTGGCCTATCACGATGCCCTGACCGATCTTCCGAACCGCAACGTGTTTTACGACCGCCTGCAACAGGCGATTCTGACCTGCTATCGTGAAAACAAATCGCTGGCCATGCTGCTGATGGACCTGAATCAATTCAAGGATGTCAACGACACCTTCGGCCATCATTACGGCGACCTGCTCCTGCGGCAAATCGGGCCGCGCGTGCGAAAGTGCCTGCGGGAATCCGACACCGTTGCGCGGATGGGCGGGGACGAGTTCGCGATCCTGCTGCCGAACACCCCGGTTGAGGGCGCCAGTCTGACCGCACGGAAGCTGCTGAAAGCGCTCGAAGCCCCGTTTCTGCTGAAAGACCTGACGGTTGAAGTGGGGGTGAGTATCGGGATCGCCCTCTATCCCGATCACGGAGAGGAGAACGATGTGCTCTTCCAGCGGGCCGACACGGCGATGTACATGAGCAAACAAGCGGGCGGCGGGTACACGGTCTATGTCCCCGAACATGAGCAGCACAGTCCTCGTCGACTGCTGCTGACGGCCAAGTTGCGCCGTGCGATCCAGTATGGCGAACTGGAGCTGCACTATCAGCCCCTGGTGAGCCTCAAGACCAACCAGGTCATTGGTGTGGAGGCGCTGGCGCGTTGGTCGCCCTCGGAACTGGGGCCGATCCCGCCGGATCAGTTCATTCCCCTGGCGGAACAGACCGGATTGATCCGGCCATTAACCCAGTGGGTGATCAAGACCGTCTGTCATCAACACGAGGTCTGGAAGGAGGCGGGTGTGACGCTTCCGGTTTCCGTCAATCTATCGATGACGAACCTGCAGGAAAAGCAGTTGCCGGATCAGGTGGCCGAGTTGGTTCAGGCCGGCCGCGTGCCGGCCGGCCTGCTGGAGTTCGAGGTCACGGAAAGCATGATCATGGTCAACCCGATGCGTGCCGTGCAGGTGCTGACACGTCTGAACACCATCGGCATCCCCCTGGCCATTGACGACTTCGGAACAGGGTACTCGTCATTGGGATATCTCAAAAAAATGCCGGTGCAAAAGATCAAGATCGACAAATCGTTCATTGTTGACGGCCTCGAGGACAAGGGCGTGATCGTGGAGTCGATCATCCACTTGGCCCACAATCTGGGTCTCGAAGTTGTTGCCGAAGGGGTGGAGGACCAGCGCACGATGGATCGGCTCGCAACCTTCGGATGTGACGCGGCTCAAGGCTATCACATCGGCTATCCCATTCCCGCCGGCGAACTCACCTCCTGGTTGAGGGAATCGCGCCGGGAGATGTAACAAGCCATTCGTTACAACCGCCGGTCATGCGAAACGAGCAGCGCCCCGCAGCGTAAAACCGCTGAAGAAGAAACAAATCGGTGAAGCATCGGATGGGGACACCGTTGCGTGTGAGGGACATCGCATCAGAACCTCCCAATCACTCGATTTTGCGCCGATAGCCCACACCCAGTTCCGTCACCAGGTAGCGCGGTGGACGGATAGGCTTTGAGTCAGGGTCCGCGCGGAGGAGGCCGGGGAAGATGGGTGCTCGAGCGCGCAAGGAGGTTCTTGTCGGGGTGCGCGTAGCATCGGAGAACGGGGCGCAATCGAACGGTGCTGCCCGAGGTCACTCGGAGAGTGAAGGAAGCAGACGAGTCGCGCCTCGCCAACGCCTGTGGGGTGAGGTATCAGGAGGGCACAGAGGGTTTGGGACGGGAAGGAGGAGCCCGGTCGTGTTGTTGTCGGTTTCGGAGGTGCTGAAGGATCTTCTGGATAACACGAGGTTCGGTGATGAAGGCGACCACTTTGAATTTCCCTCCACAGGGCGTTTGAGCTCTCCCAGGAGGTAATTGAAGTTCTTAATTCTAACAGAAATCGAAAGGAACGGGCAAAGCGTTCGGAGTCGTGAACCTCGACGTTCCGATATACGTACTTTTACGGATTGTCTCGACGCAGAGAGAGTTGTTATTGTATTTCCATCTCGGCTAATTCGATACGTTGAGGCAAATTCTGGGGGAGGGACTGTCCGTCGGTCACGGTTTTCTCGTTCTTCTTCGGAAAGTCGGGAAATTCGATCGCACGCGAACCGAGACGCACGGAGGAAGCTTTGTTTCGGACTGCACGATGGAAACCCCGCAGTCGAGGACGCCGTCCCCCGTCGTCGCGGCGTCGAGCGATCACCTGCCCGGTTCCTTCTTTGAGTCGACGACAGGTTCTCGGGGAGACGACCCGCGACCGGCCCTTTCGACGTTCTCGTCGACCAGCTTCGACATCAGAAATCCATCTTTCGCGCCACGCGGCTTCGAAACGCCGGTACACCGCGTGAGATAAGGAGGCCACAGATGCCCTCGACGACCACCGCCCTCGTCCAGACGGAGGAATCCCGACCACGTACCAAGCGTCGCGTGCTGATCGTCGACGACGACGAGGTGCTTTCCGGCGTATTCGCCAGGGCCCTTACCGCCGTGGACTACCTCGTTCAAAGCGCGCGAGACGGCCGGGAGGCCGCGCGGTTGCTGGAGACGGAGTCGTTCGATGTCGTCGTGACCGACATCTCGATGCCGGAGATGACCGGTGTCGAGCTGCTTCAGATCGTTCGCCAGCACGATCTCGATGTTCCGGTCGTTCTCGTAACCGGAGCTCCCGATATCGCGTCGGCCGCGCGCGCGGTGGAGTACGGCGCGTTTCGTTATCTCGAGAAACCGGTGAGTACCGCGGTCCTGCAACAAGTGGTCCACCGCGCGACGCAGCTTCACGAGTTGGCGCGCATCAAGCGACGAGCCATGGCTCTGCTTCGCGACCACGCGAGCGAGGCCTCTGACCGTGCCGGTCTCATGTCCGCCTTCACCGGCATCCTGGGTACTCTCTTCATGCATTTCCAGCCCATCGTCCGGGCGTCGACTCGCTCGGTGTTCGCCTACGAGGCGCTGGTGCGCTCTCCCAGCCCGACGCTTCCCAATCCCCCGGCGCTGTTCGAAGCGGGCGAACGACTGGGGCGAATGAACGAGCTCGGCCGCGTGATTCGGGAGCGAGTGGCGCGGGTCATGCCGTCGGTACCGAGCGATCAGATCGTCTTCGTGAACCTCCACCCGCTGGAGCTCGCCGATGTGGAGCTCATCTCCCCGGAGGCTCCGCTATCCGCTCATGCCTCCCGTGTCGTCCTGGAGGTAACGGAGAGGGCCAGGCTCGAGGACGTTTCCGACCTCGACGAGCGTATCCGGGCTCTCCGTTCGCTCGGTTACCGACTGGCGGTGGACGACCTCGGTGCCGGCTATGCCGGTCTTACCAGTTTCGTCCGTCTCGACCCGGAGTTCGTCAAGATTGACATGACGCTGACTCGTGACCTCCATCGCTCCGAGACCAAGCGGGTCCTGATCCGGTCCGCGCTCGACTTGTGTCGAGAGATGTCGATTCGGGCCATCGTCGAGGGTGTCGAGACGAAGGACGAGCTTCGGGCGCTTTCGGGTATCGGTGCGGACCTGCTTCAGGGGTATCTGTTCGGAAGGCCGGGCGAAACCCTTCGTCCCGTGGACTCCGAATCCTTCGATGTTTGAGATGGGTAGAAAGCCCGTAAGAGCTTCCCGGGCCGCGAAAGCCACCCGCCCTCGCAAGCGCACCGGCGAGCTCGTCGAAGACGTGCAGGCGTTCGCTGGAAGCGAAGATCGCCTTCGGCTCGCTCTCGAGATCGCCGACGGTATCTGGGACTGGAACATCGTGACCGGAGAGGTCTGGCTCAGCCCTCGTTGGCTCGAGACTTGGGGCTACTCTCCCGGCGACGTCGGGCCAACCCTCGGCTCCTGGAGAGATTTGGTTCACCCGGACGACCTCCCGCACGTCATCGAATCCGTGGAAAGGCACATAGCGGGAGGGACCCCGATCTATGAAGAGGAGTACCGGTTGCGCACGAAGTCCGGAACCTACCGTTGGAATCGCAGCCGCGGGAGGCTGACGGGTCGTGATGCCCGGGGCCGACCTCAGCGAATGGTCGGGATCGACGCCGACGTCACCTTGCGCAAGGAAAGGGAAGAGGCGTCCGTGCGCGGTGAGCAGATCTACCAGCAGCTCTTCGACCACATGAACGAAGGCTTCGGTCTCCACGAAGTCATTTGCGATGACCAGGGAAAGCCCCGCGACTACCGATTTCTCGACGTGAACCGTAAGTTCGAAGAGCTCACCGGGTTGAAAGCAGACGACGTTCTGGGAAGGACAGTGCGTGAGGTGCTTCCGGACATCGATTCCTATTGGATCGAGGAGCTCGGTCAGGTAGCCCTTACCGGCCATCCCGCGCGTCTCGAGGAATACGCCACTCCGCTGGGAAGATACTTTCGCGTCAGTGCCTTTTGTCCGATGAAGGGTCGGTTCGCTTCTGTGTTTAGCGACGTTACCGACCATAAACGACTGGTCGAGTCGCTGCGCGAGAGCCAGGCGCAATTCCTCGCGCTGAACGCGGAGCTCGAGCACCGGGTAATGCAGCGCACCGTCGCCTTGAATCGCGCCAACCGGGAGCTCGAGGCGTTCTCCTACTCCGTTTCCCATGATTTACGCTCCCCGGTTCGACACTTGACCGGATTCGTGAAGCTCCTCGAACGCCACGCGGGGGCGGCCCTGGACGACAAGGGCCGGCGTTACGTGGGAATCATCGCGGACTCTGCGCAGCGAATGGGGCGTCTCATCGACGACCTTCTGGAATTCTCTCAAACGGGCCGGGTCGAGCTCCATACCACGACCGTGGACTTGCACTTGCTCGTCGACGAAGTTCGCCGGGAATGCCTCGACGGGCTCGAGGGACCGCCGGTCGTCTGGAAGGTATCGCCGTTACCTCCGGTCCGGGGGGACCGGTCCCTCCTTCGGCAGGCCTTGGTGAACTTGGTATCGAATGCACTCAAGTTCACTCGAACCCGGGAGCAGGCTGTGATCGAGATCGGTGAAGCACCGTCCGACGACGGTACGGCGGTGATTTTCGTGAGAGACAACGGCGTCGGGTTCGACGCCAGATACGTGGAGAAGCTCTTCGGGGTCTTCCAGCGCCTGCACTCGTCGGAAGAGTTCGAAGGTACGGGCATCGGCCTCGCCAACGTGAAGCGCATCGTCGAACGCCATGGTGGGCGCGTCTGGGCGGAAGGCGCGGTAGACCGCGGCGCGACTCTCTACTTCACGCTTGCCAAGGCCTGAAGAGGGAGGATCATGAAAGAACCCGGAACCATCTTGTACGCGGAAGACGATGAGAGAGATATCGAGCTCACGATGGAAGCGCTCGGTGAGCACAATCTCGCCAATTCCGTAAAGGTGGTACGGGACGGCGAAGAGGCCCTCGACTGGCTCTACCGCCGCGGAGCCTATGAAGGCCGCGTCGGGGAAGATCCGGTGCTGATACTTCTCGACATCAAGATGCCGAAAGTGGACGGGCTCCAGGTCCTCCGTCAGATAAGATCGGACGCGCGACTCAAAACCATCCCCGTCGTCATGCTGACTTCCTCCAGGGAAGAAAGAGACATGCTCGAAAGCTACCAGCTTGGAGTGAATGCCTACGTCGTCAAGCCGGTGGAATTCGAGAAATTCGTGGAGGCGGTGAAGGAGATCGGACTGTTCTGGGCGCTCCTCAACGAACCGCCGCCTCGATACCGCCGACAGGAGGCCAGTTCGTGAGCTCTCTCGGCGCGGGAAGACACGGGGCTTCCGCGCAATCCGAGCCGGACGTCGTCCGCGTGCTCCACCTGGAAGACGACCCCAACGACGCCGAGCTCGTGAAGTCGACCCTTTCCGAGGACGGGCTCGCCTGCGAGATTACACGGGTATCCACCGAGCCTCATTTCAGTGAAGAGCTCCAACGAGGCGGCTTCGATCTGATTCTGGCCGATTATTCACTACCATCGTTCGATGGGATTGCGGCGCTCGCCCTGGCACGGAGCATGGCCCCGGATACTCCCTTCATCCTGTTGTCGGGAACGCTCGGTGAGGAACGCGCCGTCGAGGCTCTGAAGGCCGGAGCTACCGACTACCTCCTCAAGGGCCGGCTGTCACGCGTGGGGCCGTCGGTGAGAAGAGCCCTCCGCGAGGCGGCGCAGCAGAGAGAGCGCCTGCAGGCTGAGGCCGCCCTTCGAGAAAGCCAGGAGCGTTTGGCTCTCGCCCTCGCAGCCTCCAGAATCGGAGTATGGTCGTGGGACACCGCTGTCGACTGTTTCGAGTCCGACAAACGAATGCGCGAGCTCTTCGGAGGGGCGCTGGGCGACTCTTTGTCGGACCTCGGTTCCTTCCTGGCTCGCGTCTACGAAGACGACCGGGACCGGGTCGAATCGACGCTCCTCGATGCGAAGACCCGTGAGTCGGAATTCCAGTTCGAGTTCCGCCTTCTGGCGGTGGGCGGCGAGATCCGCCACATCGCCACGAGGGGCCAGTTCTTGCCCGACCAAGTCGCCCATCGAGCCACGGGCGTCTGTTGGGACGTCACCGACGAAAAACAGGAGCAACAGCGACGACGCCTCTTGAGCACCGTCCTGGAATCCGCCGTCAACGCGGTCTTGATCACCGACGCCGAGGGACTCATCAGCTGGGTGAACGCCGCCTTCACCGATTTGACGGGTTATAGCCCCGAGGAGGTGGTGGGACAGAATCCCCGCATTCTGAAGAGCGGCAAGCATGACGAAGCTTTCTATCAAAAGATGTGGGACACGATTTCTCGTGGCAACACCTGGCACGGTCAACTCGTCAACCGCCGCAAAGACGGCTCTCTCTATACCGAAGAGACGACGATCTTGCCGGTGCTCGGCGTCTATGGAGAGATCGCCAGCTTCGTTTGCATCAAGCGCGATATCACGCTCGAAGTCGACCTCACGCGACAGCTCCACCAGGCGCAGCGGCTGGAGGCGGTGGGCCAACTGGCGGGTGGGGTCGCTCACGACTTCAACAACATCTTGACCATCATCTCGGGCAATGCGGAGCTCGCCCTCGGGGACCTCACGCCTCAGGATCCGACGGCGGAAGCGCTACGCGAGATCACGGAGGCATCGAGGCGCGCGGCCACCCTGACTCGGCAACTGCTGGCTTTCAGCCGCAAGCAAATACTTCAGCCACGCGTGCTCGATCTCAATGCTCTGGTCGCGGGTACGGAAAAGATGCTCCGCCGGCTCATCGGCGAGGACGTGGCGCTCCGCACGCGGCTTCAACCGAACCTGGGCGCTATCAAGGCAGATCCCGGGCAGCTCGAGCAGATTCTCATGAATCTCGCGGTCAACGCCCGCGATGCAATGCCTCAGGGTGGCGAGCTCACGTTCGAGACGGAGAACGTCGACATTCACGAGACCTATTCGGGATTGGGCGGCGTGCAGGTGCACTCGGGAGGATACGTGAGGCTCACGGTGACCGACACCGGCCAGGGGATGGATGAGGAGACCCAATCCCGCATCTTCGAGCCGTTCTTCACGACGAAGGAGAAAGATAAAGGCACCGGCCTTGGGCTCTCCACCGTCTACGGCATCGTCAAACAGAGCGGCGGGTACATCTGGGTCGAGAGCGAACCCGGGAAAGGGACCTCTTTCATGGTCTACCTTCCCCAGGTCGACAGCGCTCCCGAGCAACTCCGACCGCATACGACTGCTTCGGTCACGGGTGGAGGCGAAACGATTCTGGTGGTGGAGGACGATTCCAAATTGCTCAAGCTCGCCAGCTCGATCCTGAAGCGCGGCGGCTACGACGTCCTCACCGCCGGCAATGGAGCGAAGGCGCTCCAGCTCGTCGAGTCTAAACCGCAGACGATCCATCTGCTGGTAACCGATGTGGTCATGCCGGGGATGAGCGGTCGAGTCCTCTCCGAGCGCATCCAAACGCTCCGTCCCGCGATTCGAAGTTTATACACGTCCGGCTATACCGACGACGCCATTGCCCATCACGGCGTCCTCGACGCCGGGACCAATCTTCTGGAAAAGCCGTACTCCCAGAGCACTCTTCTGGGTGCAGTGCGGAGGGTCCTGGACTCGGACCAAGGATGAGCGGAACGTGGTCGACCGGCGCTCCCGCGCGCCCGGCCGGGCCAAACGCGGATTCCATCGGGCTCGATCGCGCGTATCTAAAACTCTACGGGGAAAACACCGCTTGACCAACGGGCTGGTTCTCGTTACCGACGACGATCCTCAGATTAGGCGCCTCGTCGCGCGGGCACTGCAAAAGGCGGGGTACGAAGTTCAAACCTGCTCGAACGGAGAAGAATGCCTGGCGGCACTCTCGACCGTCCTGCCCGAG
>Ga0184637_10003007_pt1 | contig 10662 bp, 8 predicted proteins | sample PLM3_127_b2_FD_133143 | JGI IMG/M metagenome (GOLD analysis project Ga0184637, IMG submission 133143) | Groundwater sediment microbial communities from an aquifer in East River, Colorado, USA - PLM3_127_b2 | ecosystem: Environmental > Terrestrial > Soil > Riparian zone | place: USA: East River... | reverse complement strand
GCGATGCCGAGTGTCGCCATCAGCAGCGTGATGCCTTCCTGATTGACGAGCTTGCCGAGCACCAGCTTCTCGATCAGCCACGCCACCGCGATCATGATCACCATCGCGACGGCGAAGGCCAGGAGGTTGGCGGCCCAGCCGCCGGCGGGCACGCCGATCCCGCGCGAAATCCACTCCGAGAAGCGCGCCATCGCGAGCGCAGCGAACAGCACCATCGCGCCTTGCGCGAAGTTGAAGACGCCCGATGCCTTGAAGATCAGCACGAAGCCGAGCGCGATCAGCGAATACAGCATGCCCGTCATCAGGCCACCGAGCAGGGTTTCGAGAAACGGACCCATCAGTGCGAGGTCCCCAGATATGCCTTGACCACTTCCGGATTCGCGCGCACCTCGCCGGGCGCTCCGTCGCCGATCTTCCTGCCATAGTCGAGCACGACCACCCGGTCGCTGATGTCCATCACGACGCCCATGTCGTGCTCGATCAGCACGATGGTGGTGCCGAACTCGTCGTTGACGTCGAGGATGAAGCGGCACATGTCCTGCTTCTCCTCGACGTTCATGCCGGCCATCGGCTCGTCGAGCAGCAGCACCTTCGGCTCCATCGCCAGGGCTCGCCCGAGGTCGACGCGCTTTTGCAGCCCGTACGGCAGGCGGCCGACCGGCGTCTTGCGCCAAGCCTGGATCTCGAGGAAGTCGATGATGCGCTCGACGGACGCGCGGTGCGTCATCTCCTCCTTCAGCGCCGGGCCGACGCGCAGCGCCTGCAGGAAGAGGTTGCTCTTCATCTTCAGGTTGCGCCCGGTCATGATGTTGTCGAGCACGCTCATGCCCTTGAACAGCGCGAGGCTCTGGAACGTACGCGCGATGCCCATCTCGGCGACCTGACGCGAGTTCATGTGCTTGAAGGTCTGGCCGCGGAAGGTGATCGTTCCTTCTTGCGGCCGGTAAACGCCATTGATGCAGTTGAGCATCGAGCTCTTACCCGCACCATTCGGACCGATGATTGCCCGGATCTCGTCCTCCCTGACGTTGAAGCTGATGTCGGTGAGCGCCTTCACGCCGCCGAAGCGCAAGCTGATGTTGTTGACGTCGAGGATGACCTCGCCGATCTTGCGCTGCGCCATCACTTTCGAGCTCCTTGCGGCTCGAGCGCCAACTCGGCGAAGGCGGCGAGGCACCGCTGCGTCCAGTTCCTCATGCGGCCCTCCGCACGGCAGGGAACACCTTGGCATCGCAGATGGCGAGGTCCGCCGACACGATCCCCGTGCGGCCGTCCTCGAACTTGACCTGCGTCTCGATGTACTCGTGGGTCTTGCCGCCGTAGAGCGCGTCGACCAATACCTGATAGCGCTCACCGATGAAGCCGCGTCGCACCTTGTTCGAGCGTGTCAATTCGCCGTCGTCGGCGTCGAGTTCCTTGTGCAGGATCAGGAAGCGGCAGACCTGGCTGCCGCACAGCTTCTCGTCGGCGGCCAGGTCGGCATTGGCTTTCTCGACGCACTCGCGGATCAACGCGTAGACCTCGGGCTTTTGCGCGAGGTCGGTGTATCCGGCGTAGGGCAGGTTGTGGCGCTCGGCCCAGTTGCCTACCGCGTTGAAGTCGATGTTGATGAAGGCGCAAACCTTCTCGCGCTTGTCGCCGAATGCGACCGCTTCCTTGATGTACGGAAAGAACTTGAGCTTGTTTTCGACGTACTTGGGCGCGAACATCGCACCGTCGTTGGCGCCACCGACGATGCGGCCGACGTCCTTCGCGCGGTCGATGATCTTCAGGTGTCCGCCGGCGTCGAGGAAGCCCGCGTCACCGGTGTGATACCAGCCCTCGGCAGTGAGCACTTCGGCGGTGGCCGCCGGGTTCTTGTAGTACTCCTTCAGCAAGCCGGGCGACTTGACCAGGATCTCGCCGTTGTTCGCGAGCTTGATCTCGACACCCTCGATCGGAACGCCCACGGTGTCGGCCTTGACCTCATGGTCAGGCTGCAGGCAAACGAACACGGCGGTCTCGGTCGAGCCGTAGAGTTGCTTGAGGTTGATGCCGATCGAGCGATAGAAGATGAACAGGTCGGGACCGATCGCTTCCCCGGCTGTGTAGGCGACGCGCACGCGCGACAGGCCGAGCGTGTTGCGCAGCGGACCGTAGATGCACAGGTTGCCGAGCGCGTAGCGCAGGCGATCGATGAGCCCGATGGGCTTGCCGTCCATCAACGACGGCCCGACGCGGCGAGCGACCTCCATGAAGTGATGGAACAGCCACCTCTTCGCGCTGCTGGCGTCCTCCATGCGGATCATCACGGTCGTGAGCAGGCTTTCGAAGACCCGCGGCGGTGCGAAGTAGTACGTCGGGCCGATCTCCTTCATGTCGATCGTGACCGTGCTGGCCGACTCGGGACAGTTGACGACATAGCCGCAGTCGAGCCACTGCGCATACGAGAAGATGTTCTGGCCGATCCATGCAGGCGGCAAATACGCGAGCACCTCTTCGCCGGCGGTGAGCTTGTCGAACGTCGCGCCGGCGTGGGCACGGTCGATGAGCGAGGTGTGCGTGTGCACGACGCCCTTCGGATTGCCGGTGGTGCCCGAAGTGAAGAACATCGCGGCCACGTCGCCCGGCTGACCCCTGCGAACTTCGGCCTCGAAGAAGCCCGGCTGCTGCGCGTGGTACGCGCGGCCCGCGTCGATCAACGTATCGAGCGACGCGAGGCCGGTCTCGTTGTAGTTGCGCAGGCCGCGCGGGTCGTCGTACCAGATGTGCTTGAGCAGCGGGCACGCTTGGCGCAGCTCGAGCATCTTGTCGACCTGCTCCTGGTCTTCGACGACCGCGAACGCCACCTCGGCGTTGTTGATCGGGAAAGCGAACTCGGTCGTTGCCGCGTCCTGGTACAGCGGCACCGGGACCGCACCGAGCGACTGGGCGGCCAGCATGACGGCCGACAGGTTCGGCCGGTTCTCTCCGACGACAACGATGTGCTGGCCGCGCGTCAACCCGGCCTGCGCCAAGCCACAGGCAAGATGACGGACTAGTTCGGCGAGTTGCGTCCAGCTGACCGTCTGCCAGATGCCGTATTCTTTTTCGCGCAGTGCGGGCGCATGCGGACGCTGGCTGGCATGTCGAAGCATCAGACGGGGAAAGGTCGTCTGCACGTTTGTCTCCTGTCGTCGGGGCGTTGGAACGCGCTCCCGCACATGTTCGGGTTTGGACTTTAGAGAGAAGTTTGACGCCATGTTGTCGTTGCGCCGACAATCCAAGGGCTACTACTCTCGGTGCTTTCCCTAGACAGCGACGCGATGAAAGGTCCCGGCATGTCTGCACCGACTCCTTTGCTCGCGCGCGCTCGCGCGCTTGACGCGTCCGAGCTCGCAGATATTCCTTGGCTGCATGCACTGAAGGATGACGAGCGTAGCCGCGCGCTCGCCGACTTGAAAGTCGCGCAGGTCAGCACGGGTGAACTGTTGTGTCGCGTGGGCCGGCCCGCGACATTCTGGTTCGGTGTGATCGACGGCCTGCTGAAAATCAGCAACGACACCGCGCACGGCATTCCGATGACATTCACTGGTGTTCCGCCGGGTGGATGGTTCGGCGAAGGCACCGTCATCAAGCGCGAGGCCTATCGCTACAACGTGCAGGCGCTGCGCAAGAGCCTGGTGGCCGGCCTCAGCGTGCACACGTTTCACTGGCTGCTCGACCGCAGCATCGCCTTCAATCAGTTCGTGATGAAACAGCTCAACGAGCGACTGAGCCAGTTCATCGGCGCACGCGAGATCGACCGCATGACCGATCCCGATGCGCGTGTCGCGTTGAGCCTGGCCGCGCTGTTTCACCCCGTGCTCTACCCGGGAGTCGGTTCGCTGTTGCGGATCACTCAACAAGAACTCGGATACCTGGTCGGACTCTCGCGCCAGCGCGTCAACGAAGCGTTGAAGTCACTGCAGGAGCAGGGCGTGATCCGAGTCGAGTATGGCGGCGTGAGGGTGCTCGACCTCGAGGCGCTGCGGCATCACATGCAACGCAGCGCGGAACCCGCGTGAGGTGCGATTCGACGCGCGTGACATCGCTCACGCAACCGTCGGAAGCCTGCTGTCGGTAAGTAAAAACCCAAGGGGTCCGCGGGACCTCACTGTCGTCGCGATGACAAGGCGTGGACAAGCCCTTCCTAACATCTGCACGCGCGCTTGTAGAGGGTCATTCGATCCCGTAGGCAGCCCCAGGACATGTTTCATGTTGCCCCATTGCGACCCCTGCGCCGTCCGCGAAGTCACTCAGCATCTTCGCCGACCCGCCGCCGACTGCTCGCCAACGCCGTCGCGTTCGCCGCCGCCACTGCGTCGGGGCGGCTGATGGCCACGGCACCGACCGCAGCATCGAATCTGGCGCACAACGGCGAAGTGATTCGCCTCGGCCAATCGCTCGCGCTGACCGGTCCGCTGGGCGAACTCGGCAAAGTCATTCATCAAGGCTCACGGGCCTGCTTCGAGGCCGTCAACGCGCAAGGGGGCATTCACGGTCGCCGCATCGAACTGATCGGCAAGGATGACGGCTACGACGTTGCCCGCTCGGTCGCCAACGAAGGGCTTCCTGGCGGATCCCGACGTGTTCGCGCTGTTCAGCCCGCTGGGCACGCCCATGGTCGAAGCGTTGTTGCCACTGATTCGAAACAGCGACGTGCCCTGCTTCGCGCCGTTGACCGGCGCCACCAGCGCGCGGCCCGCCGACATGCGCAATGTGTTCAACGTGACACCGAGCTATCCCGAAGAGGCCCAGCGTCAGGTCGAGCACCTGGCGACCATCGGCATTCGCAGGATCGCGATCGCCTACCAGAACAACTCGTTCGGCAAGGAAATCGTGCAGGCGGTCGAAGCAGCGACCAAGAAGCACAACGTGACGCTCGTCGCATCGGTACCGGTGCAAAACGACGCTTCCGATGCGGGCACCGCTGCGAGCAAGATCGCCGCGGCCGCCCCCGAAGCGGTGATGCTCGGCCTGGCCGGCAAGCCGACGATCGGATTCATCAAGGCGATCCGGGCGGAACGAAAGGGTCTGCCGCTGTACGCGCTTTCGGTCATGGGGTCGGCGGCTACGCTGGCGGCCTTGGGCAAGACGCGTACGGCATCGCGGTGACGCAGGTCGTGCCGCTGCCCACCAACACCGTGGTCCCGGTCGTGCGCGACTTCCAGCAGGCCTGGCGTGATTCCGGAGCGACGCTCGATCCTTCACACATCGCGCGCCGTGGGGCTACATCAATGCTCGCGTGTTCGTCGAAGCGCTGCGTCGCAGCGGGCGCAATCTGACCCGCAAGACCTTCATCGAATCGGCGTGGCCGCTGCGGCGCGTGGACCTGGGCGGTTACGATGTCAGCTTCGATCAACCAGGGCGCAACGCGTCGCGCTTCGTCGAGTTGACGATGATCGGCCACGCCGGGAAATTCATCCGCTGATCTACCGGCGCGATCGGGGCCGGGCGCGCGGGCTCGGGAGGCTCGTGATCGACGAGCCGCACGAAGGCGTTCGCATGGCCAGCTTGATCGAGATGTTGCAGGGCTCCAGCTGGGGCGCGCGCTGACCCCTGCGGAGTTCGATCGCGTGGCCTCGGAAACTTTCCAACGCCACGTCCCAGCCGGGGCCTTCGTGGCCCGCATGGGGCAACCGGTTGAGCATTGGACCGGCATCATCGATGGTCTGGTCAAGATGTCGGTCACCTCGTCCAATGGGAAGGTGTCCACGCTGACCGGCCTTGGGGCCGGCGGGTGGTACGGCGAAGGATCGTTGCTCAAGCGCGAATCACGGCGCTACGACGTCGTGGCTTTGCGACCATCGCGCGTCGCGATGCTTCCGCATACGACCTTCGACTGGTTGCGTGCGACCAGCCTGCCTTTCAATCATCACTTGCAGTTCCTGATGAACGCGCGTTTGAGCCTGTTCATCGGCATGCTCGAGTACGGGCGGCTCCTGAGCACCGACGCGCGCGTCGCACGCTGCCTGGCGACGCTCTTCAACACGGACATCTATCCCCATCCACGCGCCTACGTCGATCTGCATCAGCAGGAGATCGCCTTGCTGTGCGGCGTGTCGCGTCAGCGCGTCAACGTGGCGCTGAAGGCCCTGCACGGATGCGGCCTCGTGAGAGTCGAGCAGCGTGGCCTGACGGTGCTCGATCTGGACGGGCTGCGACAGTTCGCCGGCGTCGCGACCTGAAGCCTCAAAGGTTGCTGACACCCGACGCGACGTGGCCGGCTGGCACGTGCAGCGATGCCGAGTCGACATGGCCGGTTTGATCGTCGAAGAAAAAGTCCGGCTCGAACTCGCGCAGGAACTCCCCCTTCGGCAGGCCGCCGAGGAACATCGCTTCGTCGACTTCGATCTGCCAGTCCATCAGCGTGCGGATCGCGCGCTCGTGAGCCGGAGCGCTGCGCGCAGTGACGAGCGCGGTGCGAATGCGCATCGCGGCCGCCGGCTCTCGCTGCAGTCGATGCAGCGCTTGCAGCAGCGGCTTGAATGGGCCGGCCGCCAGGGGGCTGAGTGCGTGGTTGCGCTCGTGGTCCTGGAACGCATTCAGTCCACCGCGCTGGTACACCCGTTCGGCTTCGTCGGAGAACAGCACGGCGTCGCCGTCGAAAGCGATGCGCACTTCGTTCGGATGTGCGCTCGAGGCGCGCGCCGAGTGCGGGTACACGCGCGCCGCAGGCACGCCGGCGGCCAGCGCCGAGCGCACGTCGGCTTCATTGGCACTCAGGAACAGATTGGCCGCGAGCGGTTTCAGGTAGCGCCAGGGCGACTGGCCGCGGGTGAAGACGCCGCGCTCGATCGGCAACCCGTAGTGCTGGGCCGAGCGGAACACACGCATGCCTGACACCGGATCGTTGCGCGACAGAATCACGACCTCGACCTTCGGTATTGCTTCGTTGAACGCGAGCAGCTTCGTGACGAGCGAAAACGCGACACCCGGGTTGGCGCACTGCTCGAGCCGCATCAACTGCAACTCCATATAGGCATGGTCGTCGCTGGCTTCGAAGATGCGGTTCTCTTCCTCGAAGTCGAACAGCGCCCGCGAGGAGATGGCAACGACGAGACGACCTTCGAGTGAGGCGGGCATGCCGCCGATGATAAGCGTGGCCCGAGGCCGCTGCGGGACTCGCCGGCGCCTTCGACGTCCTGCGGTCCGCAACGCCTACTGGATGAATCCGATCGCGCTCTTGCGTCCTGCGGTCTCTGGCAGGTCGGCCACGTCGATGCTGCAACGGCCGGCGAGCTTGGCGTTACCGAAAGCCGTCATCCAGGCTCGCCGCAATTCGCGCGGAGCCAGGTCGGACAAACGCTCCAGAACCGCGTCAGTGGGCTCGGGCTCGAAGCGGTTACCCCAATCGTGTTCCGCGCGGATGCTCTGGTACAGGCGGCGCGCGATCGAGCGCGCCGCTTCACGATCCGGCACCTCCACCCGGTAGACGTTCATGCGGTTGAGGATCGGGTCGGGTATCGCGCGTTCATCGTTCGCGGTGGCAACCCAGATGACCTGACTCGCGTCGATGGCCACTTCAGCGAATTCGTCGGTGAAAGCACCCGCGGTGTCGTACTCGAGCAGGCTGTACAGCGCACCCAACGGGTCGTAGGCATGCTCGCCGCGCGCCTTGTCGATTTCGTCGACCACCATCACCGGGTTGGCATACGGGCCGTCGACGAGGGTCTCGAAAACCTTGCCGGGGCGCGCGCCTTTCCATTGGCTGGATGCCCCTGACAGCACCCAACCCGCGGTCAATGAGCTCATCGAGATGAAGCCCATGCCGGTGCCGAGGAGCTTCGCGACTTCGCGGGCAAAGTACGTCTTGCCGACCCCGGGCGGACCCAGCAGAAGCATCGGCGTGATTTCGAGCGCGTCGCGGCTGTCCTGGCACAAGGCCAACTGCCGCCGGATGTCGTCGAGCACGGCGTGGAAGTTCGGCAATTCGTCATAGAGGTGATCCATCGCCGGCACGCCCGCAGGCTTGACCTGGAAGCGTTCCGGGCCCTTTTCGATCATGCGCTCGTAGGTCGAGCGCAGATGCTCATGCTCCTTGCTCGGCAACTTGTCGAGACGCCGCTCGACGTCACCCACGCGGTAGACACTGCGCATGTGCGCAATCGGAATGCCTTGGTGCGACAAGGGGACCAGATCGTTGGAAGTGCCCATTTGAACCTCCGGAGACACTGCGCGAAATACCATTTAAGCAAATCCACGCTACCTGTGAGCACGTTGCGTGCCAATCCCCTCGTGCGGGGGTGCAGCAATGCCTACTTGACCCAGGTATTGAGCTGGATGATCGGCAGCAGCACGGCCAGCACGATCAGCATCACGACGACGCCCATCACGACGATGAGCAGCGGCTCGAGGATGGTGGCCGCTTGCATCGCGCGCCGTTGCACCTCGGCGCCGAGTTGACGCGCTGCACGATCGAGCATTTGCGGCAGGCGGCCGGTCTGCTCGCCAAGCCGGGAGAACATTGCGAGCAGCCCCGGAAAGCGCTTCTTGCCCGCCAATGCCGAGGCGAGCGGTGCACCTTCGCGCACCTGGACCAACGCGTCCATCGCGTCGGCTCGCATGGCGCGGTTGGACAGCGTTTCGGACGCCGCCTGCAACGCCTTCAGGATCGGCACTCCGGCCCCGGCGAGCATCGCGAGCGTCCCGGAGAAACGTGCCGCGTTGTAGCCGCGTGCCAGGCGCCCGATGAGTGGCAGGTTGAGCCAAGCCGCGTCGAAACGCTCGCGAAAGGCTTCGTTGCGCAGCGAATAACCGAGCAGCGCGCCGCCGGCTGCCAGGCCGACCACGAGCAGCCAGCCCCATGAACGCAGGAAATCGCTGATGGCGAGCATCGCGACCGTCAGGAACGGCAACGCACGCTTGGAGCTCGAGAACACCGAGGCAACCTGCGGCACCACATACGTGACGAGAAAGATGACGATCACCACCGCGATCAACGACACGATGGCGGGATAGAGCGCGGCGCCGATCAGCTTGGCGCGCAGTGCCTGGCGTTCCTCGAGGTCATCGGCCAGGCGTTCGAGCACCGCTCCGAGCGCGCCGCTTTGCTCCCCGGCGCTGACGACCGCGCGATAGACATCGTCGAATTCACGAGGCGCGCTCGCCAGCGCCCGCGCGAACGGCGAACCGGCATTGACCTCGCTGCGCAGGTGCGCGATCAGTTCGCGCTGGCGCTCGTCCTCGGCTTCGTCGCTGAGCGCGGTCAGCGCGCGCTCGAGCGGCAGCCCCGAGCCGACCAGCCCGGCGATCTGGCGCGTCCATACCGCAAGGCCCGTGGCGCTGAAAACGCGCCGCGTGAGCTTGAGGCCGCCCGGCGTCGCGCCCGCTCCCGCGCCGGCGACCGGCGATACGTCGAGCGGCACCAGCGCACGCGCGCGCAGCTGCGAACGCGCCGCCTTGGCGTTGTCGGCTTCGAGCAAGCCGGCGGTCGACTTGCCCGAGGCATCGAGCGCCTCGAACCGATAGGCAGGCATTCAGCGGCTCATTCGCGGGTGACGCGCATCACCTCTTCGGGCGAGGTGATGCCCTGCTCGACGAGGCGCTCGCCATCCTCGCGCATCGAGCGCAGGCCGGCTGCTTCGGCGGCGACGAACAGTTGAGACTCGGCGGCGCGCCCGTGGATCAGCGCTCGCACCTTTTCGTCGGCCGCCATCAGCTCGTACACGCCAGTGCGGCCTTTGTAGCCGGTCTGGCCGCACTCGACGCAACCCACTGGATGGAAGCGGCCGCGGCTGTCGCCTTTCTTGCAGGCGGGGCACAGTTTGCGGACCAGCCGCTGCGCGAGCACGCCGAGCAGGCTCGAACTCAGCAGGAACGGCTCGACACCCATGTCGGTGAGCCGCGTGACGGCGCTCGGCGCATCGTTCGTGTGCAACGTGGCGAGCACCAGGTGGCCGGTCAGCGAGGCCTGGATCGCGATCTGCGCGGTTTCGTAGTCGCGGATCTCGCCGATCATGATCACGTCGGGGTCCTGCCGCAGGATCGCGCGCAGCGCTTTCGCGAAAGTGAGGTCGATGCGCGCGTTGACCTGCGTCTGGCCGATGCCGGGCAGCTCGTACTCGACCGGATCCTCCACGGTCAGCACGTTGGTCGTGGTGGTGTCGACACGGCCGAGCGACGCATACAGCGTCGTCGTCTTGCCCGAGCCGGTGGGGCCGGTGACGAGCACGATGCCGTGCGGCTGCTGGATGAGTTTGTCGAAGCCGCGCAGCACATCGCCGCTCATGCCGAGGCCTTCGAGGGTGAACTTCGATTCGGTCTTGTCAAGCAAACGCAAGACGGCGCGCTCGCCGTGCGCCGAAGGCAGTGTCGACACGCGCACGTCGATCGCGCGCCCGCCGATGCGCAGGCTGATGCGACCGTCTTGCGGCAAGCGCTTCTCGGCGATGTCGAGCTCGGCCATGATCTTCAGGCGCGAGATCAGCGCCGCGTGCAACGCGCGGTTCGGCTGCACGACCTCACGCAGCGTGCCGTCGACGCGAAAGCGCACCGCGCTCGAACGCTCGTAGGGCTCGATGTGGATGTCGCTCGCGCCGTCTTTCGCGGCTTGCGTGAGCAGCGCGTTGATCATGCGGATGATCGGCGCGTCGTTGGCGGCCTCGAGCAGGTCTTCGACGGCCGGCAGGTCCTGCATCATGCGCGAGAGGTCGACCTTGC
>Ga0184637_10003006_pt1 | contig 10662 bp, 13 predicted proteins | sample PLM3_127_b2_FD_133143 | JGI IMG/M metagenome (GOLD analysis project Ga0184637, IMG submission 133143) | Groundwater sediment microbial communities from an aquifer in East River, Colorado, USA - PLM3_127_b2 | ecosystem: Environmental > Terrestrial > Soil > Riparian zone | place: USA: East River... | reverse complement strand
GCCTCGGTGCTGGTGCTCGGACCGCTGTTGGCGCGGGAAGGAAAAGCCAAAGTCTCGTTGCCAGGCGGCTGTGCCATCGGTACGCGACCCATCGATCTGCATCTGAAGGGCCTGACGCAGATGGGGGCGGCGATCGAGCTGGTCGACGGCTATGTGGCGGCGACCGCGCCCAAAGGCCTCTCGGGCGCGCGGATCGTTTTCCCGAATGTGTCGGTCGGGGCAACGGAGAATCTGCTGATGGCCGCCAGCCTGGCGCGCGGCGAAACCGTCCTTGTCAATGCGGCCCGCGAACCCGAGATCGCCGATCTCGCCCACTGCCTCGTTGCCATGGGTGCGAATATCGGCGGCATCGGCACGGATACGTTGTCGATACAGGGTGTCGAGCGCCTCCATGGTGCAACCCACGCGGTGATCGCCGACCGGATCGAGACCGGCACCTTTGCCATGGCCGCCGCGGTTACCGATGGCGATGTGGAACTTGTCGGCGGCCGGGTCGACCATATCGGCGCAGTGGCCGAAGCTTTGACCCGGGCCGGTGTCGAAATCACGCCGACTCCTGCGGGCTTCCGTGCCCGGCGCGCCAATGGCGAGCTGCAGGGCGTCGATGTGATGACGGAGCCGTTCCCGGGGTTCCCGACCGATCTGCAGGCGCAATTCATGGCACTCATGACTTCCGCCGGCGGCGCCGCCATGGTCACGGAGACGATCTTCGAGAACCGCTTCATGCACGTCCCGGAACTCTGCCGCATGGGTGCGAACATAAATGTTCACGGCGCCTCCGCAATGATTCGCGGCGTGAAACGCTTGACCGGCGCGCCTGTCATGGCGACCGATCTCAGGGCCTCCGTCTCACTGGTCATCGCCGGACTGGCGGCGGAAGGCCAGACGGTGCTGAACCGCGTCTATCATCTGGACCGCGGCTATGAACGGCTGGTGGACAAACTTGCGGCCTGCGGCGCACAGATCGAGCGGCTAAAGGAATGACCGAAAACCCGCTCAAGCTCAGCGCCGCCGATGCAGAGGACCTGCGGGTGATCGCCGCCATTTGTCAGGACGCGCTCGTGCCGCTGAGCGAGATGGCCTATCTCGATAACGAGAAACGTTTCGTCTTGGCGCTCAACCGCTTCCGCTGGGATCAGGTGCCAGATGACGGCGACGCCGCGGCGGCGATCGACCGCTCCCGCCCGCGGGCCGACAAGGATGCGCCGTTCTCTGACAAGCACGATACCGGCCCGGTCTATGAACGCGTCCTCTGCGGCCTGACCTTCGAGAATGTCTCGGCCGTCCGCGCCCGGTTGATCGATCTGCGCAAACGTCAGGAAATCCTTGTTCTGCTGACGATACACAGCGAGCCCGGCGCCGTGCTCCTGCTGTTTGCCGGCGGCGGTGCCATCAAGCTCGAGGTCGGGGAACTCCACTGCTTTCTCGAGGATTTCGGTCCGTCCTGGCCGACCCGGCGGCGGCCGCACCATCCCGACGATGCTGGCTCGACGGGGTCGCGCTGATCGGGAGCAGGGCGCCGGCCTTACATTTCGGGCGGAACCGCGTATTCTTGCCGCTTCCCGCCGTGCAGGCGTCGCGCCGGCACCCACTGCAATGAGGCCGGTGTGAGCGAGCCTGCGTCTCCCGACAGCCACCGTATCATCAATGTGTTCCTTGACGAGCGCTCGGTCGTGCGCCGCAGCGCCGAGGTCGAGCATGAGCGCGCGGTGGCGATCTTCGATTTGATCGAGGAGAACAGATTCGTTCCCGTCAGTAGCGAGGGCGGCCCGTACAATTTGCACCTCTCGATCGAGGAAAATCGCCTGGTCCTCGACATCCGGACCGAAGCGGACAGCCTGGTGGGCAAAGTCATGCTCGCGCTCGGGCCCTTCCGCCGCGTGGTGAAAGACTATTTCACCGTCTGCGAAAGCTACTACGCGGCCATCAAGACCTCCTCGCCGTCACAGATCGAGGCGATCGATATGGGCCGGCGCGGGCTGCACAACGAAGGCGCCGAGCTGTTGAAGGAACGGCTGGCCGGCAAGATCGAGCTCGACGGCAATACCGCCCGGCGGCTGTTCACCTTGATCTGCGTCCTGCATATCAGGGGCTGAGCGCCGGTATGGCTGATCTCCCCGGCAGCGTTCTTTTCTGTTGTACGTTGAACGCCCTGCGCTCGCCGATGGCGGAGGGCATGATGAAGATGCTCCATGGCAAGCAGGTCTTCGTTGATTCCGTGGGTATCCGCGCCGGGGAACTCGATCCCTTCGCCGTGGTCGCGATGGATGAGATCGGCATCGATATCGGCCGCCATCGGCCGAAGACGTTTGACAATCTGGAAGACACATCCTTCGACCTGATCATTTCCATGTCTCCGGAGGCGCACCACAGGGCCCTGGAAATGACGCGCACCATGGCCTGCGAGGTGGAGTTCTGGAATACCTTCGACCCCAGCCTGATCGAAGGCAGCCGCGACGTTCGGCTCGATGCCTATCGCGAGGTCCGCGATCAACTGATGCGGCGGATTCGCCAGCGGTTCCCAGCCGGTCTGGTGCCGGTTTTCTAGCAACGTCGCCGGGGCTTTTCATCGCGTCGGCCTTGGCGCTAGTATCCGCAACTCGAAAGGCCGCTTAGGGGCCGTGGCGCTGGCGAAGGGAACTGGATGCCAAAGGAAGACCTTATCGAGTTTGCAGGTACGGTAACGGAGCTGCTGCCGAACGCCATGTTTAGGGTCAAGCTGGACAATGAGCACGAAGTGCTCGCGCATACTTCCGGCAAGATGCGGAAGAACCGCATCCGCGTTCTGGCGGGCGACCGCGTCAATGTCGAAATGACTCCGTACGATCTCACCAAAGGACGAATTACATTTCGATTCAAATGACGCCGAATCGGGTAAGGCCGATGGCGATGGAGCTGCCGGCCGGCGGATCCAGGATGGCCCGCATGCGCAAGCAGGCGCGCCGGTCGTGACCTTGCCGCAGCGGGCGATTCTGGTGCTGGCCTCCGCGTCGCCGCGGCGCCGAGACCTGCTGCTACAGCTCGGCCTGGAGCCCACGGCCATCGATCCCGCGGACATCGACGAATCGGCCTGGCCGCGGGAGACGCCCTCCGCCTATGCGCGGCGGATCGCGCTGGCGAAAGCGCGGCCCGTGGCGGCGCGCAATCCCGGTGCCTTCGTGCTGGCCGCCGACACGGTTGTTGCCTGCGGCCGGCGCCTGATGCCAAAGGCGGAAGATGCCGCAACGGCGCGGCGTTGCCTGAAGTTGCTTTCGGGGCGGCGGCACCGGGTGCTTGGCGGGATCGCCGTCATCGCGCCCGATGGCCGGGAGCGAATCAGAGTCGTTACTACCACCGTCTGCTTCAAGCGGCTGACGGCGGACGAGATCGAGGCATATATCGCCAGCGGTGAGTGGCAGGGTAAGGCCGGCGGCTATGCCATCCAAGGCCGCGCCGCCATGTTGATTCCCTGGATTCGCGGGTCCTATTCCAATGTCGTGGGTCTGTCCCTGAGCGACAGCGCGGCCATGCTCGGCGGCCTCGGCTTTCCGCTATGACGTCGCGCCGCGAGAAACCGGAGGCGCTACGCTTGCTGATCGCGGCGGGATCCGCCGACAGGCGTATTGCGGTGACTCGCGGCGACCGCCTCTGGGATTTTCTCATCTTGGGCAGCGGCGAGACACCGTTGATCGGCCGAATTTCCCTCGGCCGGATCGCGAAGATCGATCGCGGGTTGGAGGCTGCCTTTGTCGATTGCGGCGGAGGCCTGTCCGGGTTCCTGCCGTTGCGCGATGGACCGTCCGGCATCACCGAAGGGCAAAGTTTGATCGTGCAGATCATCCGTGAACCCTTCGATGGAAAATCGATGCGGTTGACGGCGCGGCCGCTCCTGGCGGGATATCGTTTGTCCTTCGCGCCCTTTGTCAAGAGTCCGATTTTTCCCGATGGAATCACGGACGCTGAGAAACAACGTCTCCAGCGTTCGTTGGAGTCCTTCGGCGATGCGCGGCGGGGTATCAGTCCGCGCTATCAGGCGGCGGGCGCCGATGCCTTGCGCCTCCGCGCGGAGGCGGAGTCGCTGCGGGCGCAATGGACGGAGATCGAGCGCAAGGCCGCGGCCGCCGATGGGCCGCTGTTGCTGCAGACGGCGCCGGAGCCTCTGCTGGACCTGATCCGCACGCATGCATCATCTCTCGAGGAAATTTGCTGCGACACGCGCACTGCCGCGGCGCAGATCGCGGCCCTCTGCCGGCCGCTTGACGATGACCTCGCCGGGAAAGTGGTCTTCCGCCCGCGCCGCGACTGGCTGCCGCCGGTGGCGGAACTGGAGGAGCAGATCGAGGAGGCGCTGGCCGAGGAGGTGATCCTGCCGTCCGGCGCGGCGCTGCATTTCGCCGAGACCAGGGCCATGACCGTGATCGATGTCGATAGCGGCACGGCGCGGCTAGAAGGCGTGGGCGCCAAAGCGGAGCGGAGCTTTCACAAGGTTAATCTCGAGGCCGCGCGGGAAGTCGCCCGGCAAGTCCGTTTGCGCAATCTCGGCGGGATCATCGTCGTCGATTTCATCGATCTGCGCATCCGCGAGCTGCGGCACCAGGTGGTCGATGCCTTGCGCGCCGCCGTGGCCGGCGATCCCCAGCCGGTCTGGGTGGGCGGCATGTCGCGGCTCGGACTGGTGGAGTTGACGCGCCAGCGCCGCGGGCCGACTTTGGCGGCGCGGCTGCTCCAGGACTGCAAGAGTTGCGGCAGCCGCCACCGGCTGCTGCGCGAGGAATTGCAGCCCTGGATAGGCACGGGCATTTGAGAGACGGAGTGATGGGCAAAGTCGAACATCTGGACAGGGCGCGCCGGGCACGCGGCAAGGCGGGCTCAAAGAGCGGCGAGAACCCAGGCGCCGCCGGCAAGTCCGAATCTGCGGCTGGGCGTCGGCGCTGCCCGATTTGCAGGAAGCCCGCTGTCCAGCGGTTCCGTCCGTTCTGCTCCGCGCACTGCGCCGACATCGATCTCGGACGCTGGATCGGCGGCAACTATCGGGTCCCCGGACCCCCCGCTAATGCCCTGAATTCAGAGGATGAAGAGGGCGGCGAGGGAAGCTGAACCAGCGGCCGCGGCGGCTGGACAGGGGGGGTGAATTTCTCTATAAGCCCACGGCTTCCAACCGTTCCGCCGCGATAATGCCCAGGTAGCTCAGTTGGTAGAGCAGCGGATTGAAAATCCGCGTGTCGCTGGTTCAATTCCGGCCCTGGGCACCATTTGCACTTCCCTCGACATATCAACTAGATTGCAGCGGTGTGCCCGAGTCACCGGTCACTGAACAGTGATCGGAATCCGACCGATTCATGCCGGAAAATATACCAGCAAATTCAATTGCGTTCCGATGGCTTCCGATCGCATCTGGCACAACGATGTCACAAGATCCCACGCCAGATGGTCACCGACACGCGGATTTTTTGATACAACAAATCTCGGAATGTATGGAGAACGAGATAGAAGCCAGGAGCCGTTGGGTGACGGCTTTTGGCGCCGCGATCCGATGAACCTAGTGGCTGATTGCCGCCCTGATCTTCGAAAGTTGCTCTTTGGTGAACTTTGGGTTCGCGTCTTTGGTCACGCCACGGACCGCCTCGACAACTGCGTATTCGTTGTGTGTAACGACGCAGCCCACATTCGCCTGAATAGTCTTCAGGGTCTCGGGCATGTACTCCCGCAGCGCGAATGTCAGAAGGTGAAGTGGATCCAGGCCGAGTACCTTCGCAAGTGCCGGAACCTTCTCGATGGGGACTTCCGTGAGACCCTGCTTGAACATCGTGATCAAGTTCGGCCTGGCGTAGCCAAGGGCCAAAGCGATTTCCCGTTGGGTTTTGTCGTTCGCATCAATCTGTGCCGCCAGGTAGCTCGCGAAATTTGTCCATTTTTTCATGTCGAAAAACACCTATTCTGAAACTTGATTTGCTCTGTTGGATGACAATTTGCAGGATCCGATTGCGATGAACTGCAAACTGCTATTCAGGCGTTGTGCTTGGTTTGACAAAAAGCTCTTCGAGTCCACTGCGAAAATGTTCATTGTCGATACTCGGATCGGCGTTCTCACTTATCGTGCGAATGAATGATACCAGCGCAAGCTCGTTGTCCGACAAGCCGCTATGGCACAGGATGAGCGCCCGGATCGTCGCTGGAAGGTACTCTTGAAGGGCTCGATCCATCAGCCTGGAACGATTGGCGCCGATCGCATCAGCGAGCGCCGGGACCAGGTCCAGCGGCACTTTCATGCGTCCTTGCCGAAACATCCGAATGAGGTTCGGCGTGCTATAGCCTAGCCGGAGCGCCACCTCCTTGTCGGACAGTTCCCGCTCTTCCATCATCTCATCGATGTACTGCGCCATTGATACGCAGTCCGGCTCTGCTTCTTCTATCATCGCTCTCTCCATATTCTGTGGCATTCGTCTAGCAGCATCGCATTCATCGCGCTGCAGTTTGTATTATAGAGAGCAACTGAGATTCCCGAGCTTGGGTGTTCATTTTTTCCAATGGAAAAGCACATACTCAGAAATGCGTTGGCTTACGGTTCACCGTTGCGAAGAGAGTTCACAGGCTGAACCACCAACAGAACTGGCAATGAGGCTTCGTGAGTATTGGTAGCGCAGGAATCCGGTTCCCGCTGTCATCTCACAGGATTTTGCCAGAGACGAGGTTAAGCTACTCGTTCGTATCGGCGATTGTCGCCGGGGCGCTCTCAGCTTGGTCGATGAAGAGGCCAAGATTTCCGCTGTTTGGAGGTAAGCGGACCTATTGAGGGAGTAGAGTAATAGGCTGCTCTTGACCCGATGTATGGTCCGGCCGTGCGTCGCAAGAGGTATTCGTCGAGAAGGCGGATGTACGGTCTTGCATCAATGTATCCGGCCTTCGATTGGAGCTTGTGGCGCTCCGGGCCATCATGGATATCAGCGCGCGTGCGATCTCATTAGCGGACAGACCTTAGCGGGCCATTCGGGTCACCAGTGTTCGCATGCGCCGGGAAGACCGGTCCACCATCTCGTTTCATCCTCTCGCAGACCTCGGCAGGTAGTGGTTTCAAACTACGTCATTGCGTGTTCCTTAATCTTGGGCTGGACGATCAGACAGGCTGGGCGGCGACGATCGACCGCACCTCGAAGCCCCGGCCACGCGCCAGAACACTCCAGGCGATGCGGGCCAGCTTGTTCGCGAGCGCAATCGCCAGCACGTTGGGGTGCAGCCGCCTCTTGGCCGCCTCGATCCAGGGTTTGAGCCCATGGCGCTCCCAGCTCTTGGGTTTGATCAGCACGACCCAGGCCGCCTGGACGAACGGGACGCGCAGGTAGCAATTGCCGCGTTTGGAGATCTTGCCCAGGATCGTGCGGTCTCCGGTCGAGATCTGCTTCGGGACGAGTCCCAGCCAAGCTGCAAAGTCGCGGCCCTTCTCGAACGCATCCCCGGCGCCGATCGCCGCCACCATCGCGCTAGAGATAATCGGCCCGATTCCCGGCACACTCATCAGCCGCTCGCAACCAGAGTCCATGCGGGCCAGATGCTCGATCTCTGCTGACAGACCCTCGATCCGCTGATCAAGTCGGCGCCAGTCGCCGGCCAGATTCTCTATGAGGTGGACCATGCGCGGCGACAGCACCTCGCAACGCGTGGCGAGGATGCCCGGCAACTCGGTGCGCAAGAAGCGCAGCCCCTGTCGCACGGCAATGCCACGCTCCAAGAGAAAGGCGCGGATCTGATTGCTGATACCCGTACGCTGCCTGACTAGACGCTCACGCCACCCGGTGCAGTGCCTGCAGATCCAATTGATCAGCGCTCTTCGTGGCCACGAACTTCATCGTCGGGCGCTGCACCGCCTCGGCGATTGCCTCCGCGTCGCGGAAGTCGTTCTTCTGTCCCTTCGAGTAGGGGCGCACGTACTTCGCCGGCATCAGCCGCGCATCGTGACCAAGCGCCCCTAGCCGGCGACTGAGATGATGCGCACCGACACAGGCCTCCATGCCGATCAGGCAAGGTGGCATATTGGCAAACCGTGCTTCCACCTGGCCCCGCGACCACTTCTGCCGCAGCACGATTGCGCCACGCTCACTGAGACCGACGACGTGGAACGAGTTCTTGCCGATATCGATGCCGATCACGGCAATCACACTGTTAAGCTCTCTAGCCATGGCGTGCTCCTTCCATTGAGTGCCTCTTGCCAGCTTACTTGCTGACAGGGGGCAGCAGCACGGCCGGACCATCCCATTAGCGGACTTGGCCTGAATCGACAGCGGAGGCAATGAGGCTAAAGCTCAACCATTGGGTCCACACCAAGTGTGACCTTTCCGATATATTCGAATGCTTCAATGGGTGAAAACGGTTGCATAAACGGGCCGGCTCGCACGTCCCTATAGAGGCGCGATAGAGGATTCCGGCTCATGTACCCGGCGCCTCCTGACAATGTGAGAGCTCGGTCGACCGTTTCGATCGCCTTGCACGTGACAAACCATTTTGTGCACTGGAAGTCCTTCATGACTCCGTGCATTTCTTGCAATGGCAGGTTTCCCGTTGGCGATTGGGTTGCAAAAAAGGCATCCATCATGGTGCCAGTTCGCTCCACCATCGCCCTTGATGCACTGAGATCGATTTCGATCTCCGCCACGATGTGATGGATGGCCGAGCGGTCAATCGCTGCTTTTCGACTTGCGGTAGCCCGACGTCCATGAAGGATTTTCAGCGTAATGTCGCGAGCGGCTTCTGCAATTCCTAGGAAAACAGCGAAAGCTGACGTTTCGCAGAAAGCCGTCGAACTGCCGTGTTTGACCGATGCTGTCGAAAAAGGATTTGGAGGCTTTTCCGGGCAACATTGATTCAAAGGAAGAGCCAAACACGCAATATCGATTCAAGATTTTGCCGGTTTTGATTCGATTGTAGTGTCCGGTCAGTGTGCCGCCGACTTTTTCGACAGCATCGACCCATAAGAGACGTTCAGCCTGCGAGATCATGCTGATAGATCGCGCCACTCAAAGGTCGTATGCTGTATGGTTTCCGTGCCAAGAAGAGGCGATCATGACGCACGATGTTGGCAGATTGCTGGAGGACTTGGGCCTCGAAAAGTACCTCGATACGTTCGTTGCCAACGATGTTGACATCGACGTGCTGCGCGATCTGAAAGAGAACGACCTGGAGCGGCTTGGTCTCTCACTCGGACATCGAAAAAAGCTGTTGCGTGCGATCACTGCGCTGGAGGCCGAACTCACCGCGGATTCGAGGTCTGGACAGGAAACCAAGAAAATCCATGAGCTTATCCCGGCCGTTGTCGAACGCCGGCAACTCACGGTGTTGTTCGTCGATCTGGTTGGCTCGACAGCGCTGTCGGGTCGGCTCGATCCCGAGGACATGCGCGAGGTCATAGGCGCCTATCAGAATGCGGTGGCGGGCGAGGTGGCGCGCTTCGAGGGCCATGTCGCCAAGTTCATGGGCGACGGTGTGCTGGTCTATTTCGGCTGGCCCCGGGCGTACGAGGACGAGGCCGAGCGGGCGGTTCGGGCGGGACTGTCCATTATCGAGACGGTAGGGAAGCTCGCCACTTCCGTGAAGGAATCGCTGGCCGCGCGTGTTGGCATCGCCACGGGGCTGGTGGTGGTCGGCGACCTCATTGGCGAGGGCGCGGCCCAGGAGGAGGCGCACTCGATCGAGATCGGCGCCCGTGGGCTTGCTCTCGAGGGCCGCGCGGAACGCGGCCAGAGCCAGCGTGAACTGCTTGGCCTCGAGCAGGGCGGTACCGCCGCGAACGTGCCGAGCGCGACGCTCGTCGGGGGTCTGTGCCGGAACCAGCGTGGCGCTTGCCCGGCGGCGCGCCGCGGTTTCGAGGGCCTCGGGCGAGGCGGGGTAGTCGCGGTCGAGGCGATCGTAGAGCGCGGCGGCGGCGCGAGTCTCGCCACGGTCCTGCTGCACCTCGGCCAGGCGCTGCAACGCCCGCGGCTGCTGGCTCTTGCAGGCGTCGAGGGCGCGCTCGAGGGCGGCGACCGCCCGCGCTCCCTGCCGGGCCTCGTACCAGGCGTCGCCGACGCGGAGCAGGGCCGGGCACGAGGTGGGGCCCGTGGGGTCCGCGTCGGCGGCCGCGAGGTAGGCGGCGGCGGCCTTTTCGGGGCTCTGCGGCTCGTGGGCGCGGCCCAGGCCCAGCAGCGCGTGGCCCACGAGGCCCGTCTTCCGGATGTCGGGATGCGACAAGGGGGCGATGGCGCTCGCCTCCTGTCCGGCCTCCACGAGAAGGAGGCCCGCCGCGAGCTGGGCGAGTCCCGACGCCACCGTTCCCGGATGCGCCGCGGAGGCCCGCTGCAGCGCCTCGGCCTGGCCGGCCGCTCCCGCAAAGGCGGACGCGGTCAGCGCGTCGCGCAGGGCCGCCTCCTCGAGGGACTCAGGGACGGCCTGCAACCAGTAGCCGTGGCCGGAAGCGGCGGAAGACGGAACTGCCGCGAGAAGGAGCAGGAGCGACAGCGACGGCGGGAGGCGACGCTTCACGACACCCAGGACCCTTGACGACAGTTTACATCGGTCCGAGAGCGCTCGCGTCACCTCCGGCCAGAATGCGCACCAGCTCGTCGTAGAAGTAGTTGGTGGAATCGCGGACGGGGGCGCTGACCCGGTCTGTGTACATCTGCCGGCCCCGCTCGATGTCTTCCTTCAAACGCTCGT
>Ga0184637_10003005_pt1 | contig 10666 bp, 6 predicted proteins | sample PLM3_127_b2_FD_133143 | JGI IMG/M metagenome (GOLD analysis project Ga0184637, IMG submission 133143) | Groundwater sediment microbial communities from an aquifer in East River, Colorado, USA - PLM3_127_b2 | ecosystem: Environmental > Terrestrial > Soil > Riparian zone | place: USA: East River... | reverse complement strand
TCGTCTTCTGATTGGGAAGATAAGAGTGGCGGGCGTGGGTGATGGCGCGCCCAAGCCGGTGATCAGGGGAGAAGTTTCCAAGGTTGAGACCTTGCTGCGAATGCTGCGAGGCCTGGAGCTGAACAAGGCGGATAGGACATTCGTCGATCGCACCGAAGTGGTGCTTCGGGCGCTGCCGGAGCCCGGCAAGCCGCTGCGGCCCGCCGACCACCGCATGGCCGCGCACGCGCTCACCTCCGAGCCGCCGGACCCGAGCCGCCTCGGCCGCTGGAGGTCCGAGATGAGCCCCGAGGACCGCGCCGCCTTCGAGCAGGCGGCGGGGGATCTGCTCGCCGAGCTCGGGTACGAGCTCGAGGGAGAGCCCGCGGCGCGATGAGGCTGCTGCGCCGCAAGCGCGCACCGGCGCCGTTCGTCGTCGGCATGAACCGCTCCGGCACGACGCTGCTGCGGATGATGCTCGACGCCCACCCCCAGCTCACGATCCCGCCCGAGACCCACTTCATCCCCGACCTGATCAAGGTGGCGCGGGAGGGGGCAGCGACGCCCGAGGCGCTGCTCAAGGTGATGGTCTCGCAGCGCGAGTGGGGCGACTTCGGGCTCACGGAGCAGGAGCTCCTCGACAGGTTCGACTCGATCAGGTCGCTGGACGCCGGCGACGCGATCCGCGCCTTCTTCGACCTCTACGCCGAACGGGTTGGCAAGCCGCGGTGGGGAGACAAGACGCCGCGGTACGTGACACGGATGCGCCTGATCGGGGACGCGCTTCCCGAGGCCCACTTCGTGCACGTGATCCGCGATGGGCGCGACGTGGCCCTGTCGGTCCAGGACCGCACGGTCAAGGACTACACCGTGGAGCGGGTGGCCCAGCGCTGGAAGGAGAAGATCTCCAAGGCGCGCCGCGACGCTCCGCTGCTCAAGCACTACATGGAGCTGCGCTACGAGGAGCTGGTCCTCGACAGCGAGGGGTCCCTGCGGAAGGTCTGCGACTTCTGCGGCCTGCGCTGGGACGAGGCGATGCTCGACTACCACCAGCGGGCGGAGGAGCGCCTACAGGAGATGGCCCGCGAGCTACCCGAGCAGGAAGGCAAGACGCAGCTCAGCGTCGAGCGGCGCATGGCCACCCACGCGCGCACCACCGAGCCGCCCGACCCGGAGCGGGTCACCCGGTGGCGGAACGAGATGAGCGCCGAGGACCGCGCCGCGTTCGAGGCGGTCGCGGGCGATCTGCTCGCTGAGCTGGGTTATGAGGTCGGGGAGGGCGGCGAGCGCGACGGCGGGCCTCACGACCTCGGCGAGCTGGAGACGCCGCGGCGCGCGCACCCGGTGCGGCGCCTGACGCTGAGGGCGCGAGAGATCAGGGCGCGGCGGGCGAGCACCCGCCGGGTCGCCTCCGGCGAGCTCGCGCCCGCGCCGTTCATCGTCGGAGCCACACGCTCCGGCACCACCCTGCTGCGGCTGATGCTCGACGCGCACCCGCAGATGGCGATCCCCTCCGAGAGCCACTTCATCCCCGATCTGATCAAGGCCTACCGGCTGGAGAGCCCGTCGGCGGAGCGCCTCGCCGAGGTGGTCACTACCCACCGGCGCTGGGGCGACTTCCACCTCGACGCGAGCGAGCTGCTGGAGCGCTTCCGGGCGATCGACCCGATCAACCCCGGCGACGCGATCCGCGCCTTCTTCGAGCTGTACGCGGAGCGCGAGGGCAAGCCGCGCTGGGGCGACAAGACGCCCGGCTACGTGCGTGAGATGCACCGCATCGAGAGCGTGCTCCCGGAGGCCCGCTTCGTGCACCTGATCCGCGACGGGCGCGACGTGGCGCTCTCGGTCCTGAGCATGAACTGGGGTCCCAGCACCGTGCCGGAGGCCGCGTTTCGATGGAAGAAGCGGATCCTGCGGGCACGCGAGCAGGCACCGCGCATCGGCCACTACGTCGAGATCCTGTACGAGGACCTGGTCACGAACACCGAGCAGACGCTGCGGCGGGTGTGCGATTGCATCGAGCTGCCCTACGACGACGCCATGCTCCACTACCACGAGCGGGCGGAGGAGCGGCTGCGGGAGAAGGCCCGCGACCTCGACCGCGGCCCCGAGAAGGCGCCGCAGCGAGCGGAGGCGCGGATGGAGAGCCACGCGCTCGCCACCGAGCCGCCCGACCCGGAGCGCATAGGTCGCTGGCGCACCGAGATGAGCCCCGAGGACCGCGCCGTGTACGAGGAGCTGGCCGGCGACCTGCTCGCCGACCTCGGCTACGAGGTCGAGCACACACCCGCGAAGGCCGGCGAAGCGCCCGCGCTGCGCTAGCCGCCCTGGGCCGCGCGCAGGATCTGGTCGGCGGCGACGGGCCCGAGGTTCTGCACCGCGCCGTCGGGCCACGTGATGCTCACCGCCGCGGACTGAGCCGCGCCGAGCCCGAAGTAGAGCCGGTAGTGGCCCTGCGAGAGGTGGGAGCCGTCGTTCTGGCCGACCCACTGCGTCTGGGTCCTGCCCGGCACGCTGGCGCTCACCTCGGCTCCGATCGCCTGGCGGTTGCCGGGCGGGCCCGTCAGCTCCACCTCGAGCCAGTGGCCGACCGGCCCGACGTTCTCCAGCAGGCTCAGCGACGTGTAGCGGCCCTCCCCCTCCTTGCGGACGGCGAGCACGGCGTCCCGCGACCCGTCCGCGTCGAAGTCGAACCACCCGGCGATCGCCCTCAGCGCCGGCCCGCCTGGCGGGGCGAGTCCGGTGTGCACGAACCGGTGTCCCACCACCTGCCTGTAGGTGCCGCCCGGGACCAGATGCAGATCGGCCAGCCCGTCGTTGTCGTAGTCGACCCAGTTCGCGGTCAGGGCATGTGAGGGAAGCCCGACCGACTTCGGCCTCTCCCGGTGCAGGCGCCCGTGCCTGTTGACAAGCAGCGAGCTGCCGGTTCTGGACGCGGCGAAGACGTCGGGATCCCCGTCGTTGTTGTAGTCGGCGACGGAGAGCTTCTGGGCGTTGGCCTCATGGCGGCCGCGGAACGTCTGTGCCCGCTCCCACTTGCTCCCATGGAGGCGATAGACGACGAACCGCGTCCTGCGGGCCGCCAGCAGCTCCTCCCCGCCGCGGTCGTCGAGCTGCATCCACTCGAAGCCGGAGCCTTTCACGTTCGACTTCTTCAGCCCGCCGGAGGCGCTCTTGAAGCTTCCGTTCTCCCGCTGGCGGAACAGCCGCGGGGTGGCGCCGAAGCAGTCGGCGAACACGTCGAGGAGGCCGTCGCGGTTGTAGTCGACCGCGGCAGCGGCGCGCCCCCGGCAGGTTCCCTTCGTGATCCCGGTGCCCGCGATCGCGTCGTGGAAGCTCGAACCGTCTCCGAGCTGCAGCTCGTCCTCAACCACCCCCTTGTAGCGAGCGATGTTCCCGGACACCCCGCCGCGGACGATGTACACGTCGAGGATGCCGTCGCGGTTGTAGTCGGCCCACGCCATCCCGTGGCGGTCGCGCTGATAGACCCCGAACTGCCGCGACGCCGGCGTGACCTTGCGCCGCCCCACGAACACGTCGGCCAGCGGGAAGGGCTCGTCGATCACGACCTCCAGGGGCAGCCCCGAGCTCTCCGGCTTCAGCCGCACCGTCGAGTCACCGCTCATCGAGAAGCGGGCGACTTGGCGCGGCGGTTGTGAGGCGTCGCCGGTCACGGCGACCTGCGCTCCGCTCGCCTCCTGCACGGTGACCGGCGCGAGGAAGCGCACCTCGCCGCTCACGGCCGGCGATCCGATCAGTCGCAGGACGACGCCGGAATCGCGGTAGACATACAGGCCGGGCGCGCTCAGGTCCGGGGTGTTCGGATCGTCCTCCCAGCCCGGGAAGGCGGGCGTCTGGTTGAGGTTCACCGCCGTGAGGCGGTCCTCGAACGAGCCGCTGCCGTCGTTTCGCAGCAGCAGCTGGGTCGCGAGGTGGTTGGTGGTGAAGACGTCGAGGTCGCCGTCCCCCTCGTAGTCGACGACGCCGAGGTCGTCCAGCGTGAAGCTCGTTTGCGGAAACGGCCGCTGCTCGAACCAGCCGTCGTTCTGGGCCCCGGCCGGTCCGGCCGTCGCCAGCACGCACGCAACGCACGCGCCCGCCACGAACAATGCCCCCGCCGCCTTCATGCCGCCACCCAGCCTAGCCCGCGTCGTCCCGCTGTGCCCAGCGGAAGGGCTCGTCGATCGTCGGGGTGAGCGGGAACCGCTCCTCCAGCCACCGGTAGCGGTCCGACTCGGGGTCGAGCGGCGGGCGCAGCTCGCCGAGAAAGCCGGGCAGATGGCCCCAGCGGTGGTAGTGGACGTGCACCAGATCGTCCAGCTCGAGGTCGCGCACGCCCGCGGGCAGGAACCTGCGCTTGGGAAGCGGATAGTTGTACTCCTCGGGCAGGATCCGCACGCGGTCGTGAACATCCGCGATGACTCCCGCCCAGGCGACCTGTTCCATCAACACCGGTTTCTTGAAAACACACCCCGACTCGAAGAGTCGCACCAGCGCCCGCTCCCACTCCCCGAACAGCCCCGCGGAGCGGCGAGCCGCCACGAGCCCGGTGTTCCAGTAGGCGCGGATCCGGGCCCGATCGACGGTCGTGGTGACGAACGGCGACGAGCGCACGCCGAGCTGGTCGTAGACGCGCTGCCAGTACGGCTCGTTGGGGTCGCCCGGGCCCGTCGAGCCGGCGGTGCGGCTGTTGCCCACGGGCTTCACCGCCGCCACCCACCCGTCGGCGGTCAGCTCCCGCGGCTCGCCGAGGAACGCCGTATCGCTGTCCACGAAGGCGAGCACATCGTGGTCCAGCTCGCGCTCTGCCCATGCGGAGACGAACACCTTGTTGAGAACGGGCGGGTCGCGGTAGGGAGAGTCCAGGCGCAGCTCGACGTGAGTGGCCCCCACCTCACCCAATCGCTCGATCGTCTGCGCCGGGGGGGAGTCCTCGGGATCCGTGAACGCATAGATGGGAGCGTCGGCGAGGGCTCCGCCCCACGCGCGCACCGACTCCGCGAACAGCAGGCTCTGCGACTCGAGCTTCCCGCGCGCGACGCGGATCAGGAAACCGATCTCGCTCAAATCAGAGGTGGTCGAAGTTCGGCCACGCGGCCAGGTCGATCTCCGGACACAGCCTGGCGAGGTTCCTGACGTCCTCGCCGAGGCGCGCGACCAGCTCCTCGCGCATCCGCTCGGGGAGCGGGGGCTTCTCGCGCGGTGAGCGTTCCCGAACGAGCTGGTTCGGAAGCTCGGCGAAGGGCTCGAGGCCGAGGAAGCGGCACGTCGCCTCCAGCTGGCCCCCGGGATCGCTGCGGCAGCGCTCGAACTGCAGCACGAGCACCTGCTCGCGCGGGTAGAGCTCGAACAACCGCTTGAGCTGCTCGTGGTAGAAGCTCCTCCACATGGCGTCGGTGACCTCCATCATCCGCAACGGCCGCGCGGCCTCCTCCGCCAGCCGCACCATCCGCGCCGCGCCGGAGCGGTAGCGCTCGATCGGATCGCGGAGGATGACTAGGATCCGCGCCTCGGGCGCCGCCTCGCGGAGCAGTGGGAGCGACCAATAGTCGTACATGTAGCGCGGCGTCCACTCGCCGCTGATCGAGCCCGGCGGACGGGGGAAGAGGCTGTGGTAGCGCTGCGCGAAGTCGGGCGGCACCTCCCCGTTCCAGAAGCGGTTGAAGTAGTGCAGCTCCTTGCGCTGTCCCTTCACCCTCACGACGCTCGGATGGGCCTCGATCCCGCGGTACCACCAGCTCGTCCCGGAGCGCTGCGCGCCCACCCCGACGAAGTCCGGAGGCCCGGTTCGCCATCCCTCGGGGCACTCCGGCACCTCCACAGGCTGCGCCCAGCGCGGCGTGGGGGCCGCGCGCTGCGCCTCAGCGGCACGTCTCTTCGAGCCGGTACGTAGCGCCCTGACTCTGCGGATCATGAGGATGCCTCGCGGCGGGGTGGAGCTAGAGGCCTAACGGCCGCCGAAGCTTACGTGCAGCAGCCGATCGGCGGGAACCTGCTTCAACTTGCGCTTCGATCCGTCCGGCCAGACCACCTTCACCGCGCGGGCTCGAGCCGCGTCGCCGAGACCGAAGTAGAGCCGGTAGTGGCCCTGGGAGTAGCGGGCGCCGTCGTTCTGGCCCACCCACTGCGTCTGCCTGCGGCCGCCGGATTTGACGCTCACCCTGGCTCCTACGGCCGGATAGGAGCCGCCCCGCCCCGTCAGCTCGAGCTGGAGCCAGTGGTTCCGGTGGTCGAGGTTCTCGAGCACGCTCGACTCCCACAGCGGATTCGCCGACGCCAGGAGCAGATCGCGTGCGCCGTCGCCGTTGAAGTCGAACCAGCTCGTGAGCGCGTCGAGCGTGTCCAATGGCGCCGTCGCGAGGCCGGTGTACTCGAAGTCGCGGCGCCCCGTCCGGCGGTAGATCCCCCCCGGCACCGTGTGGAGGTCGGTGTCCCCGTCGTTGTCGTAGTCGACCCAGCTCGCCGTGAAGCTCCCGAACGCCGGCAGACCGAGCTTTTTTGGCTTGCGCGCGCGGTAGCGACCGTCCCTGTTGACCAGCAGGGTGTTCCCGGTCGGCGAAGGCCCGAACAGGTCGGGGTCGCCGTCGTCGTCGTAGTCGGCGACGGCGACCCTTCCAGGCGCGTCCTTCCCGAGCGTGCGGATCACCTCACGCCTCCACCACCGGCCCGCGCTGGAGCGACGGTAGACGACGAGCTTTCGCTTCCTTGTCGCGAGCAGCTCGTCGTCTCCGTCCCCGTTCACGTCGAGCCACCTCAAGGGCTCACCCTCGATCCGCGCCCGGGTGAGCCGGAACGAGCGGTCCCTGAACTTGCCGTTTCGGTTCTGTCGGTAGAGGGCAGGGTTCGAGCCGTGGCACGACCAGAAGAGGTCGAGCAGGCCATCGCGGTTGAGGTCGACCGGCGCCGCCTCGCGCCCCCGGCATTTGCCCTTCTTCAGCCCCGACGAGCCGATCTGATCGTGGAACGTCGACCCATCGCCAAGCATCAGCTCGTCGGCGATCAAGCCGGCGAACCCAAGATCCTGGAGGTGGCCCTTCAGCCCGCCGCGAACTATGAACACGTCCATGCGCCCGTCGCGGTCGTAGTCGCCCCACGCCATCCCGTGGCGGTCTCGCAGCTCAAGGGTGAAGCTGTGCGCGTGAGGGGAGACGCGCAGCGGGCCGACGAAGATCGCCGACAGCGGGTAGCCCTCCTCGATGCCGACCTCGATCGGAGCAGCCATCTGGGCGGGCTCGAGCACGATCCGGGCATCGCCATGCGTGGTGAAGTGGACGACATGACTCGACGGCGCCTGCCCGACGTCGACCTCGGTGGACACGTCCGCTCCAGTCGCCTGCTGGACCGTGACAGGCAGCGCGAACTCGACCGTCCCGCTCACCTCCACGCCGGGATCCTCCTCCACGACCATCACCAGCGAACCCTCGACCACGTCGTCGCCCAAGGATCCGCCGGAGCTTCTGAACAGGTACACCCCGTTCACCGGCTTGGCGGGCTCGACGGGAGCCTCGAACCCCGGGAACCCCGGCGACTGATCGAGGCGCACCGCCGACAGGCGGTCCTCGAACTCCCCGTTCCCCTGATTCGCCAGCAGGCCCTGGCGGTCGTTGTGGTTGGTCGTGAACACGTCCAGGTCGTCGTCGCCGTCGAAGTCGACCACGCCGAGGTCGAAGAGCTGCTGCGCCGGGACTGTGATCGGCCGCTGCTCGAACGGGAACGGGCCGGCCCGCGCTCCCTGCGGAGCCACCGCCGGCAGCGCAAGCGCCGCGGCCAGAGTGAGAACGAGAAGTGTGGGTCCCGCCTTCGGCATGCGCCGAACCGTAAGCTAGGCATGCGAGTATAGGCGGGCGATGCGGTTCTGGAGTCGCCTGCGCGGCCGGGGGCGTACCGCCGGCCCCCCGGCTCCGTTCATCGTCGGCGTCGCCCGCTCGGGCACGACGCTGCTGCGCCTGATGCTGGACGCGCATCCCGAGCTCGCGATCCCGCCCGAGACGCACTTCATCCCCAAGCTGATCAAGGCATGCGATGAGGGCGACCCGCACGACCGCGTCTTCGAGCTGCTCACCACGCACCGCCGCTGGCCCGACTACCAGCTCGACGGCGGCGAGCTGCGTGAGCGCCTCGACCGGATCCAGCCGCTGACGGCGGGCGACGCGCTGCGCGCCTTCTACGGCCTGTACGCCGAGGGGCAGGGCAAGCCCCGCTGGGGGGACAAGTCGCCCTCGTACGTGCGCAAGATGCGTCGCGTCGCCTCGGCGCTCCCCGAGGCGCGCTTCGTCCACCTGGTGCGGGACGGTCGCGACGTGGCGCTGTCCCAGGTCGAGGTGGACTTCGGCCCCGACGAGGTCTCCGAGGCGGCGCGCGAGTGGGCGAACGGGATCGGCAAGGCCCGCCGGCAGGCCCGCCGGCTTCGCCACTACATGGAGCTTCGCTACGAGGACCTCGTGGCGGACCCCGAGCCCGCCCTGCGTCGGGTGTGCGAGTTCGTGGAGCTTCCCTGGGACGAGTCGATGCTCGACTACCACGCCGGGGCGCGCGATCGGATGGCGGAGGTGACGCGGGACTTCGACCGCGGTGGGGGGCCCGCGATCCCGGCGGCGGTGCGCGCCAGCCGCCACACACGGGTCGCCGAGCCGCCGCAGCGCGAGCGCGCGGGGCGGTGGCGGGCGGACATGTCGGCATCCGACCGCGAGGCGTTCGAGGCGATCGGCGGCGATCTGCTCGTCGAGCTCGGCTATGAGGTCGGCGAGCCGGCGCGCCGGTGACCGTCCGCGAAGCGAGGCACCGCGAGCTCGGGCTGACCGACTCCGAGTACGAGCGCATCCGCGTGCTGCTCGGGCGCGATCCGAACGACCTCGAGCTGGCGATGTTCTCGCTGCTGTGGTCGGAGCACTGCGCGTACAAGCACTCGCGGGCGCTCCTGCGGCGGCTGCCCAGCGAGGGGCCGAGGGTGCTGATGGGGCCGGGCGAGAACGCCGGCGCTGTCGAGACCGCCGGCGGGCAGGCGGTGGCGTTCAAGGTCGAGTCGCACAACCACCCCAGCGCCGTGGAGCCGTTCCAGGGAGCGGCGACCGGGGTCGGAGGGATCCTCCGCGACGTGTTCGCGCTCGGCGCCCGGCCGATCGCGGTGCTCGACTCGCTGCGCTTCGGCGAGCTGGACTCGGAGCGCTCCCGCTACCTGTTCGACCGCGTCGTCGCGGGGATCGGCCACTACGGGAACTCGATCGGCGTGCCGACGGTCGGCGGCGAGGTCTACTTCGAGGCCCCCTACGAGCACAACTGCCTCGTCAACGCGATGTGCGTCGGCCTCGCGCGGGCCGACGGGATGGTCCGCTCGGCCGCCACGGGGATCGGGAACGCGGTCGTGATCCTCGGAGCCTCGACCGGTCGCGACGGGATCGGCGGCGCCTCGGTGCTCGCCTCCGCGGAGCTCGCCGGCGGGGAGGAGAAGCGCCCCTCGGTTCAGATCGGCGATCCCTTCGAGGAGAAGAAGCTCATGGAATGCTGCCTGGAGCTGCTCGAGCGCGGTCTGCTGATCGCGCTTCAGGATCTCGGCGCCGCGGGGCTGACCTCCTCGTCGGGCGAGATGGCGGCGAAGGGAGGGGTCGGGATCGACATCGACGTCGACCGGGTTCCGCTGCGCGAGGGCGACATGGAGCCCGCGGAGGTGATGATCTCCGAGTCGCAGGAGCGCATGCTCGCCGTGGTGGAGCCCGCTCGCGTCGGCGAGGTCCTGGCCGCCTGCGAGCGCTGGCAGACCGGCGCCGCCGCGATCGGCGAGGTGACCGACACGCAGCGGATCCGGGTGCTGCGCGGCGGCGAGGTGGTGGGCGACCTGCCGGTCGCGGCGCTCGTCGACGGCTGTCCCCTGTACGACCTCGAGCCCGCGGAGCCGGAGGGCTGGATGTACCAGAACGAGGCGGCGCTCGACGGGGACAGCGACCCGGGGGGCATCCTGCTCGCCCTGCTCGGCTCGCCGAGCGTGGCGTCGAAGCGCTGGGCGTTCGAGCAGTACGACTCGATCGTCCAGTCCCGTACCGTTCGGCGCCCCGGGTCGGCCGACGCCGCCGTGCTGAGGCTGGACGGCGGCGGTGCGATCGCGGTGTCCATCGACGGCAACGGGCGGCGCGTCGCGTGCGATCCGTACCGCGGCACGGTCGAGGCGGTGCTCGAGTGCGCGCAGAACCTCGCCTGCGCCGGCGCGGAGCCGCTCGGCCTCACCAACTGCCTCAACTTCGGCAACCCCGAGAAGCCGCAGGTGGCATGGCAGCTCGACCGCTCCACCCAGGGGCTCGCGGACGCCTGCCGGGAGCTGGACGTGCCCGTCGTCGGGGGCAACGTCTCGCTGTACAACGAGACGGACGCCGGCCCGATCTACCCCACGCCGGTGATCGGGATGGTCGGCGAGCTCCCGGATCCGGCGCGGGCGGCGCCGCTCGCGTTCGCTCCCGGTGCCACGATCGCGCTGGTCGGGCCGTTCGCGCCCTCGCTCGCCGGCTCGGAGCTGGCGAAGCTCCGCGGGGATCTCGGTCCCGGACTGCCCGGTGTCAGCATCGCCGACGTCGCCGCGGCGATCGCGTTCGTCCGCGACGCGGTGAGAACAGGCAGCCTTGCCTCGGCCCATGACGTCAGCGAGGGCGGAATCGCCTGCGCGGTGGAGGAGGGCGCGATCGCGAGCGGCGCCGGCGCG
>Ga0184637_10003004_pt1 | contig 10668 bp, 8 predicted proteins | sample PLM3_127_b2_FD_133143 | JGI IMG/M metagenome (GOLD analysis project Ga0184637, IMG submission 133143) | Groundwater sediment microbial communities from an aquifer in East River, Colorado, USA - PLM3_127_b2 | ecosystem: Environmental > Terrestrial > Soil > Riparian zone | place: USA: East River... | reverse complement strand
CAGCCGCAGTCGAGAACGCGCCGCTTCGCCAGCGGCGACGCGAAGCGCTCGATCCAGGCGAGCCGCTTGCGCAGATTGAACGGAGTCCCGGTGTCGCCGCCGGCCGGCTCGATCCGCATGGCCTCCCCGGTGCGATTCCAGGGAGTTATCGGCCGATTTGCGCAGAAACGTGAGCGGGCTAGCGGGAGCCCGGCTGGCCGTCGAGCTGCGGCTTCGTCAGCGCCTCCGCCACCTCGTACGCGGCGCCGTAGCCGGCAGGAAGGTCACGCCCGGGCCGGGATGGCAGGGGCACCGCAGAGATGGAGACCGGGAATCCGCGTCGCGTGCGCAGAGCCCGGAACCAAGAGCAGGCGGCCGATCATCTGCTCGGGATGGATGAGGCCGTGCGTGAAGTCGCCGTTGGTGGCGCCCTGCATCGCGGCGGAGTGATCCGACGAGAAGACGGCGCGCTCGACGATGCATTCGCGCAGGTCGGACAGGAACTCGGAGGGGCGATCGAGGATGCGCTCCGTCATCTCGCCGCGCAGTTTGCCCCGCTCCTCGCGCGGCACGTCAACGGGAAGAAGAAGGTCGTGGCGACATGGAAGCTGTCGGGCGCGACGCTCGCGTCCATCACGGTCGGGATCTGCATCGCGACCGCCGGGTGCTCGGGCAGCTCGCCGCGCAGGCCTCCCGCGGCGAGGATGCGCCGCACCGGCGTCTTCATGCGTACCTCTCCGCCCTTCACGGCGACCAGGCGGCAGAGGGCGTCCGAGAGCGCCCATCGCCCTTCACGCCGCGCATCAGCCCTCCGTCCTCGTTCTGCGCGAAGGTGGAGACCAGGCAGAGCGCGCTGCCCGGCGTGAAGGTACCTTGTAGGTGGGCTGCACCGCGGCGAAGGCCACCAGCGCACGGGGCGTGCGATGCCACCGCCGGCGTCGAGGCGCCCAGCTACCGGCGCTGGTTCCGACGGCCGCGCGGGAGTGCGCGGCGGGCTGCCGCTACGACGTCGAGCGCCCGCGCCGCCGTCGCGCTGGCGCGCCGGCGATCTCGATCAGGACCACTGGCCGCGGGGTGACCCACCGCTTCAGCCACGCGACCGCGGGGCCGCGCAGCGCCCCCCGCGCCGGCGACTGCGCGAGGCCGATGGGGGCCGCGTCCGGCTCCGTCGTCACGCGCGCGGAGAGCAGCACCCAGTCCGCGTGCACGATCCCGGTGCCGAAGTTCCAGTGTCCGCTCAGCTCGTAGCCGTCGCCCTTCGGGGTCGCGGTTGCTTCCTTCGGGTTCACGAGGCCTGGCGCGAGCACGAACGGCTGGCGCGTGAACACCTGGTCCTGAAGCTCGGGCGAGAAGGTCTGGAGCAGCCAGTTGTGCTCCATGTAGAAGGTGGTGACCCAGCCGGTGGAGGGGCAGGCCTCGCTCACGGCGAGGCCGACGTCGACGAACAGGTCGAGGTCGATCTCGTAGCCGCCGAACGGTTCGGGCACGAGGGCGCGGAACACGCCGGTGGACTTGAGCGCCTCGATCACCTCGTCGTCGGGCTTGCGCCGCTGCTCGGCTTCGAAGGCGCGTTCGGCGATGAGCGGGACGACCGCGCGGACGCGGTCGAGCAGCCCCTCGACGGGAGGACCAGCGTCTCGACGGTGCACGAAGCTCAAGCGCTCGCGGCGTCCTTCGGGGACGATTTCACCCGGCCGTCCCGGCGGAAGCGGACCTGCGGCTTCGCGCTTCGGCGACGAAAGCCCGCACGATGTGGCAGACCTCGAGCTGCAGGCCGTTCGGATCCCGGAAGTAGATCGACTTCGACCAGCCCTCGTGATCGACCGGGCCGCGTACCTTCAGGCCGTGCGCGAGCAGGTGATCGCGGATGCGCAGCAGATCCTGGTCGGTCTCGGCGTCGAAGGCGAAGTGGTAAACGCCCTGGGCCAGGCCGAGCCCCTTGTTGATGCCGGCGTCGAAGTCCTTCGGATAGCCGCGCACGGCCTCGCCGCTCATGAAGCCCATCAGCTTGCCGTTGCCGATATCGAAGAAGAAGTGCTCGAGCAGGCCGTCGTCGCCGATCTCGACGAGATCGGCGCGGACCAGCGGGAAGCCGAGCACGTCCTCGTAGAAGGCGCGCGTCGCCTCCATGTCCCTGGTCCCGAGATCGACGTGGTTCAGACCGCGGATCTTGAGTATGCCGAATCCTCCGAGGTGGGCCCCCTTGTCAGGTGGGATCACATTCTGCCCCGCCCGGTCCCCCATGGGCGCCCGCTAACCTCCAATGCGCACGGCACGGCCCAGAAGGAGACCGTCATGAAGCCCCTCGCGGGCCTGCGCGTGGTCGATCTGGCCGACGAGAAGGGCGAGCTGTGCGGCCGGCTGCTGGCCGACCTCGGCGCCGACGTCAACGGATAGTCCAGATAAGCAGGCAGTTTAGGTCCGGGAAGGCTCGTTCTGTCAACTCCCTCGGGAGGAGGGCACCCAAGTCGGCGCGGAAAGAGCCCCGATGCGCGGCCGCGAGCCGGAACGTGCTGCGGATCAGATGCAACACACACGTCTGCACCAGCGCGAGCGGCCACGTCGCCCCCATCGCGTCCGGGAGGCCCTTCAACCCGTCGCACACGACGATGCACACGTCGGTGACGCCACGGCTGCGGAGCTCGGTCAGCACGCCGTGCCAGTACTTGGCGCCTTCACCACCCGACGACGGCCAGATCCCGAGGATGTCGCGTTTGCCGTCAACGGTCACACCGATCGCCGTGTAATACGCCCGGTTCTGAACCTGGCCGTCGCGGACCTTCACGTGAATCGCGTCGATGAACACGACGGGATAGACGCGATCGAGAGGCCGGCACAGCCAGTCGGTCATCTCTTCGAGGACCGCGTCGGTGATCTTGCTGATCGTCTCCTTCGACACATCGGTGCCATACACCACAGCGAGATGCGCCGAGATCTCCCCGGTCGTGAACCCACGCGCGCGCAACGACAACACCATGCTGTCGACACCTTCGAGGCGGCGTTGCCGTTTCGGACCGTCGCCGGCGTGAACGTCCCCTCCCGATCGCGAGGCACATCGATCGTGACCGGGCCGACCTCCGTCAGGACCGTCTTCGAACGGGTGCCATTGCGGCTGTTGCCGCCATCACGACCAGCCGGGGTCGTGCTTCACGTAGCCGAGGTGCTCGTCCATCTCGACCTCGAGGCCAGTCTCGAGCCAACCTCGTGCGATCAGCGAGCAACCCGCCCAGGTCGACAAGGTTGATCCCTTCCGCCTGCGCCTGATCGACGAGCTGCTGCGCCAACGCGCGTTGCGCGTCACCCAACGGATCCACCGGCCGTGGAAGCAACGATCCCACCGGAACCTCACCCGAGGGATCTAGCGTCGTTTCATCGTGCTCAGTCACTGCCTGTCCCTTCGAGCCAGGCTCACTCGGGGCCCAGCCCGTCAAGCCAGCTCAGTTACACCGATGATCCGACACTCCCGTCAGTGGGCCGGCGCCCCGCCCGTGGATCTACAAGGTCAGGTGGTGCTAATATCCAAAAATGAATACGTCCGCGTCAGACCTACTCGAGATCTGCAGCTTCTGTGCTGAAATCGACGGGCGAGCAAAGCACAACTTCTTCGCTGCGTTCGGAATCTCAGCCTCTCCAAGAGACTATATCCTCGCTAGCACTCAAAACTTCGTGGTGATGCCTTGCGCGGGTGCGTTAACTGATTGGTACGTTCTGATCGTTCCCCGCTCGCATGTACTATCCACTGGATTCTTGGACGCAGATGAGCGACAAGAACTTCGTGGCGTGCGAAAGGCGGTAACGGACTGGCTAGTCAGGGTCAGCGGTTCGTGTGAAGTCATCTTCTTCGAGCATGGAAGCTATAGCTTCCGCGACAAGGGCGGCGCGTGTTATGACCATGCGCACGTACATGCTGTGGCCACGCGCCGTTCCGCGGAAAGCTTCATCGAGTACGTCGCCAACACAGTTACACTCAGGCCGGTCGCTGACTGGATAGATGCGGCAGCTTACTGGGTGTCTGAGAACCGACGTTCCTATTTGTCCGTGTCATCATCCAGTGACAACTGGATAGGTAACTCCGAAGGAGCGCCAGGCCAGTTTTTTCGGCGTGCGCTTCATGAGTGGCTCGACGGAGCAGCTGGCGAGTGGGACTTTGCGCTCTTTCCGCAAGAAGACCGTGCGCGCGAAATGATCCGAGCCGCTCAGAGGATGCCGATCTTGCTTGACTGATCTGGAGCGCGGCGCTGGAGATTTCTTGAACTCGACCTCTACCCGGCGAACCTGTTCGCAGACGGTCACGGGCTGACCGTGGCGATCGACTGGTCCTTCGTCGGGATTCGGCAGCATTGGCGAGGACGCGGGCAACCTCGTACCGGACGCCGTGCTCGACTTCCACGTGGCCCCAGATCGGATCGTCGACCTCTACGAGACGATCGCTGGTGGCTACGCCGCGGGCCTCCGCAACGCCGGGTGGGACGGCACAGACGCGACCGTCCGGCTCGGTATGTCGGCACCGATCGCCGCGAAGTACGCGTGGATCCTGCCCGCAATGCTGCGCGGCGCCCTCGAGCACCGCGAGATCCTCAACCGCCGCCCCATCGAAGACACGTTCCGGCACTGGGCACCAGCGATCCCGTTCCTCCTCGACCTGCACCTGACGGCGCCGGTACTTGGAGCCGACGCGATAGCTGGTGGCGGCAAAGCAGACGTTGCCGGACGAGTCGACCTTGCGGGTCACCGACGCCACGGTCGCGGATGGCCGCGATGGGCGTGGCTTGCGGCCGCGCTCGACCCGGGCGGTCTGCTGGTCAATCTGGCGCTTCGCAGATGAGCGGGGTGTGAGGTTGTAGGGGGTTCACCGGCGCGGCACAGGCGCGGGTTCGATCTCGAGACTCATGCGAGCCGCTCCTCGAGGAAGGTCGTCCTTCGCTGAATGATCCTCCAAAAATCTCCCCCTTCGCCGCGAATTCGAAAGGCAGCTAGCGCAGCCGCGTGATCAGGCTCGAGGTATCGAGGCGGCCGCCGCCGCGCGCGTGCAGCTCGTCATAGAAGCGCAGCACGAGGTCCGCCACCGGCAGCTCGGCGCCGATCCGGGCGGCCTCTTCCAGCGCGATCCGGAGATCCTTGCGCATCCAGTCCACCGCAAAGCCGAAATCGAAGCGACGCTCGAGCATCGTCCCGGCCCGGTTGTCCATCTGCCAGGACTGCGCCGCGCCCTGCGAGATCGCGCCCAGCACTCGGTGCGCATCGAGACCCGCGTGCTCGGCGAAGCGAAGGCCCTCGGAGAGCGCTTCGAGCAGGCCCGCGATGCAGATCTGGTTCACCATCTTGGCGAGCTGTCCGGCGCCGGCGGGTCCGATCCGCAGCGCCTGCTTCGCGTAGCTCGCGAATAGCGGCTGCGTCCTCGCGAAGGCCGCCTCGCTCCCCCCGACCATCACCGTGAGGGTTCCCGTCACGGCGCCCTTCTCTCCCCCCGAGACGGGCGCGTCGAGGCTCTCGAAGCCGCGCGCGCGCGCCGTCTCCGCCAGCTCGCGCGCCAGGGCGGCCGACACGGTCGTGTGATCGACGAAGACGGCGCCGGCGAGGGTCCCGGCGAAGGCGCCTTCGGGCCCGAGCAGGACCGCGCGCAGGTCGTCGTCGTTGCCGCTGCAGGCGAAAACGAATCGGGCGCCGGCGGCGGCCTGCGCCGGCGTCTCGGCGGCGCGGCCTCCGTGCTCGGAGACGAAGCGCTGCGCGCGCTCGCGCGTGCGGTTCCAGACCGTGACGGGATGCCCCGCGCGGGCCAGGTGCCCCGCGATCGGGTAGCCCATGGTGCCGAGACACAGGAACGCGACCGGCTCGCCCACCGGCTCAGCCCCGGAGGGGCTCGTCGAGGGCCAGCCGCGCGGTCGCGGAGGCGTCATCCGGCTCGTCGCGCAGCAGGTCGACGCCCGTCTGCGCGAAGCGGCGCGCGGCCTCGGCCGTGCGGTCATCGCCGTCGCGGTCGAGGTCCCACTGCGCCTGCTCCACCAGCAAGGCGAGCGCGAGCGCACGGCCGAGCGTGAACGCAAAGCTCCGGGCGCCCGCCTCGCTCGCCGCCGCGCCGCGCGCGGAACCCGCCGCCCACCACGCGGTTGCGTGATCGATCGCTTCGCGCGCCCGCTGCGCGGGCTCGCGAAGCGCTGCCGCCCGCACCGCGCCGGCCCGCGCGCGCACCTCCGCGACGAACGGCGCGAGCGCGCCGGCGCGCGCGACCGCGCGGAAGGCCTCGAGCGAGAGCACGTTGGTGGTCCCCTCCCAGATCGAGAGCACCTGGGCGTCGCGCAGGATCTCGGGCAGTCCGGTGTCCTCGACGTAGCCGGCCCCGCCGAACGCTTCCAGCACCTCGCTGGCCCCGGCCACCGCCTGGCGCGCGGTGAGCAGCTTCGCGATCGGCCGGAGCAGTCGCAGCACCGCCTGTCCGGGCTCGTCGAGCTCGCCGGTCTCTTCGCGTCCGAGCAGCGCCACCGCGTGGAAGCTGAGCTGGAGCGCCGCCTCCTGCTCGGCCGCCAGCGCTGCGAGCGTCTCCAGGTGGAGCGGCTTCTCGGAGAGCGGTGCGCCGAAGGCCACCCGGCGGCGCGCGTAGTCGCGCGCGAGCGCGAGGCCCCGGCGCAGCGAGGCTGCGCTGCAGACGGCGTTCCAGGTGCGCGTGAGGTTCAGCATCGCCGCCATGTCGCGCACGCCGTCGCTCGCGCGCGAAACCAAAGTTGCCGGCGTGCCGTCCAGCTCGAGCTCCGCCGTGGGCACGCTGCGGGTGCCGAGCTTGTCCTTGAGCCGCAAGACCCTCAAGTGATTCGGACGGCCCTGCTCGTCGCGCGTGTGCACGAGGAAGAGCGCGAGGCCCTTGCCGCCGGGCCCGTTGCCCTCGGGCCGCGCCAGCGTGAGCGCCACCTCGGAGGTCACCGCCGAGGTGAACCACTTGACCCCGTGCAGGCGCCATCCCTCGGGCGTGTGCTTGGCCACGGTCTCCGAGAGCCCCACGTCCGAGCCGCCGGTCCGCTCCGTCATCCACTGCCCGCTGGTCCAGACGCGCGCGGGATCGCGCGCGAGCAGGCGAGGCAGCACCGCGCTGCGCAGCTCGGCGCTGGCCAGGGTCTCCAGCGTGCGCGCGGCGCCGTCGCTCATCGCGAGCGGACAGGTGTAGACCTGGCTCGAGGGCGCGAAGAGATACACCAGCGCGAACTGGTGCAGGCGCGAGTGCGCGCCGTGGACGCGCTCGTAGCCGGTTGCGACGAGACCCGCCTGCGCCGCCACTTCGCGACCGCGCCGCCAGGCGGCATTCACGCGGATCTCGTCGACATGGCGGCCCCAGGCGTCGAAGGGGATCCATTCCGGGAGCACGCCGCGGCTCTCGTGCGAGAGCGCGAGCAGCTCGCCGGCCGCCAGCTCGCCCATCTCGTCCAAGCTGGGCTCGATCGCGGCGAGCACTTCCCGGGGCAGACGGCGCGCGAGCAGGCGCCGGAGCGCGCGATCCTCGCGCCACTGGTTCCCGATCTGCGGCGGATCCTGGAGAAAGCTCATGCGGAGACTCCTCGCGCGCTCACCGAAGGCGCCGGCGCATCGCGCACCGGAACGCCGTCGCGGTAGACCACCTGCTGCGTGCGCACGGCCGGGATGCGCGGCCCGGGCGTGAGCACACCGACGAGATTGAGCGGATCCACGGCGCTCAGGCGCACGGTTTCGCCCGTGCGCTCCAGCCGGCGGGTCCGGCGCAAGGCTTCGACGGCGCCCGGCAGCGCGTACTGCTCGCCCACGAAGCCGGTGACGAACCTCCCGCCGCGGATCGCGCCCCGCGCCTCCAGGCGCCGCAGCGCCCACAGGATCTCGCGCCACGAGACCGCCAGCGTCTCGCGCACCAGCAGATCCCGGAACAGCACGCCCCAGCGCGCGAGCAGCTGCTCGGCCACGGCCTGGGCGCGTTCGTCGGGGTCGCGCGCGAGATCGGGCGGCGGCAATAGCGCCCAGCGTCCCTCGGCACCGGTTCGCCCGCGCGAGCCACGCTTCAGTAAGTCGTGCCTGCGCCCGCGGCGCTCGCGTGCGCCGAGCAGCGCCCGCACCGATTCGAAGCCGTCCGCCGCGACCAGGCCGCGCGAGACCAGATCCCAGAGCCCTTGCTCGACCTCGACCGGCAGGCGCCGGGTGGCGGCGACCAGCTCGCCGTGGAAGAGCGCCCCCCGCGCGCGCAGGGACTCCAGCAGGTCTCGGGCCGCTCCGTCACCGGGAAGCGTCGGCTGCCCCTCGCCGCGTGCCGCCGCCAGCAGCGCCGGCAGCTCCTCGCGGAGCGCGAACGCGATCGGCGTCGCGCGGGAGGGTACCGCCCCGCCGCGCCCGGCCTCCAGCAACGGCTCCTCGCCGCCGATCGGCAGACGCAGGCCGAGCCGCGCCCAGATCACGTCACCCGAGAGGCAGAGCGCATCCAGCCATTCGGAGCGGTAGGCCCCGATCCGCGCCGGCAGCACCGCGTCCTCCCAGGCGCCTGCCGCCAGCTCGAAGCCCTGGAGCTGCTCCACCACCGAGAGCACCCCGCGCCGCCCCTCGCGCTGGGTCCCGGGCGCCACGTGCTGCCAGCGCAGCAGGAAGCGCAGGAAGTCCTGGGCGGTCACCGGCTCGATCTCGCGTCGCAGACGCTCGTGCGTGTAGAGGTGGATGCGCGCGAGCAGGCGGCGTGCGCAGACCTCTCCGGCGCCATTCGCCTCGGAAGAAAAACTCCCGCGCAGGGCGAAGCCCTCCGCCTCGAGGCGCGCGATCGCCTGCTCGACCCGGGCCGGGGAGAGCCGCGTCGCGTCCGCCAGACCCGTGATCGTGAGGGGACCCGAGGCGTCGAGATGTCCGCGCACGACCGACGCTGCGGCGAGCTCCGGGTCGGCCGGCCCTCGCGCCGCGAGCGCTGCCGGGAGCACCACGTCGGGCTGGAAGCGGGCATCGGCGAACAGGGCCTCGACGGCGGCGCGCTGCTCGGTCGCGCACCAGAGCGCGCCGGCGCCGGTGGCGACGTGGGCCGCCCGGCCGACGCGCACGAGCTCCTCGAACCCCGGCTCCCACTCCGCGCGCGGCGCGATGACGACCAGCGAGAGCAGCGTGTCGTGCAGCTCCTCGGCGTCCCTCGGCGCCGGCGCGGCTTCCGCGCGAACCCGCTCGATCGCTTCGGGATCCAGGCGGCCGAGGTCCCGCGCCGTCTCGGGAAGGCCGCGGCGCAGGACGACGGCTCGGGTGCGGCGCTCCTCGAGCGGGGCGTCGTCGAGAAACGTGAACGGCCGGCCGTTCAAGATCTCGTGCGCGAGCGGCGAGGGCTCGGTGGTCTCGCGCAGGTGGAGGCTCACGCCGCCAGACTCGATCGAGCCGAGCAGCTCCCCGAGCGCATTCACGTCCATCGCCTCGTGCAGGCAGTCGTGCAGCGTCTGGCGCACCAGCGGATGATCCGGGATCTCGACCGGACCGGCCTGGTTCTCCTGGCACTGCGCGAGCCCGGGGAAGACCGCCGCCATCAGGTCGTCGGCCTCCATGCGCTGGATCGGCGGCGGATTGCGCTTGCCGCCCTTCATGCGCAGCACCGCCAGCGAACGGCCCAGGTTCCAGCGCCAGCGCGCGGTGAACATGGGCGAGGCGAGCACGGCCTGCGCGAGCACCGCGGGCAGGCTCCGCGCCGAGAGCATCTTCATGAAGTCCGGCAGCGGGAAGGAGTGCTGCGGGCCGAGCGAGAGCACCAGCGCGTCGTCGTTGGCCGCCGCCTGCAGCTCGAAGTCGAAGGCGCGGCAGATGCGCTTGCGCACGGCGAGCCCGAACGCGCGGTTCACGCGGCCGCCAAAACAGGAATGCACGACGAGCTGCATGCCGCCCGTCTCGTCGAAGAAGCGCTCGACCACCAGCCTTTGCTGGGTCGGGAGCGCGCCCAGCGCCGTGCGCGAGGCCGCCAGGTAGCGCAGCACCTGCTCGGCCGCGATGTGGGAGATCCCGCATTCGGCCTCGAGCCAGGCGAGCGCGCCGGGCAGGTCGTCGCTCGCCAGCCGCTCTTCGACGGCCGCCCGCAGCGACGAGACCTCCGCGGAGAGCTCCTCGGTGCGCGCGGGCGCCTCGCCCAGCCAGAACGGAATGGTCGGCGGCAGGCCCTGCGCGTCGCTCACCCGCACCACGCCCGCCTCGACCCGGCGGATGCGCCAGGAGGTGGTGCCCAGCAGGAAGATGTCCCCCGCCATGCTCTCGATCGCCCAGTCTTCGTTGACCGTGCCGACGAAGGTGTCGTCGGGATCGGCGAGCACGCGGTAATCGGCGGTATCGGGGATCGCGCCGCCCGAGGTGAGCGCCGCGAGCCGTGCCCCGCGCCGGCCGCGCAGCACGCCGTGAACAAAGTCGCGGTGCAGATACGCAGCTCGGCGGCCGCGCCCGGTCTGGATCCCCTCGGAGAGCATCTCGACCACGGCGTCGAAATCCGCGCGCGCTAGCTCGGCGAAGGGCGCCGCGCGGGTGACCAGGGCGAAGAGCGCGTCCTCGGACCAGTCGTCGGCCGCGCAGGCCGCCACCAGCTGTTGGGCCAAGATGTCGAGCGGCGCGCGCGGCGGGCGGACGCGATCCAGGTGGCCCAGGCGCACCGCGCGCAGCAGCGCCGCGCTTTCGACCAGCTCGTCGCGCGTGGTTGGATACAGGCGACCTTTCGGAATCGCGCCGCGCGAGTGGCCGGAT
>Ga0184637_10003003_pt1 | contig 10668 bp, 12 predicted proteins | sample PLM3_127_b2_FD_133143 | JGI IMG/M metagenome (GOLD analysis project Ga0184637, IMG submission 133143) | Groundwater sediment microbial communities from an aquifer in East River, Colorado, USA - PLM3_127_b2 | ecosystem: Environmental > Terrestrial > Soil > Riparian zone | place: USA: East River... | reverse complement strand
GGATCGCAGTGGTGACCGGCGTCGAACATGATCACCCGGATTTCTTCCCGACAATTGAATCGATGTATTCATCCTTTAAAAAATTTGTGGATCTTCTCCCTGATGATGGCACATTGATCGCATGTGTGGAGGATGTAGGCGCGGCGGCTTTGATCACACATGTGCGCAAACAGGGAAAGAATGTTGTTTCCTATAGTGTGCAGGGTGAGATGACCATTAACAGCCCCAACTGGGTACAGGCCAGCAGGCTTAAGCCCAACTATCGCGGCGGCTTTGATTTCATTGCATCGTCGAACCTGGGTAACAGAGGCAATGATTCTGTGGCAGTCTCTTTGCAGGTGCCTGGTGAACATAACGTTCGTAATGCGCTGGCTGTGTTGGCAATTGTGGACCTGCTGGGTCTTTCTTATGAAAAAGCAGTAAAGGCACTTAATGAGTTCACGGGCACGGCGCGTCGCTTCCAATTGCGTGGTGAGATGAACGGTATCAGCATATTCGATGATTATGCTCATCATCCCACTGAGATCAAAGCCACGCTGGCTGGTGCGCGTGCACGTTATCCCGAACGCAGGATCTGGGCTGTCTGGCAGCCGCACACATTTTCACGGACACAAGCGCTCTTTCTGGAATTCGCGCGTGCCTTCAAGGATGCAGACGAGGTGATCGTCACAGAAGTATATGCTGCTCGTGAGCCGAAACAGAATTTCACTTCTGCTGAGATCGTCAGCACGATGCCTCATCTTGCCGCACGTTATATCGAGACGTTGCCTGAAGTGACGAATTATCTTTATAAGCATCTTCGATCAGGTGACGTCCTGCTTGTTCTCTCCGCCGGCGATGCGGATCAGATCAGCACGGATCTGGTAAACCTGTTTAAAGAAAGGTAGATGGATATGATTGACCAAAAGAAACACACGGTTCGCTTTGAGACTTCATCCTTGTTGCCGTTGAAATTGGTTTTGATCGAAGCTGAAAAGGATCTGCCTGCACGCGCTCCGAAGGAACATGATGTGAATGAAGAGCTTGCACTGAAATTGATCGCGAAAATGCGCATGTCATTGCGAGGAGCGTTCGTTGCGACGAAGCAATCCCCATCCCAGTACAGGAGATTGCTTCGCCGCCAAAGAGCAGCGGCTCGCAATGACATCCAACTGGAACCATGATCGCACCCGTCCGTCCCATTGACGTTTTATACGCCAAACTTGGCGATAAGGTGAAGGAGAACGTTCTGCTTGCACCTTATACATCTGCGCGCATTGGCGGCCCTGCAGATATCTTTGTCACGGCAGACGACGTGGCGGAACTTGCGAGAATTGCGAAGTTACTGTGGAAGCAGGAAATGCCGTTTACCATTTTGGGCGGTGGCTCAAATGTGTTGGTGAGTGATAGAGGCATTCGCGGCGTGGTGGTGATGAATCGGGCGAAGGCAGTGCGCTTCCATGGCGGCGACCAGCCATCAGTCACGGTTGAATCGGGAGTCGTCTTCAGCAATCTTGCCCATCGCTGCGCATCCAAAAGTTTTGCCGGGCTTGAATGGGCCGCGACAGTCCCGGGCACGATCGGTGGCGCGGTGTATGGAAATGCCGGCGCGTTCGGCGGTGATATGGCTGGCAATTTGATATGGGCCGAGCTTCTCACCGATACCAGCCGCGAAAAATTCACCGTGGAACAAATGGGTTATGGGTATCGCACAAGTGTATTGAAACGTGGTGAAGTGAAGGCAATCGTGCTTTCGGCTGAATTGAGTTTAAAAAATTCCACGAAAGATGAAGCGACAGTCAAGATCCAGCAATTCAGCGCGCACCGCAAAGCCACACAGCCTCCGGGCGCCAGTATGGGTTCGATGTTCAAGAATCCAAATGGCGATTACGCCGGGAAGTTGATCGAAGCCTGCGGTTTGAAAGGCACTCGCATTGGTAACGCTGAGATCAGCCCGCTGCATGGAAATTTTTTCATCAATCATGCCAACACAAGGGCTGAAGATATTCGTGCCCTGGTGGAACTGGTGCAAAAGACTGTCAAGGAAAAGCAAGGCGTTGACCTGGAGTTGGAGATCGAATTTGTTGGAGATTGGTAATTACCTCGCGCTGAACGGAGTGAGGACATCCTGAGCGAAGACGAAGGACTGTCCGAACGAAGTCGAAGCGGTGAGTTGGTAATTAGAGAATTAGAGATTGGAGATTAGTTTGAGAGCGAGCGCTGGTTGAGTAGCCTTGAGCGTTCTGCGCGACACTTGCACCGCACTGCGTTCGGTGCAGTGCAGGTGAAGGCGTATCGAAACCAAGAGAGCGTTCCAGTGTGCAGAAAATTATTATGATGACGAATAAGAAACTTCATGTGGCAGTGATATTTGGTGGACGTTCAGGTGAGCACGAGGTCTCGCTCATGTCTGCGCGTTCGGTGCTGTCTGTGCTTGACCCGGAGAAATATGAAATTACCGAGATTGGTATTACCAAAGCAGGTCACTGGTTAACAGGAAATGATGTTCTTGGGTTATTTGAAACAGGTCGCGAAGAAGAACTTTTACCAGCCATTATTTATCCGGATACAGCCAAAAAAGGTGTGTACTACATTGAAGGCGTTTCGGGTATTCGGAAATGGTCTGATATAGATGTTATTTTCCCTGTGCTTCACGGAACGTTTGGAGAAGATGGAACGATCCAGGGTCTGTTTGAACTGGCGGATGTGGCTTATGTGGGTGCGGGCGTGGTGGGTTCAGCAGTTGGCATGGACAAAGGCGTCTTCAAGGAAGTGATGCGCGCCAATGATATTCCCGTTGTAGAGTCGGTGCTTGTGCTGCGTTCCGAGATCGAAAAGGATATCAACGCGGTGATTGAAAAAGCTGAGAAGGTAAGCGCCTATCCGCTCTTTGCCAAGCCTGCCAACCTTGGGTCGTCGGTCGGCGTCACCAAATGTCACAATCGTTCAGACATGCATGAAGGCCTGATGGAAGCCTCCTCGTTTGATCGCCGTGTGTTGATCGAACGCGGTGTCGGGAATACACGCGAGATCGAAGTCAGTGTGATCGGCAACAACGAACCCGTTGCGTCAGTTTGCGGTGAGATACTGCCCAGCCGCGAGTTTTATACATACGAATCAAAATACGTGGATGGCACTTCGGTCTCACAGATCCCTGCGGAGCTTCCAGCAGAAACGGCTGAAAAAATCCGCGAGTATGCCGTGCGTGCCTATAAATTGATAGACAGCGCGGGGATGGCGCGTGTGGATTTCTTCGTTGAGAAGGATACGAACAGGATCTACTTGAACGAGTTGAACACCATACCTGGTTTTACGAAGATCAGTATGTATCCCAAACTCTGGCAGGCGAGCGGGTTGCCTTATCATCAACTTGTTGACCGTTTGATCGAACTTGCGCTGGAACGCAAGGCAGAGCGCGACCAAACGTCCCACATGTATCGGAGTCAGACATGAAAGAAAAGACAGAAATTACCCGTGCTGAGAATGTGCGCAAACGGCGAGTAAGAGAGAACGCCCAGAGTCTGCGCCGCGCCGCAATGGAAGCCGAGCGTCCGCTTCAATCGATCGTGACCCGCTTGACCCCAGATGCAGTTAAGCCGAAACGCAGATATACACGCGCTGGAACCGGTGGCGCACGCAGGCGATTCCAGGTGGCGTTACCGTTACCGAACTCGGACTTTCGCACGCTCAGCATCCCGCGTCCACGTTTGGGATGGCGTTCGCTTTCGTTTATTTTTGCCGCGCTGCTTGGTCTGGTGATCTATGCCGCATTTACACGACCGGAACTGCGCGTGGTGCAGGCAGAGGTCACTGGCAATCAACTACTGGCGCCATCGGAAATTAATTCAGTCTTGAACGTTGCGGGACGTCCCATCTTTGTGCTGATCCCATCGGATCTGGAAACACGCCTGCGACTCCACTATCCTGAGCTGGTTTCTGTCAAAGTGGATGTGTCTTTGCCCAATCTTGTCTCCGTGAATATCGTCGAGCGACGGCCCGTCATTCGCTGGGAGCAGGCAGGCGGCTATACATGGATATCAGAGGATGGCATTGCATTCAGACCGCGCGGCGAAGTGTTGGGGCTGATCTCGGTGGTGGCGCTATCAGGTCCAACGCTTGAAGAGAACGTGTCTTTCGATCCGCTTACACCTGCTCCATTTATTTCGTCTGAAATGGTCCAGTCGCTAAAGGGACTTGCAAGCCATGTGCCGCCGGGCGTGCCGATCTTATATGACGCAGGACTCGGTTTCGGGTGGAATGACCCGCGCGGCTGGCGAGTCTATTTTGGGATAAGCGCAAATGATGTTGAGCTAAAGATGCGTGTGTATGAATCGCTGACAGATTCACTTACGCAAAGAGGCATTCGGCCTGCGTTGATCAATGTGACGTATCCGACTGCACCCTATTACAGGATGAGTCAGTAATGATGGAAGAAATCGTTGTAGGCATCGATGTTGGTACGACCAAAGTGTGCACCCTCGTGGGACGAGTGGAGGACAACAAATCCATTCGCATCCTTGGCGTTGGCATTGAACCTTCGGAGGGGATCCGCAAAGGCATCATTGTGGACCTGGCCGCAGCTTCACAAGCCATCATGCAGTCGGTCAAAAAAGCTGAATCCACTTCAGGGCTTGAGATCACATCTGCTTTGGTGAGCATGGCAGGCGCGCATGTTTCATCTGTGAATAGCAGAGGCGCAGCCGCTGTGAATGGCAACATCATTGAGCAGTTCGATGTTGCACATGCTTTGGAGCAGGCGCGCGCGGTTGCCATTCCGCATGACCGCGAGATCATCCATGTGATACAGCGCGGTTTTACAGTTGATGGACAGGATGGTATTCGCAACCCAAAAGGGATGCACGGCTACCGTCTGGAAGTGGAAGCGCACATCATCACTGCTGCCGCCGCGACCGTGGATAACCTGCGTCAATGTGTGGGTGCGGCAGGAGTGGAGATCCAGCAATTCGTGTTGAACCCGCTTGCATCCGGCGAAGTTGTATTGACCGATCATGAACGTCAGCTGGGTGTGGCTGTCTGTGACATCGGCGGCGGAACTACTGACCTGGCGATCTATGTCAACGGTGATGTGTGGCATACGATGGTGATCGCAGTTGGCGGAAACCATATCACCCAGGATATCGCGCATGGTTTGCGTCTGCCGTTTGCACAGGCGGAGGATATCAAGAAGCAGCAGGGATATGCCGTACGCGCTGAAGTGGGTTCAGAGGAATATTTTTCGATCAGACCGGTCGGTGAAGACCGCCCGGTACAGATCAACCGCCAGGATCTCGCTCACATCATTGAAGCGCGCATCACTGAGATATTTTCGCTCACATTGCAGGAGATCAAACGCTCCGGCTACGATGGGCTTCTGCCGGCTGGCATGGTGTTGACTGGCGGCACATCTGCATTGCCCGGCATTAAACGTGTTGCCTCTGAAGTGTTGAACATGCCGGTGCGCGGCGCACAGCCGGAGAATTTAACAGGTCTCGTGGATCGTTTGAACTCACCCGCCTATTCAACGGGTGTGGGTTTATTGCGATGGATATTTTCAATGCATGATCAGGACCTGAACATTGGACATGGACGTCGTTCGAAAGGAGAAAAGCGTATGGATTTTGGCTTTGTCAGAAAATTAATCGGCCGTATATTACCGTAGTCATGCCAGCCAGTTTATGCTACGGAATTAAAAAGCAAGAATCATAATCACAATTTTTGATGGAGGTACCAAATGGACTCGACCAATAAGCACCACCCGCAAGACCACTCGGAAAGACAACCAGAAGCCTTCGCCCGCATCAAAGTGATCGGCGTGGGAGGCGGCGGATCGAACGCCGTCAACCGCATGATCGATGAGGGCATTCAGGGAGTGGAGTTCATCGTCGTGAACACCGACTCGCAGGCCCTGATGCTGACGAAAGCCACCACTCGCGTCAGACTCGGTGAGAAGCTCACCCGCGGTCTCGGCGCGGGCGGCGACCCGGAGATCGGCCGCAAAGCCGCTGAAGAATCTGCAGACGAACTGTATAACGTGCTGAAAGGCTCGGATATGGTCTTCGTCACTGCTGGCATGGGCGGCGGAACTGGTACAGGAGCGGCACCCGTTGTGGCGCAGGTGGCAAAAGAAAGCGGCGCGCTGACCATCGGCGTTGTGACGCGTCCGTTCACGTTCGAGGGCGGCAAACGTTTGCAATCCGCTGATATAGGTATTGGCAAACTCAAGGAACATGCCGATACGCTGATCGCGATCCCCAATGATCGTCTCTTGCAGATCGCAGATAAACGCGCAAGCTTGCAGGATGCCTTCCGCCTCGCCGATGATGTTCTGCATCAGGGCATCCAGGGCATTTCAGAGTTGATCACCATTCCGGGTTTGATCAACCTTGATTTCGCAGATGTACGCGCCATCATGTCTGAAGGTGGCGCGGCGCTGATGGCTGTGGGAACAGGCTCCGGCGACGAAAGAGCGAAGAAGGCTGCCGAGACCGCCATCTCGAGTCAACTGCTCGACATCACGATTGACGGCGCGCGCGGCGTGCTCTTCAACGTGACAGGCGGACCGAACATGACCCTCTTCGAAGTGAATCAGGCCGCGGCCATCATCCGTGAGACGGCTCACCCGGATGTGAACATGATCTTCGGCGCGGTCATCGACCCGAACATGAACGACGACATCCGCATCACCGTCATCGCAACGGGATTCGATCGCACCAGTATGCCGCGTCGCGCTTTGGAACGCCAGCCACGCCTCGAAGTCAGACGGGCGGATTCTGCCGTTTACATGCGACAAAGCGAATCTGTCAGCGTTCACGCGGACGTTCAATCTGGTGAGGCGAAACAGGCTCGCGAGCCGATGTCATCCGTCAACAAGGACGATCTCGATATCCCGACCTTCTTGCGGAACCGCAGATAAATGTGTAGGGGCGGGGTCTTCCCGCCCATGTTTCCCGTTCATGAATAGGGCGAGAGGACCTCGCCCCTACACGTAACAAAAACAAATATCGGTCAAGTCCAGTACCCATTTGCCTGGGCGGTCTTGACGTGCCTGGGCGAGGCACGTCCGGCCGCCCTCTGCGCACTCCCACCCTGGCCTCCCCAAATCCCCGATAGATAATTACCCTAAGTTTTTCTTGGGGATTTGGGGGAGGTGCTGCTTTAGCAGCGGTGGGGGTCTTATGCTACAATCAGCCAATGAAGGCCATTATCCATCCCCCTGTTCACGAATCATATAAAAGACATCGCAAGCAGGTGACCTCGCAGATCATTCTGCCGATGGTATTGATTGTCATCCTGTTCGTCGGAATGATCGTGCTCATCAGCGTTGCAACATTCCGCGATGGCGGAGATGTGGGCCGCTGGGCGGCGATCTCAACCATCTGGATCGTCGTTCCGATCATGGTCGCGTCGTTGATCTTTATTGCTCTTCTGGCGGGCATGGTCTACTTACTAAAGCGCCTGCTCCAGATCACCCCAATATACACGGGGCAGGCACAGGATCTCGTACATAAAATTGCAGTCTATATCAAACGCGGAGCAGATGCCACAGTCAAGCCAATATTTTTCCTGGATGGTATTGGCGCGAGCATCAAAAGGCTCCTGGGAAGGAAATAAATCATGAATCAAAACAGAACTTTGCTCTTCGGCGCGCTCATTGGCGCATTTACAGGACTGGTCGCAGCGATGATACTTCAACGCCGCGCAGAAAAGACCGGAACCGAAATCTCCCTTTCGACAGGGGAAGGAATACAACTCGGCGTGATGGTCATGGGATTATTGCGCGCCATTGCGTCACTGGGCGATGAGAAGTGACCTTTATCGGATTGAAAACCTGCAATACTACATGCTATGATTCAAGAAACAAAAATGAGGATTCTTCGTGAGCCCACTGGTCTTCAAAGAAGGGGAATTTGTTTTCTGGTTTCATAGTTACGATGTTCTGCATGAAAGTCGCTCCAGTATTCATGTTGGCAAGGGATCACAAAACGATTCGAGCGATGCAAAAATCTGGTTGGAGCCACAGATTGAAATAGGGCGAACTGGACGTACCTTAAGTCGCAGTGATTTGGACCGTGCGATCAAGATTATAGAGCGAAACCTTGGTCGGTTACAGGAGGCTTGGAATGACCACAAAAGAAAAGCCGGATGAGCAAAAAGCAAAATGGTACGATATCGCGTATCCTGCTTCAGCTTACACCTTCCCTCGTGAGGCGCTTCTTCATCGCGTGCGCTTTGACAAAGATCACATGCACCTTGAATTGACCGACGGGCGAATACTTTCCATCCCACTATCATGGATCCCAACACTGCACAACGCTGAGCCAGAGGAACGTGAAAAGTATGAGATCAGCCAGGATCGCAAGATGATTATCTGGGACCCAGACAAGGGTTCAATCAACGATGAAGTTAGAATTGATGATTATCTTTTAAGTCGCCCTGCGGACGATACAATACGGACGAAAGGGGATGAGAAATCTTGAATATCACACTGATTTGGAGTGTGTAATGATAGAGATGACCTTTGAGGATTTTATAAATGCCAAGGGAATTATATACTTGACAAACGCAAACCTTTGTGCTAAGATAGGGGTATAAGGAAATGCACAAATGGATAATATCACATTCAAACAACTACGAAACATGACAGAAGAACAAGCCCGCGATACGCTAGAGGCTATCCGCTGGAATGGTCAACCAGTATGCCCACGATGCCAAAGCGAGAGGGCGCATAAACTTACACCAAAAGGCGACACGAAAACCAAAGTACGCGCGGGCGTGTACTTCTGTGGCAATTGCCGCAAGCAGTTTACTGTCACCGTTGGCACGATCTTTGAAGGTTCACGAATCAAGATTGCCGATTGGCTGATGGCTTTATATCTGATGTGCTCTTCCAAAAAAGGTATCTCTGCTCACCAATTGCACAGAACTTTGGGAGTGACCTATAAAACCGCGTGGTTTATGGCGCATCGAATTAGACTCGCCATGAGCGAAAGACCTTTAGAAGAAAAACTGCAAGGTACGATTGAAGCGGACGAAACCTATATAGGCGGCAAGGAAAAGAATAAACACGCGAACAAACGCACGGCGAATAATCGCGGACGTAGCACCAAAACCAAGACTCCGGTGTTTGCACTTGTAGAACGCGGCGGGCAATTGCGCGCGCAAAAAGTGCCAGCGGTTTCTGGTAACAACTTGAAGGGTATTATCCGCGAACATGTTTCAAAAGATTCTACTCTCGTGACTGATGACTTTCCCGTCTATCAAGGGCTTGAAAGGGAGTTTGCAGGTCATGAAGTGGTAGATCATAGCACGGGAGAATATGTGCGCGGTGATGCTCATACCAATACGGTTGAAGGTTGGTTTGCTCTTCTCAAACGCGGCGTGGTTGGCACGTTCCATCATGTGAGCGAAGAGCACCTTGACCGCTATGTTGATGAGTTCGCTTTTCGTTATAACAATCGTAAGATCAAAGATGGTGAACGCGCCATAGAAGCAATACGAAACAGCAAAGGAAAAAGACTTACTTATAAAGAAACGATTGAGAGGTAGAAATGGCTAATGACATGCTTACCCTCGCGTTAGAAGGGGATGTTGACTTGCAAGAATTTGCAAGCGCCATAAATAGTTTCAATCTGCTACTAAGTCAACTATCCAGAGAGGTGGGGGGGAATGCAAAAATAGAATGGATGGTTGATGAATTGCACGCAGGAAGCGCGACCGCTACTTTTAGAGGTATCTATCCAGAAATAACACCTGTGGAAAACGTAGTCAATGCTTATGAAGCAGTTGGAGATGCGTTGTCCACTGGACGCGATATACCATTTTCCGCGACAGTAAAGAAACACGCATCCGCGCTCACAAATATAATGAACGGGAAAATAACCGCCCTTATATTTGAGACACCATCCAGAGAAATTTTTATTAGCGGAAAAGTTCAAGGTGAGAAAACCGAACCGATGAAGTACACCTATGGAACTGTAAAAGGTACAATCGAAACTCTTTCTAAACACAAGAGACTTAGTTTTACTCTTTGGGATTCTGTGTTTAATAAACCTGTGCATTGTTATTTCAAGCCGGGGGAAGAAGAAAATATGCGCGATGTATGGGGAAAGAAAGCAGTTGTATCTGGAAGAGTTGCTAGGCAACCAAAGACCGGAAGAGCAATAATCGTCCGAGATGTCAACTACGTGCGCGCTGTCGAAGAGGTTGAACCTGGAAGTTATAAGCGGGCGCGCGGCGCGCTTCCCTGGGGAAAGGGAGAAAGCGCGGAAGATATGATTAGGAGATTGCGAGATGCCAACTAACCGCCTCTTCTACTGGGATTCAAATTGTTTTCTGTACTATCTCAACGATGATCCTGAAAGAGTCCCAATCCTAGAGGCAATTCTTGACGAAGTCTCGAAAGATGAAAAAACCACAATTGTGACTTCTGTGATTTCAAAGGTAGAAATCGCTTGGGTTGCTAGTGAAAAAGAGAATCAAGCCCTTTCTCCAGAGCAAGAAGCAAGGATTGACGCTCTTTGGAGCGACTCCTCTGTTGTTGAATTTGCAGATTTCAGCGAAGAAATAACTTACATTGCTCGCAGTTTGAAAAGGCGTTCTATGGAGCGAGGTTGGAGTCTAAAGACTTATGATGCAATACATCTTGCAACCGCCGAATGGGTGGGGGCAGTTGAAATGAATACATATGAT
>Ga0184637_10003002_pt1 | contig 10668 bp, 11 predicted proteins | sample PLM3_127_b2_FD_133143 | JGI IMG/M metagenome (GOLD analysis project Ga0184637, IMG submission 133143) | Groundwater sediment microbial communities from an aquifer in East River, Colorado, USA - PLM3_127_b2 | ecosystem: Environmental > Terrestrial > Soil > Riparian zone | place: USA: East River... | reverse complement strand
TGCCCGAGCGACAGCCCGAGACGTTCGAGGTCACCGTCGTTCAATTCAGGCGCGACCTCGAGGTCGATGTCATGGCCTGCCAGAAGGTCGTGATACCGCTCCAGTCCGAGGCTCCTGAGCCATACCTCGAAGTCCGACATCGTCCCTCCGGGCCTGCGCGCAAAGTGCGAAAGGACTTTGGCACAAGCGGCGGGTCAGGGCAATCGCGTTCATGACTCAGAGCAATTCCTCGCCGACGAGCAGCGAGAGCAGCCACAGCTTCAGGCGCAGCGGCCAGTTGTCGTCGGGCTCGTCGTCGCGCACGACCTCCTTGCCGTCGGCGCCCGTGTGCACCCACAGGATGCGCTCGCCGTCGGGCGCCAACCGCAACCGGTAAGCGCCCGAGGCGAGCGTCTCTTCGGCCAGCCTGACCACGGTCTGCGCGAGTTCGGGGCTGTCGATCGCCAGGCTGATCTCGGTGTTCAGCAGTGCCGAGCGGGCGTCGAGGTTCATCGAGCCGATCACGGTCCAGCGCACATCGATGACGGCAGCCTTGGCGTGCAGTCGGCCGAAGGATCTGCCGAAGTTGCCCAGGCGCCCGGACTGGCGGCTGAGTTGCGGGCTCAGCTCGTAGATGCGCACGCCCGCCTTCAGCATGTCGAGGCGATAGCGCTTGTAGCTCGCATGCACGAGCGGCTCGTCGGTGGCCGAGAGCGAGTTGGTCACCAAGGTGATGCGGCCGTTCTCGTCGGTCGCTCCCACCGCCTTCATCATCGCCATGCCCCGCTGGCCGGGGATGAAATAGGGTGACACGATCCTCACCTCGTTGCGCGCTTGGCCAAACAGAGCGAGCGTCTGGTCGGTGACCGTCGGCGCGGGACGGCCGGTCGCCAGCTGACCCGAGGCCTTGGCCGGCGTGTCGGCGTAGACCTGGGCGTTGGCGAAGATCTGCGTGAGCTCGCCGCTGTCGAGCTGCGGCGCCACTGGCGTGTCGCCGAGCACGTCATGCGCCCGCTCAGGGACATGCGATGCGGCACCGCGCACGAGTTCGTCGAAGCGCCGCTGCGCGACCTCGGGCGGCGCTGCCTGCCTGACGACGGCGCTGATCGGATAGACCGGGTCGCTGTTCCAGTAGCTGTCGAACACACGCGACAGCTCGCGCACCACGGGGCCCGAAGACAGCACATCGAGGTCGACGAAGTTCGCCGCCGCATTGCGCATGAAGTATTCGCTCGCGATGTTGCGACCGCCGGACACCGCGATGCTGTTGTCTGCGATGAACAGCTTGTTGTGCATGCGGCGGTTGATGCGGCCGAACTCGTGCAGCGAGAACAACACGCGCGTGCCGAAGGAGCCCGAGCGCACCGGCAAGGGGTTGAACAGGCGCACCTCGACATTCGGGTACGCCGCAAGGCCCGCAAGCAATTCGTCCTCGCCGGCCGTATACAGGTCATCGACGAGCAGGCGCACGCGCACGCCGCGCCGCGCTGCATCGCGCAGCTCGCGCAGGAACTGCTGGCCGACGTCGTCGTTCTGGATCACGTAGTACTGCACGTCGAGCGACTTCTCGGCGCGCCGGGCCAGCGAGATGCGTGCATTGAAGGCGGTCTCGCCTTCGGGAAGCAGCCGAAACCCCGACAGGCCCCGCTTGTCTGCGGGCGTTGCGGCGGCAGCGACGCGTGCCAGGCGCGTGTTCGAAACGTCGTCGTAGGCCTGCACCGCGGGGACCGGGGCGCGGGCCGGCAAGGTCGCACAGCCGGCGAGCGCCGCGCATGCCGAAATCAGCAGGCCGGCACACAGGTGTCTCATCACAGCCGGCCGATGCAGCCCGGCGCCCCGCAACGGCAGGCCAGCTTGCCGTTGTGGTGGGTTTCGCCGTAGTTCACGGTAATTTCTTCTCCGCGCGCGATGCTGCGCAGCGCATAGAACTCGACACGACCCTGGCGAATGCTCAGCCGTGCGTTCGGTGCGCACGAGTGGTTCGTGTAGCGCATCGGATCGGCCGACCTCGAGAAGTCGATCGCTCGGCGCGCGGACACCTCCACGATCATGATCCGTTCATGGCGGGTCGCGCGAATGCGAGCATCCGCCACGCTGATCGATTCGCCGCGGATCTCGCCGATCTTCAAGCGCGGCGCGATGGATTCGGCGGCGAACACCCCCTTCCCGTCGATCGCGCTCGCCTGCACGATCACGTCGAATTTTTGATATGCGGCTCTCATCGATGCAATGCTCTCACGAACATGATGGCACGCCGAAGAGGTCGGCCGCGAAGAAGAAAAGCTGATTCAGTCGACCAGGAAGTTCCGGAATTGCCACGGCTCGTCGTGGTCGAGCGGCTCTTCGAAGAGGCACCCGCGGCCGATGAGCGGCGTCCAGTCACAGTACACGCCGACCACGTCGCCCAGGTAAGGCCGGCACAGCCGAAGAATCTCGTCGTATGGCAGGTCGTCCGGCTCGACGATGCCGCGCTGCGGGTTCTTCATTGCCCACACCATTGCCGCCATCGCCGGCGCGGCCACTTGCAAGCTGGTCGCGCTGTTGTAGGGGCACAGCTCGCGCGCCTGCTCGATCGTGAGCTGCGAGCCGTACCAGTACGCGCACTTCGCATGACCCATCAACAGCACGCCGAGCTCGTCGCGCCCGGACACGATGTCTTCCTTCAGCACGCGCTTGCGCCCCTGAATGCGCCAGTTGAGGCCGGCGAGCTCGTGCAGCGAGAGCACCGCGTCGTCGCACGGGTGGTAGGCGTAGTGCACCGTCGGTCTATAAGTCGGGCGCGCCGGATCGCCGAGCGTCAGGTGGTCCGCGATCGAGATCGCCTCGGCGTGCGTGACCAGAAATCCGTGGATCGACCCGGCCAGCGGTGTCCAGGTGCGCACGCGCGTGCCGGCACCGGGACGGCGCAGGTAGATCGCGGCGCGGCAACCGGCCTCGTGCCGAGCGCCATCGGGCGGGAAATGCCGTTCGTGCGTGCCCCAGCCGAGTTCGGCCGGCTGCGTGCCTTCGTCGACGAAGCCATCGACCGACCAGGTGTTCACGAACTCGCCCGGCTGCTTGCGCGCATCGCTCACCTGCGTGTCGCGTTCGGCGATGTGGATCACGCGCACGCCGAGCTGCTGGGCGAGTCGAGCCCAGTCTTCGCGGCTTTGCGGCGCTGCGGTACCGCCTTCGGCGTGCGTGTCCCGCGCGATGTCGAGCAAGGCCCGCTTGACGAAGTGCGACACAAGCCCGGGGTTGGCGCCGTGCGTGAGCACCGCGGTGGGCTGCTGCCCCGGCCGGCGCAATGCCAGCGCCGATTCGCGAAACGCGTAGTTCGTGCGGTGCGCAAGCGGCGCCGCCGTATCGAGGTAGCCGCCCTCCCACGGTTCGATGCACGTGTCGAGGTACAGGACGCCCAGCTCGTGGCACAGCTCGATCAGCGCCGTGCTGCTCACGTCGACCGACAGGTTGAGCAGGAAATCCCCGCGGCCGAGTTGCGGCTCGAGCACCTGTCGATAGTTCTGCTTGGTGACTCGGGCGACGATGTTGTTCACGCCGTATGCATGCGCGGCCTGCATGCCCTGCGCGTGCGGCTTGATGACGACGATCTGCTCCGGCCGCACGTCGAGATGACGCAGCAGCAGCGGCAAGACGCCCTGCCCGACGGTGCCGAAGCCGAGCATCACGATGCGGCCGCCGAACTTGTGCTCCTTGCGCCATTTGTCCATGGCCTCACCGCAGCAAACCACATGCCTAAACTGCGGCGATGCCGACCTACTATCACTCGACCGTCGATCCGAAGTCGCACTTTTCGCCACTCTCGGGCCACGCCGACGCCGACATCGTGATCATCGGTGGCGGCTTCGCGGGCCTTGCGACCGGCTTCAGCCTGATGGAGCGCGACGTTCGCGATTGCGTGCTGCTCGAGGCCGAGACCATCGGCCACGGCGCGTCGGGGCGCAACGGCGGCTTCGTGTTCGGCGGCTTCAGCCTCGACACCGTCGATCTGGTGAAGCAGCTCGGCCGCGACGAGGCGCGCCGCCTGCATCAACTCACGCGGGACGCGGTGAACAGTATCCGCAGGCGCATCGACGAGCACCGCATCGATTGCGATGCCGTCTACAGCGGCGCGCTGCTGGCGAACTGGTTCGCCGACGACAAGCCGTTGCTCGAGACCCAACGCTTCATGCGCGAGACCTTCGACATCGACTGGCGCTGGGTCTCGCGCGACGAGATGCGCACCTTGTTGCTGAGCGAGCGCTATCACGCGGGCTTGTTCGAAGCGAACGCCTTTCACTTCAACCCGCTCAAGTACGCGCTCGGCGAGGCGCGCGTGTTGCAACAGGGCGGGATTCGCGTGCACGAGCGAACGCGCGTGCGCGCGATCGTCGCCGACGGTTCCGGCTGGCGTGTCGACGCGGGCGCCGCCAGCGTGCGCTGCCGCCAGGTGGTCGTGAGCTGCGGTGGCTACCTTGACAGACTGGTCGCGCCGCTGTCGCGCGCCACGATGCCCATCGCCACCTACGTGATGGCGACCGAGCCGCTGGAGGAGCGCCTGCGCAGCTCGATGCGCACCGACGCCGTGGTCTACGACACGCGCTTCGCGTTCGACTACTACCGTCCGCTGCCCGACACCCGGCTGCTGTGGGGCAGCCGCATCTCGATACGCGAGCGCACGCCTGCGGACGTGTCGCGCCTGCTGCTGCGCGACATGCTGCGGGTGTATCCGCAACTGCAAGGCGTGCGAATCACGCACGCATGGAGCGGGCTGATGAGCTACGCCCGGCACAAGATGCCGCAGATCGGCCGCTTGCCCAACGGCTTGTGGTACGCGATGGGCTTCGGCGGGCACGGCGTCGCCCCGACCACGCTCGCAGGCGTTGTGCTGGCGCAAGCGCTGACCGGCGAAGCCGAGATCCCACGCGGGCTCGCGGCCTATGGCCTGGCACCGACCTTCGGACCGCTCGGCAAGCTCGCGGCGCAGGCGACCTATTGGTGGATGCAGGGACGCGACGCGCTGCGCGAGCGACGCTGAAGCCTCGGCTCAGCCGCGATCGCCGCTGATGTAGTGCCCGAGTTGCTCGATGATGAACTTCTGCTCGGAGATGATGTCTTTCACCAGGTCTCCGATCGAGATCAGGCCGACGAGCTTGCCGTTGTCCATGACCGGCAGGTGCCGCAGGCGGTTCTCCGTCATCAGCGCCATGCAGTCCTCGTTGGTCTGGTCGGGCCGCACGTACATGACATCGGCCGTCATGATGTCGCACACCGGCGTCTCCTTCGACGAGCGCGACATCAGGATGACTTTGCGCGCGTAGTCGCGCTCGGTGATGATGCCGACGACCTTCACGCCTTCGATCACCAGCAAGGCGCCGACGCTCTTGTCGGCCATCAGCTTGAGCGCGTCGTACACCGTCGCCGACGGCGTGATGGAGTGAACGCCGGCGTGCGGTTTGGACTTGAGGAGTTCGGTAACGGTTCTCATGGTTCGTCTCCCGGCTAATGGTCCAGGCCATAGGGCGGCAAGGTGGTCAGGCGAGGATCTTCCACGGGACCACCGATCGTGAAGTGATACAGCGATTGCAACGCGGCATCCTCGAGGCCGAGCACCTCATGCACCGGGTCGTCGAAATAGCAGCCGATGCCGGTGGCACCGGCGCCGAGCGCTTGCGCTTCGAGGTACAGCACCTGTCCGATCACACCAGTCTCCCAGTAGAGTCTGCGGTAGAACCATGGCCCGTGGCGGCGCAGGCTGGATTCGAACTCCGCGATCATTCCCAATGAAAACGCACTGTCGCCGGCGATATCTTGACCGCAACTGAGCTCGGACGCCAAGCGCCGCACGTCTCCCGCCTCGAGAAGGAACAGCGACAGCTCGTCCGGGCACCCCGCCGGCGGCGCCCAAGCGTATTGTGGGTACATGGCCTGTTTGAGCCAAGCGAGCTTGGCGGGATCGCGCGCCAGCACGTACAGGCCGGGCGAAAGGCCATCGATGCGGTGCACAAACAGCGCCAGGTGGATCGACGGCTGCCACGGCAACGCATCCCACGGCATCGGTCGCTCGGATGGCTCTCGGCCCGCGTGCGGCATGACGCGGGCGAGCATCGTGTAGAAGTCGCGTGCCGCGATCGAGCTCTTGCCATCGAAGGCGAGCGCGCTGCGCCGCTCGTGGATCACCTGCGCGGCGCTCGGCAGGGTCGGCCCGCTGGGCGTCGAAGCGGGCTCGTACCTCAGCTCGACGGACAGCGCTTGCGTGCCGGGCTTCCAGGTCGCGGCTTCCACCTCGTCGAGGATCTCCCAACGCAGCGGGTCGTCGCGGCTCAGCCGGTTGGCCTTGCCGTACCAGGCCACCTGTTGCATGAGCGTCTCGTCGACCGTCAGGGACGACGGCACGCGCGGCACCATGCTGCCTGCCGGCGTCGCCGGCCAGACGACGGCGAGAGCGTCGGGGTGCTCGCGCTCCGCACCTTCGAAATCGCCCGCTCGATCGATGCCCAGCAGCGCGGCCAGGGTGTCGTCGGCAACGCCGTCGAGCACCAGCATGCGCCAGCCGAGCATTCGCGCGGCGATGCGCACCGCGCCGATCGCGTGCCCGACGTCGTGCTGGCAATAGCGGAACGCCCGCTCCCCGTACTTCCAGGTCTCGCGCCAGTTCACCGAGCTGAAGCCCACCAGAAAGGCGCCGCGCGGAAACGCCTGCAGCAAGGCGGCGAAGGCTTCGCCGGACCAGCGCGCTCGAAGCTCCAGCGCGTGCTCCTTGGCGGCGTAGTGGCACAGCGCCGGCCCCGAAGAGAGGCCCGCGACCTCTCCGATCAGCAAATAGCTTTCGGTCGGATGCAGGTTGCCGCTCGACGGATTGGCGCGCAGCGCCCAGCGCGTGGTACCGGCTTGCTTCCAGGCGGTGATCGACAGCGAGCATTCGAGCAGCCGCGACAGGCTCGCGACGCTGGGCTCGACACTCGCGATGGCACCCGGGCGATACAGGTCCTCGTAGCGCGGCGAAGCCGCTGCATCGCCAACATCCGGCAGGGGCAACGGGACGAGCTCAGCACCCGCGTAGCGCCGGAACGGATCGGGCTGGTTGGCCCAGTCCATGTAGCCGAGCGAACGCGCGAAGCGGTGGAAGTGATGCTTCGTCTGCTCGTGGTAGCGCAACACCACCTCGAGCGCGTCGCGTGAACGCCGATCCTGCATGAACTTACTCTAGGCGTTCGCCAGTCACTTGGAGTAGGGTGCCGGCTAAACCCTGCTGGTGGGAAGCGTGTCCTTGGTCCCGTGGAGGTAAAAGATGCACATCGAACCCGGATTCGTCTCGAGCGCGAAGGTCGTGATGGCCGACGGCGTTGCGCTCATGGTGGTGGGTGCCTGCGCGCTCGCGCTGCTGCGCCGCCCGCGTGACATCGTGCGCACGCTGATCGCCGCCGCCTTCTTCACGGCGTGCATGCAGGCCTTTCACATGAAGGTCGGCCCGTCGGAGCTGCACTTCATCGGCGCGATGCCGATGTACCTTGCACTCGGCCTGCTGCCGACCTTGCTCGGATTCGCGCTCGGGCTGCTCGCGCAGGGCTTGCTGTTCGAGCCGGCCGATCTGCTGCACCTGTCGGTGAACACGCTGTCGCTCGCCGTGCCGCTGATGGCCGTGCATGCGACGCTCGGGCGCAAGGTGGAGCGCGTCGACATCGGCACGGTGCTTCGGCTCGACGGCGCGTACTACGCCGGCGTGACCGCGATGGTCGGTTTCTGGCTCGCGATCGGCGAAGTGGAGACACCGTTCGCCGACTGGCTGCGTTTCGCGCTGTCGTACGTCGCCGTGGTCGCGATCGAGCCGCTGCTGACGATCGCGATACTGGTCGGCCTCGCGCGCCAACGCGCGTTGCCGCTCGTCAGGCTGTGTTTCGTGGACAGGCGCCTGTCATGAGCGCACACGAGCACGACCACGAGCACAGCGAACTCGGCGAGATGGACTTGCGCGTGCGCGCGCTCGAAACCGTGCTGGCTGAAAAGGGCTACATCGACCCGGCCGCGCTCGACGTGCTGATCGACACCTATCAAACCCGCATCGGTCCGCGCAACGGCGCACGCGTGGTGGCGCGTGCCTGGGTCGATGCCGGCTTTCGCGAATGGCTGCTGCGCGATGCAACGGCGGCGATCGCGTCGCTCGGCTACGGCGGCCGCCAGGGCGAGCACATGCGCGCGGTGGAGAACACGCCCGCTCTGCACAACCTCGTCGTGTGCACGCTGTGCAGTTGCTACCCGTGGCCCGTGCTCGGCCTGCCGCCCACCTGGTACAAGAGCGCCCCCTATCGTTCGCGCGCGGTGAAGGATCCGCGTGGCGTGCTCTCCGACTTCGGCGTCACGTTGCCCGCAAGCACCGAGATCCGCGTGTGGGATTCGACGGCCGAATTGCGCTATCTGGTGCTTCCCCAACGGCCCGCCGGCAGCGAGGGCCTCGACGAAGCAGCACTCGCCGCGCTCGTCACGCGCGACTCGATGATCGGCACCGGCCTCGCGCTGTCGCCGCCATGAGCTACGTTTCGCGTGCTGACCTCGGCGGCCAGCCCGGCCATGGGCGAGTGACGCCGGAGCCCGAAGGCGAGCTCTTCCATGCGGCCTGGGAGCCGCGCGTGCTCGCACTCTCGCTCGCGATGGGCGCGACCCGTTCGTGGAACATCGACATGAGCCGTGCCGCGCGCGAGACCTTGCCGAACTACGGCGAGCTCAGCTACTACGAGGTCTGGATCGCGGGCCTGCAAAAGCTTCTGCAAGAGTGCGGATTGCTGAGCCCAGAGGAGATCGCCCCCGGTCACGCACTGCATCCGCCGCGGCCGGTGGCGCACGTGCTCGCCGCGGCCGATGTCGCCGGCGCACTGGCGAAGGGCGCGCCGACCGAGCGCCCGGCCACGAGGCCTGCGCGCTTTGCGGTCGGCCAAGCCGTTCGCGCCCACGCCGGGCCGGTGCCGCACCACACGCGCCTGCCGGGCTATGTGCGCGGCAAGCGTGGCGTGGTCGAGCGCGTGAACGGGGTGCACGTCTTCGCCGATGCGCACGCCCTCGGCCTCGGCGAGGATCCGCACTGGCTCTACACCGTCGTCTTCGACGGCGTCGAGTTGTGGAGCGATACGGCGCCTGGCTTGAAGGTCTCGATCGACGCGTGGGAACCGTATCTCGAGGCCGTGTGATGCCCGATCTGTCGTCGCTCACGCCACGGCCCGGTGACGCGGGTGCGCCGGTATTTCGAGAGCCTTGGGAAGCGCACGCGTTCGCAATGGCGCTCGCGTTGCACGAGCGCGGCGTGTACACCTGGCGCGAATGGGCGGACGCGCTGGCCGCGCAGATCAGGGCGGCGCAAGCCGAAGGCGACGCGGATCTCGGCGACACCTACTACCGACACTGGCTGCGCGCGCTCGAAGGGCTCGTGGCCGCGAAGGGTGCCAGCTCCGCCGCGGAACTGGCGCGCTACCGGCAGGCCTGGGACCACGCGGCCGACCGAACGCCGCACGGGCAACCGATCGAGCTGCTGCCGGGCGACTTTCGGTGAAGGAATCGCCGTTACGCAGGTCGTGCCGCTGCCGACCAACTCGGTGCTGCCGGTCGTGCGCGACTTCGTGAACGCATGGAAGGATTCGGGCGTGACGTCAGCGCGCTTCGTCGACCTGACGATGAGTGTCCGAGGTTCCACTGGTCCTGCACGTCCGGTTTGCTGTCCACTTTCTGACACCCGCGCCGAAGGCTGCTGTCGGAATTCCTCAACGATCCAAACCTCGTCTCCCGCCAACAGCGTCCGGTTGTGCACGCGCTCTTGTGGATCGGGACAAGGTAACTGGACAATGCGTGTCATCGAAAATTAGGTTAGGCGGCATCATTGAACATCGAACTACTTGCAACCGCCGCAGCGACTGCCGCTGCGGTCTGTATCGTGCTCTGGCGAATGCGCAAACCATCGGCGACCGTCGTTCCTGAAGCAGAGCTGCACTACTACACGCGCGCAGCTCAGTACTACGCCGCCGGGCGCCTTGCTGCCCTAAGTCAATTCGCTCCTGTGTCTGGAAATCTGCTTCATCACGCGACAGAGATGTTCCTCAAAGGCGCTCTCAGCAGCAAACTTCCCGCCAACGAGCTTCGCGCAATGAGCCACAACCTTAAGCGCCTTTGGGCCGCATTCAAGGGCGCGTACCCTAGCCCGCTGCTCGCTAAGCATGACGTCACAATCACCACCCTGAACAAGTTCGAACAATTGCGCTATCCCGACGCGGAGCTTGCAAAGGGTTCAATAGTTCAGTTCGCTCGTGCGCGGGCGGCCCTTTCGCCCTCGCAAGGAGGTTGGCCCTCTCAGCCCCCGGCATACTCTCTCGTCCTCCCCGACGTTGATAGTCTCGTGCAAAGTGTCTTCGACGCCGCAGCGCGTAACCCTGGCTTTTACTTCAACAACCTCCAAGAGCCAGCCAGGGGCATCTTGTTTCTAAGCAATGCGCATTTCACGGCACCTGCCGCCTAACCCTACTACAAGGACTTCCCCCTCCGTCAAGACCGGCTGTTGAATTTCATTTGGCTGCTTGTGATCCGCCGACGAGGTGATGCTTTGGTGAAGGTGCAAGGCGACAGAGAACAGACTGCACATCTACAAGCGGCCTTGTTGCACGTGGTGGTGCGGACCCAGATACGAACCGCTCAGCCGGGCTCCATTCCATCCCCGTGGTTGGGCGCCGT
>Ga0184637_10003001_pt1 | contig 10670 bp, 7 predicted proteins | sample PLM3_127_b2_FD_133143 | JGI IMG/M metagenome (GOLD analysis project Ga0184637, IMG submission 133143) | Groundwater sediment microbial communities from an aquifer in East River, Colorado, USA - PLM3_127_b2 | ecosystem: Environmental > Terrestrial > Soil > Riparian zone | place: USA: East River... | reverse complement strand
GGGCGATTTCGCCACCGCGGTCTCCGCCCACGTCGACCAGCTCACCGCCGTCATGCTGCTCGTCGTCACCGGCGTGGGCTTCCTGATCCACGTCTACTCCGCGGGGTACATGCACGACGACCCGGGCTATGCGCGCTTCTTCGCCTATCTGAACCTGTTCGTCTTCTCGATGACCATGCTGGTCCTCGCCGGCAACTTCCTCCTCCTCTATGTGTTCTGGGAGGCGGTGGGGCTTTGTTCGTACCTGCTCATCGGGTTCTGGTACACGCGCAAGTCGGCCGCCGACGCGGGCAAGAAGGCCTTCATCGTCAATCGCGTGGGCGACTTCGGCTGCGGCCTCGGCGTGCTCTGGTTGTGGACGGCGCTGGGCACGCTCGAGTATGGCGAGGTCTTCAAGGCGGCCGGGACCCTCTCGCCCGCCGTGGCCACGGGCATCGCGCTCCTGCTCTTCATGGGAGCCTGCGGCAAGTCGGCCCAGCTCCCGCTGCACGTGTGGCTCCCCGACGCCATGGAGGGGCCCACGCCGGTGTCGGCCCTCATCCACGCGGCGACCATGGTCACGGCCGGGGTCTATATGGTGTGCCGCAGCCACTCTCTCTTCGAGCGCTCCGGCGTGGCCCTCGAAGTCGTGGCCTGGGTGGGGGTGCTCACCGCGGTGTTCGCGGCCACCATCGGTCTGGTGCAGACGGACATCAAGCGGGTGCTCGCGTACTCCACGGTGAGCCAGCTCGGGTACATGTTCGCGGCGGCCGGGCTGGGCGCGTACGCCGCCGCCATCTTCCACCTGGTGACGCACGCCTTCTTCAAGGCGTTGCTGTTCCTCGGCGCGGGCAGCGTGATCCATGGGATGAGCGGAGAGCAGGACCTGCGCAAGATGGGCGGCCTCGCCCCGCGCATGATGGCGACGACCCTGACCATGCTCATCGGGACCGCGGCCCTGGCCGGCCTGCCGCCCTTCGCCGGCTTCTTCTCCAAGGACGAGATTCTCTCCACCGCCTTCCACGAGCGCTTCCTCATCTGGCCGCTGCTGCTCTTGGGGGCGTTTCTGACCGCCTTCTATAGCTTTCGACTCTTCTTCCTGGCCTTCATGGGCGGGGCGCGCATGACGAAGGAGGTCGCGCATCACGTCCACGAGTCCCCCCGCGTGATGATCTGGCCTCTCATCGTCCTCGCGCTCCTCGCCATGATCGCGGGTGTGGCGGTGGGCATTCCCGCGGAGGAGGGTTCGCCTTTCCAGAAATTCCTGCAGCCGGTGTTCGGGGCCCGTCCCGCACACCACGGCGGCGTGATGGCCCTCGTCCTCATCGTGCTGGCCGTCGTGGTGTCGCTCGCGGGGCTGGCCGTGGCCGCCGTCATGTACTGGTCGTCCCCGGTCCGCGTGGCGCGCATCGGGGCGGCGGAGAATCCGCTCGCCCGGCTCCTCCTCAACGCCTACTACGTCGATGCTCTCTACGACCGGCTCTTCGTCCGGCCGTACTTCGCCCTGTCGGGGTTCCTGGCCCGGGTGTTCGACGTGGAAGTGGTCGACAGGCTGGTGAATCTGGTGGGGCAGGCCACGGTGGCCGGCGCCGGACTCCTGCGCCGGGCGCAGACGGGCTATACCGCGACGTATGCGCTGACCATGCTGGTGGGCGCGGTGCTCCTGGTCGGCTTCTTCCTCACGCGTCCGTGAGCGTCGGGCTGCTCTCGGCCGTCATCTTCCTGCCCCTGCTGGGCGCGGTCGTCCTCGGCTTCATCCCGCGCCGCGCCACGCGGGGCATCTGGGCCGGGGGTCTGGCGGTCGCGCTCGCCACGCTGGTCCTGTCGCTCCCCCTGTATTTCGGCTTCGATGGCGATCAGGCCGACTACCAGTTCGTCGAGGAGGCGCGCTGGATGCCGGCGCTGGGGATCGGGTATCACCTCGGCATCGACGGGATCAGCGTGCTGCTCGTCCTTCTCACGACGTTCCTCACCCCCATCGCCCTGGCCTCCGCCCGACACACCATCGAGGACCGGGTCAAGGAATTCGTCATGACCATGCTCGTCCTGGAGACGGGCATGCTGGGCGTCTTCGTCAGCCTCGACGTGTTCCTGTTCTACGTCTTCTGGGAGGCGATGCTCGTCCCCATGTACCTCATCATCGGGGTGTGGGGTGGAAGCAGCCGGGTCTACGCGGCCATCAAGTTCGTGCTCTACACCCTGGTGGGCTCGCTGCTCATGCTCGTCGCCATCCTCGCCCTGTACTTCCAGCACGGCAGCGCCACCGGGGTGTATACGTTCGATCTGCCCCTGCTGGTGCGCTGGGTCACGCCGGCCGGGCTTGGCCAGAACCTCATGTTCCTGGCCTTCGCCTTGGCCTTTGCCATCAAGGTGCCCCTCTTCCCCTTTCACACGTGGCTGCCCGACGCCCACGTGGAGGCGCCGACCCCGGGCAGCGTGATCCTGGCCGGGGTCCTCCTCAAGATGGGAACGTACGGGTTTCTGCGCTTCTGCCTCCCCCTGTTTCCCGACGCCAGCCTGAGCTTCGGGCCGATCGTGTTCACCCTCGCCGTGATCGGGATCATCTACGGAGCCTGCGTCTGCACCGTCCAGCCCGACCTCAAGAAGCTCGTGGCCTACTCCAGCGTGAGCCACCTGGGCTTCGTCATGCTGGGGATCTTCACCCTCACGCCGCAGGGGCTGGTGGGCGGCGTCATCCAGATGGTCAATCACGGACTCTCTACCGGCGCCCTCTTCCTCATGGTGGGCATGATCTACGAGCGCCGTCACACGCGGCTCATCGCCGACTTCGGGGGTCTGTGGCAGGTCATGCCCGCGTTCTCGGCGCTCTTCCTGGTGGTGTCCCTGTCGTCGCTGGGGCTGCCCGGACTGAACGGGTTCGTGGGGGAGTTCCTCATCCTGCTCGGCGCCTTCCAGGTGAACCGCCCGGTGGCCGTCCTCGCCACCACCGGCATCATCCTGGCCGCCGTGTACACGCTGTGGATGTACCAGCGCGTGATCCTCGGCGAGATCACCCACGAGGAGAACCGGAGACTCCCAGACTTGACCCCGCGGGAGTGGGCCGTGCTCGTCCCCGTGCTGCTCTTCATCGTGTGGATCGGGGTCTACCCCGTGGCCTTCACCGGCAAGACGGAGGCCTCGGTGCAGGCGCTCATCGCCGAGGTGGAGAGCAAGGCCAGCGTGAGCCGCGCGGCGTCGCCGGCCCGGCTGGCCTCGGAGCCGCCGCCGTTGGCCCCCGTGACGCCGTAGTGGACGTCATCGCGGCACCGCCCCTGGCCCTCGGCGTCCTCGCGCCGGTGCTCGTCATCGTCGTGGCCGGGCTCCTCGCGCTGGCCCTCGATCTGCTGCCGCCCCGGACGTCGAAGGAGCACGTGGGAAGCGTGGCCCTGGCCGGCGTGGTGGCGGCGCTGCTGGTGAGCGTGCTGCGCTGGGGGACGGAGGAGCGCGGATTCTCGGGCATGCTGGTGCTCGACAACTACGCGCTCTTCTTCAACGTCGTCATCTGCTACGCGGCGGCCCTGGTGCTCCTGCTGTCCCTGGACTACCTGCGGCGCACGGGCGCCGAGTCCGGCGAGTACTACGGACTCGTCCTCTTCTCGACGTCGGGGATGATGCTGCTCGCCGCGGCCAACGACCTCATCGTGGTGTTCCTCGCCATCGAGCTGATGTCCCTCTCGCTCTACGTCATGGCCGGGATCTTCAAGACCCGGCTGGCCTCGAGCGAGGCCTCCATGAAGTACTTCCTGCTCGGCGCCTTTGCCTCGTCGTTCCTGCTCTACGGGATCGCCCTCATCTACGGCGCCACCGGCAGCACCAACTTCGAGCGCATCGCCGCCGCGCTGGCCGGCCGGCCGCATTCGTCCATGTTCCTGGCGGGGGTCGGCCTCCTGCTCGTGGGATTCGGGTTCAAGATCTCGGCGGTGCCCTTTCACATGTGGGCCCCCGACGTGTACGAGGGCGCGCCCACCAGCGTCTCCGCCCTCATCGCCACCGGCTCCAAGGCCGCCGCCTTCGCCGCCCTCATCCGCCTCCTCGGCGGCCCGCTGCGCGTCGCCCAGCCTGACGTCACCGCGGTCCTCTGGGTGCTCGCCGCGGTCACCATGACGGTGGGCAACGTGGTGGCCGTGGCCCAGTCGAACCTCAAGCGCATGCTCGCCTACTCGTCCGTCGCGCACGCGGGCTACATGCTCGTGGGGCTGGTGGCGGGCGGTGCCGTCGGGGCCGGCGCGGTGCTCTTCTACCTGCTGGCCTACGTGTTCACCACGGCGGGGGCCTTCGGGGCTATTCTGCTGTGCGAGCGCGGGCGCGCGGAGGCGGTCGACGTCGGCGACTACGCGGGGCTGGCTCGCCGCCATCCGCTCCTGGCCGCGGCCCTGACCTTGTTCTTGCTGTCGCTCATCGGGATCCCCCCGCTGTCCGGCTTCTTCGCGAAGTTCTACGTGTTCGGATCGGCGGTGCGCGCCGGCTACCTGTGGCTCGCCGTCATCGCGGTGCTGAACTCGGCGGTGGCCGCGTACTACTACCTGCGCGTCATCGTCTACATGTACATGCGGGAAGCGGACGGGGAAGGCGCCGTCTACGCGCCGTCCTTCGCGGGCGGCCTGGCCCTCGTCATCGCCGCGGTGGGCATCGTGCTCCTCGGCGTGATGCCCGCGCCCTTCGTCGATCTGGCCCAGGCCGCCGTCTCGCCTTTGTTTCGATGAGATGGGGGGCCTCGAAGGGCCCCCCAAGCCCCCCAATCACTCGGGGGGCCCCAGCCAAGCTGGGACGCCCCTCGATTCTGCGCGAGGTTGGCGTCCTGACTGCGCGCGCGGTGCGCGGCGACGGGAGGGTCTGCGACCTCATGCTACGATCGAACCGGGACGCGCGGGCATGACGAGGCGTGAGGCGTTCGCCGACGCAGACTTCGACGTCGTCATCGTCGGCGGGGGCATGGCGGGCGCGGGCATCGCGCGTGACCTCGCCCTCCGCGACGTGTCGGTGGCCCTCGTCGAGAAGGGCGACTTCGCCTCCGGAACGACGTCCCGCTCCTCGAAGCTGATCCACGGCGGGCTGCGGTATCTCGAACTGTTCGACGTCGCCCTCGTGCGGGAATCGCTGCGCGAGCGCGAGACACTGCGCCGGCTGGCTCCCCATCTGGTGCGCCCGCTGCCCTTCCTCGTGCCCATCTATCGAGACTCCTCGCGCAGCCTCATCAAGGTGCGGATCGGGTTGAAGCTCTACGACTGGCTCACCCCCGGGGGCGACCGCGAACGGTACCGGGTGCTCCGCCCGTTCGAGGCCCACCGGTTGGAGCCCGCGATCCAGGCCGATGCCCTGCGCGGGGTCGGCTACTATTTCGACGATCTCCTCGTGTATCCGGAGCGGTTGTGCCTGGAGAACGCTCTCTCCGCCGGCCGCCATGGCGCCCGCGTCCTCAACTACGCGGACGTGGAAGAGGTGGTGCGCGGGACTGACGGCGCCCCGGCCGGCGTCACCGTGCGCGATCTGCTCACGGGCGGGACGGCGACCTTCCGCGCTCCTGTCGTCGTCAACGCCACCGGGCCGTGGGTCGATCAGTTCCGCGCGCGCGCGCGTGTGTCCGAGCGCGGGCGACACATCGTGCGGGGGACCAAGGGCATCCATTGCCTGCTCCCGCGCCTCACCACGCGGGCGGTCTACCACAGCACGGCCGACGACCGGATGATCTTCGTCATCCCGTGGCGCGCCTTCTCGCTGGTGGGCACCACCGATACGGACTTCGAGGGCGACCTGGACCGCGTGCACGCCACCCGCGATGAGGTCATCTACCTGCTCCAGGAAGTGCGCCGCGTGCTGCCCGATGCGCGCGTGGGCCCCGAGGAGGTGGCCTACACCTACGCCGGCGTGCGCCCGCTCAGCTTCGAGGACGGGGCGCGGGCCTCCGACATCTCGCGCGAGCACAAGGTCGTCGACGAGGAAGGCGGGCGCTTCCTGTCCATCACCGGGACCAAGCTCACCTGCTTCCGGAGCCTGGCCGAAAAGGTCGGCGATCGCGTGGTCCGCACGCTCGGACGGGACACACCGAGCCGCACCGCGCACCTGACCCTGGACGGCGCCGACGAGGACGTCGCGGTCGTGGAGGGCCGGGCCTGGCTGGACGTCTCCGGGGAGACGTCCACGTCGGGACTGGGCGGCCAGACGCTGGAGACGCTGGTGAGCCTCTACGGGCGCGGCTACGGCGGGGTCGTCACCCTGGCCGGCAAGGTCCCGGAGGGAGCGGAGCGGCTGTGCCCGAGCAATCCCGACATCGTCGCGCAGCTCTACCTGGCGGTGCAGGACGAGATGGCCGTCTCGCTCCAAGATCTCCTGCTCCGGCGCACCGGGATCGGGACGAGCCCATGCCAGGGTCAGGACTGCGCGGAGGCCATCGGGGAGCGCATGGGGAGCCTGCTGGGCTGGTCGCCACGCCGTCTCACCGCCGAGCTCGAGGCGTACCACGCGCACGTGGCCCGCTCCCATCGGTTCAAGACGTAGCGGCCACGTCGTCCCGGCGTCACGTCGCCGTGATACGCCTGTGCTATAGTCGGCGCGGTCGTCCAGAGCGACGGCCTCCCATCCGTTCGTTTCACAGGCGCCGGACTCAGGAGGACACCATGCACAGTGTCATCAAGCGCGCCGCCAGCGTGGTCGGTGTCGCCGCCCTCGTCCTGCTCGTCGGGTCCGCGGAGGCCCAGACCAGGACCGAGATCCACTTCTGGCACGCCATGGGCGGCCAGCTCGGGGAGACCGTCAACGAGCTGGTGAAGCAGTTCAACCAGAGTCAGGGAGAGTACGAGGTCAAGGCGCTCAACAAGGGAACGTATCCGGAGGTCCTCACCTCCGCCATCGCGGCCTATCGGCAGAAGAATCCCCCGCACATCGTGCAGGTCTTCGAGGTCGGCACCCAGACCATGCTCCTGTCGGGCGCCGTCGTCCCCATCTATGAGCTGATGAAGCAGCAGGAGATCGCCGTGAACTGGGACGACTTCATCGCCCCGGTCACCGGCTACTACTCGAAGGACGGCAAGCTCTATTCGATGCCGTTCAACTCGTCGAGTCCCATCCTCTACTACAACAAAGACGCCTTCAAGAAGGCCGGGCTCCCCGACAAGCCCCCGGCCACCTGGAAAGAGGTCGAGGCCGCCTCGAAAAAGATCCTGGCCGCGGGCGCGGCCAAGTGTGGCTTCACCACCTCGTGGCCGTCGTGGACGATGCTGGAGAACACGTTCGCCTGGCACAACCAGCCCTTCGCCACCAACGACAACGGCTACAAGGGTCTCGACACCAGGCTGCTCATCAACAGCGACTTCGGTCTGATGCACATCGGGACTCTGGCCAAATGGCAGAAGGAGAACATCTATTCCTACGGGGGCCGCGCGGGGCAGCCCGATCCCAAGTTCATCAACGGCGACTGCGCCATGCTCGTGCAGTCGTCGGCGGTCATCGGCGGCTTCAAGAAGTCCATCAAGTTCGACTGGGGGACGGGCCAGCTCCCGAACTGGGGGCCGCCCTACAAGAAGCAGAACACCATCGTGGGCGGGGCGACGCTCTGGGTGATGAAGGGGCAGAAGCCCGCCGACGGGAAGGGCGTGGCGCGCTTCATGAAGTTCCTCTCCGAGCCGCACCAGCAGATGTGGTGGGCGGTCACCACCGGCTACGTGCCCATCACGAAGACCTCGGTCAAGAACCTGGAGGACGGGTACTTCTTCAAGAAGAACCCCGAGCAGTGGACGGCCATGAGCGAGCTGCTCAATGCCAAGCCCACACACAACAGCCTGGGCATCCGGCTCGGGAACTTCGTCCAGATCCGCGATGGGATCGAGGCCGAGCTGGAGAACATCTTCGCCGGCAAGAAGACGGCCAAGGAAGGGCTCGACGCCGCGGTGGCCAAGGGCAACGAGATCCTCAAGGAGTTCGCGGCCGCCAACAAGCCATAGTTCCCGGGTACCGGCGATGAAGCGCACGGTCTTCAAGCACCGCGGGTTGCCGTACCTGCTGGTGCTGCCCCAACTCGTGGTGACCCTCGTGTTCTTCATCTGGCCGGCCTTCGAGTCCCTGCGGCTCAGCGTCTATCGCACCTCGCCGTTCGGCGATCGGACCTTCTTCGTGGGGCTGGAGAACTTTGCCAAGCTGCTCACGTCGCCGGAGTATTACCAGTCGATCGTGGCCTCCGTCGTCTTCGCCGTCGGGGTGACGGCCATCGGCATCGGCGCCGGCCTCTTCGTGGCCGCGCTGGCCACCCAGAACATCCGCGGCCTCGCCGCCTACCGGACGGCGGTGCTGTGGCCCTACGGCATCGCCCCTCCGGTGGCCGGGATCATCTTTCTCTTCATGTTCCATCCCTCCTACGGGGTGTTGCCGTACTGGCTCTCGTTCGTGACCTCCTACGACTTCAACTGGTTCCTCAAGGGCTGGGTGGCCATGCTCCTGGTCATCCTCGCCACGGCCTGGACGCACGTCGGATACAACATCGCCTTCTTCCTGGCCGGGCTCCTGGCCATCCCCAACTCGGTGCTGGAGGCGGCCAGCGTGGACGGCGCGGGCCCCGTGCGCCGTTTCCTGGCCATCGTGTTCCCCCTGCTGTCGCCCATCACCTTCTATCTCGTCGTGGTGAACCTGATCTTTTCCTTTTTCGGCTCCTTCGGCGTCATCGATGCCGTGACCAAAGGGGGACCGGGCGGGGCCACCGAGATCCTGGTCTACAAGGTCTACAAGGACGGCTTCATCGGACTCAACCTCGGCTCCTCGGCGGCGCAGTCCGTCATCCTGATGGCCGTCGTCATCGCCCTGACCGCCCTGCAGTTCCGCTTCGTGGAGAAGAAGGTCACGTATTGAGCGCGGACGCCACCATCGCCGCCTCGCGCACGGCCTCCCTGCCCGCGACCTTGGTCTGGCGGCGCCGGCCGTGGCCCGGGGGCCGCCTCCTGGTGCACCTGCTCCTGCTGGCCTGCGTGGCCGTCATCGCCTTCCCGCTCTACTACGCCCTGATCATCTCCACGCAGACGGTGGATGAGGTCGTGGCGAGGCCGCCCATCATGACGCCCTCGAGCCACACGGTGGCCAACTACCAGGAGGCGTGGCGGCGCTCGAACATGGGACGCCTGCTCTGGAACAGCGGCGTGGTGGCCCTGGTCTCGTCGGTGGGCAAGATCGCCATCTCGATCCTGTCCGCCTTCGCCATCGTGTACTTCAATTTTCGGGGCAAGGCGCTGGTCTTCTGGATGATCCTCATCACCCTGATGCTGCCGGTGGAGGTGCGGATCATGTCCACCTACGAGGTGATCGGAAACCTCGGGTGGCTGAACACGTACTGGGGGCTGACCGTCCCCCTCATGGCCTCGGCCACCGCGACCTTCCTGTTCCGCCAGTTCTACCAGACGGTGCCCAACGAGCTGGCCGAGGCCGCGCAGATGGATGGGGCCGGCCCGTTGCGCTTCCTGTGGTCGTTCCTCCTTCCCCTCTCGTGGACCAACATCGCCGCGCTCTTCGTCGTGCTCTTCATCTACGGCTGGAACCAGTACCTGTGGCCGCTCATGATCACCAACACGGAGGCCATGCGGGTGGTGGTCATCGGACTTCAAGATCTGATTCCGCGCACGGGGACCCACGTGCCGGAGTGGAACGTCATGATGGCGGCGGCCATCATGGCGCTGCTGCCCCCGGTGATCGTGATTCTCGTGATGCAGCGCTGGTTCGTGAAGGGCCTGATCGAGAGCGACAAGTAGGGGGAGCGAGCCATGCGGGACGAGGGGCGATGAGGAGTGCCCATCAGCGAGAGCGTCGCGCGCGAACGGCAGCAGGCCGGGTGCTCGCCCTGGCCGCCGTGTGCACGCTCGCCGCGATGACATTGGCCTCCGCGCAGGTCCCCAAGCCGCTGGTGGCTGCTCACCGGGGTGGCGCTTTGCTATGGCCGGAGAACAGCTTGACGGCCTTTCGCCAGGCGCTGGCCCTGGGCGTCGACTTCCTCGAGACCGACGTGCACCTCACCGCCGACGGCGAGGTGCTGGTGATCCACGACGCGACCCTCGACCGCACCACCACGGGGACGGGCCGGGTGCGCACCACGCGGCTGGCCGACCTCTCCTCGGTGCGCCTGCGCACCCGCGACGGAGGCGTTACCCAGGATCCCGTTCCCACGCTGGCCCAGCTTCTCGACCTGCTGGGTCCGGGTTTCGCCCGGCTCCTTCTCGAGATCAAGGTCGATGCGGACCGGCAGCGCTACCCCGGCATCGAGGAGAAGGTGCTGGCTCTGGTGCGCGCCCGAGGGCTGGCCGACCGCACGGTGATCATGGCCTTCGAACCCGAAACCGTCCGCCGCGTTCGGGCCCTCGATCCATCCATCCGGACATCGCTGCTGGTCAGCAAGTGGCGGGTGGATCGCGAGCGGACACCTGCGCGCGAGACCGTGCGGTGGGCGCGCGAGCTGGGGGCGACCGACCTCGGCATCGACTACCGCGCCCTCGATCCCGGCGTGCTGGAGGCGGCGCGGGCCGCCGGCATCGCCGTGGCGGCATGGACCGTCAACGAGGAGTCCGATCTGCGCAACGTCATTGCCACCGGCGTGGACCTCGTCATCTCGGACCGGCCCGATCTCGCCCTGCGCCTCGTCGGGCGGTGAGGCGCCGGACGCAGCACCCCGTCTCGATCTGCGATACTCGCGTCGCCCCGAAAGGCGAGCTGTAGAAGGGCGT
>Ga0184637_10003000_pt1 | contig 10675 bp, 13 predicted proteins | sample PLM3_127_b2_FD_133143 | JGI IMG/M metagenome (GOLD analysis project Ga0184637, IMG submission 133143) | Groundwater sediment microbial communities from an aquifer in East River, Colorado, USA - PLM3_127_b2 | ecosystem: Environmental > Terrestrial > Soil > Riparian zone | place: USA: East River... | reverse complement strand
GATGCGCGAACAGCAGCAGATGGCCTGGCAGATACTGCCCGTCGACGTGGTGCCGGTGTTGCCGGGCACGCTGCCGGTGCTGCGCTGGTTCGCCGCCGAGCGCGGCTTTGAAGGCTCCACGCACCACGACTGATTACACTCGTGCGCATGGATTGGCTCGATGCAGTGAAGTGGGACGCGCAGGGCCTCGTGCCCGCCATCGCGCAGGAGGTCGGCAGCAACGACGTGCTGATGGTCGCCTTCATGAACCGCGAAGCGCTCGCGCAGACCGCGCAACTCGGCGAGGCCGTGTACTGGAGCCGCTCGCGCGGCCGCCTGTGGCGCAAGGGCGAGGAATCGGGCCATGTCCAGAAAGTGCGTGAGCTGCGGCTCGATTGCGACAACGACGTGGTGCTGCTCAGGGTCGAGCAGCTCGGGCACGGCGTGGGCGAGCCGTCGATCGCCTGTCACACCGGGCGGCACTCGTGTTTTTTCCAGCTTTACAAGGACGGTGCGTGGCACGCGGTCGAGCCGGTCTTGAAAGATCCGGAGCGCATCTACAAATGACAGGCAAGGACACGCCCAAGCCCATGTCGCAGGACGTGCTGGCCCGCCTGGCACAGGTGATCGAATCGCGCCGCAGCGGCGACGTGAACCAGAGTTATGTCGCGCGTCTGTTCGACAAGGGCACCGACGCGATCCTGAAGAAGGTGGGCGAAGAGGCCACCGAAGTGGTGATGGCGGCCAAGGATGGCGACGCGACGAAGCTGACGAACGAGGTGGCCGACCTGTGGTTCCATTCGATGATCGCGTTGGCGGCGTTCGGGTTGAAGCCCGCCGATGTGTTGGCCGAGCTCGAGCGGCGCGAAGGTCTCTCGGGGCTGGATGAATTCGCGCTGCGCAAAACCAAGGATCGAGAGGTGCGAGAGCCATGAATGACGTCGTCGACTTGAGCGACAACGAGCGATCGCTCAAGACGGTGGGCCATGTCAGTTACCTGCTGCATTTGATCGTCGCGGTGGGCGCGGTCATTCCGGGCGTGCAGGCCAGCGTGGTGCTGCTCGTGGTCGCATTCGTCATCGATCTGGTGAAGAAGCCCGACGCGACAGGCACCTGGCAGGAATCGCATTTCGCCTGGCGCATCCGCACGGTGCTGTGGGCGGCGGGGCTGTACCTGATCACTTCGCCGCTGTGGCTGCTGCTCTTCCTGCCGGGCTGGATCGCCTGGACCCTCATCTCGATCTGGTTCCTCTACCGCATCGTTCGGGGCTGGGTGAACCTCAACGCCAACAAGCCGATGGTGAGCTGAGCATGTCGACCGAAAATTGCATCTTCTGCAAGATCGCCGCCGGGCAGATCCCGGCGAAGAAAATTTACGAGGACACGCAGTTCCTCGCCTTTCACGACATCCACCCGGCGGCGCCGGTGCACTTTCTGATCATTCCGAAGAAGCACATTCCGTCGCTGCTCGACGTCACCAAGGAAGAGCATCAAGATCTGCTCGGCAGCATGCTGGCGCTTGCGCCGCAGCTCGCACGCGAGCAGGGCGCCGCCAATGGATTCAAGACCTTGATCAACACCGGGCAGGACGGCGGGCAGGAGGTCTACCACCTGCATGTGCACGTGATCGGCGGGCCCAGGCCCTGGGGCAGGAGTCCTGGCGCCTAAGGGCCTGGTCACACTAAATGCGTGCCCACGTGACTCAGGAAAAGGCCGCCATCGAGGCGCAAAGCGCAGCCGTGGGGGTTCCCACGGCGAGCATTTGCAACGCGGAGGGCGGCCTTTTCCTGAGATCACCCGAAGGGCCGGGTGCTGGCGGGCCGCAGGGCGTCGTTGCGCGCTCGTTGTGTGCCGAAGGCACACGGCCTCGCCCGCGCCTAGCCCTGCGGCCCGCCAGCGCCCGGCGTGGGCACGCATTTAGTGTGAACAGGCCCTACCCGGTACATGTGTTGCAAAGCGGGGCATTACCGGGCGTCACCTAAAATTCGCAGACTGTCCTCAGGAGAATCGCCATGGGTTCCTTCAGCATCTGGCACTGGCTCATTGTGTTGTTGATCGTCGTGCTGGTGTTCGGCACCAAGAAGCTCAAGAACATCGGCGCCGACCTTGGCGGCGCGGTGAAGGGCTTCAAGGACGGCGTCAAGGACGGTGGTGCGTCCTCGAGCGCTACCCCGGAGGCGCCGGCGCAACAAGTCACGACCAACAAAGCCACCGACGCGAACACCGTCGACGTCGAAGCGAAGACCAAGTCCTGAACCCTTGGCCGCTGCGTCCCGGCATGATCGACTTCGGCTTCGACAAGATCGCACTCATCGGCGCGGTGGCTCTGATCGTCATCGGCCCCGAGAAGCTGCCGCGAGTGGCGCGTACGGTCGGCCACCTGCTCGGCAAGGCGCAGCGCTACGTGGCCGACGTGAAGGCCGAAGTCAACCGGTCGATCGAGCTCGAAGAACTGAAGAAGATGAAGACCGAGTTCGAAGACGCCGCGCGCAACGTCGAACAGACGGTCGGCAACGAAATCACGAAGACGACCGGTGAACTCGAGCGCAGCTGGGGCAGCGACATGGAAGCGCTGCCTGCAGGCAGTGGCCAGCACGAGGGCCTGCAGCCGCCGCCGCCCGAGTACCGCAACCCGAAGAAGAAGTGGCGCCTGAAGCGCGGCGCGACGCCGCAGTGGTACAAGCAGCGCCACGGCGTGCGCACCCGCGCTCAATCGGGTGCGGCGCGCGTGGCGCGCTTTCGCCCGCCCCGACCTTCTGCCTGAGCATCAATGGCTTCGAAAGACGACGGGCCCGACGAGCTCGAGGGCACCGAGCAGCCCTTTGTCACGCACCTGGTCGAATTGCGCGACCGGCTGATCCGTGCGGTGATCGCCGTCGGCATTGCCTTCGGAGCGCTCGCGCTGTGGCCCGGCCCGGCCGATCTGTACGACCTGCTGGCCGCGCCGCTGGTTGCGCACCTGCCCGAGGGCACGACGCTCATCGCGACCAACGTGATCTCACCGTTTCTCGTCCCGTTGAAGATCACGCTGATGGCCGCCTTCCTGCTGGCGTTGCCGTTCGTGCTCTATCAGGTGTGGGCCTTCGTCGCGCCGGGGCTGTACACACACGAGAAGAAGCTCGTGCTGCCGCTCGTGATTTCGAGCTCCCTGCTGTTCCTGGTCGGCGTGGCGTTTTCCTACTTCTTCGTGATTCCGCAGGTGTCGAAGTTTATCCAGAGCTTTGCGCCCAAGAGCATCACCGCAGCGCCTGACATCGAGCAGTACCTGGGGTTCGTGCTGACGATGTTCATCGCCTTCGGCGCGGCCTTCGAGGTGCCGGTGGTGGTGGTGGTGCTGGCGCGCATGGGGATCGTCAGCATCGAGAAGCTGAAGGCCTTTCGCAGCTACTTCATCGTGCTGGCCTTCATCATCGCGGCCGTCGTCACGCCGCCCGACGTGATCTCGCAGCTGGCGCTCGCGATCCCGATGTGCCTGCTCTACGAGGTGGGCATCGTGGCGGCGCGCATCTTCATCAAGCACACGCAGGCGCCCGAGGCGAAGCCGAACGACGCGGCCTCGTAGTGCTCGCTGAACCCGTTCCTACTGCTGGATCTCGCGCCGTTGCGGTTTCGGCCGCTGCACGACGGTGACCTTGAGGTGCAAGGCCTTGTCGCCGCGTTGAACTCCGATCATCGCTTGCGATTGCGGCGCAAGCGCCGCCACGGCACTCAGCAGTTGCGCCGTGTTGGCAACCGGCGTCTCGGCGACTTTCACGACCACGTCGCCCGGCCGGATGCCGCCTTCGCTGGCGGGCCCGTTTTGCAGCACGCCGGTGATGAGCACGCCCTTCTTGACCGGCAGGTTCAATGTCTCGGCGATCTCGGGGGTGAGGTCGCGCGGCTCCACGCCGATCCAGCCGCGCACCACGCGGCCGTGCTTGATCAGGCTTTCCATCACCTGGCGTGCGATGTTCGCAGGCACCGCGAATCCGATCCCGAGGTTGCCGCCCGATCGCGAGTAGATCGCGGTGTTGATGCCGATCAGGTTGCCGTGCACGTCGACCAGCGCGCCGCCGGAGTTGCCGGGGTTGATCGCGGCATCGGTCTGGATGAAGTTCTCGAAGGTATTGATGCCGAGCTGATTGCGCCCGAGCGCGCTGACGATGCCGGCGGTGACGGTCTGGCCCACGCCGAACGGGTTGCCGATCGCGAGCACGACATCGCCGACCTGCAGGTGCTCGGCGGCGCCGAAGATGATGACCGGCAGGCGATCGAGATCGATCTTCAGCACCGCCACATCGGTTTCCGGATCGGAGCCGACGACCTTGGCTTGCGCCTTGCGGCCGTCGCTGAGCATCACTTCGATGTCGTCGGCGCCCTCGATAACGTGGTTGTTGGTGAGCAGGAAGCCATCGGCCGTTGCGATCACTCCCGAGCCGAGTCCGACCTGCGCCTGCTGCTGCGAACGGTCGCCGAAGAAAAAGCGAAACCAGGGATCATCGTGACGCAGGCCGCGCGGTGGCGCTTTGCTCGCCGCGATGCTCACGACAGCCGGCGTGGCAAGCTTGGCGGCACCGCTGTAGCTGCCCGGTGCGGAGCCGCTCGGCACGGCCACGGTCGGGGCCTGATTCAGCGAAATCGTTCCCGGCGCTCCGATGCTGGGGGCGCGCCGAAGCCAATCGGGCTTGAGCGTCGCGATGACGAACAGCACGGCCACGGCCACGGTGACCGCTTGGGCGAAAATGAGCCAGGTTCTACGCATTACGCAACTCTAGGGACTACATGGCCGAGCGCAGCGACATCGAATCGACCCTGGCGAGCCTGCTCGACGTGGGCCGATTTCGGGATTATGGGCCGAACGGTCTGCAGGTCGAGGGCAAGGCGCAGGTGCGAAGGATCGTCTCCGGTGTCACCGCCAGCCGCGCGCTCATCGAAGCCGCGATCGGCGCGCGCGCCGACGCGATCCTCGTGCATCACGGCCTTTTCTGGCGCGGGCACGACGGCCGTGTGACGGGGTGGCTGAAGTCGCGCCTGGCGCTGCTGCTGGCGCACGAGATCAACCTGTATGCCTACCACTTGCCGCTCGACGCGCATCCCGAGTTCGGCAACAACGCGCAGTTCGGATCGCGACTGGGATTGCGAGCCGATGCGCGCTTCGGCGAGCAGGACCTCGGCTTCATCGGCTCCAGCGTAGAGGCGATGACGGCTGCTCTGCTGGCCGCTCGGGTGAAAGCTGCGCTGGGTCGTGCGCCGACGGTCGTCGCCGGAGACGGACGCGCGATCCGTCGAATCGGCTGGTGCACGGGCGGCGCCCAGGGCTACTTCGAGGCGGCCATCGCCGCGGGGGCGGATGCTTTTCTCACCGGAGAAATCTCCGAGCCGCAGGTGCACTATGCGAGAGAGACCGGCGTCGCGTTCCTCGCGTGCGGGCACCACGCGACCGAGCGCTACGGCGCCCCCGCACTCGCGACGCACATCGCCGAACGCTACGCGCTCGAGCACGAGTTCATCGACATCGACAACCCCGCGTGATGCTGCGAGACCGACCCGTGGCGCTGACGATGGGCGATGCCTGCGGCATCGGCCCGGAAATCATCGCGCAGGCGTTTCGCCGAGGCGACGCCGCGGGCTGCGTCGTCGTCGGTGACGTCGGCGTGATGCGGCGTGCCGCCGCCGCGACCGGTGGCGAGCTTGCGGTGGCGGCCGTCGACAACGCCGCCGATGCGCTGAGCTGTCCGTCGAGGTGCATGCCGGTGTTGCCTGCAACGGGACTGCCCGCCGACTTGCTGCTGGCTCCGATGGGCCAAGTCGATCGGCGCGCCGGTGCCGCTGCCGCCCGCTGCATCGAGTCCGCGGTGGCCCTCGTGCAGGCAGGCGCCGCCGCCGCCATCGTCACCGCGCCGATTCACAAGGAGGCGCTGGCCGCGGCCGGTATCGGCTACCCTGGCCACACCGAGATGCTGCAAGCGCTCGCCACGCCCGCTGGCGCTGCGCCGCCGGTGCGCATGATGCTCGCGAACGACGAGTTGCGTGTCGTTCTGGTCACCATCCATGTGTCGTTGCGCGAGGCGATCGAACAGCTCAGTTTCGAGGGTGTCCTGGAGACGTTGCGCATCGCCCACCGTGCCGGCCGGCCATTCGGTCAGCCTGCGCCGCGCATCGGTGTGGCCGGACTCAATCCGCATGCCGGCGAAGGCGGCTTGTTCGGCGACGAAGAGATCCGCATCATCGAGCCTGCGGTGAAGGCGGCACGCGCCGAAGGTATCGACGCTCGCGGGCCGTTCGCGCCGGACACGGTGTTCATGCGCGCGCGCCGCGGCGAGTTCGACTTCGTCGTCGCGATGACGCATGACCAGGGCTTGATTCCGGTGAAGTACCTCGGCGTCGAAAACGGCGTGAACGTGACGCTCGGGCTGCCGTTCGTGCGCACGAGTCCCGATCACGGCACCGCGTTCGACATCGCCGGTCGCGGCGAGTGTGACCCCTCCAGCCTGATCGCCGCGCTGCGCATGGCGCAGCGGCTCGCCCAAGCCGGTTGATCAGTGCTTGGTGGTGCCCGCCGTGAGTGCGGCCAGCTGCTTGCGCGCCCGCGCCGTCGCGCGCTCGATCAGATACGCGTTCTCGAAGGCGCGCATGCGCCCGGTTTCGCACATGCGCGCGAGCATGCGCGAGGTCATCGAAATCGTCTCGTGATGCCTCTTGCCGCGTGTGAAGACGAAGAACGCGCGTCCCGGGCTGACATAGCTCAGCCGCACTTTCTGCCAAGCGTCGTTGAGGTGCATCTGGTAGGCGAAGCCGAGCCGGACGTGGTCCATCAGCGATTTGCCGCGCGTGGGCTCGGGCGATTCGGCTGGGGGCAGGCCGTCGATATTGATGTCGAGCTCGATCGGGTCGGTGTCGGCCCCGATTTCGATATCGACCGTGCCGTCCCAGTCGACCGCGCTTTCCGCAACGAGCCCGATCTGCTGCGCCTCCTCGGGTGAGAAGCGGTTGTCGAAGACCGTGTCGGTCAGCTCCGGAATGCCTTCGCGGCTCGGGGTCAGGACCTCGTCGGGCCCGGGCACCGGCACGGCGAGGGCGGCGTCGACGTCCTTCACAAGCATGTTGTAGGACAGCTCGGACAGCGGCTCGCCTTTCAACGATTCGGCGTGCGCTGGCAGCAGCGTTGCGAAGAACGCCTTCTTCGCGGCCTCCGGCCAGCCGATGAGGTTGAGGCCTTCGTTCAAGTCCTTCATCAGCTGCGGCAGCTTCATCAGGAAGGCTTTGCGATGGGTCGGCGAGCCCTTGGGCTGCACGCTCATCACGAGTTCGCGGCCCGCCTGACGGAAGCGCAACGTGCTCTGTGCGTTTTGCCCGTCGCGTTTCACGGTGCGCATGACCGTCTGGCTCCACACCTGCGCGAGGAAATCGCGCATGAAGTCGGGCACCGGCAGCGGCGCGAGCGATGCCTTCAGCAACAGCATGTAGCGCTGTTGCAGCCGCAGCTCATGATCCTTGTCGTCGAGCAGCGTCGCGGTCGAGCCGTGCGCCTGCATGTCCTTCGCGGTCAGCTTCGCGATGAACTGCTCGAGCTCGTCGAGCTTCGAGTCGTACAGGTCCATCTGGTCGAAGTCGCCTTCGACGATCTGCTGCACGAGGTCGCGCACCTCGACGATGAACGCGAGGCCGGGACCTTCGCTGAAGTCCTCGAACGCGCATGCGAGCGATGCGATGCGGTTGACGAAGCGGCGCACCGGGTGCCGGCGCGACGAGAAGAAGGTGACGTCGCCGAGCGCCACGCGCAGCACCGGCAGCTGCAGTCGCGCGATCTGGCGCGCCATTTGCGGCGGCACTTTCGGATCGGACAGGATCTGGTCGAACAGACCGCCAACCACATCGATCACCATGTGATCGAGCGCGCCGGTCGAGGCTTGCGCCAGTTCGTCGCGATGCTGGCGAATCAGATTGGCCGCCATGAGGCCTGGCCCCGCGAGGCCGGTGCCCGGCAGATCGAACACCGAACCCGTGCCGCGACCGGAAGGACGCGTCGGCGCCGCGCTGCCGCCGGTTGGCGGACCAGGATCGAAATCCACGGGGTGGCTGCCCAGGAACGCGATCCGGCGGATCAGCTCCATCAGGTGCGGATCGATGGTGCCGAAAGTCTGGCCGGGTGGCCCGCCACGCGCGCCGCCGCGTCCGCCGTGCATCGCTCCGGGGCGGCTGAGTCCCGCCCCCAGGCCCGCCGTCGGCAACCCCAGCGTTTCCTCGTCGGGTGTCGACGTGAAGCGTGACGACGGCCCTGCGTCGTGGCCCGAGCCTTGGAAGCCCGAGCCGTGAAAGCCCGAGTCGTATCCGGTGTTGTAGCGATGCATTTCGTTGCCCGGGCCTTCGACCGTCTTGACCGCGAGCCCGACCGGCTGCACGCCGCGCATCTGGAACTCCTGCACGATCTCGCTGTAGCAGGCGCGCATCGACTGCGCCATCGAGCGACCGAGTTCTCGTCCGAGCAGCTTGCGCGTCTCCTTTTGATCCGACACGCATTCGATCGCGCGGTAGAGCGCCTTGCCGATCAGTTCGGGGCGCAGCGGATTGCGCTCCTGCTCGGCGCGGCCGGTGCGCAACAGTGAGCCCATGTAGGCGGCCACCTCGCGCAATTCCCACTCGCATTCTTCGGCGATCGTGTGGCCGAGGCGATCGGCCGACACCAACTCCTCGACCTCGTCGTCTTCAACGAGGCTGAGCGAATGCCAGTCTGTGGTCGCCAGGCTGCGCCCTCCGGACGACGGCGAGATCTCCTTGGTCACGCGCTCGATCAACACGTCGCCGAAGCGCATGTTGAATTCGGGGAGCTTGCGGCGCAGTTCGAATTGCGCGCTCATGTAGGCGTCACGCTGCTTGGTGTGAGCGGCCGACATCGCGGCGATGCCCAGGCTGTCGACCGAGCGCTCAGCGGCCGCCGTCGCCGTGCTTCGAATGCGGCTCATGGCGCCTTGCAGCGCGGCGTTCAAACGGTGATCGGTCGGGTGCATCATGAACAATGTCGCCCGCAGGCGACTCGCTGACCGGAGGGTCAGCGTCGCGACCCGCTTCCGTCACAGTCGCAAGTATGGGCCCAATTTCCGCGTGCAGGTCCCGGTGAACTCCCCGCTATTGCCGCTGGCGCGACAGGTGCCGCCGATCGTGAAATACCTCACTTCTTGAGGGCGTCGCGTATCTCGCGCAGCAACACCACGTCCTCCGGCGGCGCCGCTGGCGCCGCCGGCGCATCGCGTTTCAGGCGGTTGATCTGCCTGATCATCAGGAAAATGATGAACGCGAGGATTACGAAGTTGAGCGCGACGGTGATGAAGTTGCCGTAGGCGAACACGGCCCCTGCCTTTTTCGCATCGGCCAGGTTGGTCGCCGCCTGACCCGCCAACGGAATGAAGTAGTTCGAGAAATCGAGCCCGCCGAAAATCTTGCCGATGATCGGCATGATCAGGTCGCTGACGATCGAATCGACGATCTTGCCGAAGGCCGCGCCGATGATGACGCCCACCGCCAGGTCGACCACATTGCCCTTCATCGCGAATGCCTTGAACTCGCTCGCAAATCCCATGGCGCTGACTCCTCGGTGGAAGATTCGTTGTAGATGTTGGCCCAGCGATCGCTTCCACGCGTGAAGCGACCGGTCGGCGCAGTATTCCCGCTTGCCCTCCCAAGTCAAGCGGGCGGCTGCGGGCTCGGAGCGCTTGACACGTCCGCTAGAATTACGGGTTGACCCGGCCAGACGACATTTCAAGGACTTACATGAGTGACCAGCAAGTCGACCAACACCGCCGGATTTGGACGGCGATCGCCTGTGGTACCGGTGCCATCGGCGCCGGCTTCACTGCCGTGCCGTTTGTCGCTTCATTCTTGCCGTCCGAGCGCGCACGGGCCGCGGGGGCGCCGGTCGAGGTCGACATCAGCGCACTGAAGCCGGGCGAGAAACTCACCGTCGAGTGGCGCGGCAAGCCTGTGTGGATCGTCAAGCGCACGCCCGATCAATTGGCCACGCTTCCCAAGGTCGAATCGCAGTTGGCCGACCCGAAATCGGCACGCAACGCCGATCTGACCCCGGAATATGCGCGCAACGAATATCGCTCGATCAAGCCTGAGGTCTTCGTGACGGTGGGCATCTGCTCGCACCTCGGTTGCTCGCCGATCGACAAGTTCCAGACCGGCGCGCAACCTTCGCTGCCGGACGACTGGACCGGCGGCTTCCTGTGCCCGTGCCACGGATCGACCTTCGACATGGCCGGCCGCGTCTACAAGAACAAGCCGGCGCCTGACAACCTCGAGGTGCCGCCGCACATGTACCTGTCCGACAACCGGCTCGTTATCGGCGACGACAAGAAGGCCTGAGTGCCGGCACGGATGCCACCCGACAGGCACCCCTTCAAGAGAACACCACATGGCTGACTACAAAGAAGCGCCCGCTCACGCTACCGCGGCCCAGAAATTCATGGTCTGGGTCGACAACCGGTTCCCCGCCACCAAGCTGTGGAACGAACACCTCGCCGAGTACTACGCGCCGAAGAACTTCAACTTCTGGTACTTCTTCGGATCACTCGCGATGCTCGTGCTGGTGATTCAGATCGTCACCGGCATCTTCCTGACGATGCACTACAAGCCCGATGCGGCGCTCGCATTCGGCTCGGTCGAGTACATCATGCGCGACGTGCCCTGGGGGTGGCTGGTGCGCTACATGCACTCG
>Ga0184637_10002999_pt1 | contig 10677 bp, 8 predicted proteins | sample PLM3_127_b2_FD_133143 | JGI IMG/M metagenome (GOLD analysis project Ga0184637, IMG submission 133143) | Groundwater sediment microbial communities from an aquifer in East River, Colorado, USA - PLM3_127_b2 | ecosystem: Environmental > Terrestrial > Soil > Riparian zone | place: USA: East River... | reverse complement strand
TGCTTGCCGAGACAAGCGTGTACGCCGTGGCCGAACGCGAGCATGCGCGGCGGACGCCGCTTCATCCGGTACTCGTCGGGCGCATCGAACTCCGCCTCGTCGCGGTTCGCGGACGCCCACATGAACATGCACTTCTGGCCCGGCGAGAGCTTCTTGCCGCCGAACTCGACCTCCTGGATCACCGTGCGCCCCAGATGTTGAGTGGGCGTGTCGAGGCGCAGGCCCTCCAGGAACGCGTCGGGCACGAGCGACAGATCGGACGCCAGCTCGCGGCGCTGGTCGGGGTTCTGCCAGAGCCGGTAGAGCGTCGCGGCGAGCGCCTTGGGCAGCGTGTCGGTTCCGCCGATCAGCACGACGCAGCACAGCGACGCGAGCCGGAAGTCGTCCATCTTGTCGCCGTCGACGTCGCTGTTCATCACCACGCGCAGCACACCGGTCGCCTTCGCCGGGTTCTTCCGCACCTGCTTCACGTGATCCAGGACGGTGAAGAACATGTCCTTGGCGCCTTCCATGCTCTTCTCGGTGGCGCCGCGGTGGCCGTCCTGACGCAGGAAGATCCCATTCACCCAGCCAGACGCGCGCTCGGCCAGCTCGAGCGGGAGGCCTATCACCGAGAGCGCGCCGCGCACCGACACCTGCGCCGCGAGGTCCTGCACGAGATCGCACTCCCCGCGCTCGATGAACCCATCGACGAGGCCCTTCACGATCGGCCGCAGCTCCTGCTCGACCCGCGCGACGGCTCCGGGCTTGAACAGGCCCGCCACCTGCGCGCGGTACTTCGAGTGCTGCGGTGGGTCCATGCTCGCAAACGAGAGATTGAGCGGCGTGTCTTTCGTCAGCAGGTGGTTGGGGGTCGTGCCCTGCTGCGCGGAGAAGTGCACGAAGTCGGGGCCGGCGCGCCAGATGTCGTCGAAGCGCGACAGGAACCACGCGTCGAACTCCTCGACGTAGTAGACCGGGTCCTCGGCGCGGACGCGCGCGTAGACCGGGTACGGATCGCCGCAGAGGATCTCGTCCATGAACGGGTTGTAGTGGACCATCGATGCCCCCTGAAGCTGCTAGGCGTTTGCGGCGCTGCGGCCCGCGATCCGCCCGAAGATCTGCGCCTCGCCGATCGAGGTTCCGCTGCTGTAGCCGGGTGACGAGATCGAGGCTGCCGTGCGGCCTGCCGCCCACAGACCGGGAACCGGCGCACCGTCGGCGTTCAACACGCGCGCCAGGGTGTCGGTCGCGAGCCCGCCCAGCGTGAAGGCCGCGTAGATCGCCTTGTCCCACGAGAGATCGATCGCACCAAACGGCGGCGTCCGCAGCGGCACCACGTGTTCGAAGGCCTTGTGGAACAGCGGATCTTCCCCGCGCTCTGCGCCCGCGTTGTAGAGCGCGACCGTCGCCGCGAGGCTGCCCGGCGCGAAGCCGAGCTCGCGCTCGAGCTCCTCGATCGTCTCGGCGGCGTGGACCTCGCCGCCGGCGAACACCGGCCGCTCGAAGCTCTCGTCGTCGAGCACGAGCCACACCCGACCCTCCTGCTGCAGCAGCGCGATCTCGCCGGCGCGGCCCTGGTAGACGTCTTCGGGCATGAAGCGTTGCCCATAGCGGTTGACGAAGATGCCGCGCATCAGCTGCTTCGGCGGATAGAACGGCAGCGTCACCGAGCCCATGCTCATCCGGATCGCCGCACCGCCCGCGCCCATCCCCATCCGGATGCCGCGGCCGTCGTCGCCCTCGGTGCTGGCGCGGAAGCGCGCCTTGCGCAGCGCGGGCGCATACTGTCGGATCATCTCGCGGTTGTTCACGAAGCCGCCGGCGCACAGCACCACGCCGCGGTGCGCGCGGTCGTGGCGCGTCACGCCGGCCTCGGTCGCCGCCACGCCGACGACGCGGCCGTCCTCGTCCACGATGAGGCGCTCGCACAGCACGTTCGTCGCGATCTCAACGCCGGCGCGCTCCACCTCGGCGCACAGCTTCTGCATCAAGAGCGCTCCGGCCTGACCCTCCTTCTGCGGCATGTGGGCGCGCGGCGCCGGGACGGCCTGGTCGCGGAACGGATGGACCAGCTCGTTGCCCGAGTACGTGAGCCCCTCTTCGCCGGGCGAGAGCATGCGCCCCGGATAGAACTCGGCCTTGAACGGGACGCCCAGCTCGACGAGCCAGTCGTAGTGCGCGGCGCTCTGTTCGCAGTAGACGCGGATCCGCGCCTCATCCGGCTCGGGCCCGCACGCCGCGCTCAGGTAGCGGAACATCTCCTCGACGCTGTCCTCGAACCCGCAGGCCCGCTGCAGCGCCGTGCCCCCGCCGAAGTACATCATCCCGTCGGAGACAGCGGTGGTGCCGCCGCCCCCGCCCGCGCGCTCGAGCACCCGCACGCGCGCTCCTGCCCGCGCGGCCTCGATCGCCGCGCAGGCGCCCGCGGCACCCAGCCCGACGATCACCACGTCGGCCTCGGCGTCCCAGCGCGGGACGGCGCGCAGGGCCAGCGCGGTAGTCGGGCCGGCAGCTCGGTTCGCGGACATCACGTCTCCAGAAACGTAAGAGAGGGCGTCAGTCGCCGGCAAGCGCCCGAAGGGCGCGCGCAGCGAGCCGCAGGCGAGCGAAGTCGACCTAAAAGCCGCGCTGCGTGACGTTCCAGCCGCGATCTTTGCGCGACTGCATCTGCTCGAAGGTGCGCGTGTAGCCGGTGTGCCGGATCTTCCATGCGCCGCCCACCTTGACGTACTCGTCGCGGTAGAACGCGGCGCCGTGAATCGTCAGGCCGTACTGCTCATCGATCACGTAGTCCTCGAGCGCCCAGATGCCGGTGGCCGTCTCGTCGCTCGTGAGGTCGATCTCGGGCTGGTGGACGCGGTGGCTCGACAGGAACGTCGGGCGGGCCATCGACTCGGTGAGGAACGCGAGGATCGCGTCGCGCCCGGTGAAGGCGTACTTGCCGCCGCTGTACGCGCAGGTGGCTTCCGGAACGAAGCAGGCCTCGATCTCGTCCCAGCGTTTCTCGTCGATCCCGCGCATGTAGCGGTACTTGAGGCGCTTGATCGCCTCGATCTCGCGCAGCTCCTGGGCGATGTCCATCGGGGCCTCCGGTTCTTTCCGAGCTCCGCTCGGCTATCCCGTCCGATCTTCGCTCGGCTTCGCCTCGCTGCGCGCCGTACGGCTTGCCTCGCTGCGCGCGCCTGCGGCGCTTGCCTCGGTGCCCCTTGACTACACGGCCGTGAACGCTCCGTCAAACCCTGGGGACGAGCGGCCCGGCCCGCAGCAGCCCGACGAGCTGCTCCTCGGGAACCGGCGGGCTGAACAGATACCCCTGCATCTCGTGACAGCCCCGCACGAGCAGCGCATCGCGCTGGAACTCGGTCTCGACCCCCTCCGCCACGACCCCGAGGTCGAGCGTCCGCGCCAGCGCGAGGATCGCGTTCAAGAACGAAGGCGCCTGCGGCTCGCCGGTGATCTCGCGCACGAACGAGGGATCGATCTTGAGCACGCGCACCGGGAACGCCCGCAGGTACGAGAGCGCGGAGTGGCCGGTGCCGAAATCGTCGAGCGAGAGTGAGACGCCGATCTCCGCGAGCTCGCGCAAGAGCTGCGCGGCCGTGTTCTGATTGTCGACGAGCGCGCTCTCCGTCAGCTCGATTTCGAGCAGCGTGGGCGCCATGCCGGCGCCCAGCACCGCGTCGACGAGCGCGTCGCGTAGCGAGCCCGATTGCACCTGTTGAGCCGACACGTTCACCGACAGCCGCAGCTCTCCGAAGCCCTGCACGGCCCACCGCTCGTGCGCGAGGCAGGACTCGCGCATCACCCACGCCCCGATCTCCGACATCAGTCCCGAGCGCTCGGCGATCGGAATGAACTCGGCGGGCGACACCGGCCCGAACTCGGCGTCGGTCCAGCGCAGCAGCGCCTCGACGCCGACGATCGTGCCGCTGCGCGCGTCCACGCGCGGTTGGTAGTGCACGCGCAGCTCGTCACGCTGCACGGCGCCGCGCAGCCGATCCGCCACCCGGAACCGGCGCTCTTCCTCGGCATTCTCCGCCTGACCGTAGAACTGGTAGGCGTTGCTCCCGGAGCCCCGCACGCGCTGCATCGCGGCGTCCGCGAGGCGAATCAGGTCTTCCGCATCGTCGCCGTCTTGCGGATGGATGGCGATTCCGATCGACGCGGTCATCGCGTGGTCACTCCCGCCGACCACGAGCGCGCGCGAGATGCACTCGAGCAGGCGCTCCGCGGCGCGTGCCGGCGCGTAGTCGAACTCACGCCCCTGGAGCAGCATCAGGAACTCGTCGGGCCCGACGCGCGCGACCAGATCGCTCCTGCGCAGCGCGGCCTGCATCCGCTCCGCGGCGATCAGCAGCAGGCTATCGCCGACCTCGCGCCCCAGCGCCTCGTTGATCGCGCCGAAGCCGTCGATGTCCAGTGCCAGCACCGCCACCTGCTGGTCGTGACGCCGGGCGTAGTGCAGCGCGCGCTGGAGGTGCTCACCGAAAGAGGACCGGGTGGGCAGGCCGGTCAACGCGTCGCGGGTGGCGGCGTGGTCGTCCTTCTCCTGCGACGACGCCAGCGCCCCGGTGGCCCGATGCTGATCGATCGCGTCGCAGAGCGCGCAGGCGAGCGATCTCGGGTCGACCTTGCTCTTGAGGAGATGATGGTGCGCCCCGATGTCGACCAGCTCGGGCTCGAGCTCCTGGCTCGCCAGCAGGACCACCGGAATCCCGCTCGTCACGGCTTCCGCGCGCGCGAGCTGGGATGCGCCGCTTCCTGCGGAGGGCTCCAGGTTGAGCAGCGCTGCGTCGTATGCGCTCTGCTGGAGCGCTATGCGCGCCTGCTCCAGGGATTCCACGGCGCGGAGCTGGAAATCGGCCTTCGGCGCCTGCTCGAGCAGTCGGGTCACGTGACGCCGCTCGGCCGCGTCGAAGCCGATCAGCAGCACCCGGAACGCCAGCACCTCGCGCGCCGCCGAATCCTGCCGCGGGCGCAGCTCCAGGCGGCGGCGGTCGCCGAGCACGACCAGGGAGGTCAGGCGCTCGAGAGCGCCCTGCGACCACTCGCACTCCTCGTCGCTCCGCTGGCGCAAGAGCCGCAGCTCTTCGGGACGCAGGTGTTCGGTCAGGTCGCGGAGGCCGAGGCGCCCCTCTTCGAAATGGCGCTGCATCCCCTGGAGGATGCGCCGCTGCTGAGTCGTGTTTGACAACGCCCGTTACTCCGCGTAGCGAGTCGGATCTTGAATCGGCAGTGCCCGCGCTGGAAATGAGCGCGAATCGCGGTTCCGACGCGACTGCAAGGCTCCAGTGCCAGTGCACACGCGGCGCTCCAGGGCTCTGCCGTCAGCGCGGGCGCCAGAACGGGACGCCGATGCGTTCGGCCGCCTTCACCGCATAGGCCTCGACGCGCATGCCCACGTGGACTGCGTCGACCGGGCAATCGGTGACGTTGCCGAGCATCCGCACGCCCTCGTCGAGCTCGATCACCGCGACGACGTAGGGCAGCTCGTCGCGGAACGGCGGCGCCCCGTACTGACGTACGATCGTGTAGGTGTGGACGACGCCGCGGCCCGAGGCCTCCGCCCACGCCGGATCGGCGCCGCAGGCCGTGCACAGCGGGCGCGGATAGAACTGCCGGTGCCCGCAGGCGGGGCATTCCTGGTAGAGCAGCCGTCCGCGCTCGGCGGCCTCCCAGAACGGGGCGAACACGGGATCGGCGGCGGGCAGCGGCTTGCCCCAGGCCCGATCGCGCACCACTTCCATCAGGAGCTCCTCCCGCGGCCGAGCAGCACCGCGCCGATGCACGAGAGCCAGCCGCCGGAGCCGATCGCGAGCGCGATGTCGCAATTCGGAACCTGCGCCTCCCCCGCCTGACCGCGCAGCTGGCGCACCGACTCGATCAACAGGAAGATGCCGCGCATCCCAGGATGGCAGCTCGAGAGCCCGCCGCCGTCGGTGTTCAGCGGCAGCCTGCCGCCACGCCGCAGGTGACCCTCGGCGACGAAGGCACCCCCCTCGCCCTTCTTGCAGAAGCCGGCGTCCTCGAGCAGCAGCAGCACCGTGATCGTGAAGCTGTCGTAGAACTGGATCGTGTCGACGTCGCGCGGTGTCAGCCCCGCGCGGGCGAACGCCTCGGGTGCGCACACGGCGGCCGCGGAGGTGGTGTAGTCGGGCATCTGGCCGATGTTCCAGTGGGTCATGCCGCCGGCTGCTCCGAGCACCGCGACCGGGGGCTGGCGCAGGTCGCGCGCGCGCTCGGCCGTCGTCAGGATCACCGCGCCGCCGCCGTCGGAGATCACACAGCAGTCGAGCTTGTGCAGCGGGTCGGCGATCATGCGCGAGGCCAGCACGTCGGCGGTGGTGATCGGATCGCGGTACAGCGCGTGCGGGTTCAGGCCCGCGTACTCGCGCACCCCGACGGCAATCTCGGCGAGCTGCTCCGGCGTGGTGCCGAACTCGTGCATGTGGCGCCGCGCCACCAGCGCGTAGCTGCCGACCAGCGAGTTGCCGTAGGGGGCCTCGAACTGCATCGGCCCGGGCACCTCGCGGCCGCCGCGAAAGGTCCCGCCGGTGCCGAGCGAGCGACCCATTCGCGACAGGTAGTCGGACCCGTAGCTGAGCAGCACCGTGTCGCACAGGCCCTCGCGGATCGCCGCCGCGGCGTGCTGTACGTGGAACTCGAACGAGGAGCCGCCGACCATCGTGCCGTCGATGTAGCGGTGCCGGATGCCGAGGTATTCGGCCATCGTCACCGGGTCGTCGCCGGCGGCCATGCCGCCCGCGGTGCAGTAACCGTCGATCGCGGACTTCGCGACGCCCGAATCCGCGAGCGCCCGCTGCAGCGCCTGCGCGTGGTGCTGAATTGCCGATAGATGCGGTGCTTTCGGATAGTCGGAGAGACCGATGCCGACGATCACGGGGTCGCGCGGGGCCAGCTGCCGGTCCTCCTCGGGCGGCGACTCTACAAGTCGCGCCCCACCGCGCGCCAGCCGCGGAGTAGAATGGGCGTGAACTCACGCAGGGGGACGACATGCATCTCGGACTCACGATCTTCCCGACCGACTACGCGATCCCGCTGCCCGAGCTCGCCGTCGAGGCCAAGCGCCGCGGCTTCGAGTCGCTCTGGGTGGCAGAGCACTCGCACATCCCGACGTCGCGCAAGTCGCCGTGGCCGGGCGGCGGCGAGCTGCCGAAGATGTACTACGACACGCTCGACCCGTTCGTCGCGCTGGCGGCGGCCGCGACTGCCACGTCTCGGATCAAGCTCGGCACCGGCATCTGCCTGGTGGTGCAGCGCGATCCGATCCACACCGCGAAGCAGGTGGCATCGCTCGATCGCATCTCCGGCGGGCGCTTCCTGTTCGGCGTCGGGGCGGGCTGGAACGAGGAGGAGATGAACAACCACGGCACCGCGTTCGACGGGCGCTTCGCGCTGCTGCGCGAGCGCGTCGAGGCGATGGTGGCGATCTGGACACGCAGCGAGCCGGAGTATCACGGCAAGTACGTGGACTTCGATCCGATCTTCATGTGGCCCAAGCCGGTGCAGAAGCCACACCCGCCGATTCACGTCGGCGGCGCGTTCCCGGGCGGCGCGCGGCGAGCGGCGCGCTACGGGAACGGCTGGCTGCCGATCGGCGGCCGCGAGGACGACATCGCCGTGCACCTTCCCGAGTTCCGAAGGCTGGCCGAAGAGGCCGGGCGCGATCCGGCGTCGCTCGAGGTGTCGGCCTTCGGGGTGGCGGGGCAGGAGAAGGTGGTGAAGCGCTACCGCGACGCGGGGCTGGATCGCGTGGTCTTCGGGCTGCCGCCGGCGGACCGCGAGACGATCCTGCCGCTGCTCGACCGCTTCGCCGCGTGGATCGAATAGCGGGGTGCGTGCCCGTCAGGCCTTCGGCGGCGCGATGAACGGGTAGAGGTGCTGTGCGACGAAGCCGCGCGGCAGCGGCTTGCCGACCACGCCGTAGCGCTGCGGCCAGCGATCGCGGTTGTCGATCCAGGTGCCGAAGATCATGTCGAGCACCGGCAGATTTGCCGCGTAGTTCTTGTCGATCGCCTCGGCGTCGGCGGCGTGGTGCCAGTGGTGGAAATGCGGCGTGGTGAACAGGTAGCGGAGCCGACCGAACGACAGGCCCGTGTTGGAGTGGATCAGCACGCCCTGGATCCCGACCCAGACCACGTAGAAGTTGATCGCGGTCGGGTCGAAGCCGAGCAGGTAGATCGGCGTGATCACCGTCGAGCGCGTGAACAGGATCTCCGCGAAGTGGATCCTCGACCCCGACAGCCAGTCCATCTCGGCGGGGCAATGATGCACGGCGTGGACGTTCCACAGCCGCTTGTTCTCGTGCATCATCCGGTGACCCCAGTACTGCGTGAAGTCGGCGACGAACAGCACTTCGATCGCCTGCAGCCACACGGGTTGTGATCGAATCGCCGCCTGCACCCCGTCGTGCACGGCCCAGCCGAACAGCCGCTCGGAGAACATCGTGGTGACGAGCAGGATCACGCTCACCATCAGATGGTTGAAGACGTAGTAGGTGAGATCGAGCTTCCACTCGCGCCGGAAAGTCAGCTGACCGCAGTGTAGCGGCCACAGGCGCTCGATCAGCACGAACAAGAGCGTGTTCGCCAGCAGCGCGAGCACGAGCCAATCCAGACCGAAGGAGACCATCGGTTGATCGAACTCGTCGATCTGGACGTTCGCGCCGCCGAGCCACTGGGCAGCCAGCGTAAGTGCTATGCCGATGAATCCGAGCTTCGACTTCCCGAGCAGGACCGCAACTCCGCCGAAGACGACCGCCACCAGCATGCCGGCCCGCAGCAGATCGCGGAGCAGCGCGACGTCGTATCCCGCCCGCAGCTCCGGTGTCGTCAGGTACTCGGGGAAGTGGAAGCAGAGCACCCCGAACACCGAGGAGGCCCCCAGCAGGATCGCGATCGATCCGCTGATCCTGCCCTCGCCGAAGCGAAGCTCCGAGTGTTGGCTGGAAGACACAACACCACCTTCCAGCAACAACTTAGCTCGACCTTTTCCTTTCCTCGCTGCGCTACGCAACCCCCTGCTGGCCCATCGTGCACAGCCTACTTGACATCTTTGCTGATTATCAAGCAAACTCCCGGGGGTGGGCCGAAGCTCGAAACGCGCCGCGGTGCAGGAGCTGCCGGAGTCTCTCGCGCGGATCGTCGCGGATCCGCGCTCCTACGCGGAGTGGGACGCGCTGCACGAAGCGCTCGCGACGATTCGCAGCGCTCACCCATTCGCGCGTGCGGAGCTACCCGAGTACCCGCCGTTCTGGGTTGCGTCGAAGCTCGCCGACATCCGCGAAGTCGCGAGTCGTAACGGGGAGTTCCTGAGTGGTCTCGGCGGGCTTCTGACGAGGGATCAGCTCGCGTTCGAGGCGAAGCGCGGAGCGGGCCGGCTGTTCCGCTCGATCGTCGTGATGAACGAGCCCGACCACCGCAGCTATCGCGCGCTCACCCAGAGCTGGTTCCAGCTCGCGAGCCTGCGTCGCTTCGAAGGGCGCATCCGGGCGCTCGCGCGACGGCACGTCGACCGGCTCGCGGCTTCCGGCGGCGCCTGTGACTTCGTCAGCGAGATCGCCGTGCACTATCCGCTGCTCGTCGTGATGGCGATCCTGGGTGTGCCCGAGGAGGACGAGCAGCTCCTGCTGCGCCTCACGCGCGAATACTTCGGGAATCGCGACGACGACCTGAGTCGTGGCGGGGCCCCGAAGTCCGCGGTGGAAGCGGTGGCTTCCGTCCGCGAAGTCGTCGAGGAAGCGAGCGCGTACTTCGACGCGCTCTCGGCGGCGCGTCGACGCGCGCCGACCGACGATCTGATCACGGTGATCGCGAACAGCCGCGTCGGCGGCGAGCCGATCCGCGACGTCGACGCGATGGGCTACTACATCACCGTGGCATTCGCGGGGCACGACACCACGTCGTCCTCGCTCGCCGGCGCGCTCTGGGCGCTCGCGGAACGGCCCGATCAGCTCGCGCGGGTGCGCGCCGATCGCTCGCTCGTGCCGAGCCTCGTCGAGGAGGCGGTGCGTTGGACGACACCGATCCACATGTTCGTGCGCACCGCGGCGCGCGACGCGGCGGTCGCGGGACAGACCGTGCGCAAGGGTGAGCGGGTCGTGCTGAGCTTCCCATCGGGGAATCGCGATGAGGAGGCCTTCGACGCGCCGTTCGAGTTTCGCGTCGAGCGCACGCCGAACCGACACATCGGATTCGGCTTCGGCGCGCATGCGTGCCTCGGCGTGCACCTCGCGCGGATGGAGATGGCGATCTTCTTCGAGGAGCTGCTGCCGCGGCTCGAGTCGGTGGAGCTCGCCGGCGCGCCCCGGCGCACGATCACGAATTTCGTCGGCGGTCCGAAGTCACTTCCGATCCGTTTCCGGATGCAGGCTTGAATCGATCGCTGGGGCTTCGCCAGCGGTGCGGTCGTCGTCGCCCTGATCGCAACGCAGCCGCCTGCGCCGGCGCCCGGAACGTGGTAAGCCTGTCGGCTGGCGTCGGACGCGCGCCCCTCCGCGCCGGGTATCGGGAGCTCCTTGTCCGCGCCCCAGAGATCGCCCCAATCCTCCGGAGCCGCAGGTCCTCGCGCCCCGGACTTCGTCGCGTTCTTCGTCGACCGGCCGATCTTCGCGGCCGTCGTGGCGATCCTGATCACGTTGGCGGGCGCCATCTCGATCCCACTGCTCCCCGTGTC
>Ga0184637_10002998_pt1 | contig 10679 bp, 7 predicted proteins | sample PLM3_127_b2_FD_133143 | JGI IMG/M metagenome (GOLD analysis project Ga0184637, IMG submission 133143) | Groundwater sediment microbial communities from an aquifer in East River, Colorado, USA - PLM3_127_b2 | ecosystem: Environmental > Terrestrial > Soil > Riparian zone | place: USA: East River... | reverse complement strand
GAACGCGCGGTCGCCCTCGCTCGGAATCCATCCCGGCATGTCGCGCTCGAATTGCTCGCGGCTGATGGCCTTGCCCTGCGGGTCGGTCGGCGCGTTGGCCCAGACGCCGATGGCGCGGCGGAAGCGCGGGCTGGGAAGCCTCAACTGAAAGTCGAATCCCGCGCGGCTGATCTGCATGTTCCAGCGCTTGACGCCGATCTCGCAGTCCTTGATGTAGGCGTTGCGCAATACTTCGTTCATCGCGTTGCGCAGGCTCACCGATTCCTTGCCTTGCGGTGTCTCCAGCTCGTAGATCGCTTCATTGCAGATGTGATCCTGGTACTGCGCCTCGTCCGGCCGGCCCTTGATGCCGTTGGCAAACGAGCTGGCGGCATTCGACGAAACCTCCGAGCCGAACAGGTCCAGCGAGGAGGTAAACCAGAAATTCATGTAACGCTGGATCGTCGGCAGGTCGACGGCGCCGAGGCGGCGCACCGCGTCCGGATCGTCGCTGCCGAGTTCCTTCATTACCTCGAGCGTGCGCTTCACCACGCGACCCACGCCGGTTTCGCCGACAAACATGTGGTGCGCCTCTTCGGTGAGCATGAAGCGGCAGGTGCGCGCCAGCGGATCGAGACCCGATTCGGCGAGGCTCTTGAGCTGGAATTTGCCGTCGCGGTCGGTGAAGTACGTGAACATGAAGAACGACAACCAGTCGTTGATCGGTTCGTTGAACGTGCCGAGGATGCGCGGCTTGTCGGCGTCTCCCGAGTGGCGGGTCAGCATTTCCTCGGCTTCCTCGCGTCCGTCGCGGCCGAAATAGGCATGCAGCAGATAGACCATCGCCCACAGGTGGCGGCCTTCCTCGACATTGACCTGAAACAGGTTCCGCAGGTCGTAGAGGGACGGACAGCTGAGACCCAGCAAGTGCTGTTGCTCCACCGATGCCGGCTCCGTGTCGCCCTGGGTCACGATGATGCGGCGGAACTGCGAACGCAGCTCGCCCGGCACCTGCTGCCAGGCGGGCTGGCCGTAGTTGTCACCGAAGCCGATGGCGCGCTCCGGCACCGGCTCGGCCAGAAAGATCCCCCAGCGGTAGTCGGGCATCTTCACCGAGCCATACGTGGCCCAGCCCTGGGCATCGACGCCGGTGGCGGTGCGCAGGTAGACGTCCGCCGAGGAAAACGCGTTTGGCCCCATCTCCCGCCACCAGTCGAGAAATTTCGGCTGCCAGTGCTCGAGCGCGCGCTGCAGCGTGCGGTCGTTCGCCAGATCGACGTTGTTCGGAATTCTTTCGCTGTAATTGATGCTCATGTCTTACTCCAGGTCAAATCCCCGACGCAAAGGCGCAAAGACGCAAAGAAGGGCAATGCGATTCACTTAAAAGTGAAGCAACCTGAAAAACTGCCACAGGACTGATTTTCACTGTATTCCGAGTGTTCGGTCTTTAGCTTTTCTTTGCGTCTTTGCGCCTTTGCGTCAAAGGTGTTCGCTTTTCAAACCCTTTCCCAATTGAATTTTGCCTTCGAGCCGGAACCGAACACCTTGAGCGCGCCGTGTTCGCCGACGGCGTTCGGGCGGTTGAAGATCCAGTTCTGCCATGCGGAGAGCCGGCCGAAGATGCGGGTTTCCATGGTTTCTGCGCCGGCGAAACGCAGGTTCGCCTCCATTCCGGTGAGCGCGTCAGGGGAAAGGCTGGCGCGTTCCTCGATGGCGATGCGCACTTCCTCGTCCCAGTCGATGTCGTCCGGCGCAAAGGTGACCAGGCCGCGTTCCCGGGCCGCTTCGGCATCGAGCCTGTCGCCGATGCGTGCACGCAGAGTCGCGACTGTTTCTTCGTCCCCGCAGAAGCGGGTGGCCAGCCGCGTCAGGTGATTCACCATCGGGTAGGCGCCGAAGTTCATTTCCGACAGAACCATGCGAGGCGCATCGGGCGTCCCTTCGGGTAGCAGCAGCATGTAGCTGCGGTCGGCGGCGAATGCCATCTCGGCAAGCGTGCCGGCGAAACACGAGTCCTGGTCGATGATCGCAAAAAGCGTGCGCGAGGATACGTCGAAACGCGCAAGGGTCCGGCGCAGCATTCCGGTTACTTCGCGTACGAACCAGTCGTCCCGATGCCGCTTGAGCGTGGCGTCGACCGCGAGCACCGCGTCCGCGTCACCGCGCGTCTTCAGAATCCAGGTGCCGACTTCCAGGTCGTTGGTGCGCAGCATCAGGATCGCGTCATCCAGTTCGCGCGCCATTGCCAGCGGCCACCACCCGGAGCCGGCAACGTGTATTCCCTCGATGTCCGCCGGCTGCGGCACAGCGGGTGCGCGCACCGTGAGCGTCGCAGTGCGTGCCTTGCGATCGATCGCCACGTCAACGTTGACGTAGTGGTAACCGGCCGCGTCGATGGTGCGTGCCAATGCAGTGAGTGCGACGCCCTTCCCGGATCCGGGGCGTTTGCTCTGCGCGATGAGCGCCTTGGTGCGCTCGTTTACGGCTTCCGCGAATTGCTGCGGTTTGGCGATCCGGTCCACCAGTTGCCACTGTTTCGCGCGATCGGCGCGCACGCCTTCCGAGGTCGAGCAAAACACGTCGGCGAGATCGCGCCGCACGCGTCGCTTGTCGGTAATCCGCGTCAGTCCGCCGGTGCCGGGGAGCACGCCAAGCAGCGGCACCTCGGGCAGGCTCACGGTGGAAGAACGGTCGTCGATCATCAGGATCTCGTCGCAGGCAAGCGCCAGCTCGTAGCCTCCGCCGGCGACCGTGCCGTTCACCGCGGCAAGGAACTTCAGTCCGTCATTGCGGCTGGAGTCCTCGATGCCGTTGCGCGTTTCGTTGGTGAACTTGCAGAAGTTCACTTTCCACGCATGGCTGGAAAGCCCCAGCATGTAGATATTGGCGCCGGAGCAGAACATGCGTTCCTTCGCACTGGTGATCACCACGCACTTGACCTCGGGGTGCTCAAAGCGGATGCGATTGAGCGCGTCGTAGAGCTCGATGTCCACGCCCAGATCGTAGGAGTTCAACTTCAGTTTGTAGCCCGGCCTGAGGCCTTTTTCCTCGTTCACGTCCATCGACAGCGTCGCCACTGCGCCGTCACAGGATAGTCGCCAGTGGACGTACTGGTCGGGGTGCGTGTCGTACAGAGTGGGCCGCTGCGACTCGGGCGGAGTTTTTTCCAGAACGGCATTCATGATGTTTTCACCTCTTTCAGGCTGACGGCCTTTTTCAGGGCCCTGAGACTCTGTTCGACGGTTTGTGCGGCTGTGTCCACGGTCGCATCGGCCTGCCCGTAAAGCATGCCGCGGCCGTCGAGAATGCGGCGCAGGTCTTCCATGGCCTGCGCGTTGCCGGCCATCGGCCGCGTGTCGCCCTGCGCCACCACCCGTGCCATATGTTCCTCGGGAGCCGCCTTGAGCCACACGGTGAAGCAGGTTGACAGCAGCAAGTCGTAGGTAGCGGACTCGGACACGATACTGCCGCCGGTGGCGATGACGCAGCGCTCATGGCTCTCGATCACTCTCTCGAGGCAGCGACGCTCGTAACGACGGTAGCCCTGTTGGCCGTAGAGCAGAAAAATTTCCGAGAGGCTGATTCCGGCGTCACGCTCAATCTCCTGGTCCAGTTCCACGAAAGGCACGGCGAGTTTCCTTGCCAATGCCGTGCCCAGTGTGGATTTGCCTGCACCACGCAGGCCAATGAGCGCCACGCGTTTGCCGCGATCGGCGGGGGGGCTGCCGAAATCGCGCAGCAATTGCGCGCGGATGCGCGCGAGCCGCTGTTTCGGCAGCCGCTGCAGGAATTGCTGGATCAGAGTCAGTTCCACCGGCTGATCGTCGTCGTCGCGCAGCAGATCGTTCAGCGGAATGCCGAGCGCGGCGCCGATTTGCCGCAGCAACAGTACCGAGACATTTCCCTGTCCGATTTCGAGCTGGGCCAGGTAACGCTCCGAGACGCCGGAATCACGCGCCAGGATTTTGCGGGTCATGCCGCGCCGTGCGCGCGCCTCGCGCACGCGTTCACCGAACTTCTGCAGGAATGCCGCATCGTCTGCGCTCAGGTTCGGTGCCGCCGGCTTTGGATCGCGTGCGCCCATCGGGACTCCCGGAAGGTAATGCAATATACTGCTTATAAGCTCATAAAGTGGCATGATAATACATATGCGGGAGAATTCAATGGAATTCATGATCCGGAGGTCCCGGGGGTGGCACTGAAGCTCACGATCCTGGTCGGCACCATGACCGGCACCGCCCAGTTGGTTGCGCAGGAACTCGAGCTGCGGCTCGACGACGGCGACCTGCGGGCGCAAACCCGGCTGATGGACGGGTTGGACGCCGCGGCCTTTGCCGGCGGCGGCTTATTCCTGATCTGCACCTCGACCTATGGCCAGGGCGACGTACCGGACAATGCCAAGCAGCTTTACGAGTGGCTGCAGAATGCGCGGCCGGATCTGTCCAACGTGCAATACGGGGTGATCGCGCTGGGCGACCGCACCTACGCCGAGACCTTCTGCAACGGCGGCAAGCGTTTCGACCGCGTACTTTCCGAACTTGGTGCCCGGCGCATCGGCGAGATCATGCTGCACGATGCCAGCGCCGGCACCATGCCCGAGGAAGTCGCGGCCGAATGGGTGGGAGGTTGGATCGCGCTGTGCCGCGAACAACTGGTCGATGCCTGAGGACGGCATTTGACGCAAAGGCGCAAAGGCGCAAAGAAAAGCAGATCGAATGGGTTTGAACAGACACTCCGACAACACGAAGGCCTGCGAGAATGGGTCAGGACAACTGCCTGATGTTTTCGTAAGGAATCTTTTGTTTTCCTTCGCGTCTTTGCGCCTTTGCGTCGAGTGTTCTGATCTATGGGGTTGACACAGACACAGCGTTAGAGTCGGGGGGCTGGTATATTTGGTCCAAGAACGAGAGGGCAGTGTCTGCCCTGACCGGTACGAAAAACGGGGAGTAGAACGTGCCAGGATTAAGCCAGGCAGATCACAGCGTCAGCCCGCCAACCATCACCATTCCGCGCGACTACAACGCCGCGCGTGATCTGATCGAGCGCAACCTTGCCGCGCGGCGCGCGGACCGCATCGCCTACATCGACGACGCTGGCCGCTATACCTATGGAGAGCTGGCGCAGCGGGTGAAACGCGCCGCCAACGCGCTCTCGGCGCTCGGTCTGGGCATGGAAGACCGCATCCTGCTGGCGCACCTGGATACGATCGACTTCCCCAGCGTGTTCCTCGGCGCGATCAAGGCCGGCATCGTGCCGATCGCAGCCAATACCCTGCTCACCACGTCCGACTACAGGTTCATGCTTGAGGACAGTCGCGCGCGGGCGCTGATCGTATCGGAGGCATTGCTGCCGAATTTCGAGCCGCTGCTGAAAAGTCTGCCGTTCCTCAAGCACGTCGTCGTGTCCGGCAAGGATCCGCATGGGCACGCGCACCTGCAATCGCTGATGTCGAAGGCGGCCACCAATTTCGAGGCCGCGCCGACAACCTGCGATGACGTGTGCTTCTGGCTTTATTCTTCGGGCTCGACCGGCACGCCGAAGGGGACGGTACACGTCCACTCCAGCCTGATCCAGACCGCGGAGCTCTATGCCAAGCCGGTCCTGGGCATTCGTGAAAGCGACATCGTGTTCTCCGCAGCGAAGCTCTTCTTCGCCTACGGTCTGGGCAATTCGCTGACGTTTCCGCTCGCAGTGGGCGCGACCACGGTGCTGATGGCGGAGCGGCCTACGCCTGCCGCCGTATTCAAGCGCCTCAAGGAGCAGCGCCCCACCATCTTCTACGGCGTTCCGACCTTGTACGCCGCCCTGCTCGCGAGCCCGGACCTGCCGCGCAAGGAAGAAGTCGCGTTGCGTATCTGCACGTCGGCGGGCGAAGCGCTTCCCGCCGAAATCGGCCGGCGCTGGAACGAGCGTTTCGGTGTCGAACTGCTCGACGGCATCGGCTCCACCGAGATGTTGCATATCTTTCTTTCGAATCGTCCGGGCGACGTGCGCTACGGCACGACCGGCAAGCCGGTGCCCGGCTACCGAATCCGCCTGGTGGACGAGGAGGGTCGCGAAGTTGGCCCCAATGAAATCGGCGAGCTGCAGATCAGCGGTCCGACGAGCGCGATCATGTACTGGAATAACCGGGCCAAGACGCTTGCGACCTTCGTCGGCCCCTGGACCCGCGCCGGCGACAAGTACACGGTCGATGGCGACGGTTACTACACCTACGGCGGCCGTTCCGACGACATGCTCAAGGTAAGTGGCATGTACGTTTCTCCCTTCGAGGTAGAGGCCGCGTTGCTGACGCATCCGGACGTCCTCGAAGCGGCAGTGGTCGGCGCGATGGACGAACAGCAACTGGTGAAGCCCAAGGCCTATGTCGTCACCAAGCAGGGCGTGACCGGCACGGCCGCGCTTGCCGAGGCACTCAAGCGGCACGTCAAGGATCGCCTGGCGCCATACAAGTATCCGCGCTGGATCGACTTTGTCCCCGAGCTACCCAAGACCGCAACCGGTAAAATCCAGCGCTTCAAATTACGAAAGGCGTGAAGGGTGAATGAGTGAAGGGTGAAGGGTGAAGGCGAAGTGCGGCTCGGAGTTGGCCGCGAGGACAATCAACAACGGCATCGAAGGAGCAGGTCATGAACCATAACAACACTTACCTGCCGGGCAGGCGTGAATTTCTCATCGGTGCCGGTGCTCTGGCGGGCGCATCGATGCTGCCCGCGTTTGCCCGTGCGCAATCGCAAAAAATCCGGCTGGGCTTGATGCTGCCTTACACCGGCACCTACGCCCAGCTCGGAAACGCAATCGAGAACGGGTTGAGACTGGCGCTCGAGGAAGGCGGCGGCAAGCTCGGCGGCCGCGAGGTCGAGATCTTCAAGGTCGACGACGAGTCCGAACCGTCCAAGGCCACCGACAACGCCAACCGCCTCATCACCCGCGACAAAGTCGATGTGCTCATCGGCAGCGTGCATTCGGGTGTGGCCATGGGAATGATCAAGGTGGCGCGCGAAGCCGGCACGCTGCTCGTCATCCCGAACGCCGGGGCCGACGCGGCAACCGGAGCGCTGTGCGCGCCCAACGTGTTCCGCACCTCATTCTCCAACTGGCAGCCGGTGCATCCGCTCGGCAGGGTGATGGCCGAGAGGGGCCATAAACGAGCGGTATTCATCACCTGGAAGTACGCCGCGGGGGAGGAGTCACTCGCGTCTTTTCGGGAGGCATTCAGCGCGGTCGGCGGCACGGTGGTCAAGGAATTGTTCGTGCCGTTCCCGAACGTGGAGTTTCAGGCCCTGCTTACCGAGATCGCGGCGCTCAGGCCAGACGCGGTCGCGTGTTTCTTCGCCGGCGGCGGCGCAGTGAAATTCGTGAAGGATTACGCGGCGGCCGGTCTCAAGGACAAGATCCCGCTCTACGGGTCGGGCTTCCTCACCGAAGGCGTGCTGGCGGCACAGGGCGACGCAGCCGAGGGTTTGCTGACCACGCTGCATTACGCCGAATCGCTGGACAACTCGAAGAACAAGACCTTCCGCGCCTCCTACGTCAAGTCGTACAAGACCCATGCCGACGTGTATGCAATGCAGGGCTACGACACCGGACTGCTGCTCATGCAGGCCCTCGACAAGGTCAGGGGCGACGTCGGCAACAGGAACGCATTGATCGCAGCGATGGAGGCTGCGGTCATCGACAGCCCGCGCGGCCAGTGGAAGATGTCGAAGGCGCACAACCCGATCCAGGACATCTACCTGCGCCGCGCCGAGAAAGGCGACAACAAGGTGATCGGCATCGCCTGGAAGGCGCTCGAAGATCCGGCCCGAGGCTGTCGCCTCGGGTGAAGGCGTGAAGGGTGAAGGCGTGAAGGGTAATGGCGAACAAACAGGAAGACGAGGAAGTAAATGTGTGAAACGTTGAAGCGCGATCAAGAAACGACCAGCGATAGCTGAAGGCTCTCCCTCTTCCCAGTCCACTGGGGGAGAGGAAAGGGGTGAGGGGGATCACTCATTCACCCTTCACGCCTTCACCCTTCACCCTTCACCCTTCACCCTTCACCCTTCACCCTTCACCCTTCACCCTTCACCCTTCACTCATTCACCCTTCACTCATTCACCCTTCACCCTTCACCCTTCACGCCTTCACCGCTTCATGGATCTTCCAACCTTCCTCATCCAATTGCTCAACGCGGTGCAGTACGGGCTGCTGTTGTTCCTGGTGGCGAGCGGACTGACGCTGATATTCGGCATCATGGGGATCATCAATCTGGCGCACGGCAGCTTTTACATGATCGGGGCGTATCTGGCCTGGTCGCTGTCGGGCCAGCTCGGCAACTTCTGGGTGGCGATCGCGCTGGGCATCGTTCTCACCGTGCTGCTCGGGATGTTGCTGGAATGGCTCCTGATCAAGCGCCTCTACCAGCGCGATCACCTCTATCAGGTGTTGCTTACCTACGGACTGATCCTGATTTTCGAGGAATTGCGCAGCATTATCTGGGGCGACGATGTCCACGGCGTGCCGATTCCCGACGTCCTGTCCGCATCCATCCCCCTGACCGACACGTTGGCGTACCCGGTGTACCGCTTGTGGATGTCGGGTGTGTGCGTGGTCCTGGCGGTGATGATGTACTGGCTGATCCAGCACACGCGGCTCGGAATGATGATCCGCGCCGGCGCGTCCAACCGCGACATGACGCAATCGCTCGGCATCAACATCCAGCTTCTGTACCGGCTTGTGTTCGCCCTCGGCGTGGCGCTGGCCGCGTTTGCCGGGATGATCGCCGCGCCGGTGTCTTCGGTGTTTCCCGGCATGGGCGGGCAGGTGCTGATCATCTGCTTCGTTGTAGTGGTGATCGGCGGGATCGGCTCGGTGAAAGGCGCGCTGGTCGCCGCGCTGCTGATCGGCCTGGTGGATACTTTCGGCAAGGTGCTGGAGATCGAAATCGGCGGCTTCAGGGTTCTGCCGGAACTTGCCGGGATGAGTGTTTACCTGCTGATGGCGATGGTGTTGCTGTGGCGGCCTGAAGGACTCTTCGGGAAGAGGCTGTGATGGGCGGCGGACGCGTCACCATTGCAGCGATGATCCTGTGCCTGCTGGCGCTCGCCGTGCTGCCGTTTTTCGCCGACAAGTTCACCGTCCAGCTCGTCACCAAGATAATGATCATGGCGATCTTCGCCATGAGCCTCGATCTGCTGGTGGGTTACACCGGCCTGGTGAGCCTGGGACACGCGGCATTCTTCGGCATATCGGGCTACATCCTCGCGCTCAGCACGCCGCAATATCAAGCAGCGAACTTCTGGGTCAGCCTGCCGCTCGCCATGGCCGGCGCGGGAGTGTTGGCGCTGGTGATCGGCTGCCTGGTCCTGCGCGTTACCGGGGTGTACTTCATCATGGTGACGCTCGCTTTTGCGCAGATGCTGCACTATCTTTTCCACGACACGGGAATCGCCGGCGGCTCGGATGGCATGTACATCTACCTTCGCCCCGACGCGAGCATCCTCGGCTGGCGGCCATTCGACCTCGAGAAGTTCGGCGACTTCTATTTTGTCGTCCTCGCATTGTTCATCGCGGTTTTCCTTTTCCTGCGAGTGGTGCTGCGCTCCCTGTTCGGACAGGTGATCTCGGGCGTGCACGTCAATGAGGCCCGCATGCGTTCGCTCGGCTTCCCCACTTTCCGCTACAAGCTCGCCAGCTTCGTGCTGGCCGGCATGCTCGCCGGCATGGCGGGTTACCTGTCTGCGGTGCAGTTCGGCGTGGTCAACCCCGACATGCTCGGCTGGCATCTGTCGGGATCGGTGTTGATGATGGTGATCCTCGGCGGCATGGGCTCGCTGGTCGGCCCGATCGTGGGCGCGTTCGCGATGATTCTGCTCGAACTGGGGCTCCAGTCGCTTACCAAGCACTGGCAGTTGCCGATGGGGCTCGCGATTGTACTGGTGGCGCTGCTGCTGCCGCGTGGACTGATCGGCCTCGCGAGCTTGAGATCGCGCAGCAAGGAAGCCGCCGATGCCTGAGGCGATCCTGGAAACGCGTGAACTGACGCGCTACTTCGGCGGACTGGCCGCGGTGCGCGACGTGTCGGTCGCCTGCAACGTCGGCGAGCTGCACGCCGTGATCGGCCCGAACGGCGCCGGCAAGAGCACGCTGATCAATCTGCTGTCCGGCGACCTGCCTTTGAGCGGCGGCAGCGTCCGCCTCCGCGGCCGTGACATTACCGGCCTTCGCGCGGACCGGATTTCGCGGCTCGGCGTAGGGCGCAGCTATCAGAAGACCAACGTGTTCCTGCCGTTCACCGCATTCGAAAACTGCCGCCTCGCGGCGCAGTCGCGGCTGCCGAGCTCGATGCGATTTTTTAGACCGGCTGCAAGCTACCGCGTGGTTTCACAGTCCGCCGAGCGCGCGTTGGTGATGGCAGGGCTGGAGGGCCGCGAAAGCGTAACCGTTGCGGCTCTCTCACACGGAGAGCAGCGTCAGGTCGAGATTGCCATGACGCTTGCCACCAACCCGGTGCTGCTTCTGCTCGACGAACCGCTGGCCGGAATGGGCGCGGAGGAATCGGCGCGTATCGTCGAACTGCTGCAGAGATTGACGAAAGACCACGCCATCCTGCTGGTCGAGCATGACATGGACGCGGTATTCGCGGTGGCGGACAGGCTCACGGTGATGGTGAGCGGCCAGGTGCTCGAATCCGGACCACCCGCACAGATCCGCTCCAGCCG
>Ga0184637_10002997_pt1 | contig 10686 bp, 13 predicted proteins | sample PLM3_127_b2_FD_133143 | JGI IMG/M metagenome (GOLD analysis project Ga0184637, IMG submission 133143) | Groundwater sediment microbial communities from an aquifer in East River, Colorado, USA - PLM3_127_b2 | ecosystem: Environmental > Terrestrial > Soil > Riparian zone | place: USA: East River... | reverse complement strand
GACCTCGAACGCGTTGACGACCCCCGAGAGGAGCGCGAAGTAGTTCGCCGCCGCCGTCAGCTCGACCAGCCACTGCACGCTGTGCCGCTTATTGAGCGCGTCGAAGACCGCCGGGTCGCTGCGGTTCGTCCGCATCAGTTGCCGAACGTAGGTCACGATCTCGCGCTCGTCCGCGGGAAGCTTGCTTGGGTCGCCCTTGGCCCGGATGAGGTCGATGATCTCCTCGCTCACGCCGTTGCGCCGTGCCGCCGCGACCTGAGCCGCCCACACGTAGGCGGCCTCACGCTCGCGCACGGCGCTCAGGATGCCGACCGAGCGGAGTTTCGGATCGACGACGCTCTCGTCGCGGAAGAAGGTGACCAGGCCGAGCACGCGCTCCGCCAGCTTCGGGCTGTGGAGCAGCATGCTGAACGGCCCACGGACGCCACCGAACACGTTGACCACCGCATCGACGACCGCGTGGTGCTCGGCGGGCACATCAGACTTGCCGGTGATGGGGGCGACGCGTGGCATGATGAGCTCCTTTCTGAGATTGCCGTAGGGCTTGACCCCCGGTCTTCGTACACGATGTCGGCGAGCGGCCAACGGCCGACGGGGCCGAACCGTCATAGAGTAACCGAAGGGAAGGACGGGCCGGGAACGTTCGCTATACTACGCGCCCGTACATCGCGTGGCGCGGCCTGGAGGATCTCATGAGGACGTTCCCGCGGCCTCAGGGCAAGGATTCCATGCCTCAGCACGTGCTGGCGACCACGGTGGTGGGCAGCTACCCCCAGCCCGACTGGCTCGTCGATCGAGAGATGCTGTCCAAAGGCGTCCCGCGGGTGCGCCTCCGCGAGATGTGGCGGGTGCCGGAGGCCTTCCTCGAACAAGCGCAGGACGACGCCACCGTCGTCGCCATCCGAGATCTAGAGATGGCCGGGATCGACATCATCACCGACGGCGAGATCCGGCGCGAGAGCTACTCGAACCGGTTCGCCACCGCGCTGGACGGCGTCGACGTGGAGAACCCTGGCGTGATCAGGAACCGGACGGGTCAGGAGATCCTGGTGCCGCGCGTGGTGGGCCGCATTCGGAGGAAGCACGCCGTCGAGGTGCGGGACATGCAGTTCCTCCGCGGCAATACTGATCATGTGGCCAAGATCACGTTGCCCGGTCCCTTCACCTTGGCTCAGCAGGCCCTGAACGAGTTCTACCGCGACGAGGAAGAGATGGCCATGGACTTCGCGGCCGCGGTCAACGCCGAGGCGCACGACCTCCAGGCCTGCGGAGCCGACGTCATTCAGCTCGACGAGCCCTGGCTCCGGAACGATCCCGAGGCGGCCAAGCGCTACGCCGTTCCCGCGATCAACCGGGCGCTCGCGGGGATCTCCGTCACGAGCGCGCTGCACCTGTGCTTCGGGTACGCGGCCGTCGTCCGGCAGCAGAAGCCGACCGGCTACTCGTTCCTCCCCCAGTTGGCGGAGACCATCGCCGCGCAGATCTCGATCGAAGCCGCGCAACCCAAGCTGGACCTCGGCGTCCTGGCCGATCTTTCCGGCAAGACGATCATCCTCGGCGTGATCGACCTCGGCGACCCCGCCGTGGAGACGATCGAGCAGGTGGCGGCGCGGATCCGGGCCGGGCTGACGCGCGTGACGCCGGAGCGGCTCATCCTGGCCCCCGATTGCGGGATGAAGTATCTCGCGCGCGACACGGCCTTCGGGAAGCTCCGGGCCCTCAGCGCCGGGGCGCGCGCCGTCCGGTCAGAGCTTTCCTAGGATCCCTTCTCTAGCCCGCCGTAGGGCTGGCCCCACCGGTCCTCGTACACGATCTCGGCGAGTGGCCCGCGGCCGACGGGGCCGAACTTTCCCATGGGGTAGCCGATGGGCAGGATGGCGTAGGAATGGACGCCGGGAGGTAGACCCAGCGCGGCCTCCGCCTCCTTCTCGTGGAGAAGGTGGCGGGTGGTCAAGGTCGACCCGAGTCCGAGCGCGCGCGCCGCCAGCAGCATGTTCTGCACGGCGGGATAGATCGAGGCACCGGACGCGCGCGTCGGCGTCGCCGTGCCTTCGTCGAGGCACGCGACAATCCACACCGGGGCTTCGTGGAAGTGGTCGGTGAGATACTCCACGGCCGCGTGCTGTCGCGTGTAGCGCTCGCGGGTGACCCCAGGGGGCGGAGTACTGCTGAGATAGCGAGGCCCGACCACCTCATCGAAGGCGCGCTTGTAGTACACCTGCACCTGCTTCTTGATCTTCGGGTCCTTGATGACCAGGAATCGCCAGCGCTGCGTGTTGCCGCCGTTCGCCGCGCACACGCCAGCCTCCAGGATCTTGCGGATCAGCTCATCGGGCACCGGGTCGGGCTTCAGCCGCCGCATGGCCCGCGTGGTCTGGATGACCTCGAACAGGTTGGTTGCCTCCGCCATGATGCGCCTCCTTTCCCTCGGAGGCGCATCATAGGCCAAGGCTACTGGCCGGACAACCTCCGCTAGCCCCGGAGCACGAGCGCGGGGATCGACGCCTTGCGGACGACCTGCTCCGCGACACCGGTTGCGAACACCGTGCTCAGCCGGCTCCGCCGCGACGTGGTCAGGGCGATGAGGTCCGCGTCGAACGCCTCCGCCTCGAGGAGAATCTCCTCGACGGGATCGCCGAAGCGAACGGTACTCTCCACGGGAACGCCCACGAATTGCGCCTCGATGTGCGTCAAGTCTCGCAGGGTGTCTTCGGTGACGCGGGCCATCTGCTGGTCGACGTAGGCGACGGTGCGCCCGTAAGGACCGACCACGAGCTCGGGGATCCGCGCGACGTGGAGCAGACGAACGCTGGCTCCACTCTCCGAGGCCAGCGCGGCCACGATCGGCGTGATCGCCTCGCCTGCCTGGTGGCCGTCGAGCGGTACAAGAATGCGCTTTGCCATGTCTCCATTTCCTCCGCCCTTGGGATGCGGCGACGATGAGCGAGGGATTCCGGGGAGAGCGGAACTCCGGCGAGGTTCGACTGCGACATGCCTTGGATGCAGGGCGAACGGCATGGGATTCGCGCCGAGATCATTCGAGTCGAGGCGCCGTGCGCGATTGATCTACAATGCCCGCGGGCTCATCTGGGGAGGGCAAGCGATGGCGCTCGACAAGCCGCAACTGGTCCACATGCTGCGCACGATGATCCTGATTCGGGAGTTCGACGAGCGGGCCATCCAGTTACGGGTGGCCGGCAAGATCTACGGAGCGGTCCATCCCTACGTGGGGCAGGAGGCGGTCGCCGTCGGGGTGTGCGCGACCCTGACCACGCGAGATCGCGTGACCAGCACCCACCGAGGCCACGGGCACTGCATCGCCAAGGGCGCCGACATCCGGCGCATGATGGCCGAGCTGTTCGGACGCGTGGACGGCTACTGCAAGGGCAAGGGCGGGTCCATGCACATCGCGGATTTCGCGGTGGGGATGCTGGGGGCCAACGGCATCGTCGGAGGTGGGCTGCCCATCGCCTGCGGGGCGGCGCTGGCCGCGCAGCTCGAGGGGAAGGGCGACGTGACCGTCTGCTTCTTCGGGGACGGCGCGGCCGCCGAGGGCGAGTTCCACGAGGCGCTCAACATCGCCTCGCTGTGGAAGCTGCCCATCGTCTTCGTCTGCGAGAACAACCAGTATGCGGCGAACAACGCGGTGGCCGTCCAGCATCCGCGGGTCGAGATTGCCGCCCACGCCGGCGCCTACGACATGCCCGGCATCACCGCCGACGGCAACGACGCACTGGAGGTCCATGGAGTGACCGGCGATGCCGTCGCCCGCGCCCGCCGCGGTGAGGGGCCGAGCCTCGTCGAGTGCCAGACGTATCGCTGGCACTTCCACGCTATGCGGGCCGCAATCCCCCCGGAGACCCGCCCGGCCGGCGAGATTGCCTCCTGGAAGGCCCGCGACCCCATCGCGCGCTTCGAGCACGAGGTGCTGGAGCGGGGCGTGCTCTCGGCCGCCGAGATCGCCGCGATGCGCGTGCGCGTGATCGCCGATCTCGACGAGGCGGTGGCCTTCGCCGAGGCCAGCCCATTTCCCGATCCCAAGGATTTGCTCGTCGACATGTTCGCCGAGTGAAGTGACGAGGAGCACGCCATGCGCGAGATCACCTTTCAGAAGGCGCTCGAGGAGGCCGTGGCCGAGGAGATGCGCCGTGATGCGCGGGTCATCGCCCTGGCCACTGATTTCACGGGCGATCCCGTCAAGGAGTTTGGGCCGAACCGCGTGCGTTTCACGCCCATCTCGGAAGCGGTGCTCACCGGCATGGGCCTGGGGGCGGCGGGCTGCGGCTTCCGCCCCATCGTGAACTGGCGGATGGTGACGTTCTCTTTCGTGGCCATGGATCAGATCGTCAACCAGGCGAGCAAGATCCGCTACATGTTCGGCGGGCAGGCCGATTTCCCGGTGACCTATCGGTGCAGCACCGGTGGCGGCATCGGCCTGGCGGCCCAGCATTCACAGAGCCCGTACTCCATGTGGATGCATCTGGCGGGCCTGAAAATCATCCTCCCGTCGACTCCGGCGGACGCCAAGGGCCTGCTCAAGAGCGCCATCCGGGACAACAATCCCGTGGTCTCCTTCGAATGCAGCAGGCTGGCCACGGCGACGGGCCTCGTTCCCGATGGCGACCATCTCGTCCCGCTCGGGGTCGCCGAGGTGAAGCGGGCGGGCACGGACGTGACGATCGTCGGCCTCGCCTACTACGTGGGCGAGGCGCTGGCGGTCGCGGACGATCTCGCGGGCGAAGGCATCTCCGTCGAGGTGGTCGATCCGCGCACCCTGGTGCCCATGGACGTCGACACGCTGCGCGCCTCGGCGCGCAAGACCGGGCGCGTGGTCATCGTGGACGAAGCGCCCTCGACCTGCTCGGCGGCGTCAGAGATTGCCGCGCTGATCGCCGAGGATTCCGAGACGTTTCGCGCCTTGAGGGCCCCCGTCCGCCGCGTCTGTGCCGTCCCCGTGCCCGTGCCCTACAGCCCGTCGCTGGAGCGGGCCGCGCTGCCGAGCCGCGATGACATCAAGGCCGCGGTCTACGAGGTGCTCAAGGAGGACCGTTAGCTGGGTCGAAGGTCGGAACGGGGCGAGCCCGGAGGCGCGTCAGACCGGCATCGCCGGTAGCCCCTCCCGGGCGGCCGCGGCCTCCAGCCGCTCGTCGAAGGTGGCGAACTCGATCGCGCGGGACACGCGCCGGAGAGCAAGCGCAGCCGCCAGCTGGACCGCGTCGTATCCGCGGAGGGCGTGACGCTCGGCAAGCGCCCCCGCGTGGCGCACGAGCGGTTCTGTCACCTCCACGACGTTGTACGTTCCCCAGTCGCGGTCGAGGTCGCGGACCATGCTCCGGAGGATGGGTCTCGTGATGTTGCCCTCACGCTGGTGACGCGCGAACGCCGCCCGCGCCTCGGCATAGCTGATCCGGGCGGTGGCCACCGAGGCTGCCCGCTCCAGAGCCGAGAGCACCTCCGGCCGGCCAACCTCGTCCGCGTAGAGCTTTACGAGGGCGCTCGTGTCGAGGTAGAGGATCAGCGGCGCTGCTCGATGACGATATCCGACAGCAGCCGCGCCTTCGGGCGCGACTTCGCGGGCCGGCCCGAGCCGGGCTTGCCCTGGCCGCGCTGGAGCACACCCTCCGCAGCGAGCCGGTCCAGCCCTTCGTCCTCCGGCGATCGCGCCGCGGGGACGAGGCGCGCGAGCGGCCGGCGCCGGCGGTCGCCCACGGTGATGGTCGCCCCCGCCGCGGCGGCACGCAGGTAGGCGCTCAGGCGAGCCCGGAACTCCCGGACGCCCACGATCTCCCTGGCGCGAGACCCCCTTGTCGCCATGTGGTCACGCTAGCACCCGTTCGTGACCACGTCAACGACCACCGCCGCCGAGCAGCGCTCGCCTACTGCTTCACGGCTCCGAAAGTCAGGCCGGTGACGATGTGCCGCTGGGCGAGGAGCGCGACGAGGAGCACGGGCAAGGTGATGAGGGTGGCGGCGGCGGCCAGGGTGCCCCAGTTGATCTCCTCGTAGGAGATCATGTTGTAGACGGCAATGGGCAGGGTGCGCGTGGTGCGCCCGGCCAGGATCACCGAGAAGAGGAAGTTGTTCCACGAGAACACGAAGGACAGGATGGCGGTGGCCACCACGCCCGGCTTGACGAGGGGCAGCGCAATGCGCCAGAAGACGCCGAGGTGCGAGCAGCCGTCGATGAGGGCGGCATCCTCCAGGTCGGCGGGCACGTCCTCGAAGAACGAGATCATCACCCAGATGATGATGGGCAGGCCCACGATGAGGTGGGTGAGGATCAGCGCGCCGTAGGTGTCGACCATGCGGAGATGCCGGAAGAAGATGTACCAGGGGATCAGGTAGGCGATCCCGGGAATGATCCGCGCCACCAGGATGACCACGGCCAGCCGCTGCTGGCGCCAGCGGGCGATGGAGTAGGCCGCCGGCAGCCCGACGGCCAGCCCGAGTGCCGTGCACCCCGCCGCCACGACCAAGCTATTCCAGGTGTAGAGGAAGAACGGGTACTTGGTGAACACCTCGCGGTACCCTGCCGTCGTGACGCTGAAGCGCACGAACGTTGGCGGATAGGCCGTCGCCTCCACCTGCGGCTTCAGCGAGAGCGTGATCATCCAGTAGAAGACGAAGACCGTCGGCAGCATGAAGAGCCCGGCGAGTCCGTAGAAGCCGGCGGTGGATAGCCGCCGGCGCCAGACGCCCCCCCTCACCACGTCGTGGACCTCCGCACCTTGATGAGGATCAGCGACGCGCCCATGACGAGGGCGAAGAGGGCCACCGCCATCGAGGCGGCGTAGCCCATGTTGAAGTACGAGAACGCCTGGTTGAAGAGCAGGATGTTGATGGTCTCCGAGGCGTTGGCCGGGCCGCCCTGCGTCATGACAAAGATGATGTCGAAGGTCTTCAGTGCGTCGATGGACCGGAACAGGATGGCCACCACGAGGGCAGGCCGCAGCAGCGGCAAGGTGATGTGCCAGAAGGCCTGCAGCGACGAGGCGCCGTCGAGGTGGGCCGCCTCGTAGGGCTCACGGGGCAGGCTGGCCAGGCCGGCCAGCGCGATGAGCATGATCAGCGGCGTCCACTGCCAGACGTCCACCAGGGCCAGCGCGTAGAGCGCCGTCTGGCTCGAGTACGTCCAGCGAAACGGCGCCAGACCGACCACTGACAACAGATAGTTCGCCACGCCCAGGCTCGGGTTGTACATCATCACGAACACCAGTGCGATGGCGGTGGGCGTCGCCACCATGGGCAGGATGGCCAGGGTGCGGAGCAGCCCCCTGCCCCAGAACTCGCGGTTGAAGAGCAGGGCCATGGCGACGCCGAGGAGCGTCTCGCCGGCCACGGCGATGATGGTGAAGTAGATGGTCCGCACCACCGCCTCCCGGAACCGGGGATCGCCGAAGAAAATCTTGCCGTAGTTCGCGAGCCCGATGAAGCGTGGCGGGGTCAGGCTGGAGGCGAACCATTCTTGCAGACTCATCCACATGGTGTAGACGATCGGATAGACGATGATCACCGCCACGAGCAGCACGGCGGGCGCCGGGAAGAGCCACTGCGCGTGGCGGTGCGCGGCTATCGAGATGGGGGGCCTCGAACGGGCCCCCCAAGCCCCCCTCCGCTCGGGGTGCCCCGGCGGAGCCGTGGCACCCCTCGAAGCCCCCCGCACTCGCGCGCTAGCCCTCCGTCCGGTTGAGGAGGTCCTGGAAGTCCTTCTGCGCCTGGGCAAGGACCTGGGCGGCCGGCGCCCCTTCGATCCCCTTCTGGATGGCCACGCCGATGATGTCCCGGTACTCGGTGACGCCGACGATCTCCGGTAATCCCTGGCGGCCGATCTTGAGCGAGGCCTGGTACGCCTGGTACCAGTCGGCGGGCATCTTGGGCTTGGCCTTCACCTCCGGCTGTCCCAGGTCGAGGTGCGGCCCACGCCGACGCCGGCCATCAGCTCGCGCACCATGTTCGCCTTGCTCGTGGCCCACTGGGCGAAGAGGTAGGCGGCTTCCTTGTTGCGGCTCTGGGTGGAGACGGCCATGCCGGTGATGTAGATCGGCGAGAAATGCCCGCCGGGCCCGGCGGGCAGGACCGCGTAGCCGACCTTGCCGACCACCTTGGACTTGTTGGCGTCCTCGAACTGGCTCGCGAAGTTGACGCCGTCCATGTAGATGGCGACCTGCCCCTGCATGAAGGCCGCCGAGCACTCGTACCAGTTGAAGTTCACCACGCCGGGCGGCCCGTACTGGCGAAGGAGCCGCGTATAGAGGTCGAGCGCCGCCACCTGCTCCTTGCTGTCGAGGGCGGCCTTGCCGTCTTTCAGATAGGTGCCGCCCATCGGGAAGAGGATGCTCGGGTACTGGGTGGCGTTGGCGTTCTTGAGCCCGCGGAGCACGATGCCGTAGGTGCCCGGGGGCGCATGCAGCTTCTGCACGAGCGCTTCCAGCTCGGCCAGCGTCTCGGGCGGGGTCACGCCGGCCCGGGCCCCCGGAGTGAAGTCGTTCCAGTCGAACTCCAGGCTGGTGAGGGTCAAATCTTGTAGAAACTTGTTCAGCGGGTTCAGTTATGAGCAACGACGGCGAGGGCGACCACACGCGAGATCGCGCCTCGCCAAAACCGCACGCAGAATCCACGGCGCTCTATAATGCGCCTGCCGTACCGACGGAGGTTGGGCGATGAAGCGCGACGAGGTGACCATCAGCGGCGCGGGCATCGTGGGGGCGCCGGCCCTTCACGCACCCACGGGACGGGCGGCGGCGGAGCCCGTGCCGAGCACACACGGCGCCCCGTGATCGTCGGCGTCCCGAAGGAGACGGCTCCCGGGGAGCGCCGCGTCGCGCTGGTGCCGGAGCTCGTCCCGAGAATCGCGAAAGCGGGCGCGTCGGTCATCATCGAGCCTGGGGCCGGAGAGGCGGCCGGGTTTTCCAACGTGTCGTACACCGAGCAGGGCGCCGGTCTCGAGGCGGACGTCCTGGCGTCCGCCGACGTCGTGCTAAAAGTCCAGCCTCCCACCCTCCCCGAGGCCGGACGGTTCAAGGTAGGGGCCACGGTCATCGGCTTCCTCCAGCCCTTCACCGGCGGAGCGGTGATCCAGGCCCTGGCCGCGCGCGGGGTCACCGCATTTGCGATGGAGCTGATGCCGCGCATCGCGCGGGCGCAGTCGATGGACGCCCTCAGCGCCATGAGCACGGTGGCGGGCTACAAGGCGGTGGTGATCGCGGCCAGCCTCCTCCCGCGCTTCTTTCCGCTGCTGATGACCGCGGCCGGCACCGTCAGTCCGGCGCGCGTCTTCGTCATCGGGGCGGGGGTGGCCGGCCTGCAGGCGATCGCCACGGCGCGCCGGCTCGGCGCCGTCGTCGAAGCCTACGATACGCGGCCCGCGGTGCGGGAGCAGGTGGAGAGCCTCGGCGCCAAGTTCGCCGAGCTGGTGCTGGAGACGAGCGATGCGCAGGCCGCGAGCGGGTACGCGAGAGCCCAGTCAGAGGACTTCTATCAGCGGCAGCAGGCCCTGATGCAACGCTCGATCTCCGCGGCCGACGTCGTCATCACGACCGCGCTCGTTCCCGGCCAGCGCGCCCCCGTCCTGATCTCCGAGGAGATGCTGCGCGGGATGCGGCCCGGGTCCATCGTCATCGACCTGGCCGCCGACCAGGGCGGCAACTGTGCCCTCACCGTGCCGGGAGAGGATGTCGTCCGTCACGGTGTCACCATCGTGGGGCGCACCAACCTCCCCGCCACCATGCCCTATCATGCCTCGCAGATGTATGCGCGAACGGTGACGAGCTTTCTGCTGCATCTCCTGAAAGAGGGGACGCTGCAGCTCGACCGCGCTGACGAGCTGACGCGCGACCCCCTGGTCACGCACGCGGGCGAGGTCGTCAACGAGCGGGTACAGCCGGCGTCATGACCTCCGATCTGGAGATCGGCCTCTACATCTTCCTGCTCGCCGGCTTCCTCGGGTATCACATCATCACGCGGGTCCCGCCCCTGCTGCACACGCCCCTGATGTCGGCCACCAACGCGATCTCGGGCATCTCGCTCATCGGATCAATCGTGGTGACCGGCGCCGACTACAGTCCGCTCAGCACCATCCTCGGCACCATCGCGGTGGCGTGCTCATCGACGAACGTCGTGGGCGGCTTCCTGATCACCGACCGCATGCTCAAGATGTTCAAGCGGAAGGAGGACCAGGTCGACCGAGCTGGGCGGCGCTTCTCCGCCGCGCGGGTCCTCGGGGGCGCGGCCACCGTCGTGGTCGCCGTGCTTCTCATCCTGGCGGCGGCGGGCTGGCTGGACCCCGTTGCCAAAGGGCCGGCGCACGGGGGTGTCTCGCAGCAGGCGCTCAGCTTCTTCTACATCGTTTCCGCCCTTCTCTTCATCCTGGGCCTCAAGGGCTTGAGCTCGCCGCGCTGGGCGCGCCGGGGCATGTTCGCGGCGGAGTTCGGCATGCTCATGGCCATCGTGGGCACCCTGTTTCATCACGAGATCGTCAGCTACCGGTGGATCGCGGTGGGGCTGGCGGCGGGGTCGATCGTGGGGGCCACCATGGGCCTCCGGATCCCGATGACGGCGGTGCCGCAACGGACCGCGCTCTCGCACTCGCTGGGGGCGCTGGCCGCCACCCTCGTCGGCGTCTCCGAGTACGTTCGCCACGGGGGCGACCTCGGCGGCGTGAAGATGACGGCGATCGGGTTCGAGGTC
>Ga0184637_10002996_pt1 | contig 10686 bp, 6 predicted proteins | sample PLM3_127_b2_FD_133143 | JGI IMG/M metagenome (GOLD analysis project Ga0184637, IMG submission 133143) | Groundwater sediment microbial communities from an aquifer in East River, Colorado, USA - PLM3_127_b2 | ecosystem: Environmental > Terrestrial > Soil > Riparian zone | place: USA: East River... | reverse complement strand
TGGTCGCGAGCCACTTTGCCCCCTACCCCGACGCGGTTCGAGCCGAGGCGCTCGCGCTGAATGCGTCCGGGTCGAACGAGCTCGAGCGCGCGGCGGAGCTGGCGAACCGGCTCGCGGAACTCTACGCCGCGGCAGTGAAGGAGCTGCTCGCCGGCGCCCGCATCGACAAGGACCGCATCGCCGCGATCGGCTGCCACGGGCAGACCGTGCGCCATCGTCCCGATCGCGGCTACACGGTGCAGCTCGGGAACGGCGCCCTGCTGGCGGAGCTCTCCGGCATTCAAATCGTCTGTGATTTCCGCAGCCGCGACGTGGCCGCGGGCGGTCATGGCGCGCCGCTCGTGCCCGCCTATCACGCAGCGTGCTTCGCATCCCCCACGATCCACCGTGTGATCGTCAACATCGGCGGTATTGCCAATGTCACTGATCTGAGTCCGGGGTCGTCCGTGCGCGGCTTTGACACCGGGCCGGGAAACGTCCTGCTCGACCTGTGGGCCCAGAAGCATCTCGGACAGCCGCTCGACCGCGACGGCGCGTGGGCGGCTTCGGGAGCGCTGATCGACGAATTGCTGCGTGCGATGCTGGCGGATCCGTACTTCGCGGAGCCGCCGCCGAAGAGCACGGGTCGCGATCAGTTCAACGAAAGCTGGCTTTCGCGGCTCCGGCCCGAACGCTTCGCGTCGCAGGACGTCCAGGCGACGCTCGTGGCATTCACGAGTCAGTCCATCGCGGACGCGGTGAAACGCTTCTGTGACCGCACCCAGGAAGTGCTCGTGTGCGGCGGCGGTGCGTCGAACTCGCACCTGATGCGCGAGCTTGCGCGCCGGCTGCCGGGGCTGCGCGTCGCGACGACGGCGGCTGCGGGCGTCGATCCGGACTGGGTGGAAGCGATGGCCTTTGCCTGGCTCGCGCGCGAGACGCTCGCGGGCCGGACTTCGAGCCTGCCGGAAGTCACCGGCGCCGCCGGGCCGCGGATCCTCGGGGCGATTTATCCCGCCTGACCGTCCACCGCACCACGGGCGGAGCGCGCTGAGCCCGATTGACATCTGATGCTAAACTTGGTAGCATCAACGCATCATGCGAACCACGATCGATATCGACGCGCCTGTTCTCAAGGAGCTGAAGCGTCTACAGAAGGCCGAGGGCAAGTCCCTCGGCAGGCTCGCCTCGGAGCTGCTCGCTCGCGCGCTCGCCGAGCGGCGCAGACCGAAGGTACCCATCGAGTTCCGGTGGATCGCTCGCCGGATGGGCGCCAAGGTCGACCTGGCGGACAAGGAAGCGCTCCACCGTGCGCTGGACGAAGCACGGTGAGCTTCGCCATCGACGTCAACATCCTGCTCTACGCATCGGACGCCGACAGCCCGTTCCACGGATCCGCCTCGAAGTTCCTCGATCGCTGCGCGTCGGGCACTGAAGTCTTCTGCCTGGCATGGCCCACCGTGATGGGCTACCTGCGCATCGCCACCCACGCCGCGATCTTTGCGCGGCCGCTCTCCCCGCAGGACGCGATGGGCAACATCGACGCGCTGCTCGCTCGGCCGCACGCCCGCGTGCTTGCCGAAGAGGAAGGATTCTGGGGGGTCTACCGCGAAGTCGCCGGTACACTGGCCCCCCGGGGTAATCTTGTACCCGACACTCACCTCGCCGCTCTGCTCCGCCAGCACGGCATCCCGACGCTGTACACGCATGATCGCGACTTTCGGCGCTTCGATTTCCTGCGCGCCGTGGATCCGCTGGACGCAAGCGCAAGCTGACTTCAACCCGCGATCGCCGGCGGGCGACCGACGGACAGCCGCGCGTTCTCGGGGCGATTCATCCCGCGTGAGTGGCGCGCACGCCACGACCACGCCCACCGATCTGTAAAACATTGTCAATTCCGCGCCGGGTCCACTAGCGACCCGGCGCTGTGCTCGTCCGCCACTAAGGCGTAACGACCACCTTAGTGGCGTTCTCGTGAGACCGCCTTCCGCGAAAACTCCATCACGTTCATGGAGTTGGACACGACCCGCTTTACGGCAGCCGCGTGCCGCTCGGCCTGTTTCGCTCACTCGGCGGGACTTCGTTCGTAGGCGGCTCGCCGCTTTTCGTGATTGACCCCCACCGCGCGACGGCTAGGATAGGCGTGACAAAAGTCGCACTTGGCCCGCAGCCGGGGCCGAGGGTTTCGACAACAACACGCCGTGGGCGAGCATCGGTTGCGCCCGAGCCACAAGAAGCCTGCCCGTGACTCGTTCGCCCCGATTGCGCGGGCGCGGTGTGAACTGTCCGAAAAACTTGCGATGAACAACGCCCAAGCAGGGGATGCGGCGCGCCGCCGGGGAGGGGCGCCGAACGCGATCGACTCCGGGCTCGTGAGCGTCGCGCTGATCGCGCGCTTTCACGGCCGGCCGATCGACTTCGGCCAGCTCCGCCACGAGTTCGCTCCGGCCGGCGGGCGCTTCGACGACCCAGCGGTGATCCGGAGCCTGCGCGGGCTGGGCTTCCGGGCCGAGTTCCGGCAGCTCGGCTTCGCCGAGCTGCGCAAGCTTCCCGCCCCCGGGATCCTCCTTCTGAAGGACGGCCGGTACGCCGTCGTCGGCCGCACGACCGAGCGCGAAGCGCTGGTGCAGTTCGCGGGCGCCGAGCGGCCGATCAAGGTGACGGCCGACGACCTCGTGCGGGCCTGGACCGGCCGGATCGTGACGGCCACGCCGTCGTTCGCCGCGCAGACGGCCGTGCGCTTCGGCGTCGGCTGGTTCTGGGAGGCGCTGCAGAAGTATCGCGGGCTCCTCGGCGAGGTCGTCGCCGCGTCGTTCTTCCTCCAGCTCTTCGCGCTGGTGACGCCGCTCGCGTTCCAGGTCGTGATCGACAAGGTGCTCGTACACCGCGGCCTCTCCACGCTCGACGTGCTGGTCATCGGGCTGATCGTGGTGACGCTGTTCGAGGTCCTGCTCGGCGGCCTGCGAACCTACGTCTTCTCGCACACGACGAACCGGGTCGACGTCGAGCTCGGCGCGAAGCTCTTCCGGCACCTGCTCGCGCTGCCGCTCAGCTACTTCGGCGCGCGCCGCATCGGCGACACGGTGGCGCGGCTGCGCGAGCTCGAGACGGTGCGCAGCTTCATGACCGGCTCGGCGCTGACGGTCGGGATCGACCTCCTCTTCACGGTGCTGTTCCTCGCCGTGATGGCCTACTACAGCGCGTTCCTGACGCTGATCGTGATCGCGTGCCTGCCGCTGTTCTTCGGGATCTCGATGATCCTCACGCCGCTCCTCAAGTCGAAGCTCGACGACAAGTTCACCCGCAGCGCGGAGAACCATTCCTTCCTCGTCGAGGCGGTCGGAGGGATCGAGACGCTGAAGACGATGGCCGCCGAGCCGCACGTGCGCCGGCAGTGGGAGGAGCGGCTCGCCGGATACGTCCACTCCGCGTTCCAGTCGAGCCACGTCGCCAACCTGACCCAGCAGGGGATCGGGCTCGTCGGCAAGGCGCTCACGATCGCGCTGCTCTGGTTCGGGGCGAGGCTCGTGATCGAGGGCGAGCTCACCGTCGGGCAGCTCATTGCGTTCAACATGCTCGCGGCGCGCGTGAACGCGCCGATCCTGCGGCTCGCGCAGCTCTGGCAGGAGCTGCACCAGATGCGGGTGTCGCTCCACCGGCTCGCCGACATCATGGACGCGGCGGCCGAGCCGGCGTTCAAGACCGGCCGCTCGACGATGCCCGACCTCGCCGGCGCCGTGTCGTTCGAGAACGTGACCTTCCGCTACGCCGGCGACGGGCCGGAGGTGCTGAAGAACGTGAGCTTCAAGGCGCAGGCCGGAGACGTCATCGGCGTGGTCGGGACCTCGGGCTCGGGGAAGAGCACGCTCGTCCGACTGCTGTTGCGGCTCTACGTCCCCGAGCGCGGGCGGGTGCTGGTGGACGGCATGGACCTCACGCTCGCGGATCCGTCGTGGCTGCGGCGGCAGATCGGCGTCGTCAGCCAGGACGTCGTGCTCTTCAACGCCACGGTGCGCGAGAACATCTCGCTGGCCGATCCGTCGATGCCGATGGAGGAGGTCACCACCGCGGCGAAGCTCGCCGGCGCGCACGACTTCATCCTGCGGCTGCCGGACGGCTACGACACCCGGGTGGGCGAGCGCGGCGGGACGCTCTCCGGCGGTCAGCGCCAGCGCATCGCCATCGCGCGGGCGCTCGCGGCGCGGCCGCGGATGCTGGTGTTCGACGAGGCGACGAGCGCGCTCGACGCGGAGTCCGAGCGGCTGCTGTGGGACAACATGAAGACGATCGCGATCGGCCGCACCGTGTTCATCATCACTCACCGGCTGCCGACCCTGCGCGGCGTGGACCGGATCGTCACGCTCGAGGACGGCCGGCTGGTCGAGGAAGGAGCGCCGCGGGACCTCCTCGCGCAAGGCGGCCGGTATGCGGAGTTCCATCGGCTGCAGCTCGGAGGCGCCAATGCGTAGCCCGCCGCGACTGCATGCCCTGCGCGTGGCGGCCAACGACGTGGTCGCCCGCGCCCGCTCGTGGCTCGAGCCGCGCGCCCGCTCGATGCTGGAGCCCGACACGAGCGAGTTCGCGCCGGCGGCGGTCGAGATCCAGTCGCAGCCGCCCGCGCCGCTCGGCCGCGCGATCGCCATCGCGATCATGGCCTTCATGGTCGCGTTCGTGCTGTGGGCGGTGTGGGCGCAGTTCGACGTCGTCGCCTCGGCGGCCGGGAAGGTCGTGCCCTCGGCGCGGGTCAAGGTCCTGCAGTCGCTCGAGCCCGGCATCATCAAGGCGATCCACGTGCGCGACGGTCAGACGGTGAAGCAGGGCGAGGTCCTGATCGAGCTCGACCCCACCACCACCCAGGCCGACCGGACGCGCCTGGTGCGCGACGTGATGGAGGCGAAGATCGACCTGCAGCGCCTGATCGCGCTTTCGACGGGCAAGCCGGAGCTCGAGGGTCTGCCGCCCGATGCCGATCCCCGCATCGTCGAGACGACGCAGCAGCTGCTGTTAGCACGGCTCGCCGAGCACCAGCAGCGCATGGCATCGCTGTCGGCGGACGTCGTGCGCCGGCGCGCCGAGGCGAGCGCGATCGGCGCCACCGCGCAGAAGCTGCGGAGCACGCTGCCGCTGATCGAGAAGCGGCTCGCGATGAAGGAGTCGCTGGCGAAGCAGAAGTACCTGTCCGAGCTCTCGTTGATCGAGAGCCGGCTCGAGGTCGTCAACCACCACAAGGACATCGAGGCCCAGACCCACCGGCTGCGCGAGGCGCAGGCCGGGCTCTCGGTGGCCGAGCAGCAGAAGGTGCAGTCAGAGGCGGAGTTTCGGAGCAAGGTGTTCGGCGATCTCGCGGAGGCGGCAAAGCGGCTCGAGACCGCAACGCAGGATCTGGTGAAGGCGGAGCAGCGGACGCAGCAGCAGACCCTTGTTGCGCCCGTTGCCGGGATCGTGCACCAGCTCGCCGTTCACACCGTGGGCGGCGTGGTGACCTCGGCGCAGCCGCTGCTCACCATCGTGCCGGAGGGCTCGAGCTTCGAGGTCGAGGCGCAGGTGTTGAACCGGGACATCGGGTTCCTGCGGGCCGGCCAAACGGCGGCAGTGAAGCTCGATGCGTTCGAGTACACCAAGTACGGCCACATCGACGGTACCATCCAATGGGTCGGCACCGACGCGGTGCCCGATCAGAAGCTGGGGCTCGTTTATCCGGTGCGCATCACCCTTGCGTCTAACGAGTTGCCGAATGCGGTCGGCGGCGCGCGGCCGTTGGTCGGCGCCGGGATGGCCGTGACCGCCGACATCGTGATCAACAAGCGCCGCGCTTACGAGTATTTCCTCTCGCCGCTGCTGCGCTACAAGGCCGAGAGCTTGCGGGAGCGGTGATTGACCTGCCCCCCTGATAAGGGGGGCGCGAAGTGAAACGAAGCGGGGGGTTTCTAACGAGATGGAGCCACTGTGACCGACACGAGCCTCAAAACCCCGAGCCCCGAGGCGATCAAGCTCGCCATCGATCAGGCGAAGAGCGTGCTGAAAAAGCTGCCGCTCCTCGGCCCGATCACCTGGCTGTGCATGAACTCGCCGCAGCACCGGAACCAGTTCATCGCGGATCTGGAGTGGCGGGTGATGCCGGCTTTGGTGCTGGATCAAGCGAAACTCTACATGCGCGACGACGCGCCGATCGCTTACGCGAGCTGGGCGTTTCTTTCGCCGGAGGCGGCGGAGCGCTACCGCTCGACGGGTCGTCTAGCGCCGGGGGACTGGAAGAGCGGGCCTGAGGCGTGGCTGATCGATCTCGTCGCGCCGTTTGGTGGCGGTGGTGACGTGCTCCAGGACCTTAAGGAGAAGGTGCTCGTGGGGCGGCGGGTGCGGGTGCGAGGCGAAGCGGGGACGGAGTAGCGCAATTGCGCAGAAGTGGACACCTCCCATGCTTGGTACGTCAGAGAGGATGAGAAAGATCGTTACTGCGCTCTACGGAACGATCGGCGTACTGATCGCTCTAGTGACGGTGGCTGCAGCGGCCGAGCTCAAGCTATTGGCTGACGTCTATGCCTGGCTGTCGCCCGCATTGAAACCGTTCGTGGCGTTGCCCTGGGTGCATGAAGTTGCCGCTCAGAGCCACAAATTCCCTCTTGCCGAAGCACATGCTGTGCTTGTGCTCGCGGGCCTTGTAGCGATCTTCGGGACTGCATGGCTTGGTGCGCTACGCGCCCTACGGGAGACAGTGACATTCGTGGGCACCGATGTCGGGTCGTTGCGCACGGCGCTGCGGACGAGCCTCTTCCTTCGCCTTTTTGTCCAGCCAGGACACTGGCGATCAGGCCAGGCAACCCTCTCTGAGCTCTCGCCAGGCGACGATCTGTTCGTGAAGAAGCGTACGGCGGGGTTCGGTGAGTTAGTAGTCCGTTACTACACGCACGGACGTGTTCGCGCTCTATTGGCATTCGGGATTTTCATCCTTACCGTGTTCTTTGCATTTCCCGCGGCACTGGATGGTTCGTTGCGCTCAAGCGCAGCCTTCTTTTTCTTTGGACGCCTCCTGATCGCGATTGCAAGCGTGTTCTCCTTTTTCAGCCTTCTTCTCTTCCTCTCCGCATACATAGCGCGCATGAGCTCCGGGGAAGGACTGAACTCAAAAGCCTGAGGTTCACGAACTATGGCCAAGACCGACCCCGTCCTCGAAGGGGCCAAGATCCTCAAGGAGGTCGCGAGAAGCGCGGCCGACGATGCCGCACAAGGCGCCAAGGACATCGCGGCCGAGGTCGCGAAAGACCCGACGAATCTCGATACAGCGGCGGACACGGTCAAAGTCCACCGTGGCCTGAGGGAATCGACGGACCGTGGACAGACTGTCGACGTTATCCTCCGGGATGGCGTCGGCACCGTCCTGGGTGCGATAGCCGGCGTTGTCGTCGCCCCGCTCGCGTCAGCTACCCCGGCTGGACCGGCAGGCGGGGTTGCCGCCGGTTTCATCGCCGGCGAACTCGTCGAGGAACTGTATGGGGCTATCTACAACACCGTCATAAACGATGCGTTGCGGCGAGTCGTCGATCGGGCTGTAGTACAAGACGTCCTCACGCCAGAGTTTCGTAAGCTGCTCGACAGCGGAGTTCCGATCCAGCCGCATGAGAGCCGCACCATTAGCGTCTACAAGAGCGAGAGCGGCACGTGGACTGCCATCATGGTGGAGACGCGCGTCGCTGGCGGTAATACCTCTTACGAACTGCTGGGCGGGACTGGTATCCCACTCTACAAGACGGTAATCGCGCCAGATGGGTCGGCCAAGGTCTACAACTGGAAAAACGAAGAGGTTGTTGGTGGGGCACCACTAACGAGCGAGGCTTACAACCAGGCGGCGAAGCCAGCGTTCTCGGTAACCCTGGAGTCGCCGCCTCTGGTCCAGCCCAAGCAGTCCGCGGTTCCGGAGGGTTCGAAAACCGCAGTTGCGCCGATGAGCCCAGAGTTTCAGACGGGTAGCTCAGGAGAGGTCATCGTTCCAGCTGAGCAACCCGTAGATCTTCCCTCATTCAATCCCCAGCCGGGCATCTATGTGTGGATGAAGAACCCGGCCGTGCGGGCCACGCTCGATGAAAAGAGTGGTATCAGAAAGGAAGAGTATCTCTCCGACCATGACGGGCGCGCCGCGGGGGACCAGTTGTGGGAAATCCCGCAGAGTGGCGGGGGGAAGCTTCGCTACGCGCTGAGCGCCGACGGCACTTGGCGCGTTGAGATGCGGGATGCTGCCGATCGGCTCTTGGAGGTAAATGAGCGGTTCGCCGATGGCAGTTTGCTCCGGACCGACGGAGAGGGCAAAGTACTCGCGTGGACAAGACCCGCCGAGTCGGGAGCGTCGGCGAGCGTTGAGGGCACCTCGCCAAGCGCCGCAGGTATGGAGCAATCTGGATCGGGTTCGACCCCGCTCGATCCAAACACCGGCGTCCCCACAGACCCAATCGGTCCATCCACATCGGCGGACCACGGCTATACGGATGCCTTCTACAACGCGTTGCTTAGCGAGTTCAACCGGGCCCGCGACCAAGGGCCTGCAGGCGGATCAGCGGACGACTCGCTGACGCTCGCCGCCGCGCCCACCGGCACCGCAATCGACGCAACGCCGAGCAATGCCTCATCGTCCATCTCCAACGACACCTCGGCCGGGGAGAGCACCGCTCCGAGGCAAGCGCCGAGGAAAGACGAAATCCCCCCTGAAGCCACCGCCTTCCAAGCCGGCTGGACGCTCTATCAGTCGATCCAGGGCGGAAACGCGTTGGGAATCGCGACGGCCGGAGTGAACGCCGTCAACATCGCCAACTGGTACCAAGGCGACAAGCTCCTTCCCAAGGACGTAGCGCCGGGCTTCCGAACGGTAGGCGCAGGCCTCGGGCTCGCCTCCGCGGGGGTGGGGCTTTACAACGCCATCGATTCGGGCGAGCCACTTGGAATTGCCTACTCGACCGCCTCGCTCGCGAAGCAGGCCGTGGACCTCTGGGCAGGAAGTGTCAACTCCACGATCCTGGGCTTCGAGGCCGTGGGCGATTTCGCTACGGCGGCGCTCTATTCCCAGTCGGCATCCCTCGGAGCCGTCGCGAGCGTCCTGGGCGAGGTCGTCCCGATCCTCGGCGCTGTACTCGCCCTGTCGCAGGGCAACTTCATCGGCGCGGTCGCCTCCATCCTGATGATGATCCCGGCGACGTTCGTCATCGGGCTGGTGCTCACGATAGTTAGCTCCCTCTTCGGCGGCGACGGCGAGCCCGAATACGACTGGATCCCCGCCGCCGGCGAAGGGAACTACACCCGCGGCGAAGACGGCGCGGTGCTGATCGAAGCGACCGGCACCAACAGGCACAAGAGCATCGAGGAAACCCCGGTCGGTCCGGGCACCGAAGGCGCGAACGTGGTGGCGGGCAAGCTCGCCGCGGCGCTCTCGAGCCTGTTGCTGGAGGTCAAGGCCAGCCAGCGCGACGAGGACGGGCCCGCCGCGATGGCGCTCATCCCCGAGCGGCTGCCGGGTCTGCACTTCCTCGGCCACAACGCCTTCGTCATCGAGTTCACCGATCCACGCACGGGTGAGGCCCGGCAGGTGGGCGCAAATATCGTCGATGTCGAGCGGCTGCTGGTGGAAGTCGCGCATCACACCGAGGCGCTGGCACCCGCGTGGGAAGCCGAGCAGGTCGAGGCGAAGCTCACCGCCGGCGACCCGCACGCCCCGGAGACCGAGGCCCAATACGCCCACCGGCTGAACCCCGACGCGACCGAGCCGGCCGAGCGGGGAGACCGCCAGAGCCTCCCGGCGCTGGTAGTCGATCTCGCCGGCGACGGCATCGCCACGACGAAGCTCCCCGAGGACACGGGCCGCACGCTCGCCGATCTCTTGAACGGCCCCTTGCGCTTCGACGTCGATTCGGATGGGTTCCTGGAGGCGCTCGAGTGGCCGGCGCTTGGCGATGCGCTCCTCACGCTGGATCGGGACGGAGACGGAAGAATCGCGAGCGCCCGAGAGCTCCTCGCCTCCCCCGACCTCCCCGCGCCGATGCGAGGGAGCGAGATGCTCGCCTGGCTCGACGCGAACCGCGACGGCCTCCTCGATCACCGTGATCCGGGCTTCGCGGCGCTCGCGCTCTGGCTCGATGTCAACGCTGATGCGAAATCCGATCCGGGCGAAGTGCTGTCGCTCGGCGAGATCGGAGCGAGCGCGCTTGCGCTCGGGTCCCCGGGCGAATCGACCATTCACCTCGCGGGCGGTGCATCGCTCGCCGTCCGCGAAGTCGCGCTCGAGGCCGAGACCGACGGCGTGCGGATGGCCGTGCTGCCCGGCGGGGTGCTGGTGGAGGCGGAGAACGGCCTCGACGGCCTGGGGACGGATGCGCGGCTCCTCTACGTCTCGGGGGTGGCCGACCTGTCGAGCCCTGAGACCGCGCGCATCTGGGGGGTCGATCCGGCGCTCGCCACTTCGCGCGGCACGACTGAGGCCGACGGGCTGGATCCCTCGTCCGAGGGTGGACACCGCGCTCACCGCGAAGCCCGCCGGATCGTGCTCGGCGGGGCTGAGCAGGGTCTGCTCTTCGCCGGCGCCGCCGGCGCGATCGCGGCCCTGGGCCTGGGCGCCCCTGGAACGGCAGCAGCGGAGGAGCTCGGCCGCATCGAGTTCGTGCTGCCCGACGGCACACTGGCGCCCCTCGCCCTCCCGATCGTGATCACGCAAGCCGAGAGCCGCCCGCG
>Ga0184637_10002995_pt1 | contig 10689 bp, 9 predicted proteins | sample PLM3_127_b2_FD_133143 | JGI IMG/M metagenome (GOLD analysis project Ga0184637, IMG submission 133143) | Groundwater sediment microbial communities from an aquifer in East River, Colorado, USA - PLM3_127_b2 | ecosystem: Environmental > Terrestrial > Soil > Riparian zone | place: USA: East River... | reverse complement strand
CTCCACCTCCATGCCGGACATGGTCAGGAGATCGGCCAGTTGCTCAGTGGACAGCGGCGGATCGCAGAACTCGCGCAACCACGACTCGGGAAATTGCATCAGCGTCTCTCGTCACTCACCCGAACTGCGACAGGAAGCGCAGGTCGCCATCGAAGAACTGCCGCAGGTCGCTCACGCCATAGCGAAGCATGGCCAGGCGGTCGATACCCGTGCCGAAGGCGAATCCGATGTATCGCTCGGGATCGAGCCCCATGTTGCGAATGACCTGCGGATGCACCTCGCCCGCACCCGACAGCTCGAGCCATTGGCCTCTCAATGGGCCCGCGCCGAACATCATGTCGATCTCGGCACTCGGCTCGGTGAAAGGGAAGTAGCTCGGCCGGAAGCGGACCGACATGTCCTTCGTTTCGAAGTACTCCTGCAGGAAGTTCACGTACACCGATCGAAGGTCTTTGAAGCTGATCGATTCGCCGACCCACAGTCCTTCGACCTGATGAAACATCGGCGAATGCGTGGCGTCGCTGTCCACGCGGTAAGTGCGCCCGGGTGCGATGACGCGAATGTCGGGCATGGATGCCTCGTGCGCGTACTTCCTGGCGTGCGCGCGCGCGTAGCGGATCTGCATCGGCGACGTGTGCGGACGCAGGTTCAGCCAGCGGCCTTCGTCATCCTTCATGTCCACATAGAACGTGTCCTGCATCGAGCGCGCAGGATGGTTCTCGGGGTTGTTGAGCGCCGTGAAGCTGTACCAGTCGGTCTCGATTTCCGGACCGTCGGCGACGTCGAATCCCATCGAGCCGAAGATCGCCTCGATGCGTTCCGTCGCACGCGAAATCGGATGCAGTCCGCCGATGCCCTGCTGGCGTCCCGGCAGCGTGACGTCGAGCGCATCGGCGCGCAGCTGCGCTTCGAGCTCCGCATCGGCGAGCGCCTGGCGCCGCGCCGTCAGCAGCGCCTCGACCTGCTGCTTGGCGGCGTTGATTTCGGCGCCGCGCGTTTTCTTTTCTTCCGCCGACAGGCCGCCGAGCGCCTTCAACAACTCGGTCACGCGCCCGGCCTTGCCGAGATAGCGCGCCTTCGCGTTTTCCAGATCCGCGGGTGCACCGGCGCGCGAGAACTCTTCCTTCGCCGCCTGCACCAGTTGATCGAGCTCGTTCATCGCTTCGCTGCAATACAGAAACAAAAGAGGCCGCACTGGGTGACGGCCTCGGGATGCTTGCCCTGGCGCCTTACCAGGGGCTTGCGGCGTCACCGAGCCCGCGAGCTCGGTGGGCTTGCAACATCAAGCCAGCTGGGCCTTCACCTTCTCGACGATGCTGCCGAACGCGGCCGGGTCGTTGACGGCCATGTCGGCGAGCACCTTGCGATCGATGTCGATCGAAGCCTTCTTCATGCCGGCCATGAACTTGCTGTAGGTGATGCCGAGCTCGCGCGATGCGGCGTTGATACGTGCGATCCACAGCTGGCGGAAGACGCGCTTGCGAGTGCGGCGATCGCGATAGGCGTATTGCCCGGCGCGCATGACCGCTTCCTTGGCAATGCGAAAGACGTTCTTGCGGCGGCCCCGATAGCCCTTCGCGAGCGCAAGAACCTTCTTGTGACGGGCACGTGCGGTGACACCACGTTTGACGCGTGACATGTGTTTACTCCTTCAAGCGTTGTTCCGAAGACCCGCTCACAGACCGGCGAAGGGCATCATCTGCGCGACGTGGCCCATGTTGGACTCGTGAACGTTGATGGCGCCACGCAGGTGGCGCTTGTTCTTCGTGGTCTTCTTGGTGAGGATGTGGCGCTTGAACGCCTGGCCCCGCTTGACGGTGCCACCGGGGCGAACGCGAAACCGCTTGGCCGCGCTCTTCTTGGTCTTCATCTTGGGCATGACTGCTCCTTGTTGGCTGCTCCAGCAGGCGCCTGCGAAAAAATCGCAGTCTTGTTGGCCTGAAGGGGCTTCTTGTTACGCCGTGGTGACCAGACCGCGACGTTGAACTCTTTCAGAAACTATTTCTTCTTCGGGCCCAGCACCATGATCATCTGGCGCCCTTCGAGCTTGGGCATGTTCTCGACGACCGCCACATCCGACAGCTCGTCGCGAATCCTTTCCAGCAACCGCATGCCGATGTCCTGGTGCGTGATCTCGCGGCCGCGGTATCGCAACGTCACCTTGCCTTTGTCACCGTCTTCGGCGATGAAGCGGCGCAGGTTGCGCATCTTGATCGCATAGTCGCCTTCGTCGGTGCCAGGCCGGAACTTCACTTCCTTGATCTCTATGACCTTCTGCTTGGCCTTCGCTTCCGCGGCACGCTTTTGTTCCTGGTACTTGAACTTGCCGTAGTCCATCAGGCGGCAAACCGGGGGATCGGCTTGTGCCGCGATCTCGACCAGATCGACATCCAGTTCGCCCGCCATGCGCAGGGCTTCTTGCGTGTTCACGATTCCGAGCGGTTCGTTCTCCACTCCGTTGAGCCGGACTTCCGGCGCCGTGATCTCACGGTTGAGTCGGTGCTTGCGCTCGACGTTGGGAGTGCGACGGTCAGCAAAAGTAGCGATGGTGTGTGCCTTTCAAAGGTCCCCAGGCAACAGGGGCCCCAAATAAATCGTCGCGCGCCTCGGCTTCAAGCCTTCAGAGCGATGTCACTAGCCAGCTTCTGGGAGAAGTCCTCTAGGGGCATCACGCCGAGATCCTGATTGCCCCGGGCGCGCACCGCAACGGCCCCGCTTGCCTTCTCCTTGTCGCCAACGACAAGGATGTACGGAACCTTCTGCATCGAATGCTCGCGGATTTTATACGTGATTTTTTCGTTGCGCAAATCGGTTTCGACTCTAACTCCTTGTTTTTGCAGCGTTTTCGCGACTTCGCGAGCATATTCCGATTGCCCGTCCGTAATACTTGTGACCACTGCTTGGACAGGTGACAGCCAAGCGGGCAACGCCCCGGCATGCTGCTCGATCAGGATGCCGATGAAGCGCTCGAAGCTGCCGACGATCGCGCGATGCAGCATCACCGGCGTGCGCCGCTCGCCGGACTCGGTCACGTACTCGGCGCCCAGCAGCCCGGCCATCGAGAAGTCGACCTGCATCGTGCCGCACTGCCATTCGCGGCCGATCGCGTCTTTCAGCGTGTACTCGATCTTCGGCCCGTAGAAGGCGCCCTCGCCCGGCGCGATGACGAACTTGCAGTTCGAGCGGCGAAGGCTCTCCGTCAGCGCACGCTCGGACTTGTCCCAGCTTTCATCGGAGCCGATGCGCGCGTCGGGCCGTGTGGCGACCTTGTAGATGATCTGCTCGAAGCCGAAGTCGCGATAGACCTTCTGCAGCAGCGCCGTGTAGGCGACGCACTCGTCGAGGACGTGGTCCTCGGTGCAGAAGATGTGGCCATCGTCCTGCGTGAAGCCGCGCACCCGCATGATGCCGTGCAGGCCCCCCGTCGGCTCGTTGCGGTGGCATTGGCCGAACTCGCCATAGCGCAGCGGCAGGTCGCGGTAGCTCTTGATGCCCTGCTTGAAGATCAGGATGTGCCCCGGGCAGTTCATCGGCTTGAGCGCGTAGTCGCGCTTCTCGCTTTCGGTGACGAACATGTTTTCGCGGTACTTGTCCCAGTGGCCCGTCTTCTCCCACAGGCTCTGGTCGAGGATCTGCGGGCCCTTGACCTCGCGGTAGCCGTTGTCGCGGTAGACCTGCCGCATGTACTGCTCGACCTGCTGCCACACCGTCCAGCCCTTCGGGTGCCAGAACACGAGCCCCGGCGCGTGCTCGTCGAGGTGGAACAGATCGAGCTCGCGGCCCAACTTGCGATGATCGCGCTTCTCCGCCTCTTCGAGCATGTGCAGGTACTGCTGCAGCTCGTCCTTCGTGGCCCATGCCGTGCCATAGATGCGCTGCAGCTGCTCATTGCGATGGTCGCCGCGCCAGTACGCGCCGGCCACTTTCATCAGCTTGAAATGCTTGAGCTTGCCCGTACTCGGTACGTGCGGACCGCGGCACAGGTCGGTGAAGGCGCCCTCGCTGTAGAGAGATACGTCCTCCCCGGCCGGGATGCTCGCGATGATCTCCGCCTTGTAGTGCTCACCCAGGCTCTTGAAATAGGCGACCGCCTCGTCGCGCGGCAACACCTTGCGCTCGACCTTCTCGTCCTTCCTCGCGAGCTCGGTCATGCGCTGCTCGATCGCGGCCAGGTCGTCCGGCGTGAACGGGCGCTTGTATGCGAAGTCGTAGTAGAAGCCGTTCTCGATCACCGGACCGATCGTCACCTGCGCATCGGGGAACAGCTCTTTCACCGCGTAGGCGAGCAGGTGCGCCGTCGAGTGGCGAACGATCTCAAGCCCCTCCGGGTCTCTGTCGGTGACGATCGCAAGCGGGGTGTCGGACTCGATGCGATGGCTCGTGTCGACCAACTTGGCGTCGACGCCGTTCCCGACGCGGCCCGCGACAGCGGCCTTGGCAAGGCTGGCACCGATCGACGCGGCCACCTCGGCCACCGTCAACGGGCCGGGGTATTCGCGTTTGGAACCGTCGGGCAATTGAATCGAAATCATGGGTGCTCCAGAAATGGAAAAGCGCGGTGGGTGACCGCGCTTGTTCTGGACGAACGAGAAGACGTGCCGCGGCCTAGCGAACCTCGAGGGTGCCAGTCGTAGTTCGCGGTGTCATAACCATCGTGCCTTCCTCTTTCCTTGTGCGTTGCTCGGCAATCTGTGCGCAATTGTAGTTGAAGGCCATCGTTTGCGCGTCGCCTTGAGGGGCGATCGCGTCGCCGCGGGTTTCCGGCGCGCTGCCGATGGCCACCGCAGCGAGCGGAGCCAACAGCATGGGTAACAAGGTTTTCATCGTCATGGGGTCCAGGTGCATTCCGATGAAAACGCGCCCGCCTCGTCCGACGACACAGGCGGGCGCGTCCCTTCGATTTCAGTTCACGGCCACCGGCTCGACATCGTCGGGTGTCGGCGGCGCGAACCGTGCCACATCGACCGGCTCGAGCTCGTCGGCCGACGCGGCAGCCAGCGCGACGAGGTAGTCCGCCATGCCCTGAGGCGACTGGCTGGCGCTGTCGGGCACTTGCGCGGTCGGCGCAGGCGCGGGCGCGCCGCCACCACCACCACCGCCACCTCCGCAGGCCGTCACCACCGCGGCAACCGCGGTCACGATCAACAAGGTTTGCTTCTTCATGGTGGGCCTCACTTGGCGCCGGGGATCGGCGTGAACAGGTACGGGAACTTCGGCAGCAACGGGACGACCGCCTGGTCGACCGCGTCGTGCAGCTTCAGCGACGTGTCACCGAGCGGTACGTTGGCCGGTTTGCAATCCGCCCCGAGGCCGAGACCGTTGTTGTCGCCGTTGAGCACGCACAGCCCGCCCATCACCGCCACCAGCGAGATGTCGACGACATCGTCTTTCGGGCGACGGCCGTTCGGGAAGCCGGCGTTGTCGCCGCCCGCGACACCGAGACGCTTTTGCTGCGCTTCGGGGGTTGGCGCGATGCTCGTGTTCAGGCGCAACATCTCCGACGGCGTGACAGTCGCCGGCTGGTTCAGGCCCTTGATGCCGGTCAGGAAAGTCGTGACCAGGTCCGTGCGCGGAAAATTCTTCGGCGACACACCGGGCAGGTTCAACGCGATCTCGAGCAGCTTGGGCAGCGTCGGGTTCGTCACGTAGTCGGCGAACTGCCCGTCGTCCTTCGGCTTGGAGCCGTTGAAGCGGTCCTTGTCGGGCAGGCCGATCACGACTTCGTTGACCAGGGGCATACCCAGGCGCGAGACCTGAGTCCATGCACCGCCGACCACCGCGGTCGTCTGGTGCCCCTTCTTCGGCAGCGGGTTCAGCAGCGACCCCTGGCGCAGGCTCGCGGTCGTCCACGCGCCGACCACCGGATCGGAGCTCGCGGTCAGGCAGCTCTTGTGCACTTCGATCGCCATCGTCGTGATGTTGGCATCGTCGATGATGTTCGGCACCGCATTGATCAGCGCGGGGTCGGTGATGACCGCGACCGGCGCGTTGACCAGGTCGAAGATCGCTCCGAGGTTGACCGCGAAGGCTTCCTTGCGCTGCCCGACGAACAACTTGGCGGGCGTGCTGCAGCCGGGAATGTTGACACTGTAGATGTGCTTGGCCGCGTACCCCTCGTAGTCGGGGATCGTCTTCGTGCCGATGTTGTCGACCGGCTTGTCGAAGGTGGCCGAGCCGCCGGCCGCGTTGGTGACGGCCACGCGTTGCCCGCTGCGACGATCACCGCGCATCATGTCGACGGTGAATGTCTCGGTCACGTTCAGCGACGCTGACTTCACGTCGGTGACCTGGCCTGCCTGCGTCAACGGAATCGCCACGCTCTTGCCCCCGATGTCGAGCGGAATGCTGTTCAGCGTGTTCTTGAAGCGGAACTGGAACGTGATGTCTTCGCGCGCGTCGCCGTTGTTGTCGATGTGGATCTCGTACAGCGCGTTCGGGTCCATCTTGAAGTAGTTGGGCCCGCCATACGGAGCCTGCAGCGGCTGGTAGTTGGCGATCAGCGTGACGAAGCCGTCGCGCCCGGGCTCGTAGCTGTTGAACATGTAGAGGTCGGTGCCGTCGACCTTCGGCGCCGTCGTGATGAACGGTGCTTCGCGGTGGCTCGATGCCTGCACCAGCCCGAAGCCGGTGGCGGCGCACAGCGCTGCGGCCAGCGGCAGCAAGCGCATGGGTTGGAGGCGATGGGTCTTCATGCGTTGTTTCCTCTCGTGTAATGACGTGGATGAGGGTGCCGGGGCCATAGGGCCTCTGCCGCCGACACGGTCCGCAAGGACTGCGTCTGACGATGCCTTACGCAAAGCTTTCGCGAACGGATGCAGCCCGATTTGCGACCGCGATTGCGGCCGCGATCGCGAGGTCAGCGGATGACCGTGGCGGCCCGGCCCCTCAAAGCGGCTGCGCGGCGATCGGCCGCCCGCCGGTGACGAGCGCGGCGAACTCGTCGCGCAACCGCTCGCTTTCGGCAACCGCACGCGTCCACGCGGCAACGCGCGCGGCGTAGTCGTCGCCGTAGCGCACGAAGTCGTTTCGATCGGGCAGCCTCGCACCGGGCAGCGTTGCCACCCAGTCGGGATGCGGCGCGACGACCACCACATTGTCCGAATGCTCGGTGGCGCGATGGCGATGCTTCAGCGCCTTGTCGAGCCATCCGGGAATGATCGCCTTCTGGAAATGCGGGTACAGCACGAGCGACGCCTGCTTCGCTTTGATCGACGCGTAGTTCAGGTGCAGGTGGTAGTCGGTGATGCCGCCGTCCCAGTACACACCCACCGGCGCGCCGGGAATGTGCTGCACCGCCTCGAGGCAGAACGGGATCGAACAGCTCGCGAGCAGGCTCAGGCGCAGATTGCCTGCGTCGAGCGGCACGGTGTGCGTGCGGAAATCATGCAGGTGGATCGGCAGCGGTTCGCGCGGGTCCGAAAAGATCACCCTCTCCAACCAGGCTCCCATGGCACGCCGGCTCATTGCGTTCGTCGCGAAGGCTCCGAGGTAAGCAAGCCGCGTGCTGATCGGAGAGAACATTCGCCCTTCGCGCCGCAGCAGATGCCGGCCGCGGCTCGTGAAAATGTGAAGCCGAAAGCGTGGATGGTTCAGCACCTGCGACTCGCGCCCATCGAAGCACTCGGCGAGTTTCGCACCGAAGACCTCGCTCACATGGCGTGGCGTCGGTGGCTTGCCGGGCGCGTGCTGATAGTCCTGGTGGACGTAGTCGTCTGCCATTCGCGCGAGGGCAGCCGCCGGATCGGGCAGGCACGCCGATGCCATGCGCCATGCGCCGATCGACGCGCCCAGCAGGTGGATCGTGTGGCTCGTGCCCGCCAGCCACTCGCCGAAGATGTAGCGGTCGAGCGGATTGAGCACCAGCCCTTTCGGACCGCCCGCGGCGGCGGGAATCGCGGCGACGTCCTGCGCGCGCAGCCCATGCGCTCGAAGGTGTCGCAGCGCCGTCGGGCCTGCGAACACTTCGAGCGCGTTCATCGTCGGCGTCAAGCGAGGTTGCGCAATTCCCTCAACGCGACCGACAACATCGCGAGGTCGGCGCCCTTCGCGTCGCCGAGCTCGACGAGCAGGCGCTGCGCGCGCTCGAGTGCCGTGCCGTTGCGCGCCGCCCAGGCGTCGAGCATCACCGCCGCGCTGCCCTGTCCCTTGCTTACGACATCGTGCGCGATCGAGCGTTGCAAGTCCGCCAGATCGCTGCCGAGCGCGACCTTCGCGAGGCTTTGCCAGTAACTCTCCGCCGGCAGCGCATTGATCTGCAGTCGCAGCTTGCCCATGCCCAGGCGATGGCCGATGCCCGCATGCACCTCGGCCACTTCGTCGAGCTCGCGATGTGTCGCTTCGGTGATCTCGGCAACGTCGAGCGCGGCGAACAGGCCGTCGGACGTGGCGACGTGTTGCGCGAGCTCCGCAGGCACGCCGCCTTGCACCCAAGCCGCGGCGCGAGGCGACGCAGCGCCTTCAGGCGCGAGGCGTTTGCGCATCACGTCGACCGCCGGAACGAAATGCTTGAACAACTGCTCCATCGGTTCGCCCATGCGCTTGGATCGCAGGAACCACGTCACGGCACGCGTCGTCAGGCCGCCGAGCTCGATGATCATTTCGGCCTGTACCTGATCGCCGACCTTGGTGTCGAGCGCCTCGATCTGCTGCCACAGCGAGACGTAGCCGTAGACCTCGCGCGTGGCGAGGTACGCGCGCACGATCTGCGCGGGTTTCGCTCCGGTCAGCTCGGTGTGCCGGTGTACGAAGGTCGCGCCGACACGGTTGACCATGCTGTTGAGCACGTAGGTCGCAATGATTTCGCGCTTCAGCGGATGCCGCGGAATGTAGGACGCGAACTTCTGGCGCAGCAGTATCGGGAAGTAGCGCTCGAGCGCGGTCGCGACCCACGGATCCTCGAGCAGATCGGACGTCAGCAGCTCGTCGTACAGCCACATCTTGCTGTAGGCGAGCAGCACCGCGCGCTCGGGACTGGTGAGCCCGATGCTCCTGGCCTTGCGCTCGGCGATGTCGTCGTCGTCGGGCAGGAACTCGATGGCCCGGTTGAGTTGCCCGCTCTTTTCGAGAAAGCGGATGAAGCGCGCCTGCTCGTCGCTGAGCTGCACGCCCAGGCGCCCGGCGACCGAAAGCGCTTGCGTCTGAAAATAGTTGTCGCGCAGCACCAGCGCGGCCACGTCGTCGGTCATCTGCGGCAGCACCACATTGCGCTGCTTGTCGGTCATCTCGCCATCGCTGATCGCAAGGCCCAGCAGGATCTTGATGTTGACCTCGTGGTCCGAGGTGTCGACCCCCGCCGAGTTGTCGATCGCGTCGGTGGCAAGGCGCACCCCGGCCGTCGCGGCCTCGATGCGCCCGCGCTGCGTCAATCCGAGGTTGCCGCCCTCGGCGACCACCTTGCAGCGCAGCTCGCGCCCGTTGATGCGCAAAGCGTCGTTCGCGCGGTCGCCAACGTCGGCATGCGTCTCGGTGCTCGCCTTCACGTAGGTGCCGATTCCGCCGTTGTAGAGCAGTTCCGCCGGCGCCTTCAGGATCGCCGAGACGAGCTCGGTCGGCGCGAGCTTGGCAGCTTCGATGCCGAGCGTCGCGCGCGCCTGCGGCGAAATCGGAATTGATTTCTCCGATCGCGCCCAGACGCCACCGCCCTCGGAGATCAGCTTCGTGTCGTAGTCGGCCCACGACGAGCGCGGCAGCTTGAACATGCGATCGCGCTCGCCGAACGAGATCGCGGCGTCGGGATTCGGGTCGATGAAGATGTGCCGGTGATCGAACGCGGCGAGCAGCCGGATGTGCCTGGACAGCAGCATGCCGTTGCCGAAGACGTCCCCGGACATGTCGCCGACGCCGACCACCGTGAAGTCGGTCGATTGCGTGTCGACGCCCAGCTCGCGGAAGTGGCGCTTGACGCTTTCCCACGCGCCGCGCGCCGTGATGCCCATGGCCTTGTGGTCGTAGCCGGCGCTGCCGCCGGAGGCGAAGGCATCGCCGAGCCAGTGGCCGTACTCGGCGCTGATCTGGTTCGCGTAGTCGGAAAAGGTTGCCGTGCCCTTGTCCGCGGCGACGACGAGGTACGGATCGTCGCTGTCGATGCGCACCACCTGCGGCGGCGGCACGACCGTCGTGCCGACCAGGTTGTCGGTGAGGTCGAGCAACCCGCGCAGGTAATCCTGGTAACAGGCGATTCCCTCCTTCAGATACGCGTCGCGGTCCGACGCCACCGGCGCGCGCTTCAACACGAAGCCGCCCTTCGAGCCGACCGGCACGATCACGGTGTTCTTCACCATCTGCGCCTTGACGAGACCCAGCACCTCGGTGCGGAAGTCCTCGAGCCGGTCGGACCAGCGCAGCCCGCCGCGCGCGACCTTGCCGCCACGCAGGTGGATGCCTTCGAAGCGTGGCGAGTAGACCGAGATCTCGAACAGCGGCTTCGGTTCGGGCAAGCCCGGGATGCGCGCGGATTCGAACTTGAAGCTGAGGAAACTGCGTCGCGGGCCCGGTGCCCCCGAATGGCCGACGCCGGTTCGCCAGAAATTCGTGCGCAGTGTCGCCTGGACCAACGCAAGCAGCTGTCGCAGCACGCGATCGTCGGTGAGGTTGCTGACTTTCTCGAGCGCCTGCTCGATCGCATTCGTCTGGGCAGTGGCCCCCTGCTCGTCGCGCGCGTTCGGATCGAGGCGCAACTTGTACAGGCCG
>Ga0184637_10002993_pt1 | contig 10691 bp, 7 predicted proteins | sample PLM3_127_b2_FD_133143 | JGI IMG/M metagenome (GOLD analysis project Ga0184637, IMG submission 133143) | Groundwater sediment microbial communities from an aquifer in East River, Colorado, USA - PLM3_127_b2 | ecosystem: Environmental > Terrestrial > Soil > Riparian zone | place: USA: East River... | reverse complement strand
GACATGGCCCAGACGCGCCGCGCCGCGGCCGCGCCCGAGCGCGAGATCTTCCCGAGCGGCATCGTGGGAGTGCGCAACATCCGGCAGTGGACGGGGACCGAGTACACGCGAATCGTCATCGACCTCGACGAGGAGGTGAAATACACGGAGGGAAGCGTTCAGGATCCCGCGCGCATCTACTTCGACCTTCTCGGCTCCCGCGTCACCAGGGACCTCGCCTCTCGCATCTTTCCCGTGGGCGACGGATTCCTCCAGCAGATTCGGGTCGGCCAGAACAAGTCCGATGTGGTGCGAGTCGTCCTCGACTTTCAGAACCTGAGCGAGTACAACGTCTTCACCCTTCCCGACCCCTACCGGCTCGTCGTCGATATCCTGGGCAAAGCGCCGACCGGGCCTCCCGCGGCGCCCCCCAGCGAAGTCGCCGCGATTCCCCCTACACACGAGGAGGCTGTGCAGCCCGCGCCCACGGAGCCTTCGGAGCCTTCGGAGATCGTAGCGGAAGCGACACCGACGCCGGTGCCCGCGAGCGCGGCAGGCTCGCCCGACATCATTCGCGTTCCCCCGCCGCCGAGAAAGGACGGCTACTCCATCGTTCAACAGCTCGGTCTTTCCGCTTCGAGGGTGGTGATCGACCCGGGCCATGGAGGGCACGACCCGGGAACGATGAACAAGAGCGGTCTGCGCGAGAAAGACGTCGTCCTCGACGTCTCGCAACGCCTGCGGAAGCTCCTGGAGGCGGACGGCTTCGAGGTAGTGATGACGCGCGACAAGGACGTGTTCATCCCCCTCGAGGAGCGAACCGCGATCGCGAACTCGAAGGCCGCCGATCTTTTCGTCTCCGTCCACGTCAACGCCGCCCGGAGCACCAAACCGCGGGGCACCGAGACCTACTTCCTCAACCTCGCGACGACCCCCGACGCGGAAGAAGTCGCCGCCCGAGAGAACGCGGTGACGACCCGGAGAGTCAGCGAGCTCGGGAGTATCCTGCAGAAGGTTCTGAACAACGAGAAGATCACCGAGTCGCGGGAGCTCGCGGGCCGAGTGCAGACCTCGCTCTCCTCCGAGCTCTATACGTCGGCCAAGGATTCGCGAAACCGCGGGGTGAAAACGGCGCCCTTCTACGTTCTCCTGGGGGCGCAGATGCCTTCCGTCCTGGTCGAGGTCGCCTATTTGACGAACCGCAAGGACGCGGAGCTCCTCGGCGACGGCGCGTTCCGCCAGAAGGTGGCGGAGTCGATTGCGGCCGGGGTCCGCGGCTACCAGGATTCGCTCGCACGCACCACGAGGACCGAAGGATCGGGAGATCGGGTCGCTGAGAAGGAAGGGCCGCGTTAGAATGACTGATGCTTCTCGATCTCCTCGCGCGAGTGCCTTACGCTCTCCCGGTTCTCTTCGCTCTCCAGCCGGCTGACGACGGCATCCATTACTTCTCCGTGAAGGACCCGGAGCCCGATGAGGGACGGATGTTCGCCAAGTTCGTTCTCAACGCGTTTTTTTTCGTCGGCGTGACCCTTCTCGTTACCTTGGGCGTCGGAATCGCGTTCGGGAGCTTCCGCGTGTGGCTCCTCGAGAAGTATCCCCACAACCGTTTCAACGGAGTCCCCGAGGAGACGTTCCGCCTGCGCGATACGAGCAAGTAACAGGGCCAGGAAGGTGTAAGAAGGGGGATGTGGAGATAGGAGGAGATGGGGAGATAAAACATGAATCAAAACCCTTCGGTCTTTATCTCCCTATCCCCTCCTGTCCCGCATATCCCCCTTGGCCTATTTCACTAGAATACGACCCGGATGCGCGCTCGTGCGGTCGAGCCGTCGCCCGCACGCGCCAGGACGACGTCGCCGGATTCCGCACCCGCGGGAATCCGAAATCGAATCTTCTCGCGCGCCCGAACGACTCCCTCCCCGCGGCACCCGGGGCACCAGCCGTAGAACCCGAAGCCGCTTCCCCCGCAATCGCGGCAGTCGATGTCTTTCGCGATTTCGAGAACCGTTTCTCCGCCCTGCGCCGCCTCCCCTTCGCTTAGCACGATGTCAAGCTCCGCAGGCGTGACCCGGCGCGGGCGCGCGACGACCTCGCGGAACGGGGCAAGAGGCTCTTCGAATCCTCCCGTCCACGAGATCGAAACCGCAGGATTCCGCGCGCTGTCGTAGGTGCGGCGCCTCTCCGGGTCGGAGAGGGTCTCGTAGGCTTCCTGGATCTCCCGGAACCGCGCCACGTCCCCCGGCTGACCGCTGTCGGGATGCAACTGACGGGCGAGCCTGCGATAGGCGGCCTTGATCTCGCTTTCACTGGCGCTCGAGGAGACTCCGAGTAGCTCGTAATACCTCACGGGCGCTTCGCCACCACCTGATTTCGTCCGAGATGATTCGCCTCGTACAGCGCCTCGTCCGCCGCCTTCAGAAGAGACGCCGAGTCGGCCGCATCCGCGGGAAAGAGCGCCGCGCCGATGCTCACCGTGACCTGTTTTCTCGGTCCGCCCGGATGGATGGCGGCGGCTTCGACCGACTCCCGGAGCCTCTCCGCGGACTCGAGCGCGCCCTTCGCGGTCACGTTCGGCAGGATCACCACGAACTCCTCCCCGCCGAAGCGCGCGAGCACGTCCCCCTTCCGGATCGCCCCCGCCAGGATTCCCGCGACTTTCTTCAGAACGAGGTCTCCCATCGCGTGCCCGTAGGTGTCGTTGAAGCTCTTGAAGTGGTCGACGTCCGCGATGAGGAGCGCGAGGCTCGACGAGCCGCGGTCGCAGCGGGAGAGCTCCCGCGCGAGCGCGGAGTCGAAGTACCGGCGGTTGAAAAGACCCGTGAGCCCGTCGGTCGCCGCGAGGTTCTGGACGCGCTCGTGAACGATCGCGTTCTCGAGGACGACGGCCGCCTGATTGCAGTAGATCCGCAGAAGCCGCAGCTCCCGCGCGGTGAACGAGTCGCCCTGCCGGGTCAGGAGAAGAGCTCCGGAGACGCGCTTTTGGACCTTCAAAGGAACCGCGAGGAAGCTCGCGCCCGCGTTCGAGCGCTCTTTCGTGTCGAGGATCGGCATCCCGGAGCGCCGCTCCATGCGAATCGCGAGCGGATCTTCGCGGGCCCGCAGGATCCATCCGGCCCACGTCGCCGACTCGAGGGGGAAGCGGCTGCCGAGAAGGTCTTTCCGATACCCTTCGGCCACCACCACCGAAAAGTGGTCCTTGCCTTCCTCCCGGAGGCAGACGGCGCAGGTCTCGAACCTCGAGACGTCGCGCGCGTACGCCACCATATGGTCGAGAAGCTCGGCGAGCCGGGTAGTGGCGGAGAGTCCCTCGCTCGCTTTCAGAAGCCCCTTGAGCTCGAGCTCTTCCACGTGCAGCTGCGCCTTCTGCCGGAAGAGCGCCTGGGTCTCCTTCATCTGCTGCGCCACCGAGTGCACGAGCTCGCGCCTCTCGGAGTCGAAATGCTCCGGGGATTCGTGATGCACGACCAGAATCCAGGGCGGCTCGTCCCAGATACGAATGGGGACGAGAACGAGGGAAGAGACGGTTTCCGTTTTCGGAATCCAGGGAAGACGGGGGCTGTCGCGGGTGATCGCGAGCGCGACCTCGCGGTCGGAGCGAAGCACTTCCGCGAGGATCGAGCCCCGGAGGGCAAACCTGCGGCTTTCGAGGTCGTCCTCCGTGCGGGCGCCGAGGCGCACCCAGAACGAGCTCTCGTCCGCGGATACCTGGAGGAGGACCGCGTCCGCCGCCTGGGTTCCAGTCCTCGCCAGGACCAAAAGGGGCGTCAGGTGGATCTCGAGCTTCTGGAGGTGCTCCGCGCGCTGCACCCTGCGCCCGTCCTCGCTCAGAGGGGAAATCGCTTCGTCCTCCTCCGGTCCCGCGAGCTGCCGGAGCCCCGCGTCGAGGCGCAGGAGGCGATCTTCCGCCCGCTCCGCTCGCTCGCGCTCGGCGCGCTCCATGTAGTTGAAGCCGACGACCGCGAGGAGGAAGAGCATCGCGACTCGCATCAAGTCCGTCACCGGGGTCCCTGGATGAAAGAACGCATTCGCGATCTCGAGCGAGAGGACCGCGGCCACCATGACCACGACCAGGCGCCGCGAGAAGGCGACCGATGCGAGCCCGCCGAGGACGAGATAAAGACCCTGCCAGTAGGAGCGGGCCCCGCCCGTCAGCTGGACCACGAGGTTGACCCCGCAAGTGAGAAGGAGAAGAAGGGCGAGCTCGTCAAGAAACGAGTGGTGCTTCTCGGCGTATCGAAAGGCGGCGTGCCCGAGGCCAAAGGCGAGCGCGGCGAGATAGACGAGCCTCAAGAGGTCGAGAGCTCCCAGGTCCCCGCCCAGCACGATCGGCAGGTCGTCGAGAAAGAGGCCGGCGCCGCTCGCGATGACGATGAAGATCAGAACGGCGAGGGTCGCGGCGCCGCGCAGCCGGCCCGCGGGAACCGCGAACGTCGTCTGGGTCGTCACGCGCCCTCTCCAGTGGAGCTCTCGAGCGCCTCAAGGGAACGCCCGAGGGCCGAGGAGAACCGTTGCACCAGAGGCCCGGTGTCGAAGAGAAACGCGCGCTCTACTTCGCCGCGAACGGCTTCCGCCTCCTCGAACTTCAAGCTCACGGGCGGATACCCGTCGGCGCAGGAGAAAAAGCTCAGAAAGAGGTGCGCGGTCCGGAAGTTCCCTCGCTCGAAAGGCGCGATCTCGAGGAAACGGGGAAACCAGAGGGCCATCCGCTCCGTCGCGAACATCCCCCGGCCGCTCCCGCCGTGGAGCCAGTCGAGGAGGTTCTGGAGCCTCGGCTCGATGAACCGCGCCGACAGGATTCGCGCGTTCTGGAACTGCGGCGCGAGGTCGACGCTGCGGATCTCTCCCCGCGACGGTGGGCTCGAAAGCCGATGCACGTCGCGAATGAGCCCGAGGTCGAGCTCCTTCCCGGAGGAGGCGGTCGACTCGATGAGCGCGAGCGCCTCTAGAGCGCCGTCGACGAGCGGGCCGTCACGCGGGAAGCCCGGAGCGCCCGTGAGACGCAGAGTCTCGAGGGCCGAGCCTTCGCGGAGCCTGTCGTGGGCGCTTCGCCTGCGCTCCGCCGGGAGGTCCTTCAATCGGGCGAGCCGGCGCTCGAGAGAGTATCCGGGCGCCTCCCGCCCGCCTTCGGGATGGATCGGTAGCTCCGGCATGTCCTGATCTGACCGGATTGTAGCTTAAACCGCCTTCGCCCTGTTGATTACGTTGGCTTCGGCGGGCAAGCGGGAGCTACATCGCTGCAGCTCTCGCGGCCCGGTTGGACGCCTTCTCGAGGTGCAGGCCGACCCGCTCCACCACATGGAGAAACTCCATCTGGAGGCGCGGGTCCCGGGAGATGCGGCGAAACGCCTTCAGGAGGCGATGCTCCTTGGGGCCGAGGCTATCCTCCGCTTCCATCGGAGTCTCGACGGCGGATACGAAATAGCCCACGGGAACCTCGAGCGCTCTCGCGATCTTCAGCATCCATTCCAGAGAGATCTTCCGGCGCCCCAGCTCGAAATTGGTGAGAGCGCCTTGAGAAATGCCGATTCGACGGGCCAGGTCTTTCTGTTTGATGCCTTGCTCCAATCGGACCTTGCGGATGCGTTGCCCGATCTTCTTGAACATGCGGAACCCCCTTCGCGATGGTGACTTACTTCCTAGTTGTCTGGGGTTAGGGTGGGCGTATTCTCCATCGGCAACGAGGCGATGTCAACAGGAAAACCAGACCAAAGAAGGAAATTCAATACAAGGGGGATAGGGGGATAGGAGGAGATAGGGGGATAAAACGGGGTCAATTAGGTCGTGATTCATCTCCCCATCTCCGCTTATCTCCCCATCCCCTTTGTATTTCTTCTTTGCGCCCCGGGACGGCGGAAATGCTCCAGCAACTCCGAGAACCGCTCGAGGACTTTCAGGCGCGCGCCGCTCGATGGGCGCACTTCTTCGTGCTCCAGGCTCCAGGTGTTCGGGTGCGGTATGTACACCGCGCCGAGGCCCACTTCGAGGGCGGGATTGACGTCGGAGCGCGGGCTGTTGCCGACCATCCAGGTCTCGTCGCGGTCGAGCCTTCGGCTGACGAGGAGCCGGCGGTAGTCCTCGGGCGCTTTCTCGCCCGTGATCTCCGTGTGTTGGAAGTAGTGGCGGACGCCGCTCCGCTCCACTTTGTCGCGCTGTTCCTTCAGGTCGCCCTTGGTGAAGAGGATGAGCCGGTGGTGCTCCTTCAGCACCGTCAGCGTCTCGACGACCCCCGGCAAGTACTGTATGGGCATCTGGCGCACGCGATCGCCGAGGGCAAGAATGCGCTCGCGATCCTCGGAGGAGGTGGGCGTCCCCGTGATCGCCTCGAGCGCCTCCATCAGCGAGAGCGTGAAGCTCCGGCTGCCGTACCCGTGGAGGGGAATGTTCTTGTGCTCGATCCGAGGGAGAAGCGCCGCGGCCGCTGCCCGCGAGCCAGAGCGCTCCTCGACGAGATCCAGGAACCCAGAGGTAGCGCTCTCGAAGTGGACGTTGTTCTCCCAGAGGGTGTCGTCGGCGTCGATGATTAGCGTCGTCGTCACTCGATCACATCCCCACGTAGCGCGCGTAGAGGCTCCGGGCTTCCGCGGGATCCTGAGTTCCCTGAACGATGGCCCTTCCGTCGGGAAAGAGGACGATATAACGCCCCGAGATCCGCCCGCGCAGAAGATAGGAGTTCACGACGACTTCCGAGACCTCGCCGAGCGCCCGCAACCGGAGGGCGACGTCCTCCAGCACGAGCGAAGCGGGCCGGGCGGGCCGAACCTGGACCGCGTCGCGGCCGCAGAGCGTGAGTGTCTGGCTCTCGGAGACGCCGGCGAGGTAGTCGAGCCTTCCGAGCCCGCAGGCCGGACACCCCTCGCGCTTTCCCTGCGGCCGGAAGGAATCTGCCCGGCCCTGCCAGACGTCGATCGAGAGCACCGCGCCGGTGAGAGCCACCGTTCTCCCCGAGAGGATCTTGAGGGCCTCGGCGAGCTGGAACGCCGACACCGCGTGGACCGCGGGAGCGATGATTCCCGCGGTGTCGCAGGTCGGGGACGTGCCGGGCAAAGGCTCCTCCTCGAGAAGACACCGGAGGCAGGCGGTGACGCCGGGCCGCACGACAAAACTCATCCCGTAGCTTCCAACGCAGGCGGCGTAGATCCACGGGACACCGGTCTCGATCGAGGCGTCGTTCAGGAGATACCGGGTCTCGAAGTTGTCCGTTCCATCGAGCACCAGATCGATGCCCTCGAAAAGACCGAGGACGTTTCCCGCGTGCACGTCCTCGACCCTGCCCTCGATCTCGACGCCGCCGTTGATCCTCTGGAGCTTTCTCTGGGCGGCGACCGCTTTCGGAAGGCCAAGGGCGAGGTCCTGCTCGTCGTAGAGGCTCTGGCGCTGAAGGTTCGACTCGTCGACGTAGTCGCGATCGACGAGCCTCAAGCGCGAGACCCCCGCGCGCACCAGAACCTCCGAGGCAATCGAGCCGAGCGCCCCTCCGCCGACGACCAGGACGGACGAGCCGCGGATTCGTTCCTGACCCGAGGCGCCGATACCCTGAAACAAGATCTGCCGCGAGTAGCGCCGGTCTCGCTTCGCGAGATGACTTCGGGCGTAGCCGAGAAGCTCGGAGGCGTCCGGCTCTTCCGCGATCCAGAGTTTCGCCTGAGGCACGGCCTGGGCCGCGAGCATTTCGAGGCCGGTCACAACCGTTGCCCCGGCCTCTCGTGCCTTCCGGATGAGGTCCGTCTCCTCGGGCACGGTGACCATGTCGAAGACGATCGACATCCTGGGGATCGAATCGACGTGAGGAGAGACCGGGGTCGCGTTGACGAGCAAGTCCCAGCGCTCCGAGGCGAGGCGCTCGAGGGGACCCGATTGAGCGCCCACGGCGGCCGCGAGGGCCGAGGCTCGCGACTCGGTGCGCGCGAGGACGAGGATGGAAGCCTCGTTCTCGGCGAGCGCGTGCGCCGCGGCGCGAGCCGCCCCGCCCGCGCCGATGACGACCGCTCTCTTGCCGCGAAGCGGCCCGAGTTTCCCGAGCGGCTCGAGGACACCGTCGCGGTCGGTGTTGTAGCCGTGCCACTTCCCATCTCGGACGACGACGGTATTCACCGCGCCGATGCGGGCCGCGAGGGAGTCGACCTCGTCGAGATGCTCGAGGATCGCTTCCTTGAACGGCAGCGTCACCGAAAGCCCCGCCACACCGATTTCGCGCGCCGCCGATACGAAGCCTCGCAGATCGGTTTCCTGGAAGGGAACGTAGACCGCGTTTTTGCCGAGGCGCTCGAAGAGGCGGTTGTGCATCGCGGGCGAGAGGGTTTCGAGCGCGCGCTCGCCGACGATTCCGAAGATGGCGGTTTCTCCGGAGAGGCTCCGAAAGCGATAGAGGTCGAGAAGCTCGTCGAGCGGCACCTGCCCCGGCCCGGTCGCCTTCGTGGCCGCGACCGGAGCGTAGGTGAAAGCGGCGCCGAGCCGGCTCGCGAGGATGCGCCCGCTCGTTCCCGCGGGTCCGAGCGGCACGGGAACGTAGGACTTCCCCGCTTCGCGAGCTCTCTCGCCGGCGCTCGCCAATCGAAGCGACCCTTCGAGCGACGAGACCCGGGCAGCGATTTTCACCACGTCGGCCCCGAGCTCGAGGGCTCGCGCGATCTTGAGGTCGACGTCCGCCGGGAACGATTGGAAGTCATGGTGAGAGAGAACGAGCTTCGTCTCGCTTCGGCGCGGGAGCGGGGAGGACAGCGCATCGATCTCGACGTCGACGTACTCGAAGCCGAGCCCGATCGCGCGCTCGAGAATCGAGAGGCGCTCGCCCTCCGTTCCCGAGAAGGCCCCACCCTCACGGGCAGAGCGGCACGTGAGCAGAAGGGGCTTTCCGAGCTTCTGCCCGATGTCTCGCAGGCGTTCGAGATCCGGGCGGTCGATCCCGTCGATGCGAAGCTCGACGATGTCGGCCCGTGCGGCGCGATCGAGGGCCGTGCGCGCGAGCTCATCCGCCGTATCGGCCTGAATCGACACGACAAGCCGGGTCGCGACCTCGGGAAGTGAAGCCCTCACGAACCGCATCTTAACCGTAACCGGACTTGAACGTTCATTGACCGGGCGGGACCGATGAACTATCATAACTCTAGAGATCCAAAGGAAATGTCCCGAGCGGTCCCCTTCCAGCCGGGCGATTCCATCGAGGGAAAGAGAACATTGAAGCGCCTTTCCGTGGTTCCAGGTGTCCTTCTCGCGCTCGCTCTCGCTATCTGCCCGAGCGCCCTCTTCGCGATGGAGTTTCTTCCCCTCGACCAAGTTCGCCCGGGCATGGTGGGGGAGGGTCTCACCGTCTTTTCCGGCGAGAAGATCGAGTCCTTCAAAGTCACGATCCTCGGCGTGCTTCGGAACTTCGGGCCCAACCAGAACATGATCCTGGCGGAGCTCGAAGGCGGCCCGCTCGCGCACACCGGCATCATCGCTGGAATGAGCGGGAGCCCGGTCTACGTGGACGGGAAGCTCATCGGCGCCGTCGCCTACGCCTTCCCTTTCGCCAAGGATCCGATCGCCGGAATCACGCCTTTCCAGGAGATGGTCGAAGCGACCGATACTCCGTCGACGCGGCGTGCCGCGGCTCCGCTCGCGTTCCCTCTGACCGCGGAGGGGCTCGGCGAGGCGGTGCCCGCGAGAGCTCTTCCGATTCCCGTTCAGGGAGTCTCCCTCGCTGGCGTCGACCGTCTACAGCCCCATCTCGGCAGGCTCCTTTCGCCGATCGCGACCCCGGTCTCGCTTCTCGGATTCCCTCCGGAGTCGTTCGAGCTCGTGGCTCCATTCCTCCGGCAGCTCGGAGTCGAGCCTCTCATGGCGGGAGCCCCGGTCGGTGAAACGACCGGAACACAAACGCGCGAGCCCAGGCCAATTCAGCCAGGAGACGCGATCGGAGTCGGCCTCGTGACCGGCGATCTGCAGATCGCGGCCACGGGCACGGTCACGCACGTCGATCCCTCGAGCGGCAGCGTCTACGCTTTCGGGCATCCGCTCTTCAACCTCGGTCCCATCGAGTACCCCATGACCCGCTCCGAGGTTCACCTCGTGCTCCCGTCCCTGATGAACTCCTTCAAGATGGCCTCGAGCGGCGAGACCATCGGGACCTGGGTCCAGGACCGGGCCACGGGGATCAAGGGGACGGAGGGAGTCAGGCCGCGAATGGTCCCGATGAAGGTGGACGTCCGCACAAGCCGCGGGCAGGAGAAGACCTACCATCTCGAGATCGTGAACGACGAGCTGTTCTCGCCGGTCCTCGCTTTCGCGTCTTTGGTCTCTATCCTCCAGAGCACCGAGAGGCAGTTCGGAAGCCAGACGGTCAAAGTCTCCGCCTGGGTCGAGACCACGGACGATCGGCGCATCAATATCGAGGACGTGTTCGCCGACCAGCAGGCGGCGGTCTCGGCTTCGGCGATGGTGGCCTCGCCCCTCGCCTTTCTGCTCGCGAACGATTTTGAGGACATAGCCCTCCGCGACATTCGCGTCGAGGTAGAGGCGAGCGAACAGGTGCAAACGGCGAAGCTGGTCCGTGCCTGGCTCGAGAGCGACGAGGTCGCTCCGGGCGGGACGGTCGCGCTCAAGCTCCTGCTCCGATCCTACCGGGGCGACGAAATCCTCGAGAGCGTCGACGTCACCGTTCCTCCGCATATTCGCTCGGGCTCGCTGCGGCTCATGGTGGCCGACGCCGAGACGCTTTCTTCGGTCGAGCG
>Ga0184637_10002992_pt1 | contig 10697 bp, 10 predicted proteins | sample PLM3_127_b2_FD_133143 | JGI IMG/M metagenome (GOLD analysis project Ga0184637, IMG submission 133143) | Groundwater sediment microbial communities from an aquifer in East River, Colorado, USA - PLM3_127_b2 | ecosystem: Environmental > Terrestrial > Soil > Riparian zone | place: USA: East River... | reverse complement strand
CGGGTTTCCGTCGACCTCGAAGCCGGCGTCGCGGATCATCCGGTAGGTCTCGGCGACGGCGTCTCCCCGGGTGGTGAGATAGCCCTCGACGAAGAGCGAGTTCGCGGGCCAGAGCGAGAGCGCCGCGAGCCCGCGCAGGTGGCCTTCGCGCCCCGCGGCGACCCTGATTTCGGCGCGCGGGTTCACCAGCCGCATCACGGCGAGCGCGCGCAGGCCGCGCTCGGGCGTGAGCGACCCGTCGCTGAGGACCGGATTGCCCTCGATCGGGACCAGGAAGTTCACCGGAATCGAGGGAACCTCGAGCTCGCGTAGCTTGAAGGCCACTTCGACCACGTCAGGGCTCGTCTCGCCCATGCCGAGGATCATGCCGCTGCACGGCTCGATCCCGTTCTTCTTGGCTGCCAGCAGCGTGTTCACGCGGTCGGCGTAGCTGTGGGTCGAGCAGATCTCGGGATAGTGCGACTCGCTGGTGTTGAGGTTGTGGTTCAAGCGGTCGAGCCCGGCCTCCGCGAGGATGCGGGCGTGCTCGTCCTCCAGCAGCCCGACCGACAGACAGACCTCGATCGGGTAACGCTGCTTGACCTGGCGGATCAGCTCGCCGAGCCGGCGCGTGCGCTCGAGCGTGGGGCCGCGACCCGAGAGCACCATGCAGTAGCGCGTGGCGCCCGCCCGCGCGGCGTGTTCCGCGCCCGCCAGGATCTCCTGGTCGCTCTTCATCGGGTACTTCCGGATGGCGGCGCTGGAATCCCGCGACTGCGAGCAGTAGCCGCAGTCCTCCGGGCAGAGGCCGTTCTGCACGTTGTTGAGCACGTGCACCATCACCTTGCGGCCGAAGTGCCGCTCGCGCGGGACGAAGGCGGCGTGGAGCAGGGGCAGCAGCTGGCTGTCGCCACCGTCGAGCAGGCGCAGCGCTTCGTCCTGGCTCGGGGGCTCGTCGCGCAGAGCACGCTGGGCAAGGCGGGAGTAGAAATCGAGCACGGGGCCCTCCGATTCGGAGAAGCGCCCAGCCTAGAGAGGCGCCGAGGCGCCTGTCAACCATCACTGCCCGAACGGTCGACGGTGGATTCCGTTAGCATGCGGGCGTCATCACCTCGTAGCTCACACGCTCGACCCTGCCCGAACGGTCGACGGTGGATTCCGGAAGTATGGAGATGTTGCAAATCGCCGGCGTGCGCTAAGGTCAAGTCTGCCGGGCGATCCGGCAACGTGCCAAACAGCCTAGCTCCCGCTTCCAGCGGTGTGGCTTGGCCTGAGCATCCACGGCAAGCCAGCCGGCGATGCGATGCGCGGCAGAGAGCCGACCCCGAGTACCGAACCAATCTAGAGGGGCCACGAGCGCGCGCTCGTGGCCCTGTGTTTTTGGGCACCGGACTGTGCGCGAAACGACTGGCGTAGCGCTGGACACTCGCCACCCCACTGGCGATGGAGGTTGCGACGCGCTATGCCGCGGCGCATCGTGATGGAGAAGTCACTCCTAATGCCGCCGGCCCGTGTGGACGATTGTTCCTAGAAGTGGAATATCTGTTCTCACAAAGCATGCTGAACCGGCCTATTGAGCGCTGTAGTTGCCGCTCACGACGGCTCAAAGATTGCAAGGATCTCGGAGTGGAGCGAGGGAGGGGATTCGAACCCCTGTAGGTCCCTTTCGGGGCCGCCGGTCTGCCATACCGGTTGGGTTTAACCAGGCTTCCACTACCCCCGCCCACTTCGAGAGCAGCCCCATGGTCCACCAGGGTCATGGGGCTGTTTTATTATCGCTTTTGCTGATCCGATCTCCTTGAAATCTTCACCGCACAGAAGCCGACGCCCCCGCAGGGCTTTCTCGACGGGGCCGTTTTGCTCTAGGTCTCCGTGATCTCTCCGCGCGTGTAGCGATTGGCTGCCTGGACCACCTCGCGAATCCTCGTGTCTGCGTTGATTCGCTTGGTGATTTCTCCGCGTATGCCGTCCTCCACGAACTTCCTGAAGGTCTGTCCAATTACCTTCGCCACGGCGCTGGCTTCGCGGTGAAGCTCGCGATCGAGGCGTATTGTCACGGGCTGGGTTTCGTCTGCCATGCTCGGTCCACCCCCGGTTGTCGGGCACGCCGCGAGCGCGCAGAGCAACTTTTTACACTGAAGCTGCTCAGCGTGTTCTGAGGCACCCCGAGCCGGTGTTTACTCCCCGAGAAAAGGCCCGTCAACAGGAAATCCACAAAATCTGGGACACCTCTGGCCCACTACATACAAACTCTTGAGATATCGGCGCTTTTCCGATTTTGTGGACTTGGCGGAAGCTTGCGAACGAATTCGCAGTTCCGGCATTGGTTTCGTAACTATCTGATTTTAAAGAATTAACGCCAAAGGAACCGGCGATGCAGGCTGGCTCAGGCGTCCTGGAGCGCGGTAGAGACGTTGTCGAGCTGGCCGCGGATCAGCCGCGAGCCTTCTTCGTCTTCGCAGGCGACGTGGGCTTTCGCGTCGGGCGAAGGATGCGCCGTAGGGCTTCGTCGGTCGGAAGTTCGATCCGCAAGTATTCGGGCTCAGGACCGCGCTTGGACTTCCGGCGAGGCTTTGCCACGATTCGAGTCTAGCGGAGGAAACTGGGGGGTAGAGAGGGGCGCGAATCCATGCCCCTCAATGGCCGAAGGCCTCGCCCTGGTCCGGCAAGGCCTTCGAGGAAACTTGAGCGGCGAGCGAGCGGCTGGACGATAGCCGCAGGGAGAGGTGCGTCAAGACACCGCTTCCACTGGGAAGGATCCTCGCCATGACCGAACTTCACCTCTTCTTCAGCGAAGACAAAGTATCGGCCCTGACTGGTCTGAGTAAGCGGCAGCTCCGCTACTGGGATCGCACGAACTTTTTCTCCCCAGAGTTCGATGTTGACGATAGAAGTGTGTACTCGTTCCGCGATCTCGTAGGGCTACGCGCAATCGCACCCATTCGCAAGCGTGTGCCTCTCCAAGAGCTGCGGAAAATTGATCGCGCGCTGCACGAAGAGTTCCAGGAGAATCACCCTAATCCGTGGGCCAGCCTGCGATTCTTCCTTGCAGGTCGAGAACTGATCTACAAGGATCCACGTAGCGAGCAGGCGCTGTCTACACGCTTCCCGGGGCAACACGTTGCAGAAATTGATCTCGAGGAAGTCAAGAATCAAACGCTTGAGAGGCTTCGCGACTTTAACCGAAGAGGGTCGGATGAGATTGGCAAGCTTCAGCGGAAGAAGAACATTGCGCGCGGCACTACGACTGTCGCTGGAACGCGCATTCCGACCTCACTGATCTTGGAGTACACCGAGGCCGGGTACACAAAAGAAAGCATCGTGAGCGAGTTCCCGGTCCTCACCGAGGAAGATGTCAAAGCGGCCATCGGATACGAACGACGTCGGAAGCCACGACGCCAGATCGGCGCGCGAGTCGGCTAGCCTTGGCCTTCACCCGCGGATGCGGCTGCTCACCGATGAGAACATCTCTAACTCGGTATGCGAGTTCCTAGAGGCAAGAGGGCATGAGGTTTTCAGGGCAGCCGACCTGTTCCGTGGATCCGCTGACGAAGTTCTGGCGGTCGCAGGCGATGCGTTGAATGCCTACATCGTCACGCGCGATTACCATGATTTCGAAAAGATCACCTCAAGACGCGCACCGCAAGGGACTAGGGCACAGCTACGTCGTCTCAGTGTCATCTACTTCAAGTGCAATGGTCCGAGCGATAAGGTGAGAGTCGAGCAGGCGATCGAGCTGATCGAAGGCGAGCACCGCCGCCAGCTCACGCAGCGCGATAAGAGGGTGTTCATCGAGATTCAGCAACACCAATTCGTCATCAAGCGCTAGGCCTGCCGAGCGGAAGACTCAGCTGAATAGGTCGAGAACTAGGCTTGAACGGAGGTGGCTTCCGAAGATCCCGAATACAAAAGACGCTTCCCTTCGGATCGCTTGATCGCCGCAACCGTCCGCTCGCCATCGTCCATCTTCCGCGTGTTGTACCGGAACTCGAACTCTGCGAGGTAGCGGTGCAGGTGGTGCTTGCTGACGCTGTGGAAGGTCCCGTAGACGCCGCGCTTGATGAGGGAGAAGAAGCCTTCGACCGTGTTCGTCGTGACGTCGCCTCGCACGTACTCTCCGGCGCTGTGGCAGACGGTTTCATGGCGATATTTGGGTGAGCGGTCCAGGTGGTTGTAGGAAGGATTCTCGTCGGTGTGAATGGTCGAACCATGCTCAACCAGTTCGCGAATCGCTGAGCCGAGCGTCCCGCGGTGGACGCGATCAATATGACGAGCACGGACTCTGCCCCCACGCTCGACTAGCGCCATGATGGGAGTCTTGCTGCGCTCGCTCTTGTCGGAGCGCGAAATGTACTGGCGGATCTCTCCCGTAATTGGATCGACGTGCGAGCGCACCTTGTGACGAGGACTTCCGCCGATCCACGCCTCATCGACTTCGACGGTCCCGGACAGCATCGGCGCTGATCCGTAATCCTCGACCATCGCGAAGCGAATCCGGTGCATGAGGAAGAGGGCCGACTTGTAGCTGATCTCGCACTCACGGCTGATCTGGAGCGCGCTAACCCCCTTCTTGCTGGAGCATGCCTTCCAGAAGGCATAGACCCAGGTCCGAAGGGGAAGCCGCGTCTCTTCGAAGATTAAACCCGTGCGGATGCTGTACATCCGCTTGCAGTCGCGGCAGCGCCAGCGGTAGTTCGCCTCGCGCGCCTCGGGGTCGTGCCGATCGCGCATCGTGTAGACGGCCGTGCTGTCACAGCGGGGGCAAGCGGGGCTGCCTCCCCAGCGATGCAGCTCAAAAAACTCAACCGCCTTCTGCTCGTCACGGGTCGCGAGTCGAAGGGCTTGGAGAATCGGGGACTTGGGGTTCTTGTTCGCCATGCCCCCATCATACTAAACTTTTTACTTATTGCAATAGGCAAGAACGCTGGGAGAGAGGCTTCCCCGCAGGGGCTTTCAACAAGTCCATACTTCCGCGTGGATTCCGTTAGCATGCCGCGCCATGCCTCGCGCCAGATCCGTCTATGCCTGCACGGCCTGCGGAGCGCAGCAAGCCCGCTGGCTCGGGCGCTGCCCCGAGTGCGGTGGCTGGTCGACGCTGGTCGAGGAGGCCGCAGCCGGCGCGGGAGGGGCTGCGGGACGCGACCTGCTGCGCGTCGAGCCCGGGCCGGCGGCAGCCGGCAAGCCGCGCATGCTGCGCGAGATCGAGGCCTCCGCGACGCCGCGGCTGGCGACCGGGATTCCCGAGTTCGACCGGGTGCTTGGCGGAGGGCTGGTGCCCGGCAGCGTGGTGCTGCTGGGAGGCGAGCCGGGGGTCGGCAAGAGCACGCTTGCGCTCCAGCTCGCGGCGGGTCTCGAGGCCCTCGGGCCGTTTCTCTATGTCACCGGCGAGGAGAGCCCGGAGCAGCTCCGCCTACGCGCGCAGCGGCTCCCGGTGGTTCCCGAGCAGGTCTTCGTGCTGGCCGAGACGCGGGTCGAAGCGCTCGCCGAGCCCTGGCGCACCCTGGCCCCGGCGGTCGTGCTGGTCGACTCGATCCAGACCCTCGCGACGGATCGCGTCGAGTCGGCGCCCGGCTCGGTCGCGCAGGTGCGCGAGTCGGCCGCGCTGCTCGCGGCCACCGCCAAGAGCTGTGGCGCGGCGCTGATCCTGATCGGACACGTCACCAAGGAAGGCACGCTCGCGGGCCCGCGCGTGCTCGAGCACCTGGTCGACGTGGTGCTGGGCTTCGAGGGCGACCGCGGGCAGGCCTTCCGCCTGCTGCGCGCCAGCAAGAACCGCTTCGGCTCGACCCAGGAGGTCGGCGTCTTCCGGATGACCGAGACGGGGCTCGAGGGCGTCGAGAACCCGAGCGAGCTGTTCCTGGCGCAGCGACGCACGGGCGCGCCGGGCTCGTGCATCGCGCCGCTCGTCGAGGGCACGCGGCCGCTGCTGCTCGAGCTCCAGGCGTTGGTCGCTCCGGCCGGTTATGGCACGGCGCGGCGCACCTGTATCGGGATCGACGATGGGCGTCTGGCGCTGCTGCTCGCGGTGCTGGATCGGCGCGGCGGGGTCGACCTGATCTCGCGCGACGTCTACGTGAACGTGGCGGGCGGCGTCCGGGTGGTCGAGCCGGGCGCCGACCTGGCGCTCGCGCTGGCGATCGCCTCCAGCCGGCTCGAAATCCCCCTGCCCGCCGACGTCGCCGCCTGCGGAGAAATCGGACTTGGCGGTGAGGTGCGGCCGGTTGCACGCGCCGAGCTGCGGATCCGCGAGGCCGCGCGCCTGGGCTTTCGCCGCGTGCTGGTGCCGGAGGGAACCGAGCTGCGCGCCTCCGCCGGAGCCGAGCTGATCGCGGTGCGGGAGGTCGCCGAAGCGGTGAGCTGGCTGCGCGCGAGCCGCGCCGTTCACGGCCCGGTGAACGGCGGTTAACTGCCGGGAATGACTGACGTTTTTCTGATTTGAGCGTTTTGACAGAAGCGCCGGGTCTGGCTAGCTTGGCCCGCCATGACGCAGCCCGCGTTGCGCCGCTTCGCCGCCGCGGTCGACCGCATCGGGCCGAGCCTCGAGCTGGTGGATCGCGCCATCCACGAGCAGCTCTCCTCGGCCAGCGCCTTGGTCGGCATGCTCGGCGAGCACGTGCTCGGCGCCGGGGGCAAGCGCGTGCGGCCGGCCCTGCTCCTGCTCAGCGCCGAGCTCTGCGGCTACACCGGGCCGCGTTGCGTGCAGGTGGCCGCGGCGGTCGAGCTGCTGCATACCGCCACCCTGCTCCACGACGATGTCGTCGATCTCTCCGAGCTGCGCCGCGGCCGGCCCTCGGCGAACGCCGTCTGGGGCAATCGGCGCGCGGTGCTGGCCGGCGATTTTTTTTATGCCCGCGCTTCCTCGATGGTCGTCGAGGACGGCGATCTGGACATCCTGTGGATCTTCGCGGCCACCATCCGCTCGATGGCGGAGGGGGAGCTGTTGCAGCTCGAGCGCAGCTTCGATCCGAGCGTCACCGAAGCCCACTACTTCGCGGTGATCGAGCACAAGAGCGCCGCGCTGATGTCGGCGGTCTGCGAGGCGGGCTCGATCCTGGGCGGCGTCACCCGCGCGGAGCGGCGCAAGCTCGCGGAATACGGGCGCGAGCTCGGCCTCGCCTTCCAGCTCCGCGACGATGCGCTCGACTACCAGGCCGGCGATGCGGAACTCGGCAAGCGCGCCTTCGCGGACCTGCGCGAGGGCAAGGTCACGCTGCCCCTGCTGCTCGCGCTCAAGCGCTGCAGCCCGGCCGAACGCGACGCGATCGCCTCGGTGCTCAAGGGCGCCGCGCGGCTCGCAGAGCTCGCCGCCGCCTACCCGATCGCGGAGCCCGCCGGGAGCGGCGCGCTCGAGATGGCGCCGGTGCTCGACGCGATCCACCGCTACCACGGCGTGCCGGACACGATCCGCCGCGCCGAGCTGCACCGCGATCGCGCGATCGCCGCGATCGCGCCATTTACGGCTTGCCAGGCCAAGGAGGACCTGCTCGCCGGCGCGCACTTCGCGGTCGCAAGGGATCGCTAGCTCCAAGTTTGTCTTACCCCGGACGGTCCCGGGAGATCCAGATCCATGTCCGAACGAATGCGCCTGGCGCGGGCGCTCGCCCTCGCCCTGCTCGCGGCCTGCTCACTGGCCTTCGCGGCTTCCGCCGCGCCGGAAGGCGACGCAGCCTCGCGGGTGACGGGCGTCGTCAACCTGAACACCGCCACGGCCGACGAGCTGCAGCTCCTGCCGGGCATCGGCGCGGCCCGGGCACAGGCCGTGATCGATCTGCGCAAGCAGCGCGGCGGGTTCAAGAGCGTCGAGGAGCTGAAGGACGTCAAGGGAATCGGCGACACGGCGCTCGAGCGCCTGCGCCCCTTCGTCCGCCTCGACGGCAAGACCACCGCGCAGGTCCAGTGAGGCGGTGACGCCGACCGGCGGGCCCTCGGGGCCCGCCGGTCCAGCGCGCTGGCAGGCCGGGCGAGTCCGAAATACCAATTGGCGCCATGTTGCTTCGCTCGCTGGCCGCCTCGCTCTTTTTCGCGCTGGCCGCCCTCCCCGCTGCTTCCGAGCTGCCCGCCCGTCGCGTGGTGTCGCTGAACCCCTCGCTGACCGCGACCCTGGTGGCGCTCGGCGCGAGCGCGCAGCTGGTGGGCGTCGACGACTACTCGGCGCGCCAGCAGAGCGCCGTGCGGGAGCTGCCGGCCGTGGGAGGGCTCTTCAACCCGAGCCTCGAGGCGATCCTGGGTCTCGCGCCGGACCTCGTCGTGCTGGTTCCGAGCGCCCAGCAGCGCGACCTGCGCGCCCGCCTGGAGGCGCTCGGTGTCGAGGTGCTCGAGCTCCCGAACATCACGCTCGCCGAGCTGCTGGCGTCGATCGAGGCGCTCGGCTCGCGCGTCGGACGGGAAGCCGCCGCCCGCGCGCGGGTGCGGGAGATCGAGAGCGCGTGGCGGGCGGTTGCCGCCGCCAGCGCGGCGCGCCCGCGCGTGCGCACCGTGCTCGTGCTACAGCGAGACCCCTTGTACGTGGTCGGGCGCGGTAGTTTCATCGACTCGATGCTCATCACCGCGGGTGCAGAAAATCCAGCGAACGTGTTCGCAGAACCCTATCCCAGGACATCGCTCGAGTGGCTGATCGCGGCGGCGCCGGAGCTGATCCTCGACGCCAGCGAAGATTCCGAGGAGCCTCGCGACTACTGGGCCCGCTGGCCGTCGCTGCCAGCGGTGGTGAAGGGGCAGGTCCACCGCATCGCCGCCTCCGAGGTGACCCTGCCCGGCCCCTTTCCCGAGCGCGCGCTCGCGCTGCTCGCCGAGGCCATCCACCCCGCGCCGGGGCGGAGCGACCCGTGAAGGTGCTGACGGCGCGCCGCGCCGCCGGCGTGCTGGCCCTGCTCGCGCTCGCGGTCGCCGGCTCGGTGATCGTCGGGCTCGCCGCCGGCCCGAGCAGCCTCTCGCCGCGCGAGGTGGTGTCGGCGCTGCTGGCGCCAGAGACACCGGGAGCAGCCGCCGACATCGTGCTGCGCGTGCGGCTCCCGCGCGTGCTGCTCTCGCTGCTGGTCGGCGCCTCGCTGGCCGTCTCCGGGGTGCTGTTCCAGGCCCTGCTGCGCAACCCGCTCGCCGATCCGTTCGTGCTGGGCGTCTCGGGCGGCGCCGCGCTGGGCGGAATCGCCGTGCTCTCGCTGGGATCCGCCGTCGGCCTCTCGCACGCCGCGGTCGCGCCCGCCGCCTTCGCGGGCGCGCTGGCGACGACCCTGCTGCTCGGGCTGGTCTCGGGGAGCCGGGCGTCCCCCACCAGCCTGCTGCTGACCGGGGTCGTCTTCAACGCCTTCGCGTCAGCGGGGATCGTGTTCCTGGCCTCGCTCGCCGGCCTCAGCGAGGGAGCCGGCGTCTTCCTGTGGCTGATCGGAAGCCTCTCGAACGTGCGCGCCGACGTGACGGGCTGGGTGGCGCTGTTCCTGTTCGCGGGCCTGGCCTGTGCGCTTCCGCTCGCGCGCAGCCTGAACCTGATGACGCTCGGCGAGGAGCCGGCGCAACAGCTTGGTGTCGACGTCCTGCGCGTGCAGCGCGTGCTGCTGGTGGCGGCGTCGCTGATGGTGGGAGCCGCCGTCTCCGTCGCCGGCCTCGTCGGTTTTGTGGGTCTGATCATCCCCCACCTCCTGCGCCTGCTGATCGGACCCGATCACCGGCTGCTGGTGCCCTCGGCCGCGCTCGCCGGGGGCGCGTTCCTGCTGCTCTGCGACACGGCCGCGCGCAGCCTGCTGGGCGGGCGCGAGCTGCCGGTCGGCGCGCTCACCTCGCTCGCCGGCGGGCCGGTTTTTTTGTGGCTGCTGCGCCGCCACCAGCAGCGGATCTTCGCCCCGTGAGCGGGGGGCCGGTCGTCCTCGACTTCCAGGGGGTGAGCGCGGCGGCCGGGTCGCGCGAGATCCTGCGCGGCCTCACGCTCTCGCTCCACGCCGGCGAGGTGCTGACGCTCGCCGGCCCGAATGGCGCCGGCAAGACGACGCTATTTCGCGTCGCCTCTCGCGTGCTGCGGCCCACCGCAGGTTCGGTCTCGCTGCTCGGGCGCCCGCTCGAGGCTTTCTCGCGTCGCGAGCTCGCCCGCGTGCTCGCCGTGGTGCCGCAGGACGCGACCATCGCGTTCCCCTTCCGGGTGGGCGAGGTCGTGCTGATGGGCCGCTCGCCCCATCTCGGCCCGCTCGGCTTCGAGACCCCTGCCGATCTGGAGCGGGCGCGGGAAGCGATGGCGCGGGTCGGCATCGAGTCTTTGGCGGACCGCTCCGTGCTCGAGCTCTCGGGAGGCGAGCGCCAGCTGGTGCTGCTGGCGCGCGCCCTCGCGCAGGATCCGCGCGTGCTGCTGCTCGACGAGCCGACCGCACACCTCGACCTGCGTCACCGCGTGAGCGTCGCGGCGCTGGTGCGCGAGCTGGTCCGCGAGGGCCGCAGCGCGCTGGTCGTGTCGCACGATCTCGGGCTCGCCGCGCGCAGCGGCGACCGGATCGCGCTCTTGCGCCGAGGCGAGCTGCACGCGCTGGGCACGCCGCGCGAGGTGCTCACGCCCGCGCATCTGCGCGCGACCTTCGAGGTCGAGACGGAGATCCTGACCACCGCGGACGGCGCGCTCCACGTCGTCCCGAAGCCGCCCTCGGGTTGCTAACCTGAGCGGCCTGTAGGGCGGAAGTGGAGCGCGCAGCAAGCGAAGCGCGCGCAAGCGAAGCGCGCAGCGAGCCGAAGGCGAGCGG
>Ga0184637_10002990_pt1 | contig 10700 bp, 9 predicted proteins | sample PLM3_127_b2_FD_133143 | JGI IMG/M metagenome (GOLD analysis project Ga0184637, IMG submission 133143) | Groundwater sediment microbial communities from an aquifer in East River, Colorado, USA - PLM3_127_b2 | ecosystem: Environmental > Terrestrial > Soil > Riparian zone | place: USA: East River... | reverse complement strand
GTGGTGAGCCGAGCAGGACTCGAACCTGCGACCCACTGGTTAAAAGCCAGTTGCTCTACCAACTGAGCTATCGGCCCACAAAAACAGTCTGGAGTCTGGAGTCTAGAGTCTCCAGTCTAAACTTTCAAGTTGCGAAACATCTGCATTGCCAAACGGACTCCAGACTCAGACTCCAAACTGTAGACTGTAGCCTGTAGACTGCAGACTCTGGACTCCAGACTCCAGACTAGTCGCTAAGCCAGCGGCCGACGGCGGAATCCTGAACAACGATCGTTTGCGATCGTTCCGGTCCGGTGGAGACTAATCCGATCTCCACGCCAATTTTATCGGAAAGAAAATCAACGTAGCGTCGCGCGTTTGAGGGAAGGGCACTCATTTCTGTAGTTCCCACTGTGGACGTCTGCCAGCCGGGCAGGGTTTCGTAGATAGGTTCAATGCGCCGCAAGTCCTGGGAGACCGCGGGGAGCGATTCGCATTCTCGCCCGTCGAGCTTGTACCCGACGCAGACTTTTATCTCTTCCAGCGCGTCGAGCACATCTAGCTTTGTTAGAGCGACGGAGGTGAAGCCATTGATCTCGGCAGCATAGCGTGTGGCGAAAGCGTCGAACCAACCACAACGACGCGGCCGGCCTGTCGATGCACCATACTCGCGGCCGCGCTCGCGAATCAGTTGGCCCAATTCAGCTTCGCCCTTCAGCATCTCGGTGGGGAACGGGCCTTCACCAACGCGCGTCGTATAAGTACGCACGATGCCCAGCACGCCTGTTAGTCGATTCGGCGCCAGGCCCGTGCCGACAATAGCGCCACCGGCGATTGTGCTGGACGAGGTCACGAAAGGATAAGTTCCATGATCCACGTCGAGCAGCGTGGCCTGCGCGCCTTCAAGTAGTATCGATCTTCCTTCGGTGGCCGCGACATTAAGGAAGTGCGTCGTATCGCCAATGAACGCGCCGAGGCGTTCGGTCAGACGCGACATCTCGTTAAAGATTTCTTCCGCGTCCAGCCTCTCGCCCCCATAAGCCTGGATGATGCGATTGGCATCTTCGAGATTGCGTTCGATCCGTGAGCGCAAGACCTCCGGTACCAGCGCGTCAGCTGTGCGTATGCCTCGTCTTCCAGCTTTGTCTTCATAGGCAGGACCAATGCCGCGGAGCGTTGTGCCCACCTTTTCGTTACCGAGACGCTCTTCACTCGTGTGATCCAGCGCGCGATGGTAGGGCAGTATCAGGTGAGCGCGCGAACTGATCTTTACGCGTTCCGGAGAAACTTCTACACCCTGCGACATCAAACGATCGGCCTCTTCAAAAAATGCTTTCGGGTCGATCACCATGCCGTTGCCTAGCACGCAGATCTTGCCGCGGTGAACAATTCCCGAAGGCAGCAGATGCAGTACGAACGACTTATCGCCCACCTGGACAGAGTGACCGGCGTTGTGTCCGCCCTGGTAGCGGGCCACTATGTCGAAGTGTTCGGCCAAAAGGTCAACGATCTTGCCCTTGCCTTCATCACCCCATTGCGCGCCTATTACAACGATGATTTTAGACATATTGAAGTCTGGTCTTTGGACTTTGGTCTTGGGTCTTTGGCGCTTGCCACTACAGCGCACCTTCGCAGCCTATCAACTGCAAAGACCCAAGACCAAAGACCGAAGTCCAGTTCTAGACAGAGAACAGGCGCGGACTACCGTCAGGGAAAATCCGCGCCTGAAGTTAGAACGAAAATTACGCCGTGGCTGCGCCGGCAACGTGTTTGTCAATCATGCGCGAGATGGCTTCCTTGGAAGTCGCCCCGACGACGCGCTCTTCTTCCTTGCCGCCTTTGAAAAGAATCAAGGTCGGGATGCCCTTGATTCCGTAGCGCTGCGAGATCGACGGATTGTCATCCACATTCACCTTCACAACGCGCGCGTTCGCCACATATTTCTCGGCCACCGCATCAACTGTAGGCTCCAGCATTCGGCAAGGGGCGCACCACGCGGCCCAGAAGTCCACCAGCACCGGCCTGTCTGACTGCAACACATCTTTGTCAAAACTGCTATCACTTACTTCCGTCACATACTCGCTCATTTTAGTAGCTCCTTTTTGCTTGAGTTTCGACACTGTTAAGCCAGATGAGCCAGGACAGTCAGCCAGCGTTCGCTCTGAGTTTATTGCTACGGTTTATTGTAGCTCAATTATTTCCTGATAGAGCTGAATGTATTTCTGAGCGGCCGCGTCCCAGGAGTTATCCATTGCCATGCCGTTCAGTTGTATCTTCTGCCATGCGTCAAGCTTGCTATAAAAGTAAAGGGCTTCGCGTATTTTTTCAAGCAACGCGCTAGCATTGTACTCACGAAACTTAAAACCAGTTCCCGTACCGCGATTGGGGTCGAAGTTTTCAACCGTGTCATCAAGCCCGCCGGTGACGCGAACGATGGGCACGGTGGCGTAGCGCATGCTGTACATCTGGTTTAGACCGCAAGGTTCATAATACGATGGCATCAGAAACATGTCCGCCCCAGCCTCGATCTGATGGGCGAGGGGCTCACCCGCATAACCCTTGTATATGCCGACCTGGCGCGGCGCGCTATCGTGCCAACGCTGCAGAAAATCCTCATACTCTTGTGCGCCGGCGCCGAGAGCGATAAAGAATGAACCGGTTTGGATAATAGCGCCGTTGAGCTGGCGGATCAGGTCGTACCCTTTCTGCGCTACAAGCCGCGAGATGATCGCGATGATCGGGCGCTCCGGCTCCTGCGGCAGACCAAAGCGACGAAGAAGATCAAGCTTGCAGGTCAGTTTGCCTGACAGGTCGTCTGCGGAAAAATTTGCCGCGATGTGAGGATCCGTTTCCGGGTTCCAGACGTCATAATCTACGCCATTGGTAATACCCGCCAGCCGATCGCGACGTGCGCGCAGTAGCCAATCGAGGCCGGAACCGTGTTCTGGCGATTGTATTTCCTTGGCATAGCGGCGGCTGACCGTGGAGAGTGCATCGGCCACGATGAGTCCGGCTTTCAAGGCAGAGGCAGCGCCCTTGAGCATGAAGGCGTCTTTGTCGGGAGACTCGCCGAAACCCAACCACCACAAGTCCCCCGACTCAAACGCGCCCTGATACGCAAGATTGTGAATCGAAAAAAGCGTCTTAATATTTCGAAAGAATTCGTCATAACGACGGCGGGCGCGCAACTCCATCATGGCGAAACCGCAGGGCCAATCGTTGCCATGAAGGATGTCAGGTTGCCAGTCGAGATGTTTGACTAATGCGAGCGCGGCGCGCGAGAAGAAGGCGAAGCGCTCGTGATCGTTGGAGTAGCCATAGATCGAAGGCTTCGAAAAATACTCGGGCGGGTCGATTAGGTAACCGGTAGCGCCGTCCGCGTCGCTTTGATAAACGCGCGTTGGCCTTATCTGGCCACGCCACTCGACCGGTACGTTCTCAATAATGGAATCATTGAGCCGGCCGCTATCGATCTGCTGGTAGAGCGGAAGAATTACCCGCGCGTCGACACCATGTTTGCCCAGTGCTTTGGGAAGCGCTCCGGCAACGTCGGCCAGTCCGCCGGTCTTGGCGAAGGGCACAACTTCAGATGAGAGTATCGCGATGCGCATGAGTGACGAACATAGGATGGAGCAGGTATCGCGAGCCCTAATGGCTCAGGAAGGCTATTACTCTACCGGCTTCGCCCCAAGCTTTTGTTCCAGGAAAATTCTGTCAGGGATGTCCTTGTCGCGATAAGTTTGCTTAGTACGCAAGAGGAGTTTCGCGGAAGCAAATGGAATCGGCACGCCCTGAATCACTACAGATTCAATCTCACTTACCGCGTCGTCGTATCCGACTCCACAAGCCGATAGCATTAGATCGACTACTATTTCATCCGCAATTCGAACCACCTGATACGCGTCCGAGATCGTCTTCGTTCATTTCGCGAACGGCCTGGTCAGGCAGTATCTCCAAAGCTTTGCGAACCCTGGCTTGGTTTTGCGGCGAGTTCTCCAAAAGCAGATCAATATCCTCGGTAGCTCTAAGGAAACCTTGCTGAATTATGGCCATCCCGCCCACGACGACGTAACTAGCGCCCTGGGCATTGAGAGCAGCACATAATTTCACTAAGTCGCTTTGTTCGGGGGTTCTTGGCGGAGTCTCTTCTTCCACTCTTCAAACTCCTGGAAGGTTTTGAAACGAAAGACTCCCTTGGGACAAATTCCTCTGCCCAGCAGCAGGTGAGCGGTTCTTTGCAAACGATCAAAGCGGTCCCAGAACGCCGGGAGATTCCTGCCACCTACGATCTTCATGGTCGGTTGATTCATCAGTCACCTGCAAACGCGCTAGCTTTGCATCGAAGCAAGGAATTCCGCGTTTGACTTAGCTTTCTCGAGCCGCTCGAGCACCACTTCCATCTGCTCGACCGGCGACAGCGGATTCAAAACGCGTCGCATCACCCAGATTCGGCTCAGGTCTTCCTTACTGAGCAGCAACTCTTCCTTGCGTGTGCCTGAGCGTTGCAAGTCGATTGCGGGGAATAGTCGCTTGTCGCTCAGCCGGCGATCCAAGTGTATTTCCGAGTTGCCCGTACCTTTGAACTCTTCAAAAATAACGTCATCCATCCTGGAGCCGGTGTCGATCAGCGCCGTAGCGATAATGGTCAGGGATCCGCCTTCTTCGATGTTACGGGCCGCACCGAAAAAGCGTTTTGGACGTTGTAACGCGTTTGAATCGATACCGCCGGAAAGTATCTTGCCACTGGGCGGCACCACCGCGTTATGGGCACGCGCCAGGCGCGTGATCGAATCAAGCAGAATAACAACGTCGCGCTTGTGTTCGACCAATCGTTTGGCTTTCTCAATGACCATGTCTGCAACTTGCACGTGACGGGTAGGCGGCTCATCAAACGTCGACGAAATCACTTCACCGTTAACCGACCGCTGCATGTCTGTGACTTCTTCCGGCCGTTCGTCGATAAGCAAGACAATCAGCGTCACTTCCGGATGGTTCTGAGTAACGGAATTTGCGATGGTTTGGAGCAACATCGTCTTGCCGGTGCGCGGCGGAGCGACGATTAATCCACGCTGGCCTTTTCCCAGGGGCGTCACCAGATCGATGACTCTAGCGGAGAGGTTTTCCTGAGTGACCTCCATCTTCAGCATCTCGTCCGGATAAAGCGGCGTGAGATTGTCAAAGAAGACTTTCTCGCGTGCTTGATCGGGAGACTCGAAGTTGATTGCTTCAACTTTGATTAGCGCGAAGTAGCGTTCGCCTTCCTTGGGTGGACGGATCTGCCCGCTGACGGTGTCGCCGGTGCGCAGATCAAATTTCCTTATCTGTGATGGCGAAACATAAATATCGTCCGGCCCGGGAAGATAGTTGTATTCGGGCGCCCGGAGGAAACCGAAACCGTCCGGCAGCGTCTCGAGCACACCTTCAGAGAAAATAAGGCCACTCTTCTCCGTCTGGGCTGCAAGCACTTTGAAGATCAGCTCCTGCTTGCGCATTCCAGTGGCGCCCGGCACGTCCATGCCTTTGGCGATACTGGTCAGCTTTGAGATGGACATCTCCTTGAGGTCGGCCAGGTTTAGAAAACCTTCCGCTCCAAAGTCTCTACCATCTAGGCTGTCTTTTTCCGGAGCTTCGGCGGTTGCTATAATGCCGCCGTTCTCTTCGTTGCTGTCGTCGTTGTTCGCACCTGAAGCACCTGAGGCGCGTGAACGTGTTCTCTGTGCCATATCAATTCAATCCTATCAATTCGTTCCTAAAAATATTCATAACGGGCCGGCGATACTAGCGGCCGAGTTGGTTTTGGGTTAGTGGAGGTTGAGAAACTGGAAAAGGTCGCGGAGCTAACAAACTAACGGTAATGGGCCCCCGAAGCCCGCGCGTCATGCGCGAGGCTGCAACACGATTCTCTTCAAAAATGTTATGCAATTTATCTCGATGTCGAGTGGGTCACAAGCATTGCTTGGATGCGCTATACACGGCCATTCGTGGTCTAGAGTAAACTCAGATTAACAAAAGGGGCTTTGAGAATTTGTAATTCGACGCTCGACTTTAATTTCGGAAGCCTGTCTTCTTTCCGAACCTGTCTAAGCAAGAGCCGGGAGATTCAAATCAGCTACTGCGCTCTCGATTGCCCGCCAAACTTCGCTGCCGCCGCGTCCGGTCTTAGCGGAATAAGCAACCACGCGATCCTTGCTGAACACGCGTTTGACGCGTCCCAAACTCTCTTTCAACTCATTGTTAGATAGCTTATCGGATTTCGTGGCAACTATTAATCGCGGCCTGGCGCTGTGCTCAAGCCACTCGTGAAGCTGCAAATCCAATTTTGTGGGTTCGTGGCGCGAATCTACGATGTGAATTGATAGCACAAGCTGCTCCCGCTTTGCAAGGTAGCTGGTGACCATCTCACCCCAGGTGGATTTTATGGCTTTCGGTACGCGAGCATAACCGAAGCCGGGAAGATCGACAAACCGAAACCGTTCGTTAATCAAAAAAAAATTCAGCGACTGCGTCCTGCCTGGCGTTGAAGACGTACGCGCCAGACCGCGGACTGAGAGCAGGGAATTGATCAAGCTCGACTTCCCCACATTCGAGCGTCCCATAAACGCAATTTCGGGCAGCGCCCCGCTGGGCCAATCAGAGACCTGGAAACTGCTTTTCAGAAACTCGGTGCTCGTGATTTTCATTCTTCAACGAGAAGCATATGACGAGCGCCGCACGCGCGCAGCCCGTGTGAGGGCTCGCAACTCCCGGCTGCCCCTTTGCGGCGGCTCAATTCTCACCGAGCCGCCGTTCCGGGGTTACGCCTGTCTGGTCTCTTAGGCTGATTGGGCCTTCGCCGCCCGCTCGGCGCTCATCTCCGCGAATTTCTTCATGCGCGCTCTCATGGCGATAATTTTTGCTTCGCTATCCGGAATACGCTTCACTAGCGTCTCGAGATTGCGCAAGAACTCGGGGTTGCCAAACAGAGTGCGGACCTCTTCGATGACGGGCTGTATCTTCGAGTAGACAAAAATGTGCTCACCGTTCGTCTCATTGAACAATTGCTCGTCGATTGCCCCGCTATTCACCAGCGCCGCGGCCATGTCCCAATAGGAAATGACCATGCGGTAGTGGCCGCTATGCTCGCCCAGGAGCACGTCGATAACGTCCTGCACGCTTGTTGGATTAAAGGTGAATATCCAGTTGCGCGCCTCGCGCATAGTTGCTTCTCGTCTCAAGTCGTAAAGCTTCAGAATCAAATCAGCATCTTGTTGTTTACTCATTGGGATCTCCTCTTAGGGTAATCGGGAAAAGGTTTCGGATTGGAAAAACGAAGTTTAGAGTTCAACCTTCAGGCTGCGGCTGAAACGCCGCAGGCTAAAGCTGAACTCTGAACCGCTGGAACCGGAGCTTGGCAGCTGACCTTGTTAACTTGTCTGAATGCCGTGCGAAGGCTGCTCGGTTGACCAAAGCGGCGGCGTCTCCGCCCCGTCTGTGGCCCCGGCATCAGTCGGACATGCTTCCTCGAGGGCAAGCGCCAACACTTCATCAATCGTTTCTACGAGATTGATGCAGAGCGCATTGCGAACTTCCTCAGGGACCTCCGGCAGATCCTTCTCGTTGTCTTTAGGTAAAATGATTGTATCGATTCCAAAACGATGTGCTGCAAGCAACTTCTCTTTCACGCCGCCAATCGGCAGCACCCGGCCTCGCAGTGTAATCTCGCCAGTCATCGCCACGTTCCTGCGGATGGGAGCGCGAGTAAGAGCCGAAGCCATTGCGGTGGCCATGGTAATACCGGCCGAGGGACCATCTTTGGGAATCGCGCCTTCGGGAATATGAATATGAAGATCGCGTTTGCGTATGATGTCAATACTCATACCCAGACGCTCGGCTCGCGCTTTTATGCAGGTCAACGCTGCTTGCGCTGATTCCTGCATCACGTCACCCAGTTTGCCGGTGAGCATTACACCGCCGCGACCTTTGGTAAGGGTAGCTTCGATCTGCAACACCTCGCCGCCAAATTCAGTCCAGGCGAGTCCCGTCGCCAGTCCCACTTCGCTTTCAGCAGCCACGCCTTGCTGGCGAAACTTGATAGGGCCAAGCATTCCGCGCACGCGCTCAGCATCGATGATGTCTTTGAAGTCTTCCGCGATATTTTCTGAAACGAAGCGACGTGCCAGCTTGCGGCAACAAGATCCGATCTCGCGTTCCAGATTGCGCACGCCGGCTTCTCGCGTGTAGTGGCGAATGATTTCGAGCAGGCCTTCGTCGGTGAAATCAAGCTGCTCGGGCTTCAAGCCGTTGGCTTCAGCTTGCTTCCGCACCAAATGGCGTTTGGCAATCTCCAGCTTCTCACGCTCGGTGTAACCCGAAAGACGCAAAATCTCGAGACGGTCTTGCAGCGCCGGCGGAATTGTATGAAGCACGTTCGACGTAGCAATGAAGAAGACTTTCGATAAATCGTATTCGACGTCCAGGTAGTGGTCCTGGAATGTATGGTTCTGTTCGGGATCGAGAACTTCGAGCAGCGCCGAACTCGGGTCGCCGCGAAAGTCAGCGCCAAGCTTGTCCACTTCGTCGAGTAGCAGAACGGGATTAATAGTTCCTGCCTTTTTCATCATCTGGATTATCTGGCCGGGTAGCGCTCCAATGTAGGTGCGACGATGGCCACGAATCTCAGCTTCATCGCGAACACCACCGAGCGAAAGGCGGACAAACTTGCGACCCGTGGCCCGTGCAATTGATTTACCGAGGCTCGTCTTGCCGACCCCCGGGGGGCCAACGAAGCAGAGAATCGAGCCCTTGGGATTTCTTACGAGTTGACGAACGGCCAAATACTCAAGAATGCGTTCCTTGATCTTTTCCAGGCCGAAGTGGTCTTCGTTAAGGACCTCTTCCGCCTTAGTCAGATCTTTATTTTCTTTGCTCTTCTGTTTCCAGGGCACGCTGACCAGCCAGTCGATGTAGGTGCGTGACACAGTTCCTTCAGCAGACATCGGCGGCATGGCCTCGAGACGGTGCAATTCCTGCATCGCTTTCGATTTGGCCTCTTCGGTCATGCCGACCTCTTCGATCTTCTTCTTCAAATCCTCGAGTTCGGCTTTTTCGTCCTTACGCCCCAGCTCTTTGTGAATCGCCTTTATCTGCTCGTTAAGGTAATACTCTTTTTGGGCCTTCTCCATCTGGCGTTTCACGCGTGTTTGAATTGAACGATCGAGTTGGCGCTTTTCAATCTCAAGCTCCAACAACTCAATCAAACGTTGCAGCCGCGCTTGCGAGGAAAACAATTCGAGCAGTCCCTGCTTGTCCTCGACCGAAATGCGCAACTGAGACGCGAGAGCGTCCGCGAGGTGCGAAGGATTCTGATTCCGCAGTGCCGTCTGCAAAGCATCGGTTTGGCTTTCTGGCGCCAGGCGCAGATGTTGTTCTACGAGCTGCGCAATCTTCTGCACCAGCGCATCGAGGCGAGTGCCTTCTTCGTTAACCACCGGCGCGCGCTTCACGAGAGCCATGAAAGCGCCGTCGGTATTCTCCACCCGCACAGTGGTGGCGCGTTCGCGCCCTTCCACGACCACTTTGATTTGCCCGTTGTCCTGTTTTTGCGATTGCAGTATGCGTCCAAGCGTACCCACGCCATAAATCTGGTCGGGCGAAGGCTCGTCGATAGTGGCGTCATGCTGAGTAGCCAGGAAAATAGTGCGGTCAGCGGCGAGAGCTTGCTCGAGTGAACGCACTGACCCTTGCCGGCCTATTTTGAAAGCGACTTTTGTGAAAGGAAAAATGACGACGTCGCGGATTGGAACCATCGGGTACCAGGCCACGTCGGCAGGAGCACGATCTGAATATTCTTCCATAATTCTGACTGAACTTTTCGACCCGGCTTTTTGCAAGAAGGGCGAGCCGCTCAAACTGCCGTCTCGCCCTATATTAACACGTCCAATTGTAAATCATTTCCCAAGTGTACGCCACTTTGGGGTTTTTGTACGACAAACTGAAGTTTGTCGTTCCGAGCGATGGAGAAAGAGCGTGGAAAGGATGACGACAAACTCAAGTTTTGGCGTACAGAGTTAAGCCGCGGCGCCGTCGATACCCGCCAGCCCCTCACCTGGGATGGCACGCCGCCGCTCGACCATTTCGCTGGTAATCACAAACTCCTTAACCCGCTTCTGCGACGGCAGCGTGTACATGGCGTCCAAAAGCAACTCTTCGAGGATCATCATCAGCCCGCGAGCGCCAACTTTCCGTTCGACGGCCTGCCTGGCAACCAACTTCAGAGAGTCTTCAGTGAACTTTAGTTTCACGTTGTCAAAGTCAAACTTCTTTTGATACTGCTTGACGAGCGCATTCTTCGGCTCTGTAAGAATCTTGATCAGTGCGCCTTCGTCGAGTTCGTGGAGCACGCCACAAACGGGCAAGCGTCCGACAAACTCCGGAATCAAGCCAAACCGAATAAGATCTTCGGGCTGCACTGCCGCCAGCGCTTCCGCATGACGATGGCGACCGCTCTTCACTTCGGCCTGGAAGCCCAACGACTTATTGCGTAACCGGCGCTCGATCACTTTCTCAAGACCAACGAAAGCTCCGCCGCAAATAAAAAGAATGTTCGAGGTATCGATGGGGAAGAATTCCTGATGGGGGTGTTTCCGTCCACCCTGCGGCGGAACGTTCGCAATCGTTCCTTCAAGAATCTTCAACAATGCCTGCTGCACGCCCTCCCCGGAGACGTCGCGCGTAATCGAAGG
>Ga0184637_10002989_pt1 | contig 10705 bp, 10 predicted proteins | sample PLM3_127_b2_FD_133143 | JGI IMG/M metagenome (GOLD analysis project Ga0184637, IMG submission 133143) | Groundwater sediment microbial communities from an aquifer in East River, Colorado, USA - PLM3_127_b2 | ecosystem: Environmental > Terrestrial > Soil > Riparian zone | place: USA: East River... | reverse complement strand
TCACGAAGAGAACCATGGCCCCGGCGGTGATGGCGAGTCGGAACGGAGTTGACAGCTCATTCGCGATTAGAGAACCCCGATTCCCTGCAGCGGTACGATGGTCGCATAGAGCCCATATATGCCGGGAACGCCCGATGCCACCGCATAGGCGATGCCCACGGGTACCAACATCGTCGTCAGCACTAGTCCGGCCACAATGTCATGAGCCAGCCAGGGTGCCTGATACCGGCGCAGAGTAAGTAGCCCTGGAAACCAGCGTATCCAGCTAGTCTGATTGATCATTTGCAAGATGGCCTCGAAGCCTATCCGCCCCCGAACCAGCCCCGGCCTCAATGCCGGAGCTTTTCTTATCTGTGGTGGTGAGGGTCGACGCTGATCGCCCGGGTTGGCAGCTTGCTCACATCCACCTTGCGCTTGGCGGCAGGCATCTCGTGCTGTATTGCCTCTTTGAGTTCCGCCAAGCCGTCTTCAATTTTCCTGATCGCTTTGGTGACCCTTCTCTCGTCCATTATCATTTTCTCCTCCCCATCTTTGTGACTCGCCCTGAACGGCGCATTGTGCCAGCACGCCGCCGCGCCCGTTATTGGCGCCCCGCCTACCACTTAAGGATCATGGCAACATTGCCCGGCATGCCGCCGGGGTAGTCAAGAATCTGGACCTGGACCTTGAAGCCAAGCGGCCGGAGCTCCTTCTCGAAGAACTCGAAGGCTTTCTTCGCGAAGCCCTCGAGCGAATCAGGCCAGTCCGGTTCATTGTTGTTGATGCGCCGCCCCCGGTCATTGCAGTAGCTGGCGGGAAAGGTGAGCGCCTGTACCTCATGGCGCCCCCCTTCCGCGGCACGGCGCACGGCGCCATTGATGCGATCCATGGCTTCTGGATGGATGTCTTTTCCCATGAATGCATCGCGCAGGTGTGCCTGCTCCTCCTCCTGCTTCTTCGCGTGGCTCATGTACTCTTGAGCCTTCGCCATCTCGGCGTCGGTCGCGATCTTCTTCAGATCCTCTGGTCGCAACAGATCAGTCATAGCCATGCCTCATCGGTTGGTCGTTGAGAGTGAAACGCACGACACGATCGTTGTGAGACGCGAAACTTTGCCCGCGCGCCCTGCGCGGCAGCGCGGCAAGAAAGCCCAGCCGCCGACACGGCCGACACCACGCGGCATAACTCTCTTGCGGCCGCGGCCATGCCATCGACAAGCGATATATTAGCATTATGGCGGCCACGGCGTCAGCCATGATTGATTTGGCTCAACCACGCGCGGCGATACGCCGGGGAATTTGCATGGTATTGTTGGCGAGGGCGGCCCAACGCGGCGGCCCGGCGCTGCTTTGCGTTCCGAACCAGAAAGGGCTGTGACGGATCCTCATTGAATTCCAGGCCCATGGTTCCCCCGCGGGCCGCCCGGAATGCGCAAGCCAAGCCCTGCGATAATCGAGGAGGGAGGCGATGGCAAAAAAGGAAGAGTCTGCGAAGAAGGTTGTCCCGGCAACCGGCGGGAAGCTCAAGCGCAAGGCGTATGACCGCGAGCTTGCCAGGCTCCATGGGGAACTGGTCAAGGTCCAGGAATGGGTCAAGCGCAAGGGCTTGAAGATTTGCATCCTGTTCGAAGGGAGGGATGGCGCCGGGAAGGGAGGGACCATCAAAGCGATCACCGACCGGGTAAGCCCCCGGGTGTTTCGCGTGATTGCCCTGACCGCGCCCACGGAGCGCGAAAAATCGCAGATGTATGTCCAGCGGTATCTTCCCCTCCTGCCGGCGGCGGGTGAAATCGTCATCTTCGATCGAAGCTGGTACAATCGCGCGGGTGTCGAGCGTGTGATGGGATTTTGCACCGAGGAGCAGCTGAAGAAGTTTCTTCAGGTTGCTCCCTTGGTCGAGAAGGCGATTGTCGAATCAGGCGTTGTTCTTCTGAAGTATTGGCTGGAGGTGAACCCGGAAGAACAGACGCGACGTCTCGAAGCGCGCATCAATGACGGCCGAAAGATCTGGAAGCTGTCTCCGATGGATCTGAGATCCTATAGCCGCTGGCATGACTATTCCCGGGCCAGAGACGATATGTTCCGAGCTACGGACACCGCGTGGGCTCCGTGGTTTGTCGCCCGATCCGATGACAAGAAGCGGGCGCGCCTCAACATCATCACTCATTTGCTCAGCAAAATTCCCTACAAGGATCTGCCGCGCGACAAGGTGAAGTTGCCCAACCGGCAGAAACGCGCCGGCTATATGGAGCTGGACTATGGCAACAAGGTCATAGCCGAGAAGTACTAAGCTGCTGCCTCCGCCTACCACGGCCAGAATCGCGGTGGGGGCTCCGGTGGGATCCATTCGAGGCCGATGTCGCGGCAGAGATGCTCGCTGAGATACAGCGGCGGCGGATGGGGCCTAGGCGGGGGCTGATGCCTGCGATCAGCCGGCGAAGCCAGGGCTTAAGCGACTCATCCGGCCAGTGCTGGCGGCAGGCGGAGAAGCGGACCGACAAGAGCTCTTAAAGTTGCACGCGGCGGAATCCGCGTTCAGCAATAGCTATCATCGGGGGCGCCCGCCGATTGCGCTCTCGTTTGGACAGGAGGACAGGGCACCGATCCATAGGAGCAGAAGACGCAGCAGTCGCCCGATTTCGGTTTCAGCACCATGCCGCAGCCGCGGCAGTCATAAAAGTATTGGCAGGCGTCCGTCGGCATCCGCTCGGTCGCCTGATGTCCGCAACTCGGACAAGTGATGACGGAGTGCTCGATCACGGGATCACCCTGGAAGGATAGCCGGCTTGAGTCGTCGCCGACGTCAGCGCGTCGAGCGTTGTTTTCTCGTCATCATAGGTCACTGTCGCGCTCTTTTGCTCGAACGACACGGCCACGTTCTTGACACCGGGCACCTTGGCCAGGCTCTGCTTCACGATGTAGGGGCAGGCGTCGCAGTACATGTTGTCGACGGCGAGCATCACCGTCTGATCGGCAGCCGATGCGACGGCGCCAGCGAGAACCATCGCAGCGACACTCATCAATGCAAGGATGCGCGTCATCGGCTGCTCCATCGTTCTCGATCATGTCCCCAGCAGCGCTGGAGCGACATAGGGAAACGCAATCGCCAACGCCACGAGGGCGGTGGCCGCCCAGAGCGCCAGCTTCACACCCCGTCTCGGCAGGGCGCGTGTACAGGCTTCGCCTTCGGCACAGGCGGCGCGTGGTTTCCGGTAGACCAGGTAATACCCCGTCGCAAGGAAGGCCAACGTGACCCCGATGAAGATCGGTTGGTACGGCGTGAGGGACGTCAGGTTGCCGATCCAGGCACCGCTGATGCCGAGCCCGAAAAACACGAGCGGCATGATGCAGCAAGACATCGCCGCGAGGGCGCCGAGCACGCCGCCGGCGGCGGCCAGCTCCACCTTGCGTCCGTCGGCTTGCCCCGCGGCGCTGTTTGCAGCATGGCCCCGTTGGACCATCGCGTCCTTCCTTCTGTTCGGCGATTCCTAATGATAGGATGGGACCTGTAGCGACTACAGGTTCAAGAGGTTCCGTCATGTCCTCGATCACGGATTCGCGAGGTCCGGCTCTGACCATCGGCGCGCTTTCGAAGCACACTAGGGTCAACATCGAAACGATCCGATTCTACGAACGCGTCGGCATCCTACCGAAGCCGCCGCGCAGTGCCGGCGGTCACCGCATCTACAGTCAGGACCAATTGATGCGCCTGAGTTTCGTCCGGCGCAGCCGCGAGCTCGGGTTCTCGCTCGACGAGATACGCGGATTGCTGCAGCTCGTCGACGGCGGCCGTTACACCTGTGCCGAAGTCAAGGCGATCACGCTTGACCATCTCGCGGACGTTCGTCGCAAGATCGCCGACTTGCGGCGCCTGGAGCGCACGCTGGCAGACGTGGCCGGCAGGTGCAGGGGCGGCAAGGTTCCCGACTGCCCAGTCATCGAAGCACTGTTCGATCCCCGACGCTGACCGCGCAGTGTTCATCGGCCGAGAGCTGAAGGTATTTTCTTCCCATGGCAACACCCTAATCTGGTGTTGCACTTCGTTTGAAAATTCAGCCTGTCGTAGTGCCCAGCCGCGAGAATTCCCTCGACCGCTCGCCGAGCCGCTGGAGCAGATACGACAGTCCAGTCTGGGACGATGGGAGATGTCCGCGATTGGTCCACTGTCATGTTGAGCTCCTCCAGGTCTGGCACTGACGCTTCGTCGATACGAGGTCTAGCACCTGTAGCGACTACAGAATCAATACCGGGCTGGCGACACCAGGATACCACCGATGGATGAGTAACGTTTCGGTCAGCGCTCTGTGCCGCCACGTTTGCGCTCTTCACGCCGCCTTGGGCGGCACAAAGCACCGCTCCCCGCCCCTACCACGGCCAGAATCGCGGCGGTGGCTCCGGTGGGATCCATTCGAGACCGATGTCGCGGCAGAGGTGCTCGCTCAAATGGCGCGGCGGCGAATGGGGCCGCAGGCGGCGGCCGATGGCGGCGAGCAGGCGGCGGAATCGCTGGGGTCGCGCGGGCGATGATTCTTCTGGCCAGTATGACCGGCGCGGCGGATCGAGGCGGCCGGCGATCTCGGCAATGATCAGCATTTGCGGCGCGATCAGCGGCAGGTGGACGGCGTCCTCGCGGGCGCTGATGCGGGCCTCCACGGGATCGATTCGAACGGGTTTCGTCTGGGCGTTCATGAGCTTCCTCCCACGCAACAAGAGTTGATGGGGAGAACATAGCGACGTGCTGCTGACATGGTCCTGTCAGCAGTCTTCGGGCGGCGGGTGATTTATTTGTGGCCGTTGGTTTGCGCGAAAAAGCGGCGGATTTGTAGGGGCGATCCCCAGGTTTAACCCGGGGACCGGTCGCCCTGTCAACATCGCAGCGCTGCACCAGGGGCGACCTCGGCAAGATCGCTTCGCGATCTGCCTGACCGGTCGCCCCTACAAGCCCTTACGCCGCCGGAGCGGGCGGGCGGGCGGCTTCGATCGCCTTCTGCGCCGCGGCGGCGGTTTCGGCGTCGCCGCCGGAGACGGTGACGGTCGGAACGGCGAAACGGATGCCGTTCTCGTCGAACGCCTTCTTGATCAGCGCATAGGCTTTGCGGCGGATGACGAACTGCTCGCCCGGTTTGGTCATCATCTTCATGCGGAGCTGGATGGCGTAATCGCCGAACTGCTCGACGCCCTGCATCTTCAGCGTCTCAATGATGTGGGGTGCGTATTCCGGATCGGCGGCGAGATCCTTGCCGATCTGCTTGATCAACTTCTTCGCCTTGTCGAGATCGCTGTCGTAGGTGACGCCGACGGTCAGCTTGTCGATCACCCAGTCGCGGCTCATGTTCTGGACCGCGCCGAGCTCGCCGAACGGCACGGTGTAGAGCGGCCCGCGGTGATGGCGCAACTTGACCGAGCGGAGACTGAAGGATTCGACGGTGCCCTTGTAGCTGCCGCTCTGGATATATTCGCCGGTGCGGAAGGCGTCATCGAGCAGGTAGAACATGCCGCTGATGACGTCCTTGACCAGGGTCTGCGCGCCGAAGCCGATGGCGACGCCGACCACGCCGGCGCCGGCGATCAGCGGCCCGATCTCGATGCCGACGGCCGACAGCGCCATCAGCAGCGTCATGACCACCAGCACGGCGAACAGCCCGTTGCGCGTGATCGGCAGCAAAGTGCGCAAGCGCGCCCGGCGCCGCGATTCCTCGTTATCGGGCTGGCCGACGGCGCGCGCCTCCTCGAGTTTGCGGTCTATCAATGCCTTGAGCACATGCCAGGCAAAATCGGCGATCAGCACGATGAGCACGACATTCAGCGCCCCGCGTAGCAGGCGTGTACCGACCGTGTCACGCGCGGTCAGCTCGCCGAGGTCGATCTGCCAGGCCCAGGCCAGCAGCAGCGCGGCGCCGATGATGATGAGGGCGCGCAAGGCCCGCGCTAGCGAGGCGGCGATGACGCCGGGCGCGGAGTCCCCCGGCGAGGCGCTGCCCGGCGGCCGCAACAGGTGATCGACGGCGCGCTGGGTCGCGCGCAGCGCCGCCGGCAGGCCGAGGGCCACCAGCATGAGCCAGAAGCTGGGCATGGCGCTGGCGACCCAGAGCAGCCACATCGTCACGAAGTAAACCGACAGCAGCCAGGTGGCGGCGCGGGAGCGCGAGTCCGGCGTCTGCGCGGGCCGCCGCCAGATGGATTCGACGGCGATGCCCAGCAGGACCAGGCCCAGCGTGTAAGCAACGATACGCCGCACATCGGGGTTCATGCCGAGAGTGCCGAGCAGTCCGACCGTCACCCAGCCGAAGGCGAGCCAGCCGGCGAACAGCCCCATTCGCCGGTACCAGAACCACGCCGCCGGCGTCGGCATCGGCAGCACGCGGAAGCGCTCGCCGCCCGGCGCCAGCAGGAACCGTCCGGCGACCAGCGTCAGGCGCAGCACAAGGAAGGCCAGCAGATAGCCGAGCACGATCTCGCGCAGCAGCGGCGGCCAGTCGAGCGCGAGGAAACCGCCGACGCTGCCGATGGCGAAGGACGCGATAAGTCCAAGGCCAAAGCCAAGCCGGATGGCGACGGCGCGCGTCCGCTGGCTGATTGTGTCCAGGGGCACGTGGACGATCCACTGCTGCAGGCCGCGCGTCACCCGACGGAACAACCACTCGATGCCGAAGCCGAGACCGACGAAGACGCCGAACAGCAGCACGATAGTGATCAGGCCGCGCTCCTGAAACTCGAGCGACAGAATGATACCGGCCCGCTTGAACTCATCCGGCAGTTTCGGCAGCGCGGCGGCCAGCGCTGTCACATGCTGGCGGATCGCGGCGATACGGTCGGCGAAATAGCTCGCCGGCGCCGTGGAGGTCTCCGCCGCCGGTGCGGGTGCGGAAGCCGGAGCGGGCGTCGCGGCGGCGGCCTGGTGCTGCGCCAGCCAGTCGCGCACGGCGGGATCGTCGAGCAGTTGCAGCAGCTCCTGGACTTTGGCGGGAGGTTCGGCGGCCGGTGCGGCCTCCTGGGCCGCCGCCATATGTATCGACAGGGCGAACAGGAGGATTGCGGCCGCGAATCCGCCGGCGGCGGATAGGAACCGGGCTCGATCTATGATTATCCGGACAAGGCCGAAATTCATGGTCGCCTCCCCGTCAGCCGCCCATTGTGCGACAGACTCTCACAGGGCCGGGAGCCCGGCAAGCAGGCGATGGCCGCGGGCCCGGACCATCCCTATGGGATTCAGTTCAGGGTATAGAACAGCCGCAGGATCCAGGAGAGCTGATAGATCAGGCTGCCGATGACGAAGGCGCCGTGGAATCGCCGGTCCGGCGTGATCATCGCCACGATGCAGAGCAGCAGATAGACCGGCACGCGGATCGAATACTCGGTGGCGAACATCGCGAAATGTTCCGGCCCCTTGAGCAGCGTATCCGTAAGATCGAAGACGAAGGTGGCGGCGAGCACGCCGAAGAACCAGCGCCGCCGCGAGATGAAATAGCCCTCATAGCCGGCATACTCGTCGATGTCGGTGGGAAACAAGAGGGCGCAGAGCAGGAACAGCAGGATCGCGAAGGCGATCACGAAGATGTAGATGCCGAAATTCCAGTGGTCGAGGCCGACCAGCCGGAATTCCCACCACCAGAAATGCACGAGGGTCAGCAGGATCGACAGCACCCAGGCCAGATGCACCCAATAGAGCTTCTGGCGGCCGGGATGCTGCACGAATTGCGCGACGCCGGTCAGCAAGCGCGCGATGCCGAGGCCGAGGACGATGCCGACGACGACGCGGATATGGAGGAAGATATCGGCGGGCGCGTCGTGCGGCTGCATCGCCTCCCCGGCGATTGTTCCGTGCGAGTCGGGCGCAAGACTCCCACGGGCCGGAAGGCGTGGCAAGCGAGCCGCGTCAGCGCCTCAATGCCCGCCTTCGGCGGCGGCGCGGGGCTTGCGGATCAGCGGCATCAGGATCAGGGCGGAGACGAAGAGGCCGGCCATCAGCAGCAGCGTGTCGTTGAAGGTCATCACCAACGCCTCCCGCTCGGCCATGCGGGTCAGGGTCTGCAGCGCCGCGGCCTGCGGATCGCCGACGCCGAGAGCGGCGTAACGCTGCGCCAGGGACGACAGGAAATTCATCACGCCGATATTGGCGGCGGTGATGTGCTCGGAGAGGCGCAGAAAGTGGGTGTCCGATTGCTGGATCATCACCGTGTTGATCGCCGCCAGGCCGATGGCGCCGCCGAGATTGCGCATGAGGTTGTAGATGCCGGCGGCGGCGCCCATCTGCTCGCGCCTCAGCGTGGAGAAGGCCACGGTGGAGAGCGCGATGAAGATGAGCGGGTTGGCGAGGCCGTTCAGGAAGGTCACGAACGCGACGTTCGACCACGCCACGTCGAAGGTGAGCCGGCTCAGCCAGACGCCCGACAGGCCGAGCAGGCCGAAGCCGGCCACGACCAGCATGCGCGAGTCCACGATGCCGATCAGGCGACCCGCCACCAGGGCGGACAGCAGGGCGCCCAGGCCGCGCGGGCTGATGGCGAGCCCGGCCTCGAGCGCCGGGTACCCGAGCAGGGTTTGTAGAAAGAGCGGAAGCAGGGCCGTCGTGGCGTAGAGGACGATGCCCATGGCGGTGATGAGGAGGGTGGCCAGGGCGAAGTTGCGATCGCTCAGGATGCGCAGGTTGACGATCGGCTCGTCGGTCACGAGCTCGCGCACGATGAAAGCCACCATGGTCAGGCACGAGATGGTGAGGGTCCAGCGGATCCACTCTGCGGCCAGCCAGTCGTCCTGCTGGCCCTTGTCGAGCACGACCTGGAGGGTGGCCAGCCAGACCGCCATGAAGGCGAGTCCCCAGTAGTCGATGCGGCGCAGCACGCTGCGCGGCAGGTACGGCGGATCCTCGATGAAGGTCTGCGTCATCAAGAGCGCGAGGAATCCCACCGGCAGGTTGATGTAGAAGATCCAGCGCCAGGAGTAGCTGTCGGTGATCCAGCCGCCGAGGGTCGGGCCCATGATGGGCGCCACGATCACCCCCATCGAGTAGGCGGCCATCGCGCGGCCGCGCTGCGCGGGCGCGAAGCTCTCGAGCAGGATCGCCTGCGCGATCGGCTGGAGCGCTCCGCCCCCGACGCCCTGCACGACGCGCGCGAGGATCAGCATGCCGAGGCTGGTGGCGGCGCCGCACGCGGCGGAGGCGAGCGTGAAGATCACGATGCACACGAGCAGGAAGCGCTTGCGGCCGAAGACCGCGCTGAGCCACGCGCTCAGCGGCAGGACGATCGCGTTCGAGATCAGGTAGCTCGTGAGCACCCAGGTGGCCTGCTCGGGGGTGGCGGAGAGGCTGCCCGCGATGTGGGGCAGCGCCACGTTGGCGACCGAGGTGTCCAGCACCTCCATGAAGGTGCCGAGCATCACGGAGAGCGCGATGAGGACCGGGCTCGAGCGGGGCCGCCACTCGGCCGCGGCGTCCGCGGCGGGAGCGGTCGGCGGGTCCTGGTCTGCCATGTGCTTGACGGGTCCGGGGCGTCCCGCCATTATAAGCGCGAATCCAATGACGGACCTCGATCAGGAGGGGATTTCCGGCCGCCTGCGGGCCCGCTTCTCCACGTATCAGGAAGCGCCGCCGCGCCGTCGCCTCGTGTTGCTCGGCGTCGCGCTGGTGGTCCTCGCGGCCCTCGCCTACGGCGTCTACACCTGGAACTACTGGCGCTCCCGCATCTCCACCGACGACGCCTTCATCACCGCGCCGATCGCGCCGATGAGCGCGCGCATCCCGGGCACGGTGGTCGAGGTGCTCGTCAACGACAACCAGGACGTGAAGACGGATCAGGTGCTGCTGCGGCTCGATCCGCGCGACTACGAGGTCGCGGTCGCCCAGGCGCGCGCCGCGCTGGCCGGCGCCAAGGGTGATCTGGAGAACGCGATGGCCAACGTCCCGCTCACCGACGAGTCCACCCGGAGCCTGGTGCGGCAGGCGGACGCCGCGCTCGGCGCCACCGAGCACGGCACCGAGATGGCGCGGCACGATCTCGAGGAGCGGCGGAGCCAGATCCAGACCAAGCAGGCGGCGGGCGCGGCCGCGGAGGCGACGGTGCGCTCGGCGCAGGCCGACTACGAGCGCAGCCGGGCGGACCGCGATCGCGTCGCCGCGCTCGTGAAGAACAAGCTCGTGGCCCAGCGGGAGATGGACCACGCCGAAGCGTCCTACCGCACCGCCGAGGCCGCGCTCGACGCCGCCCGCAAGCGGCTCGATCAGGCGCGGAGCGAGGTGGCCCAGGCCGAAGCCTCGCTGCGGACGCAGCAGGCCGCGGTGGCCCAGTCGGTGCGACGCGTGGACGAGAGTCGCGCCTCGCTCGAGAACGCGCGCAGCCAGCGGCAGCAGGTGCGGCTGCGCGAGGCGCAGGTGGAGGCCGCGCAGGGCCGTCTCGCCCAGGCCCTCGCCAACCTCCAGCAGGCGGAGCTGAACCTGACCTACTGCACGATCCGGGCGCCGCTGGCCGGCCGCGTGAGCCGCAAGTCCGTCGAGGTCGGGCAGGTCGTGACCGCGGGCCAGGCGCTCCTGGCGGTGGTGGACCTCGACGACATCTGGGTGGTGGCCAACTACAAGGAGACCGAGCTCACCTACCTGCGGCCGGGCCAGCCCGCCACCGTGACGGTGGACACGTACCCGGGCAAGACCTTCAAGGCGCGCGTGGACTCCATCCAGGCCGGCTCGGGCGCGGTTTTCTCCCTGCTGCCGCCCGAGAATGCCACCGGCAACT
>Ga0184637_10002988_pt1 | contig 10706 bp, 10 predicted proteins | sample PLM3_127_b2_FD_133143 | JGI IMG/M metagenome (GOLD analysis project Ga0184637, IMG submission 133143) | Groundwater sediment microbial communities from an aquifer in East River, Colorado, USA - PLM3_127_b2 | ecosystem: Environmental > Terrestrial > Soil > Riparian zone | place: USA: East River... | reverse complement strand
TCGAGTTGCTGGAGTGTAGGCATGGGTTCATTGTCCTCCTCTACTTCTGACAGTATATAACGCTGTCAGAAGTATATGCCTCTTTCCATCGTTTCTATATCCTCACTTTGATGACGTGCGCCCTGCGCATCGTGGCGCGTTGACGGCTCGCGGAACCGCGTGATATATTTAAAAGCTCTGTGCGGCAAGACCGCTCATCGAGAAACCTAGCTTGATATCCGTCGACGCCACCGCTCTCGTCATCATGGCGCTCGTCTTCGCGCTGGTGCTGGTGCTGAAGAATCTCTTCTTCGAGCCGCTGGCCCGGACGATCGAGACCCGGAAGGAGCGCATCGACCGCGCCGCGCGGGCATGGAACGAGGCTCAAGAGACGATCCGGTCCGCGGCTGCCGAGGTGGCGGGCGCGGTTACCGCCGCCCGCAACGAAGGCTACGGCCTGCTCGACCGTGCCCGAAGCGAGGCTATGGCGAAAGCGAGAGCCGAGCTCGATTCGAGCCGCGAAGAGGCGCAGAGCCAGGTGAGAGACGGGAAGAAACAACTGGCGGAAGCATCGGAGCGTGCCGTTTTCGAGCTCGAAGGGCAGGCGGACGGCCTGGCCCGATCCCTGGCAGGCCGAATCCTGGGCCGGGAAGTCGCGTGAGCTCGAAGAGCCTCCGCTCGCTCCTCCCGGCCGCGTCCGCGCTCCTCCTCTCGCTCGGGAGTCCGAGCCCTCTCTTCGCCGCCGAAGGCGGGGAGCTTCCGCGCATCGTGAACTTCGCCATCCTGGCGACGATCCTGATCCTGGCCCTGAGAAAACCACTGGCGGATTTCCTGAACGCCAAGACCACCCAGATCCGGGAGGAACTGCAAGAGGCGCGGTCGAGGGAGTCGAACGCCGAAGTCGAGAGAAAGCGGGCCGAGGAGCTCCTCCTCAGCCTCGATCGGGAAGTGCAGAAGGCGAAAGACGAAGCTCGCCGTGCCGCCGACGCAGAAAAAGAGCGAATTCTCAAAACCGCTCAGCAGGAAGCCGCGCGCATGCGGGCGATCGCGAAGAAGGAGATCGACGCCGAAGTCGAGGCCGGCCGAAGGCGCCTCTTCGCGCGAGCGACCGAGCTTTCCGTCGAGCTCGCGCACACGAAAATCGCGGGCTCGATGACCGACGCCGACCGAGACCGGCTCATCGACCGAAGCGTCGACATGCTCGGGAGGCGCCATTGACGGAGCCGAAGTCGGAGCGCGCGAAAAAAGCCACCCGTGCTCATCGCGCCAAGCCGGGCGCCCGGGCGGTCGCCGAGCGGTACGCGCGGGCGCTCCTCGAGGTCGCCCTCGACAAGAAGACGGACCTCGACCGCATCGCGGACGAGCTCGACGGCTTCCAGAATCTCCTGGAGCGGGAGAGCGCCCTCGACACGGCCCTCGCGGCCCGCACAATCCCGGCGTACAAGAGAGCGGCGCTCCTCGAAGCGGTTGTGGCCTCGGCGAAAGTTTCCCCCGAAACTCTGAATCTCCTGCGCCTGCTCGCGACCAATGAGCGAGTTCCCCTCGTTGCCTTCGTCGCCGAGAGTTTTCGCCGGCTGGTTCTCGATCACCGACAGATTCAGCCCGGGGTCGTCCTCTCGGCGCACCCACTATCGAGCGATCAGAAGAACCGGCTCGCGGGACAGCTGGGCCAGGCGCTGGGAAAGACGATGGAGCTGACCTACCGCACCGATCCCCAAATCCTAGGCGGAGTCGTGGTTCGCGTCGGCAACCGCGTGTTCGACGCGAGCGTCACCACCCAGCTCCGCCGCTTCAAAGAGAAAGCGCTATCGCAGCTCTGACCGTTAGCGTCGAGCCACCGTAAGCGCTTAAGAGCCATTTAAAAGGAAGACCAAGGCGATGGACATCAGGCCGGACGAGATCTCGAAGATCCTGAAACAGCAGATCGGCGACTATGAGTCGGACGTCGACGTCTCCGAAGTCGGGACCGTCGTCTCCGCGGGAGACGGCATCGCCAAGGCCCACGGGCTCGAGGGCGTGATGTACGGCGAGCTGGTGGAGCTCCCGAACGACATCTTCGGCGTGGCCTTCAATCTCGAGGAGGACGCCGTCGGGCTCGTGCTCTTCGGCAACATCACCCTCATCAAAGAGGGCGATCAAGTGAAGCGCACGCGGAAGATTCTCCAGGTGCCCGTGGGCGAGGAGCTCGTGGGCCGGGTGGTCGACGCCCTCGGAAGGCCCATCGACGGAAAGGGTCCGATCCACACGAAGACGTTCTACCCGGTGGAGCGCATCGCCCCGGGAATCGTGGACCGACAGCCGGTGAAAGAGCCTCTTCAGACAGGGGTGAAGGCGGTCGACGCCATGATTCCCATCGGCCGCGGACAAAGAGAGCTCATCATCGGGGACCGTCAAACGGGCAAGACCGCGCTCGCCGTCGACGCCATCATCAACCAGAAGGGCACGGGCGTCATCTGCGTCTACGTCGCCATCGGGCAGAAGCTCTCGACCGTCGCTCAAGTGGTGAAGACTCTCGAGGAGAACGGGGCGATGGACCATACCATCGTGGTGAATGCCTCCGCCTCGGACGCCTCACCGCTCCAGTACATCGCACCGTATTCCGGTTGCGCCATGGCCGAATACTTCCTCTATAACAAGGGCCACGCGCTCTGCATCTACGACGATCTCTCGAAGCACGCCGCGGCCTACCGCGAGGTCTCGCTTCTCCTCAGGCGGCCGCCGGGACGCGAAGCCTACCCCGGCGACGTCTTTTACCTGCACTCGCGCCTTCTCGAGAGAGCGGCGAAGCTCTCGGACATTAACGGAGGAGGATCGCTCACCGCCTTTCCCTTCATCGAGACCCAGGCGGGAGACCTCTCGGCCTACGTCCCCACGAACGTCATTTCGATCACCGACGGGCAGATCTACCTCGAGGTCGATCTCTTCAACGCCGGCATCCGTCCCGCGATCAACGTCGGTAACTCCGTGAGCCGGGTGGGAGGCGCCGCGCAGATCAAAGCGATGCGCCAGGTCGCGGGAACGATACGTCTCGACCTTGCTCAGTACCGGGAGATGGCGGCCTTCGCGCAGTTCGGATCGGACCTCGACAAGGCGACCCAGGCGCAGCTCGCGAAGGGCGAGCGCCTGGTGGAGCTCCTGAAACAAGGGCAATACGAGCCGCTCCCGGTGGAAAAGCAAGTAGCCATCCTCTACGCCGCCAACAAGGGGTATCTCGACGACATCCCGGTGTCGGAGTGCCGGAGGTTCGAGACGGAGTACCACCGCCACATGGACGACCGCCACCCCGGCGTGCTCTCCGCGATGCGTGAGAAGAAAACACTGGACGCGGAGATCGAAGGCAAGCTCAAGATCGCGCTCGACGAATTCAAGGGCGCCTTCCAGAGGCAGAAGCAGGAGACCGCGGCCTGAGCCGCGGATCGGACGAGACCCCAAGATGCCTAGCCTTCGCGACCTGAGGCGCCGGACGCGCAGCGTCAAGAACACCCAGCAAATCACCAAGGCCATGAAGATGGTGTCGGCGGCGAAGCTCCGCCGCTCCCAGGACGCCATCCTCTCCGCGCGGCCATTCGCGAGGAAGATGCTGGAAGTGCTCAATAGCCTCGCGACTCGCGCCAATCCCGAAGGTCATCCGCTCCTGCGGGTCCGCGAGCCGCGGCGGGTGGACGTGGTGATCGTGACTTCCGACAAGGGACTCTGCGGCTCGTTCAACGCCAACATCCTCAAGACCGCGGAGACCTTCGTCAAACGGATGGAGTGCGAGGACCTGGGGATCCAGCTCGTGGGCAAGAAGGCCCGCGACTACTTCCGCCGCCGCGCTTTCAAAATCCGCCGCGAGTTCGTCGACATCTTCAGAAACCTCGGCTACGAAACGGCGGGCGCCATCGCCCGGCCCATCATCGAGCGATACTCCGCTCCCGATTCGGCGGAAGGGGTCGACGCGGTCTTCCTCATCTACAACGAGTTCAAGAGCGTGATGCAGCAGGACGTGGTCGTCGAGCGGCTTCTTCCCCTCGAGAAGCTCCACTTCGAAAAAACGGAGGAAGAGCTCGACTACATCTACGAGCCCAGTCCGGCAGCGATTTACGACGCGGTGATCCCGAGACACGTCGAGTATCAGCTCTGGCGGGCTCTCCTGGAGTCGGCGGCGGCCGAGCACGCCGCGCGGATGACGGCGATGGAGAACGCGACCAAGAACGCGTCGGAGCTCATCGAGCAGCTGACGCTCACCATGAACAAGGCGCGCCAGGCGAGCATCACCAAGGAAATCCTGGAAGTCGTCTCCGGCGCCGAGGCCATTCGGTGAAAGTGAGCCGAGCGTCCGCCTTCGCGCGAAGCGCTACGGCGAGACAAGCCCTAGAAAAGAAGGACTTATGACTCTTTGGAAACATACCAACGTGGGCCAGGTGGTCCAGGTCATCGGAAACGTCGTCGACCTGGAGTTCCCGACCGGGCAGCTTCCCGCGATCTACAACGCGCTGCGCATAATCGACGAGAAAGATCTCTCTCCGGAGAAGCTCGAGATCACTGTCGAGGTACAGCAGCACCTTGGAGAGAACCGGGTGCGCACCGTGGCGATGCAGCCGACGGAGGGCCTGGTCCGGGGCATGAAAGCCCTCGACACCGGATCGCCGATTACCGTGCCCGTTGGGCGGGAAACCCTGGGCCGGGTCATCAACGTCCTCGGTGAGCCCGTCGACAGCCTGGGCCCCGTCAAGGCCGACAAGAGATATCCGATTCACCGCCCCGCGCCCGAGTTCACCCAGCAGAGCACGAAGCTCGAGATGTTCGAGACCGGGATCAAGGTCGTAGATCTCCTCGAGCCCTACGTCCGCGGCGGCAAGGTGGGACTGTTCGGAGGCGCGGGCGTCGGCAAGACCGTCATCATCCAGGAGCTCATCCACAACATCGCCACCAAGCACGGCGGCTTCTCGGTGTTCGCCGGAGTCGGCGAGCGCACCCGCGAGGGAAACGACCTCTGGCTCGAGATGAAGGAGTCGGGGGTCCTCGCGAAAGCCGCTCTCATCTACGGCCAGATGAACGAGCCTCCGGGCGTGCGGCTTCGCGTTGCCCTGACGGGCCTCACGGTCGCGGAGTACTTCCGCGACGAGGAAGGGCAGGACGTGCTGCTCTTCATCGACAACATCTATCGCTACACTCTCGCGGGGATGGAAGTCTCGGCGCTCCTCGGACGAATGCCCTCGGCCGTCGGCTACCAGCCGACCCTCGCGTCAGAGATGGGCAACCTCGAAGAGCGAATCACGTCGACCGACAAGGGCTCCATCACCTCGATCCAGGCCATCTACGTGCCCGCGGACGACTACACCGACCCCGGTGTCGCGACGACCTTCTCCCACCTCGACGCCACGACCAACCTCTCCCGGCAGATCGCGGAGCTCGGAATCTATCCCGCGGTCGACCCGCTGGCCTCGACTTCGCGCATCCTCGATCCGCGGGTCATCGGCGAAGAGCACTACCGCGTTGCTCGAAACGTGAAGGAGATCCTGCAGCGCTACAAGGACCTCCAGGACATCATCGCCATCCTCGGAATCGACGAGCTTTCGGAAGACGACAAGGTCACTGTCGCCCGGGCGCGCAAGATCCAGCGCTTCTTCTCACAGCCGTTCCATGTCGCGGAGCAGTTCACGGGCCGCCCGGGGGTCTACGTCACGCTGGAAGACACGGTGAAGGGATTCAAACGCATCGCCTCGGGCGAGCTCGACCACATCCCCGAGCAGGCTTTCTACATGGCCGGGGGCATCGAGGAAGTCGTGAAGAACGCCGAAAAAATAGCGGCGGCGTAAGAGGGAACATGCCGTCCCAAAACGCCATCGAGCTCGAGATCGTGACTCCCGGAGGCGTCGTGGTCCGCGAGTCGGTCGATGAGGTGGAGGCGCCGGGGGTCGAGGGCCACTTCGGGGTTCTTCCCGGCCATCGCCCCTTCATGAGCCAGCTGCGCGCGGGCGAGCTTCGCTATCGCACGGGCAAAGAGAACCACTTCGTTGCCGTGCACTGGGGCTTTGCCGAAGTGCTCCCGCACAAAGTCACGGTCCTGGTCGAGACCGCCGAACGCGCGGAGGATATCGATCTGAACCGCGCCGAGACCGCGAAGCGCCGCGCCGGAGAGCGCCTCAAGCAGTTCGGCACCGCCTACGACATGGACGCCGCCAAAGCCGAGTTCGACCGCGCCCAGGCGAGGCTCGAAGCCGCTCAACGGGCTCAGAAACACCCTCATCCCTGATCGGCCCTCGATAGTAGCGCGGTGACCTCGATCGCGACCGCGTCGCTGACGCCGAGAGACGCCCGTTGTAGAATCGCCTCGGATGGGCCGCGCGCTCGACGTTCAGCTGACCGCACCCGACCCGCACCCGTTCGTGAAGTGGGCGGGCGGCAAAGGCTCGCTGCTTTCCGAAATCACGGCCCGCATTCCCCGCGGCCGAACTTTCCACCGATACGTAGAGCCCTTCGTTGGAGCGGGGGCTCTCTTGTTCTGGATTCGCCGCAGCTTTCCCGGGCTCGAGTGCCTCATCGCGGATTCCAACGAGGAGCTGATCAATGCCTACCGCGCGATCCGCGGCGACGCCGACCGCGTTCTGACGAAGCTCGAGACCCACCAGGCCCTGCACTCGGAGGAGCATTACTACAACGTGCGCCGGGCCGCTCCGCGTGAGCTGGCCGAGCGCGCCGCCCGGTTCATCTATCTGAACCGCACCTGCTACAACGGCCTCTATCGCGTGAACCGCCGGGGAGCCTTCAACGTTCCCATCGGGCGTTACGATCGGCCCCGGATCGTGGATCGCGAGAACCTCCTCGCGGTGGCGACGGCGCTTCGGGGAGTCGCGATAGAGGCCGCCGATTTCGAGGCGGTGACGGAAGACGCTGGCCCGGGCGATCTTCTGTATTTCGATCCGCCCTACCACCCGCTATCCGAGACAAGCTCGTTCACGAGCTACACCGCGGGCGGATTCGGGATCGACGAGCAGCGCAGGCTCGCCCGCGTCTTCGAGAAGCTCTCCCGCCGCGGTGCTTTCGTAATCCTCTCGAACAGCAGCTCGGATCTCGTGAGGGACCTGTACGAGTCCCTCGACCCGCGCCCGCGGATCGATGAGGTCGAGGTGGTGCGCTCCATCAACTCCAAGGCGAAGGCGCGGGGACCCGTTGCCGAGCTCCTGATCCACTCCGTGCCGGAGTAACGCTTAACTTCCCCTTATCTCCACCCGCGTGTTGCCCGCGAGAATCGTCTTTCCATTGCGCGTCAGGCGCAGATAGACGGTGTAGCTTCCCGGATAACGGTACTCGTGGCTCGCGCTGAAGTGGGTCTTGAGCTCCGCGCCCTCCTTGTAGGGCTCGCAGTCGGGACCGTACTCCGACTCGGTCTCGTCGTCCCAGTCCCAGGTCTCCTCGAGGCAATAATACTTCTCGGGGTCCTCCATCTTGTCCATGTCCTCGAGCTGGCCGGTCACGCGAATCGCGACCGTGGGTCGCCGCGGCTCGTTCGGCATTCGCGGCTTCATGAACGTCATCCGCGGGGCCTTGAGCTTCAGCGAGGGACCCTCGGCCAGAACCGAGGTCCGCGCGGCGCCGAGCGCGAGCGACATCAGGAGAAGGACGAAGACGGCCGTGGCTCTCATGATGCTTTTCATTTTAGCACGCGCTCGTTCAGCCGAGCGCGGCGAGGACCTTGTCGAGCTCGTCCGTGGGCGCCTGGCAGGCGTAACTCTCGCACAGGTAGAACCGAGGCCTGTCGGGATCGGACCCCGCAGTCTTGCCTTCCAGGAGTGAGGCCTCCTTCTGGAGCCGCGGGGCGTCGGGAGAAGCAGGGTCGAGGAGCGCTAACGCGAGGTCCGGTTGGAAGCGGCTCCAAAGCTGGCGCAGCGCCTCGCGGGTGCTCTTCGCCTCGGTCCTCCCGACGACGACGAGCTCGCGCTTGGGAGCGAGGTAGTGATCCACGGCCGCGAGCATCTGGGCGAAACCGCTCGGCGAGCGCTCCATCTGAACGTGAAACGCGCGAAGGGTCTCGGCGGCGAGAGAAGCCTCGTCGCGGGAGCCGGTGTACTCGGAGAGCTTGAGGAGATAGGTCGCGGCCATCGCATTGCCCGAGGGGATGGCGCCGTCGTAGCCGCCTTTCGTCCGGCTGATGAGCGTCTCGTGATCGGAGCCGGTGAAGAAGAACCCGGAGCCGCTTTCGTCGCGAAAAAGCTCGGAGAGCTTCGAGGCGAGCAAACGAGCGCGAGCGAGCCAGTGAACGTCGAAGTCGCTCTCGAAGAGCTCGACGTACCCGCCGAGAAGAAACGCGTAGTCGTCGAGGTACGCTTTCAGCCGGGCCCGGCCGCTGCGATAGGTCGCGAGAAGACGGCATCGCTCCTCCATCCGCTCCTCGATGAACCGCGCGGCCTTTCGCGCCGACGCCAGGAACCGCTCGTCGCCCAGGATCCGGTACCCTCGGGCCATGGCGATGATCATGAGCCCGTTCCAGCTCGTGAGGACCTTGTCGTCGAGCCCGGGGTGCACTCTCTTCTCCCGCTCGCGGAGAAGGATTTCCCCCGCCTCGCGAAGCGAAGCCTCGAGCGCAGCATCCGAAGAGGAGAACCCCGCCGGCCGGTGAAGGATGTTCTCTCCCTCCCAGTTTCCAGAGGCGGTCACATCGTAGATCCGGCAGAACTCGTCTGCCCGCGCTCCGAGGAGGCGACGCACTTCCTCTTCCGACCAGACGTAGAACCTGCCTTCGACTCCTTCGCTATCGGCGTCCTGTGTGCTGTAGTAGCCCCCCTCCTCGCCCTGCATCTCGCGGAGCACCCACTCCAGAGTCTCCCGCGCGACGCGCGCGTAGTCTTCCTTCCGGGTGACCTGGTACGCCTCGAGGTAAGCGCGCGCGAGAAGCGCGTTGTCGTAGAGCATCTTCTCGAAGTGAGGCACGAGCCACGACGCATCCGTCGAGTAGCGGTGAAAGCCGCCGCCGAGGTGGTCGTACATCCCGCCGTCGGCCATCTTGTCGAGCGTGAGCTCGACCATGGCGAGAGCGTCCGGATCGCGGCTCACCCTGTGGTATCGAAGAAGAAGAGAGATGGCGCCCGAAGGCGGGAACTTGGGGGCGGAGGAAAAGCCGCCCTCTTTCGAGTCGAAGCGAAGGGCGAGGTCCCGCGCGGCCAGCTGGATGAGAGAGCGGCTGATGAGCTCGCGCGACGTCGGCACGACCGAGAGGCTCCGAATCCTTTCGGTCAGGGCCTTCGAGGTTTCGCTCACCCGGGAACGATCCTCGCGGAAAACCCGCGCGATCTCGCGAAGGACGGTGGCAAAGCCCGGCCGGCCCCAGCGATCCTCCGGCGGAAAGTAGGTCCCGCCGTAGAACGGCTCGAGCTCGGGAGTGAGGAACACGGTAAGCGGCCACCCTCCCGAGCCCGTCATCATTTGAACCGCGCTCATGTAGATCTCGTCGACGTCGGGACGCTCCTCCCGATCGACTTTGATGGCGACGAAGCTCTCGTTCATCAGGGCGGCTACCTTGTCGTTCTCGAACGACTCCCGCTCCATCACGTGGCACCAGTGACAGGCGGAATAGCCGATGGAGAGAAGAATCGGCTTGTCCTCGCGCCGCGACCTCCCGAGCGCTTCCTCGCCCCAGGGATACCAGTCGACGGGATTGTGCGCGTGCTGCAGGAGGTAAGGGCTCGTCTCCTCCGCGAGACGGTTCTCGCGGCCGCCGCTCACGTCGGGCCGTCGGTTCGGAGTCCGCTCCAGCGCAGGAGCGACGCCCCGGCGGTGAAGCCGGCGCCGACGGAGCTGAAGAGAACCAGGTCGCCCTTCTGGAGGCGGCCCTGCTCGACCGCGTCGTAGAGGGCGAGAGGAATCGTGCCCGCGGTGGTGTTTCCGAGGGTCTCGATGTTCTTCACGATCTTGTGCTCCGGGAGTCCGAGCCGCTCTCCCGTCGCATCGAGGATCCGGACGTTGGCCTGGTGAGCGATGAGGAGCGAGACGTCCTCTGGAGTGAAGCCATGAGCCTGGAGGAGGCCCGTGGTCATCTCGTAAGTGCGGCGCACGGCGTACTTGAACACCTGGCGGCCGTCCTGGTGGACGTAGTGCTCCTCCCGCTCCACGGTCTCATGGCTCGGCGGCTTCTGGCTCCCGCCCCCCGGGAGGTAAAGGTAGCGCCCGCCGCTTCCCTCGATACGGTGCTGGAAGCCGAGGAATCCTTCCTCCCCTTCGCGCGCGGCCTCGAGGAGAATGGCGCCCGCGCCGTCGCCGAAAATGACGCAGGTGGCGCGGTCCTTGTAATTAATGATGCTGCTCATCACGTCCGCGCCGATGATGAGGACCCGGTCGTGGGCGCCGGTCTCGATGAACTGCGCTCCCACCGAGAGCGAGTAGAGGAATCCACAGCAGGCGGCGGAAAGGTCGAAGCCCCACGCGCGCGTTGCCCCGAGCTTGTCCTGCACCAGGCAGGCGGTCGAGGGGAACATCATGTCCGGGGTGATGGTCCCGACGATGATGAGGTCGACGTCGTCGGGGCCGATCCCCCTCCGGTCGAGCGCTTCCTGGGCGGCCGCGGCCGCGAGCTCCGAGGTGCCGGTGCCGGGAGCGGCGAGCCGCCGCTCCCGAATCCCGGTCCTTTCCATGATCCACTCGTCCGTGGTGTCCACCATGGACTCCAGATCGTGGTTGCTCAGGACCCGGTCGGGAACGAACCGGCCGACGGAAGTGATCGCGGCTCTTCGTCTCATGCCTTTATCGAG